>MDSW01203539.1_pt1 | contig 105640 bp, 86 predicted proteins | sample 811171 | NCBI WGS metagenome assembly MDSW01 (sample SAMN05326641, study PRJNA326480) | marine metagenome | isolation source: seawater | place: Atlantic Ocean: North West | collected 2012 | reverse complement strand
GTACATTAAGCAAAGAAGAGAGCAGAACGATGTAGGAACATCGCGAGATTGTGGCTGGACCTATATTCGGGGGTTGACCAATTTCTGAAATGCTATGATAAAATGGTGAAGATGCGTTAGGGAACCTTGGTTGCAGCTGGACCTCAATTTCTGAAATGCTATGATTCTATGAGTGATGACAACGATATACGGCATGTTGCAGCTGGACCTCAATTTCTGAAATGCTATGATGATGAGCATTGATTACATCATTCCCTTACCGTTGCAGCTGGACCTCAATTTCTGAAATGCTATGATTGGTCTTGAAATTCCAGAACTTTCGGCAGGTTGCAGCTGGACCTCAATTTCTGAAATGCTATGATATCTTGAACTTCAACGGCTAATCTCTCTGTGTTGCAGCTGGACCTCAATTTCTGAAATGCTATGATCTTGGTTTCGGGGACGAATACAAGGACGTCGTTGCAGCTGGACCTCAATTTCTGAAATGCTATGATTAAAGAGGTATCTTTGCCTTTACCTTATCCGTTGCAGCTGGACCTCAATTTCTGAAATGCTATGATTTCCGTAATCGACCACACACAGGCGGATGAGTTGCAGCTGGACCTCAATTTCTGAAATGCTATGATCGGCACGACCGTCTTCACACATGGCCTTGCCGTTGCAGCTGGACCTCAATTTCTGAAATGCTATGATAGCGCAGAACTTCAACAGCAGAAACGACAGGTTGCAGCTGGACCTCAATTTCTGAAATGCTATGATACGATGGTGGGAAACCTCTGAGAAATCAGAGGTTTTCTGCTGTTTGGCCTGATGAAAACAGCACCGTTCGGTTTAAAACAGGATAAGCTGATCGGGATTTTTAAAGGCCGGATTCTGTTTTTTGCCTGTAAAGCTGATGATGTTTTCATACTGTTTATCCGTAAATGTCAGAATATTCACTTTACCATATTCCGGCAGATTTTGCTGTATTTTGCGGCAGTAGGTTTCAACTTTTTCCTTACTGCTGCAAAACCTTAAATATACGGAAAATTGGGACATCTCGAATCCCATATCCAAAAGAAAGTTCCGAAATTTACTGGCGGCTTTGCGCTGAGATTTGGACATCACCGGCAGATCAAACATGACAGCCATCCACATGATACGGTACCCACTCAACTCCATTTTATCACCTCACCCCTTGATCCAGCGGCAAGGGAGCGCCCGGCAGAACCAACTGGTCTTTGCCGTCCGCCAGAGATTGGGCCAGAGAGGAGGCAAGGCGCTCGACACAAACGGCAAGCGGGCTGACGCCAAGATCTGTTGTCATGTCCTGGCGGCCAATCCTGGCGAGATAGGCCTTGGTATCTTTATCCAGAACGATCTGATCATTGATCATTAAACGCCGAACCCGCAGATCGACAAGCGGCCGGAACGGCTCCATCAAATCATCCACCAGAGCCATCGCATTGTATTTATTGTGATGATGTAGGCCTATGGAAGGATGCAGCCCGGTGGCAGTTATCGCCCGGGCTGCCATGGCTCTCAGCACTGTATAGCCATAATTTAACAAGCTGTTGAGGCCCTCGGCGGACCGATCCCGTCTAAAATCCTTGCCGAAGAGCTGCAAAAAATACCGCCGGGCGGCCTGGGCTTCGATATTGTCCGGGTCGCCGGACCTGACGGATTTTTTGAGATTTCTGAGGCCGTCTGATTTAAGGTTCATGATGTCCAGGATATTGGCCTGATGATCAATCTTGCTTCGGACCAGGGTTTGCCATAACCGCTTTTGCAACGGTCTTCCGGCTTCGATTTGATGGCGAACGCGCCCACCCTGCTGATGATGTCCCTCCATCGGCCAGAGCCAGGCTTTCGGCATATGATTGGGGCCACAGATGACCATAATGGCTTTGCGATCGGACAGTGCGGTGACCAGGTTATTGGTATAGGTCAGGCCATGGGCGTTGATAATCAGGGCAGAAATGTCATCCAGCGCCACCCGGCCCACCTCTTCACCATGACATTCCACCCGAAGAAAGCCGCGCAGGGCGCTCAGGTGACGATCGTCTTCGGCGATTTCAACAATATGTCCCACCATGTCACGCGCCGTCTTTCGGATATCCAACCAGCCCTAGCTCATCGAGCCAGGCCTTGCGAATCCCATATTTTTGCAACGTTTCAGCCCCCATTTCTGTCATTTTAAAGGGGTCATCTTTATTGCGATGCCGTTGATCCACATTGCTTTCGTGATGTTCGGCCATGATCAGGGCACCTTTTGAGAACTTAATCACCTGCATCACTTTCCAGCCATTTTTCTCCTTTAACAGAACCATATCTTTTTTAAACAGACGCATGATTTTCCGGGCGGTGGGATGCTGCCGTTTCAGGGGGGAAATAAAATTGCCCTGGTTGGCGTCAAAAGTGGAAATAACCTCAGCTTTCCATTTGCCGTTGGGCAATTCATAGATGTCGTAACAGGCATTGGAATCGCCCTTATAACCTTTATAGGGAATGCCGTTTTTGTTCTTGATGGGTATGACGCGAAGTTTTTCCACAACCCGGACCCTGCGACAGCCGGTGTCTTTTGAATACCTGGCCAGCTCTGCGGAAAATTCCTTGTCCGAAAGCCCGTAAAGGCGGGTGAGGAGTTGTTCACGGATGACACGATCGCGGATGGTTTCAATTTTTCCTAACGACTTAAGCGACATTAGCGGTACCCGATGCACCACTTCCCGCACGCCTTTGGGATCAGGATCGCTGGCCAGGCCGTAAGCCGTATCATTATGCAGCGCGCCCTTCACATTGTGATCGGGGCGGTGGGAGACGATGACTTGGTCAAGCGCCGCCTTCAGGTCATCCCGAAAGGTGGGCCAGGGAACTGGCATGTCCACTACCAGTCGTTCAAGATCCTCTATTTCCGCCTGTCCGGCCTGGCGAGAGATGCTGTTCAGCATGCTGCGGTCCGTCACCCCGACTACGGCAGCGTCTATGGCGTGATGGCGATGATCGGTGCGGTCCTTCAAATTATGATCGCTCAGCAGATCGTTCAACCCCCACTTGCCGCGGAGCAGGGCGGTCAAGCGACCCGGGATCACCCAGACCTGATCACAGACATGGGTTAGATACTCCCGGGTCAGGCGGGACAGGTATTGTGTATCGGTCAAGGCCCGATCCAGAAAATCGCGCTCTTCATTCTCAAACCGCTCCATGGCATCAGGCCCGAAGCGCCAGCGTTTGTTATGGGGCAGGGCGGCTGCCCGCTCCAGAATGTCCGGCCAGTCCGGGCGATGCCCAAAGGCCTCATGGGGACTTTGATTGCCCTTGTTCCGGTTGGCGTCTCTGAAGGACAGAGTTTTATTCGCGATGCTGTTATCCAGGGTGCGGGAGAAGGGCAGGATATGTTCAATTTCCACCTGATCCGAGAACAGATTTTTTATGTTGATCCTTTTACCGCTGTAGGTGCAGCAGCGGTTAAAAGGGTCGTTCCGGTTCAGTTCTTCCCATAGTTTCAAGCGCAGGCGGTTTTCGCCGGTGTTGGGGAAGCCCTCCTTTGACAACAGGTCTTCATATCGTTCATTGCGCTCCCGGTTGAACTTCTGTTCTTTATTAATTTTATCTTTCTGTTTTTTATTGAGTTTTAATTCCCGCGCCAGTTCCACAATAATTTGCCGGGGTGGGCCGTATTTCTTGCAAATTTTGTTGACCAGATGGCGCAACTGATTCAGGCCGATATGGACGGTCGGATTGGGCACTCGGCCATACCGGACCTCATCCGGATCATCCGGGTTGCCGCTGCCGAACCCAACGTGGCGTTCCATCAGTTTGCCGTAATACTCCAGTTCAGGTTTGATTTCATGGGCGTCAAAGGAAGAATGGTCATATCCCAAGGAACGGGCGGCTTGGGCATAGGTAATGACTTGTTTTTTCATCACCTCGACAATATCCCGCATGGCGGTGGGGCCGAGGCTGGCGTGACCGTCCGGCAGGAATGCCCGGCTTGTCTTTTCCGCCTGTTCCGCGTCAAGGCCGCAGTCCCGAACCAGCCAGTCGATCATGACGGCTTCATTCTGTTCCGTCAGCAGCTTGTCGACAATCTCGCTTTGGCGATCAAAGGGGAGGGCGGCCCACTTGTCGCCAAAACGGTCTTTTTTACGCAATATCTCGGCGGTTTCATCGCCTTTCAGGTATTCACGGTTGTCTTGTTCCAGATTAAATTCACAGTCCGGCGTCAGCTTCAACGCTTTTCTGATCTGGGTGAAGGTCATTTTGGCTTTTGTCTTCAACGCATAAGCCAAAAGATCCCGTTGCTCCAAGGTCAGTTCATGCTGCGTCGGGTCATGGCCGACGGTATATTTCAAATTGTTCAGTTCCTGATAGATTCGAAATTCTTGCGCCAGCGGCATGGCCCGGGCGACTCTTTCCTCCCAACTGTTGAAGACGCAGCGGCCGGGCTGGACGGGCTTTAGATAGCGCTGGAAAAAGATCACGTCCTTGAGTCGGGCGTAATTTTCATCCGTCAGCAGGGCGGGATGATATTTTTTCTGCGCCCGCCATAAGGCGTCGAACTCGGCCTCATACATGGCGCGGGACGGGTAAAAGTCATAGAGTTCCTTTTCCTTGCCGTCGATGACATGCGTGGTCCGGCGCACCCGCACGGATTGCTGCTTTTTATGGCGCTGATAAAGCCATTCGCCCAGGGTGCGCGGCTTTTCCTCGGGGGAGGGGGCATCCGGATCACCAAGCTGTTGTTTAAGGCTTTTTACGCCCTGATTGATGAGGCCGCTGTCACTGTCCTTGCTGTCTGTTTTGCGATTGCTTTGAAAGCCGCGCCGCTGGTTGAGATGAAACAGCGCCCGGCCCAGATGATGGGGATGAAGCTCTTCGTCCAGCCCCCGGGCGCGCAAGGCGTAAGGGTCGAGCTGTTCTAGGTCGCGGCGGCTACGCCAGTCCGGGGGAAACAGCCCGGCTTCGGTCAGGGCCCGCATGACTTTCTGGCGGCGGCGCAGATATCGGTCCCGGCGGCGTCGGGCCGACCGGGCGAGGCGGCGGTCCACGGCCAGGGAGGCTTTGCCCTTGTTGGGTCGGCGGCCGTCGGAAAAGATCCGCACCCCCGCCCGGAGAATGCCGACGGGTCTGTTATTCTCATTCAGTTCATAAAGACACCAACCGATAGAGGTGGTGCCGATGTCCAATCCCAGGCGCGTTGGTTTATATATCATTGTCATATCCCCCAAATTATTATCGATGTGCCAAATTTATATACAAAGAGTACATAATTTCAGCTTATGGCTGCAAGAGTAAAAAAAGAATGGCGAAATGTTCAAGAAGCCACCACCAAGCCGGACTTGTAAAAAGGAGCTGGATCTGGGCGAATATGTTTGAGGGGGCATTGGAGCAGTTGTTATTGGCGCCTTGGCGAGGCCAGCGTTGGGTCATGGGGACAGTTTTCCGAAATTTCTCACCTCCCGATCCAATTGTATGGATGTCAAGCTCAACAGATAGATGAAAAGAAAAGGCTTTCATGTCATATCGCCTTCATTAGGAGAGGCAAAAAAGTACTCCCCATATATATCATGCTATAATATGAGTGTCCATAAAATTACCTTCTTAAACAACACAGCCTTGACTAAAAATTTTTTACGCAGTACTCTTCTAACACAAACAATGTTGACATTTTGAAGGTGTCTGTGTTGTTTAGTTGCAGCCGGGCCTCAATTTCTGAAGTCTGCGAATTGGGTCGGGGCCACAGAGCCAAACCCGACATATGGCGTTTCTGCCTTGACAATATATTGGCGAGTTGGTTACAGTTCTCTCACTTAATAGTATTTCAGAAATTGAGGTCTGGATGTTAACAAGCTTCTGTTTGTAACAGAAAGACAGCACAAGATTAAAAGGCGGGCTCCGGCCTGCCTTTTTTATGGCCTTTTATATCAGAATGACATACCAGCCAGATCAAATTTACGGGGAGATTGGCGCACCCGAGAGGATTCGAACCTCTGGCCTCTGCCTTCGGAGGGCAGCGCTCTATCCAGCTGAGCTACGGGTGCTTCGTCGTTATCCGGGGCCGCTGCTGGGTCCCGTTCGGACAGGATGGGCGGAGACTACTTAAAAATATTCCCGAGTGCAACGGTAAATTTACCGGAGGGAATAAATTTATGCGCCGGAGGCCTTTCCCGCTCTGCGTTTCCTATATCCCGTCCTATATCCGCCTTATAATATCCAAGTATCTCAGGGGGAAGGGAGCTTTGGTTTCTCCATAAAAAACGGCCCCCCCTGCGTGGGAGGCCGCCTGAAATGATCTGAAATGGCTTCAGAACTGGCTGGAAATTTTCCCCCCAGTCCGCGGCGATATTATTCCCGATTGCCGAGGAAACGCAACAGGAACAGGAACATGTTGATGAAGTCGAGATAGAGCGCCAGAGCGCCCATGATGGCCTTTTTCTTTGCCGTTTCCTCATGATCATCTTCCAGATACATCAGTTTGATTTTCTGGGTGTCATAAGCGGTCAGTCCCGCGAAAATCAGCACCCCGGCCACGGAAATCACAAATTCCATAGCGGAAGACTGCATGAAGATATTCACGATTGAGGCGATGATCAGCCCAAACAGCCCCATAATCAGGAAAGAGCCCATACCGCTGAGATTCTTTTTCGTGGTGTAGCCGAACAGGCTGAGTGCGCCGAAGGCGGCGGCAGTCACGAAAAAGGTGCGGGCGATACTGGCGCCTGTATACATCAGCAGCACCGACGACAGGGACATGCCCAGAAGTCCGGCATAAACCCAGAAAATGGCCTGCGCGGTGGAAGCCTGCAGATGATTGATGCGGAAGCTCAGAAAAAACACCAGCGCCAGCGGCGCAAAGACAATAATCAGACCCGGCAGGCTATAGCCGATCTCGCCGGCGGGACCCGTGGCATACATCAGGTTGAATAAGGCCGGGACGTGGGCGGTTACATAGGCGGCAAGCCCGGTCAGCACCAGCGCCGAAGCCATATAATTGTACACAGTCAGCATATAGCTGCGCAAACCCTCGTCAACTTCGGCCGCGGTACGCGCCCCGGTGGTTGGAGAATAGCGAGTGTTATAGTCTACCATTGAGTCTATCCCTAGTCAGTTTAATCAGTTGTTTGGCCCAAATCAGTTGTTTGGTTGTGAGTTCCATACTTTGTCGTGATCATATATTGGCATAAGCCGTATGAATTTCAAGAGAAAGCGGTGCGCCGGTGGCGAAAGAGTGTGGCGAAAGAGTGATGTTCTGAAAAAAAGCGGACTCCTGCGGGGTTACAACCCATGGGTGCGGCGGAGGTGATTTAACAGGCCACGTGCCCCGCGGTCCACGATGTCGAAAACCCGCTCGAAACCTTCCGGGCCGCCAAAATAGGGGTCCGGGACTTCGGTAATGCCGGGGCAGTCTTCGGCAAAACTCATGAACAGGTGGAGCTTGTCGTGATAGCGGCTGTGGCTCATGCGTTTGAGGTGTTTAAGGTTTTCCCGGTCCATGGCCAGAAGATAGTCAAAATCCGCAAAATCCTGCATCGAGACCTGGCGCGCGCGCAAGTCGCGCAGGTCCACCCCGTAGTGCAGGGCAATCTTCGTGGCGCGCGGGTCGGGGCGTTCGCCCACATGATATCCGCTGGTGCCCGCCGAATCGATGTACAGGTGATGCAAAAGCCCGTCCTGGATGCCCGCCTCATTGACATGTTTGCGAAACACACCCTCGGCAGTGGGGGAACGACAGATATTGCCCATACATACAAATAGGACTTTCAGCATCGGTAAAAATATCCTTCAAAGATGGCCCTAACTGGCCCATAGTTATATAGAGATTGGTGGGCAAAGCTCAAGACACAACGCTGTTTTTTGATCTGGTTCCAGAAAAGGGAAGTCACGCCGGGATGACGGATATATTGAGGACACATACAAAAGTGCCGAAAAATAGAAAATGGAACGTTAGGCGCATCGTAATCCTGACCGGATCGGGCATTTCTGCGGAATCCGGCCTGCATACCTTTCGCGACAAGGGGGGGCTGTGGGAAAAATACGACCTGATGGAACTGGCGACGCCGGAGGCTTTTGCGCGCAACCCGGCGCGGGTGCATGAATTCTATAATCTGCGCCGGGCCGGACTGAGGGAGGTGAGTCCCAATGCCGCCCATGAGGCGCTGGTGCGCCTCGAACGAGAGTTCCCCGGGGACGTGTTCCTGATTACCCAGAATGTGGATGACCTGCATGAACGGGCAGGCAGCCGCACCCTGTATCATATGCATGGCGAACTATGCAAAATTCGCTGTACAGTTTGTGGCGTGGTGAAAAACTGGTCCCGGGAGTTGACAGTGACAACGCCATGCCCGGCCTGCGACACCAGCGGAACATTGCGTCCCCATATTGTCTGGTTCGGGGAGGTGCCATTTTATATGACGGAAATTGAGGTTTTGCTCAGGGAATGCGACCTGTTTTTATCCATTGGTACCTCGGGGACGGTCTATCCGGCTGCGGGGTTTGCGGCCCGAGCAAAGGCGGGCGGGGCCCGCACGGTGGAACTGAATCTGGAGCCGTCCCAAGGGCAGGGAACGGGACGGGAGGTGGATCAGGGGGGCCTGTTTGATGAAGGATATTATGGTCCGGCGACACGGGTTGTCCCGGCCTTTGTGGATGAATTGTTGAAGGAGACGACGGAATGAAACTGACGGATGCGGAAATTCGGGAAGCGCTGGCGGAACTGCCGGGCTGGAGCCTTGCCGGGGCCCGCGAAGCGATCAGCCGGACCTATAAGTTTGAGGACTTCAATCAGGCCTTCGGTTTTATGGCCCATGTGGCGCTCAAGGCGGAACGGATGAATCACCATCCTGAATGGTTTAATGTCTATAACCGAGTGGACGTGACGCTTACTACACATGACGCCGGCGGACTGACCCTGAATGACATCAAGTTGGCGCGTTATATGAACCATGCGGCCAGCCGGTATCTGACGGAATAAAAAATAGCCCGAATAAAAATGGCCCCAAAAAGGGGCCATGACTTTACAGAATTTTACAGAATTTCACAGGGGGGCGGCTTATTTGGGCGCCATACGCAGGGCCCCGTCAAGGCGAATAGTCTCCCCATTCAGCATGCGGTTTTCGATAATATGCCGGGCGAGAGCGGCATATTCTTCGGGTTTGCCCAGACGGCTGGGGAACGGCACGCTGGCACCGAGGGAATCCTGCACTTCCTGCGGCAGGCCGAGCAACATGGGCGTGCCGAAAATGCCGGGGGCGATGGTGCAGATGCGGATGCCCAGCTTGGACAGGTCCCGGGCAATGGGCAGGGTCATACCAGCAATGGCGGCCTTGGATGAGGCATAGGCCACCTGGCCGATCTGGCCGTCAAAGGCGGCAATGGAGGCGGTGTTGACAATCACGCCGCGTTCGCCGTCTTCCAGGGCCTTGAGCCCGGCCATGCGGGCGGCAGCCAAGCGCAGTGTGTTGAAACTGCCAATCAGATTAACTTCAATGACTTTTTTATACAGCGCCAGGTCATGGGGGACATTGTCCCGGCCGACAGTTTTCTGGGCAGGGGCAATGCCGGCACAGTTGACCAGGATGCGCGCCTCGCCGTGCGCTGCGGCGGCCTGATCCAGGGCGGCGATGACGCTGTCTTCCGACGCGACATCCACCTCGAAAAACTTGCCCCCGATATCTTTGGCGACCTGTTCGCCACCTTCCCGGTTCAGATCGAAAACGGAAACCTTTGCGCCGCGGGCCGCAAGATCCCGGGCGACGGCCTCGCCAAGCCCGGAGGCGGCCCCGGTAACGATGGCGGCCATATCTTTAATATCCATGTTATCCCTCTTTCAAGATCTACTGTTGCAGCTGATATGTTACTCGTTGGTAACCCGTATAACTCATCATGATGAAATTGTCGAGCTATAGTTTTGGCCGTTTATTGCAACGGGTCAGGAGGAGTGCGCGGGGGCAATTGGGTGCGGGCAAGCCGGCTCTGCCGCCAGGCAATAAACAGGGTGGACAGGATAATCACTGCCGTTCCGGCCCAGGTGTAAGAATCCGGAACTTCGCCGAACGCCACATACCCAACCAGGGCGACAAATACGATGCGCAGATAATCAAACGGGGCGACAAGGGTGGCTTCCCCGTAGTGGTAGGCCCGTATAATGCAGTATTGGGTGAATCCTGAGGTGGCGGCCAGTCCCAGAAGCCATAATAGATTTTCCCCGGTTGGCGTAATCCAGTTCAGCAGGGCAAAGGGCAGGCACACTATAACCAGCGCCATATTGCCATAGATCATCATAGTGCCCACCCGGTCGGTCTTGGTCAGCTTCTTGGTAATGATGGCATTGACGGAGGAGGCGATGGTTGCCGCCAGCAGAAACATCATGGCTGGGTGGGTTCCGCTGCCGGGTCTGAGGATGATCAAAATACCCAAAAACCCGGCAAACGTGGCCAGCGTGCGGGGCAAGCGCACTGCTTCCCCAAGAAACAGGGCGGCCAGCACCACCAGAAACAGCGGGCGTGTAAACTGCATGGCGGTCACCTGGACCAGTGGCAGATACATGATGGCGGTGAAATTGGCCATTACAATCACACACATCAGCAAACTGCGGGTGGCAATCAGCCCGGGCCGGGCAGGTTTCAGAAGGGCGGGGCTGAATTGTCGGGACAGCAGCACGGCCAACAGAACAATGACCGCAGAGCGCAAGAACACAACTTCGAAAATGCCAAGGGATTGGCCCGTCTTGCGGATGAATATTGTGCCTGCCGCCATGTTGACACCGGCCAGTATCATAAAAAGAATGCCAGTCAGATTATGGCGTGCGGTTTGGTCCTGTATCCCGTTCACAGCCTTTCTCCCGGGGTTCGGGCGCAGATTCCCTCGCAGACTTCCCCGCTGATTTCCCTGCTGGTTTCCCCGCTGTGTGGCCTTGTCTTGTCTGTGGCCTTGTCGGGGGCGGCGGAAGCCTTGTTCCGCAGACGTTCGCGATGGGCCGCATACAGGGCGCTGCCGGCAATAAGGGAGGCCCCGATCCAAGTATAGATATCGGTTGCTTCATCAAAAAACAAATAGCCGATCAGAGCCGAAAAAATCAGTCGGGAGAAATCAAAGGGCATCAGCGCGCTGGCTTCGGCTTCGCTAAAGGCTTTGCTCATGCAGATCTGAGCAATACTGGCCAAGCCGCCGATCAGAACCAGAACCATCAGCTGCCCGGGACCAGGCCAGGTCCAGACCGGCAAGGCAAACACAAAGGTAACAGGCAGTGCACAAAGCAGGGCATAGGCAGTGATCACATGGGGTTTTTCGGTGCGGGCCAGAAACCGCACACAAATGGTGGTAACGGCAATGGTGATGGCTGACAGCAGCGCAGCGACGGTGCCGCTGTTGATGGCCATCTGGCCCGGCCGCAGCAGCACCAGCATGCCGATGAACCCAAATAGAATGGCAAAAATACGTGGCAGGCGGATTTTTTCCCCAAGCACCAGCACGGCACCTATGGTGGCAAAAATCGGGGCCGCAAAACTGTAGGACATGACGTCTGCGAGCGGGATCACGGTCACAGCGTAAAAGGTGCATATAATGGTGAATGAAGAAGCCAGTCCCCGCAGCAGGTGGATGCCAGGTTTTCGGGTTTTCAGGCCCTCTCTCAGCCCGGTTGTGCGGAAAAATGGCAGCATGATCAGCAAGGCGATCACAGTGCGATAAAAAGCGGTTAAAAAAGGATGCACATCATCGGACACATAACGGATCAGTCCGCCCATGACGGAAAAACTCAGGCAGCTGATCAGCATGTATAGGGTGCCGAGCGGAACATTGTTTTTTTGCGGCGGGATGACGGTCATGCGGGATACAATCCGGGGTTTGGCTTCTGGTGGCCGGTTTCGGGGCGCGGGAATTTAACCCTACTGTTTGTCCCGTATTTTGTCAAAATCACAATTTGCTTTGATTGGCCTGATGCCTTTTGCGATTTTCCCGGTACACCACATAGACGGAACTGCCCAGAATGATCAGGCCGCCCAGATAGGTCAGACCGTCCAGCGCATCTGTGAATAAGAAATATCCTATCAGGGAAGCAAAGATCAGTCGGGTGAAATCCACGGGCAACAACGCCGTCATGTCGGCTTTGGACAAGGCGCCGGCCAGGCAGAAATGCGCCAGACCGGAACATAATCCCATAAACAGCAGCAAAGGTATCTGATCCCAGCGGGGCCATTGCCAGTAAAACAGCGCGATGAAAAAACTGATGGGCAGCCCGAACAAATATCCGTAAAGAGTCACGATGCCCGGATGGTCCCGGCGGGTGAGAATCTTGATGGTAATCAATGTCCCGGCAAAGGCGGCCGCGGAAGCCAGTGCCGCCAGCATGCCGGCATTGATGTCCTGAAATCCGGGACGCAGCAGAATCAGCACACCTGTGAAACCGCAGGCCACGCCAAGCAGGCGCGGCAGGCGGATGGTCTCGCCCAGGAATATGGCGGCGAGAAGGGTTGCAAACAAGGGAGCGGCGTAACTGTAGGCGACGGCGTCGGCGAGCGGGATATGGCTCACAGCGTAGAAGGCGCCAAAAACCGAAGTAATATTTAAAGCCGCCCGGAGCAGATAGAGGGGGCGGGGGGCGGCCCTGATGGTGCCAAGATCCAATTTGCAGAGACTTGGGAGAATAAATAACAACCCAAACAAGGTGCGATAAAAAACCAGCACAAAGGGGTGCAGATCCATTGACAACTGCCGAACAGAAACCCACAGCAGAGCATAAAAGAGGGCATAGCCGAGCATCAAAGTCAGGGCAACGCCATAGGCGCGTTTTGGGGGAGCAAGCGGCGACATGACCGTAACAGAACCTGTTGTTGGTGCGGGATCAGGATGAGATCCCTACTATCCGTTTTTTTGTCAAAAAGTCAAAAACTCAAAGAAACTAAAGAGTATACATGATGTATTGAGTATATATAAATCATATTATACTCGTATAATACTAATATTATACTCATAAAATATTGACTTTTCAGGGGTTCTCTTATATATTGTGTTCGTTAGGCGCTTCTGTCACAATTGCGTGTGGGTGGCATAAAGGAAAACAGGAATGCCCGACGCGGACGAGGAACAGCCCAACCCTTTTGGGGGGTGGAGGGAGTTTGAAGGCCCGGACCGGCCTTTGGACGGGATGACGCGAGAGCCTGAGGAAGTGTCGGCGGAGGGTCCATCCGATTCTGTAACTAAAGAAATTCTGCGAATTCTTTTTGGAAGAGCTCCCCGCGCACAAAACGCAAGACGGCAAAAGGCGGGCTACAGATTGGGACGGGAGATACGACGGGTGCTGTTCGATGATTGGATATGAGGTGTTTTTCCAATGAAGCGATATCAGATTGACATGACGCCGGCGGGGGTGAAGCGGCTTGAGGAACTGAAAGCGGCAATTGACGCCACTTCCAACAAGGATTTGTTTGATGAGGCGCTGACCCTTCTGGATTGGGCGGTCACCCAGGTGCAGAACGGGCGCATTATTGCGTCCATTGATGAAAAGAAGAACAGTTTTCGCGAATTGTCCATGCCGGGACTGGAAAAGGCCCGGCGTATGGCGCGCGAAACGGGAACAGAAGCCGAAACCTCCGCAACGGCGGTGGCGGAACACTGACCGGAACGGGAAGCCGGCTTGAGATATAATTTTATTTTCGGCATGTAATTTTATCTTTCCCCTCTAGGGGGCATCAGGGGAGGGTGCCATAAAGGCGACGACGCAAACGGAAGAAGCCTCGAAAATCAGACGGGAGCCGGAGACGGATGTGCCTTCGGGGCAGTGGCGGCATCATCTCTACCATGTGGGGGTGTCCTATGCCCCGCTGGCGATACTTCTGGCCTTGTGGATGGGGGTAAGCCTGTTTGTCTTTCTGCTGGCGCTGGGAAGCGGCGCGCTCACAGGGCTGTGGTTGTTCTTCGTTCCGCTAATCATTGCCACGCTGGTTGTTTTGCTTTTTCGCCGACGCACGGTCAGCCGCATTCTCATTGGGGCGGGCTGTGCGCTGCTGCTGGCCCCGTCCATCGGGTCTGTGGCGGTGCCGTTTGCGATTTTTGAAATCCAGTGGGGACAGGTGATCTTTCGCCTCGGCAATACGGAGGTTTCCTGGGGCTGGTCCATGATGCTGCTTGATCTGCTGGTCACGATAACCTTGTATTTTTTTGTTGTCAGACACATGTTTGCCTTTGCTTCGGGTTGGCGTCGCGAGCATGAGTCCAATTTTCCTGAGAAAGCCCCATAACCTAAAAACATGATAAAAGGACATCGGGATATGCGTTGACATCTCCCTTTTTGTTATTGGCCTCCCTTTTTGTTATGAGCAATGAGTGGCGCGTTGTTATGAGCACCATATTTTCCCGGGGCGCGCGGCAAGTCAGTTTCGCAAACAAAAACGTCCCTCCCGAAAAACGGAAGGGACGTTTTTGTATGAAGTCTTGAATGCCTTTACAGGGCCTTGACTACATGGCCTTGACGATATCCTCGACCATTTTTTTGGCGTCGGCAAAAAGCATCATGGTATTGTCCCGGAAAAACAGCTCGTTTTCCACGCCCGCATAACCGGAGCCGAGAGAGCGTTTGACGAACAGGACCGTTCCGGCACTTTCCACATCCAGCACCGGCATGCCGAAAATGGGGCTGGACGGATCGGTCTTGGCGGCCGGGTTGGTCACGTCGTTGGCGCCGATGACAAAGGCCACGTCGGTCTGACTGAACTGGCTGTTGATATCTTCTAGCTCAAATACTTCGTCATAAGGGACATCCGCCTCGGCCAGCAGCACGTTCATATGTCCCGGCATGCGCCCGGCGACCGGATGGATGGCGTAGGAGACCTTAACCCCTTCTTCCTTCAGAATATCAGCCATTTCCTTCAGCGCATGCTGCGCCTTGGCTACGGCCATGCCGTATCCCGGCACGATAATGACTGAGCCGGCATTTTTCAGAATGAAGGCGGCATCTTCGGCGCTGCCCTGCTTGACCGGGCGCTCTTCGCTGCCGCCGGTCCCGGCGGGGCCGCTTTCGCCGCCAAAACCGCCCAGGATTACGCTGAGAAACGCCCGGTTCATGCCTTTACACATGATGTAGCTCAGGATTGCGCCGGAGGATCCGACCAGCGCCCCGGTAACGATCAGCGCATTGTTGCCAAGTGTAAACCCGATGCCTGCCGCGGCCCAGCCGGAATAGCTGTTGAGCATGCTGACCACCACCGGCATGTCGGCACCGCCAATGGGAATGATGATCAGGAAACCGATGATGAAGCTCAGTGCCATGACATACCATAACAGATGCCCACCGCCGCTAGCTGCGCCCTCACTGAGCGCGAACGCCACAATGAGGCCGATAATCGCCAGACCAAGGGCGCCATTGATCACATGCCGCCCCGGCAGAATGATTGGTTTGCCGGACATGTTGCCATTCAGCTTGGCGAAGGCAATGACAGAACCGGAAAAGGTGATCGCCCCAATGGCCGCGCCAAGCGCCATTTCGATGCGGCTGGCCATATAGATGTTGCCGGCAAAATCGGTGATCCCGAAACTGTGCGGTTCGCTGAAGGCGGCGCCGGCCACCAGCACGGCAGCCAGTCCCACCAGGGAGTGAAAGGCGGCCACCAGCTGCGGCATGGCGGTCATGGGGATACGCCGGGCAATCACCAGGCCAACAGCCCCGCCCGCAATGAGGGCAATGATAATCCAGTTATAGCTGACAATTTCCGGATGAAGCACGGTGGTGATGATGGCGATGGCCATGCCGAGCATGCCATAGGTGTTGCCCTTGCGGGAAGTTTCCGGGGAGGACAGCCCCCTGAGTGAGAGGATAAACAAAACCCCGGCTACCAGATAAGCGAGAGCGGTCAGGTCCGCAACCATTTGTTCAGACATTCTTTAAAACTCCCTCTATTTTTTCTGCCCGACCGCATCATCGGAAGCGGGTTTTTCTTTTTTCTTATACATGGCCAGCATGCGCTGGGTGACAGCAAAACCGCCAAAAATATTGACGGCTGCCAGCGCAACGGCGATCGTGCCCAGAATTTTGGCCAGACTTATTTCTTCGGGTCCGGCGGCAATTAATGCTCCCACGATAATGACGGAGGAAATGGCGTTGGTCACTGACATAAGAGGGGTATGCAGGGCGGGGGTCACACTCCACACCACATAATATCCCACAAAAATCGCCAGCACGAACAAGGAAAGCTGGGACAGAAACGGGCTGGCATGGGCCGTTTGGGTGGCGAGGTCCGCCATTTGCTGTAACTTTTCCATTAGTTCCCTCCTTTTGTGATATTTGCCGAAAGGTCAGCCGAAAAGGCAGGGTGGACAATCTGGCCCTCTCTGGTCAGAAGGATGCCGGTGATAATTTCATCCTCCCAGTTGATGTTGAGAGTTTTGCTGTCCTTATCGACCAAGGGAGTGATGAAGTTCAGCAGGTTTTTGGCAAACAGGGCGCTGGCGTCTGCTGCCAGCCGGCTGGGCATGTTCAGGTGGCCGACAATCTTTACCCCGTTCACCTCGACGATTTCGTCGGGTTTGCTGAGAGCGCAGTTGCCGCCCTGTTCCACCGCCAGGTCCACAATCACGCTTCCCGGTTTCATGCTGTGCACCATCTCTTCGGTGATCAGCAGAGGCGCCGGTCGGCCCGGGATCAGGGCCGTGGTGATGGCGATATCCTGCTTTTTCAGGGTTTCGGCAATGAGTTTCGCCTGTTTCTGTTTATAGGCGTCGCTCATTTCCTTGGCATAACCGCCGGTGGTCTCTGCCTCGCGGGCTTCTTCGTCATCGACCATGACAAATTTCCCGCCCAGGCTTTCCACCTGTTCCTTGGCGGCTAGGCGCACATCCGTGGCCGAAACAATGGCGCCCAGGCGCTTGGCGGTGGCTATGGCCTGTAGACCGGCCACGCCGGCCCCCATCACCATCACCTTGGCCGGCGCCACAGTCCCCGCGGCGGTCATCATCATGGGAAAGGCTCGACCATATTCATACGCCGCGTCGATTACTGCGCGGTAACCGGCCAGATTGGACTGACTGGACAGGATATCCATGCTCTGGGCCCGGGTGATGCGCGGCATCAATTCCATCGCATAGGCGTCGATCCGGCCCTTGGCGTAAAGTTCAAGGCTGTCTTTGGCGGTATAGGGGGAAAGAGAGGCCACCAGCATGGCCCCCGGTTTAATCAGCGCGACTTCATCCAGATCGCCCTCGCCGGGGCCAAGCGGGCGTTGTACCTTGAAAATGACATCCGCGTCCCTGTAGGCCTGTTCCGCATCCACGGCAATGCTGGCTCCGGCCGCCTCATAAGCCGCATCAGGAATGCTGCTGCCGTCTCCGGCGCCTTTCTCGACAGTCACCGTAAAGCCAAGCTCGATGAGTTTTTTTACGGTATCAGGGGTTGCTGCCACGCGTCGTTCCCGGGCGCGTCTTTCCTTTGGTACTGCTAGTTTCATGCCGACGTTCCTGTGTTTTTAGTGGTTGTTTTTATCCGTTGAATTTCCGGACTCCTGAAACAAGGGCGGGCTTCCCCAATGTCAGGTCATGTCGGATTCCCTCCCAAGGGCCGTTCCTGGTGTGCATCTCATCGAGTCAATCTCATTGCAATTCACTCTCACTGGCCACTATGTGTCATAGCGTATTTTTTTGTTTTTGTTTTTCACGTTGTTTCAAGTTTTGTTGACCGCTCGGGCTTTTCTAAAAAAACAGCCAAAAAAACCAGCGGCCCGGTCCCCAAAGATGGTTTCTAGAGTGAATTTTGAAGAGGTTGGCTCAATTCTGTTGGCGGATTGCGGCCCGCCTCACGCGGAAGACGCTGCCGGGCGATGCGGGGCATCGGGCCAGGCGTCTGACAAAGTGAGCGGCCCCAAGCCGCCAACCCAAAGGGCCAGACCTGACCGGCAGAACGGGTCAACCTCTTCAAAATTCACTCTAGTGTAGTCGAAAATTTTAATGCTGCAACGCAAAATGTAAATTATTTTCAATTTTTTGCGTCGCAGCATTAGATTATTGCAGCTGGTCAATATAGTCCGAGATCATATTCAGCCCCGTGGACCAGAATGCCGGGTCAGAGGCATCAAGCCCGAAAGGCGCCAGCAATTCGCGATGATGTTTCGAGCCACCGGCTTTGAGCATGTCGATATATTTTGCTTCGAACCCTTCGGGGTGTTCCAGGTAGGTGGCATAAAGCGAATTCACCAGGCAGTCGCCAAAGGCATAGGCATAGACATAGAAGGGAGAGTGGATGAAATGGGGGATATAACACCAGAAATGCCGGTAGGCGTCATCAAAATGAAAAGCCTCGCCCAGGCTTTCCTTTTGCACAGCCATCCAGATTTCACTCAAATCATCGGCGGAAAGTTCTTTGTCCTTGCGGGCGGTATGGACCCGGATCTCAAAGTCATAGAAGGCAATCTGGCGGATGACCGTATTGAGCATGTCTTCCACCTTGCCGGCCATCAAACGTTTGCGGCGTTTGTCGTCTTGTTCCTGATCAAGCAGCGACTGGAAGGTCAGCATCTCGCCAAAGACGCTGGCGGTTTCTGCAAGAGTAAGCGGGGTGGCGGCCAGCAGTTCGCCCTGTGGGGCGGCGAGGACCTGATGCACCCCGTGGCCGAGTTCATGAGCCAGTGTCATGACGTCCCGGCTTTTGCCCAGATAGTTCAGCAGCAGATACGGGTGAACGGCAGGTACGGTGGGGTGGGCGAAGGCGCCGGGGGCCTTCCCGGGCCGGACGGGGGCGTCAATCCAGGCATTGTCAAAGAAAGTGCGGCCGATTTCCGCAAGCTGTGGAGAGAATCGTCCATAGGCATCAAGCACGATGGTTGTGGCCTCATCCCACTGGTACAGCCTGTCATCGTCCCCTGGCAGCGGTGCATTACGGTCCCACCAGTCCAGCTTGTCCCGGCCGAACCATTGGGCTTTCAGCGCGTAATAGCGATGGGACAGTTTGGGGTAGGCGTCTTTCACGGCGTGGACCAAGGCGTCCACCACTTCCTGTTCCACCCGATTGGACAGGTGCCGTTCGGTGGCTGGAGTCTCATAGTTCCGCCAGCGGTCTTCAATTTCCTTGTCCTTGGCCAGCGTGCTGGTGATCAGGGTGAACAGGCGGATGTTTTGATCAAAGGTCGTATGCAGTGCCTCGGCGGCCGCCTTGCGGGCCGCACCGTCACGGCTGCTTAGATGATCCAGGCACGCCTCAAGGCCCAACTGTTGGACCACGCCGCTTTCCGGATCTTTGAAGTCGAACTGAAGCGCCGCCATCGTCTCATCAAACAGGCGGTTCCAGGCAGCCCGCCCGGTAACGGATTTTTCGTGCAGCAGCTGTTCCAGGTCATCACTTAGCTGATAGGGACGATATTGGCGGATGGTCTCAAACCAGGGCTTGTAACGGGCCAGCGCCGCGGACTCTTGAAACCAGTTTTCGAGGGTATCATCTGCCAGGCGATTGATTTCGAGGGTAAAGAACAATATCGTCGTGCCGATCCGGTTCAATTTTTCCTGCGCCGTCTGGTAGAACTGGCTGATTTTGCCGTCTGTCATATCTTGCGCATGCAGCAAACCGGCATAACTATAGATCCGGCCTATCAGTTCCTGCATCCGTTCATAGGTTTTGACGGCCTCCAGCATGGTAGAGGCCTTCAGTTCCGCCACCCGGCCTTTATAATGCTCGGCGAACTCTTTCGATATGTCTTCCAGCATGGCGTAATCCTGATGCAGTTTTTCGCTGTCCATGGCCGGATAAAGATCCTTAAGATCCCACCGGGGAAGAAGCTCGGTATTCAGTGTATGTGAAGATGAAGGCATGCTTTATTTCCGCTTTCTTTCTCGTAAAAGGTGTAAATTTTCCGGACTTTTGAGATTTTTTAACCTTTGTCCCGTATTGGGACATAGAGAGGCTTTTTCAAACTACCAGTATGCGCAAAGGGGAAACGCGCGCAATGACAAAAACGGTTCTGATTGTCGATGACGAGGATACCCAGCGTCAAATGCTGAAGATCGCTCTGCAGAAGGCAGGGTATCAGGCCCTGCTTGCCAAAAGCGGACGGGAGGCTCTGGCGATGGTTGGTGCCGAGGCTGTGGGGATGCCGGATCTGATCCTTCTGGATTTGGTTCTGGGTGATATTGACGGCATGGAGGTTCTGGAGAAAATCTGCGGACAGGATCCGGGCCGTCGTCCGCCAGTGATCGTGCTTACCGCCCATAGCAGTGTGGATAAGGCGGTCAAGGCCATGAAGGCAGGAGCCGTGGATTTTATCGCCAAGCCCGCTGGCGTGGACCGGTTGCGGGTCTCGATTGAAAATGCGTTAAAACTTCATCAGCTTTCCGGGGAACTTTCCCGGCTGAGCCGCAGGTGGGATGGGAGTCTGGGATTTGAGGACCTTCTGGGGGACAGCCCCGTCATGCGCCGGGCCCTTGAACTGGCCCGCAAGGGGGCACAAACCAATGTGCCTGTGCTTCTGGAAGGAGAAAGTGGGGTCGGCAAAGAGGTTTTTGCCCGCGCCATTCAGGGAAGCAGCGATCGGGCCGGCAAGGCTTTTGTGGTCGTGAATTGTGGGGCCATTCCCGCCAATCTTGTGGAATCCATTCTGTTCGGTCATGAAAAGGGCGCCTTTACCGGGGCCACGGAAAAACATGACGGGAAATTTGTTGAAGCCGATGGCGGAACGATTTTCCTGGATGAAATCGGGGAACTGCCCCTTGACCTGCAGGCCAAGCTGCTCAGGGTTCTTCAGGAGGGCGAGGTGGACCCGGTAGGGGCCCGGGAACCGGTCAAAATTGATGTCCGGGTGATTTCCGCCACCAACCGAAACCTCAAAGAGTTGGTGGAAGCCGGCCGGTTTCGCGAAGATCTGTATTATCGGTTGAATGTATTTCCCATCCTGTTGCCGCCGTTGCGCGACAGGACCGGCGATATCGAAACACTGGCCGTTCATTTTGTTGAAAAAATCAGCCTGTCCGAAGGGCGGGTTTGTAAACCCCTGTCGCCAGAGGCGCTGAAACTGCTGACCGGGTATTATTGGCCGGGGAATGTGAGGCAGTTGGAAAACGCCATTTTCCGGGCGGTGATCCTATCGGAAGGAAATGAAATCGGTATTGAAGATTTCCCGCAATTGCTTTCGGCGCGTCAACAAGACCGGTCGGCGGCAGAGAGCCTCTCGGGGAATGTAAATGGATTCTGTCTTGATGAGGGAGAGGCGGTGGAAAGCTTCTCCAGTATCCGGATACTGGATGACCAAGGGGAGATTCGCCCGATCAGTGAGGTGGAAAACGATATCATTCGTTTCGCCCTTCGGAAATACGGATATAAAATGTCGGAAGTGGCGCGCCGGCTGGGCATTGGCCGGTCAACGCTGTACCGGAAGGTAGGGGAACTGGATCCGGATCGGGAACCAGGCCAGGGGGGCGAACGGTCTGCGCGCCGTGACCAGAAGGGGGAGGGCACAGAGAGCGGCACATAGGGGGGTGTAGGTCAGGGGACGTGACGATCCCTCCTCCGGTATCCGGACTTGCATTTTTTTTTCAAACCGTCCTATAGTTCTGCCATAATCCTTTTTTCGGATACGACCATTTACAGGAAAATATATGATTTATGTTCTTGCATTTCTTATTCCGCCGCTGGCGTTGTTATTTCAGGGCAAGATCTTTCAGGCCATCTTTAATGCTTTGATCTGGGGGGTGGGGCTGTTTTTTGTCTTGCTGGGGGGATGGATCCTCTGGGCCATTGCCGTGGGGCATGCCATTTTTGTCGTTCACGGCGCTCGTGCCGATGCCCGAACCCAGAAAATCGTCGATGCCATCAAGTCGGAAAAATAAAAAGGGCGGTTTTCACCGCCCTTGGAACATGGGTAAAACCCCATAAATCCCCCAGAATAAAGGATTATACGCCCCGGGTCATACCCAGCGCCGAGGCATAGAGGTCAATCAGGGCTTCCTGTTCCTGGCGTTCATGATCCTCCATTTTGCGCATTTTGATGATCTGACGCATGATCTTTACATCAAAGCCGTTGGCCTTGGCTTCGGCATAAACGTCTTTGATATCTTCGGCCAGATTTTTCTTTTCTTCTTCCAGTCTTTCGATGCGCTCAATAAAGGACCTCAGCGCATCAACGGCAATGCCGCCTACGTCACTCATCTTTGTCCGCTCCTGATTTTTAATCCTGATGTAATACTGTTGAAGGGGGCACCTTATCGGCCCCGCTCCGATGAGGCAACCTGAAAAAACCGGGAAGCCGGCGTTCTGTTACATTTGCTTGTTTTTTTTCACACTTTCATCCATGCGGCGCAACTGTTCCTCGGTGGCTTCGGTCTGGTGGAGGTTGACCCACTCCCCATAAGGCATGCCATAGATGATTTTACGGGCTTCCATTTTATCCAGGGTCACTCCTTTTTCCTCGGCGGCTTCCTGATACCAGGTGGCCAGACAGTTGCGGCAAAATCCTGCAAGGCCCATCAAGTCGATATTCTGTACATCCGTACGTTTCCTAAGGTGAGCAACCAGCCGGCGGAAGGCGGCGGCTTCGACTTCGGTTCTGGTTTTGTCGTCCATTACACTATCCTTTCCATTTCTTTATCCTGTTTATTCCCTTGACAAAGGGGATCAGCCCTACGCCCGATCAGCGGGCGGCTCAATAATGTTGAATTTTTTTCAGATCCGGCTGCTGCTGCAATTCGGCAAGTTCCTGATAGAGAATTTCGCTCCAGCGTCTTTGTCCGCTTTCGTCCAGGATTTCATCCTGGCGGATTTCAATGGTGACTTGGGGGAAACCGTGATCCGCGCCATGGCGATTCATAGTATGGAACAGGTCCTGACCGGAATAGGGTTTGTTGTCGCCGACCATCAGGCCGTGCTTGTGTTGCAGCCGGTGAATGAGTTCCCGCGCCAGACGCGGATCTCGGTTCCATAACATACCGGCATGCCAGGGTCTACGTACGCCATTCATGACAGGTGTGAAACTGTGCATACCGCAGACCAGCGGCACATGTCCGGCCCATTTGCGGTCCCGCACCAGGCGTTCGGCCCGTTCGTGAAACGGCCGGTAAAAACGGTTCAGGCGTTGCTCGCGCTCCGCTGGGGTAAGGGCCTGATTGCCAGGGATCGTGATGCCGTCGCTGATTTCCGGGATCAGGGTCTTATGATCGGGTTCCCGGTTGGGGTCAATCAATAAACGGGAAAAGCGGGCCAGAAGCGCCGGGGCGTTCAGTCGTGCTGATAGCGTGCGGGTAATTGCCGCCATGCCGATGTCCCAGGCGATATGCAGCTCAAGATGGGACGGGTCAAGGCCAAGACGATCAAATTCATCAGGAATATGATTGCTCGCATGTTCACAGATCAACACCACATCCGCCCGGCCATAAGGATTGAGCAGTTCATAGGATTCGGTAATTTCGCTGGCTTCAGTAATTTCGCTGGCCTCAGTAATTTCTCTGTCAGGCGTTTTTTGTAACATGGTAATCTCTTACTCCGTCTTGAGGGCCTTTTCGGGGTACCCTTTTCCTGAAATTTTATTCCCTAACTGTTTCTGCCCCAATATAATTTGCCGTCAATTTTTATTGATCCCCAAATTTTGTTGGCCCTAGAGTGAATTGAGCCAACCTATTCACAATTCACTCTAAAACGGATTTAAGCAGTCCTTGCCCAAAATCAACGTCTGTTGCGCATCATCATGGACAAGTTGCCGTATTAACCGGATAACAGTTAATTGCAGTATTCTTTGAGATTCCCCTTTTTTCATCAGTATGTTATTAATTCCAGTATATATTTTGTCTTTACATTAAGGAAACCTTATGCATCGCCAGCGTTGTACCCGTATCATTGCCACTTTGGGCCCGGCCAGTTCTTCCGTGGACATTATTCGCAAGCTTTCTGATGCCGGGGCGGATGTGTTCCGTCTCAATATGAGCCACGGGGATCATAAATCCATCGCCGCGTTGCATGCCATGATCCGTGAGGTAGAAGTCCAGACGGGGCGTCCCATTGGCATTCTGGCGGATCTTCAGGGGCCGAAACTGCGAATCGGAAAATTTCAGAACGACAGAATTACCCTGGCAGCCGGGCAGAAATTCATTCTTGATATGGACAAGGCGCCGGGGTCCGACAAACGGGTTGAACTGCCGCATCCGGAAATTTTCGAAGCGGTGGAGAAGGGGACCGAACTGCTGTTGGATGACGGCAAGATCCGTTTACATATCGAACAGGTGGAAAAAGACAAGATCCACACCAAAGTCGTGGTGGGCGGTGAACTGTCCAACCGTAAAGGGGTCAACGTGCCCAATGCCATTCTGCCGCTGGCGGCGCTCACGGAAAAGGACCGCAACGATCTGGACTTTGTACTCAATCTGGGTGTGGACTGGGTGGGGTTGTCCTTTGTGCAGCGTCCGGAAGACATGCGCGAAGCGCGTGAGATCATAGGCGAACGGGCATGGCTGTTGGCCAAACTGGAAAAACCTTCGGCGCTTTATGCCCTGGATGAGATTATTGCCTTGTCGGATGCGGTGATGGTGGCGCGCGGGGACATGGGGGTGGAACTGCCCATGGAAGAGGTGCCCGGCAAACAGAAAAAAATTATCCGCCATGCCCGGCGGGCCGGAAAAAGTGTGGTTGTCGCGACGCAAATGCTGGAAACTATGGTGCATAGCCCGGTGCCCACCCGAGCCGAGGTTTCTGACGTGGCCAATGCGGTTTTTGACGGCGCCGACGCTATCATGTTGTCGGCGGAATCGGCGACCGGGGCCTATCCCGTGGAAGCGGTTAGCGTGATGGACCGGATTGCCCGAAAGGTGGAAAGTGAACCCAGTTACCGCAAAGCGCTCAACCGGGACAAGCCCCCGCCGGAAGCCACTTCTGCCGATGCCATCAGCGCCGCCGCCAACCAGGTGGCAGCTACCATCCGAGCCAAAACCATAGTTACCTACACGGGATCGGGGTCCACGGCGCTCAGGGCCTCGCGGGAACGACCGGAAACGCCGCTTCTGGTGTTAACGCCCAATCTGTCCACGGCGCGTCGGTTATGTCTGTGCTGGGGCCTGAATTGTGTGCATACGGCGGATGCGGTGAATTTTCAGGATATGATCGACAAGGCCTGTCATATGTGCCTGACCCACAATTTTGCCCGGGTCAATGATCATATTGTGATCATGGCCGGCATGCCGTTCGGGACACCGGGCAAAACCAATGTGCTGCGTATTGCGCGGGTGCAGAGTTATCACAAGAAAGGCTGATCCCACCGGGACCTCACAGGATTTGCCGCCTTGGCTCGCGGTGACATTGTTTTTTCGTCATGGCGCGCACGAGAGGCGTCACAATTTCCCCTCAATCAGGCCAAGGCGGGTCAACCGGTCGCGCAGGCCCGCCGCTCCTTGGAACAGGTGAGCGTGAAAGCCCAACGCCTGTGCGGTTTCCACATTGTCTTTTCGGTCGTCAATAAACAGGGTGTTTCCGGGGGCTTGCCCGGTACGTTCAAGCAGACGTTGATACAAGGTGGGATCCGGTTTGATAATGCCTTCCGCCCCGGAAATGATCACCTCCCGAAACAGGGAAAGAAACCCGTATTTCTCCCGGAAGGCGGGGAATTTCTCGGCCGGAAAGTTGCTCAGCGCGTAAAGGGCATATTGTTTGCGGTGAAGTTCTTTCAGGATTTCCACCGTTTCCTCTATACTGCCGGCGAACATATCATCCCAATGGCTGTCATAGGCGGCAATCATATCGGCATAGTCTGGGTGATGTTTTTGCAAGTCCCGGATCGCCTGCTCAAAGGGTTCACCTGCGTCCAGGCGGTTATGCCAGTCCATATTGCAGACATGGTTGAGAAAATGATCCAGATCGCGCCTGTCTCCCTCAAACAGGGGGGCAAAGGCGTGACGGGGGTTCCAACGCACCAGCACATTGCCCAGATCGAATACGAAACAGTGAATATCGCTCATGACCATTCACTCCGAATCTTATCTGGGGCACTCTGAACCCTATCGGGGGTAAGTATACGCAATTTTGTTGCCCCAAAATGAAGAAGACCGTGCCCTTGGGGGGGAGGCACGGTCTCCTATTTACTGTCGGCATTGCACCAACAGCGAATCTTCGTCAATGTCACTAACCCTGGCGCGCCTTAAAGCGGCGGTTGGTTTTGTTGATCACATAGGTGCGTCCGCGGCGGCGGATCACACGGCAATCACGGTGACGGTTTTTTAATGACTTTAATGAATTTACTACTTTCATTTTTCTATCCGTCTCAAATTCTTTGTTAAGCGCCTTATCGGCAGCGCCTGAACTTGCGGCGGAAAGTAATGTGTGTCTTGCGAAATGTCAACTCCCGAAAAACGGCTTTTTCAAAAAAAAGCGACACTCCCACATCCACAGTCACAAGCTACTGCAAAATCAACCAAATCTTTATCAATCATTAACGGAAGTCTGTTTATATTACAACATCCGGGTAAAATTACAATGTGAAAAGCATGACATCGTTTCTGAATGAAAAACAAAGTGAAAAACTGAACCGCCTTGCCCTTGAAATGTCTAAGGAAATTGGGTTTGTCACCGAAGTCAGCGGCAGCGGCGCGGTGGCGTTGTGCAGTGTCAAAGCCCTCAACCGGTCCCTGCAAAAAGACGATTCGACCCTGCCAGCCGGTCAGATCGGTGCCACCGTCAAGATAAAGGTGAATAAAGGTTTTGTGTATGCGACGGTTCGGGAAGTCAAACGCCAGGAAAGTTCCACGGGGCCTGTAGAGCATATTATCATGTATCTCGATTATCTCGGGCACGGGCTCAAGGCTCCGTACCTGCCTACCGGGGTGCTGTTTGACCGGGGCATTTCGGATTTCCCCATTCCCGGACAGATGGTTTATGAAACCAATGAGGAAGATATCGAAGCCATATTCGGGGTTACTGATTCCACCCATTTTAATGTCGGCACGGTGTTTCCCCAGCATGTCACCCCGGCCAGCATCATTACGGATAATATGCTGGGCAAACACTTTGCTGTATTGGGCAGCACAGGGACCGGGAAGTCGTGTACCGTCGCATTGCTGATCCACCGGCTGGTGGAACGTATGCCGAATGCCCATATCATCATTCTGGACCCGCATAATGAATATGAGGCGGCATTTGAAAGCTGCGGGGAGCCCTTTGACATCAATAACCTGCGACTGCCGTACTGGCTAATGAATTTTGAGGAACATATTGAATTGTTCATCGGTCTCAGGCGGACGCTGGAGCGGGAAGTGGAAATTGACATTCTGCGTCGCTGTCTGCATGCGGCCCGCGTGGATGCCGCGGACGGTTTGAGCCGGGAAAAAATCACGGTGGATACGCCGATTCCCTATAAGCTGTCTTTTATGATGAAATATCTGGAAGATGAGATGGGCCGGCTGGACAATCCCGACACGCTGACCCCTTATCTGCGTCTGAAACACAAGATCGAGGAATTGCGTCGCGATACCCGGTTCAGCTTCATGTTTTCCGGACTTCTGGCCCATGACAATCTGTCCGAGGTTATCGGCCGGCTGCTGCGTTTTCCCGTCAACAATAAACCCGTTTCCACCATTGACCTGTCCGGGGTGCCGGCAGAGATCGTGAATGTGGTGGTTTCCATGATCAGTCGCCTGGTGTTTGATTTTGCCGTGTGGAGCCGGGGCCGGGATGTGCGGCCCATTTTGCTGATTTGTGAGGAGGCCCACCGTTATGTGCCAACCGAGGATCACACCATTTTCGCGTCCACCCGCAAGGCGATCGAACGTATTGCCAAGGAAGGGCGGAAATATGGCGTCTCTCTGGGGCTGGTCTCCCAACGTCCGGCGGACGTGTCAGAATCCGCCCTGTCCCAGTGCGGCACCATTTTCGCCATGCGCATGAATAACGAACGGGATCAGAAATTTGTGGAGCATGTTATGCCCGAAGGGGCCAAGGGGGGACTGGCGTCCCTGTCGTCCCTGCAAAACCGGGAGGCGCTGGTGGTGGGGGAGGGCGTGCGGGCCCCGATGCGGGTGCAGTTTGACAGCCTTGATGAAAATAAACGGCCTTCCAGCCATAATCCCAAGTTTTCCCAGGACTGGCAGCAGGACATAGAAAGCAACGCGTTTATCCAGGAAACCATCAAAAACTGGCGTGGGCAGGGCCGGTGATTTGCCGCAAGCCCCTGTGCTTGCGGGAAATAGAAGATCCTGTCCGGAAATGCTTTCCGAAGTCCTCTTCTCTGTTAACGATATCTTTAAGGTTAATAAGCTATAACCGACCATGAAGGGAGAGGTTTTCTGCACATATACAAGCAGTTGGGGGCTCCCCGCTAGGATTCATTAGTTGAAATGGCTTGGTGAGAAAAAGCATGAGTGACAAGAAAATATTTGGCTTCAGCTCGGGAAAAGTAGAAAACTTTTTCACAATCAGAAATTCTTTGTTTAGTGTTGTCGGGATACTGGTTTTATCCGTTGTAACCTTCAGCACCCTTTCGGCATTGAATGCCGCCAATGAGAAAGCTGAAGCAGAGAGAATCGTGACCGTCAATGAAACGTCCGATTATCTGCTGAAAGGGGAACACTATTTTTCCACAGAGCGCGGGGTGATGAACACGGCCTTGGGAAACGCGAGTGCAGGAACTTCGGATAAATGGGACATTATTCAAAAATCCCGCAAGGATGCCGAAACAGCTTATAAAAAAGCCTTGGTTTCAGTGAAAAACGGCTATGATTTTGCCGGAAAGCAGGATCTGATTGCTGAGGTGGAGAAGGCCTATAAAAAATATCTTGAGGCGCGCGCCGGTGCGGATCAGGCATTCCGTCTTTCTGCGGAAAACCGGGAAAGACGTGTGGCCCGGAATTTCAGCCGGGCGGCGACCGGCCTGATCGAATCCATGAGCCGGCTTCGGCTGGCCCAGGAACTTGAAGCCGGTATTTCCAGCGCCAAGATCATGATGTATCAGCAGCTCAAACATGCGCTGTCTGTGATGAGTGAATATGCGGATCAGGAATGGGCCGTAATCGGTTCCGAAATCGCCCAGGGAGAACCGCTGTCTGAACTGCGTATGCAAATCCTTTCCGGTTATAGTGGCCAGATCGAATCCAACTGGCGGCTGGTTCAGGAATATATCGGCAAGAGTTTTATGGATCCGCGTCTGAAGGAACTGGGTACCAAGGTCGGCAAAGAGTTTTTCCAGGATTATCAAGCCATTCGGGAAAGCGTTTATGCGGCCTCTCAGGCAGAGGAGCCTTATCCGGTCTCCACGGATGAATGGATAGAGGCGGCAACCTCTGCCACCAAAACCATTCTGGATCTGAGCCAGGCGGCCGGCGAGATCACCAAAGGGTATGCTGAGGAGATCTCGGCCGAGGCGACGAGCAGCATGGTGGTTGCTCTGCTGGTGCTTCTGGCGACATTTATTGTCGCGGCAATGGCTGTCTGGCTGGTGGTCTACCGGGTGGTCCGGCCCCTCAACAGGCTGGGCAAAGTCATGTCGGTCATTGCCGAAGGAGATCTTGAAGCCGAGGTTCCCGATGTAAACCGGGGCGATGAAATCGGAATCATGGCCCGGGCATTGCAGGTCTTTAAGGATGCGGCCATTGAAAAAATCCATAATGATGAAGCCCAGCGTCTGAAAGAAGAAGAACTGCGCCGGCAAAAGGAAGCCGAAGAAGAAGCCCGCCGCAAGGCTGAGGAAGAGGCCCGTCTGCGGGAAGAAGAACGGGATCGTCAGGCCCGTGAAGAGCGGCGCAAGGAAATGCTGGCCCTGGCCGAGGAGTTTGAAGCGTCTGTGATGGAAATTGTCAACGGGCTGTCTACGGCATCCGGCGAAATGGAGGTGGCGGCGCAGAGCATGTCTGCGGTAGCTGAGGAAACCACGCGCCAGTCCCAGGCGGTGACCTCTGCGTCCGAACAGGCCAGCGCCAACATCCAGATGGTGGCCAGCGCCGCAGAACAGCTTTCCAAGTCCGTGAAAGAGATCAGCGGACAGGTTGCTCAGTCCAGCAGTTATTCCCGTAATGCGGTGAATGAAACCGAACGGGCGACTGAGGAAATCCGGGGTCTTGTCTCCGCAGCCCAGAAAATCGGGGATGTTATCAATCTGATTAACGACATTGCCAATCAGACCAACCTGCTGGCGTTGAATGCGACGATCGAGGCAGCCCGTGCCGGTGAGGCCGGCAAAGGCTTTGCTGTTGTGGCCTCCGAGGTGAAAAACCTTGCCAGCCAGACGGCAACGGCCACGGAAGAGATTACCAGCCAGGTCAGCGGTATGCAGGCGGCGACTGAAAAAGCCGTATCCGCCATTGCCGGCATTGAAAATGTGATCAAGCAGATTGACGAAACCTCTGTCACCATTGCGTCGGCGGTGGAAGAACAGGATGCGTCAACCCATGAAATTGCCCGCAATGTGTCAGAAGTGTCCGCCGGCACGCAGGAAGTGACCAGTAACATTCACGTGGTGAATGAAGGGGCGAAAAGCACGGGCGAGGCAGCTAATGCGGTTCTGGCGTCGGCCCAGCGTCTTTCCAGCCAGTCCTCCGAACTGCGTCAGCAGCTGGAGCGGTTCCTGAGCCAGATCCGCGCCGCCTGAGGTAAAAGTACTGGAAAAAAACAGCCTCTTATCCCATATAAGCCTCTTATCCCATATAAAAGCGCCCCGGATCAATCCGGGTCGCTTAGTTTGTTGACCCAATTCTCTGCTCTCAGTCCCACATCCACCCCGGGCTTGATCCGGGGTTCATTTCTATATCGATAGGATTCACAGAAGATACTGAAGATAAAGCGGGGGGCTCTATATCGGTAAAAATCGGAACTTATACGGTCAGGATGATTTTTCCCATATGTTCGCCGCGCTCCAGCCAAGCATGGGCAGCGGCAGCCTCTTCCAACGGAAAGGTTTTGTTGATGATGGGGGTGACTGTTCCCTTTTCCAGAAGCGGCCAGACATGCTTGTGCAGGTTTTCAGCGATGGCCTGTTTGAATTCCGGTTCCCGTGCCCTTAAGGTAGAACCGGTGAAAGTCAGGCGTTTCAACATGATGGGTAGGACATTGATATCTGTTTTCGGCCCTTTTTGTACGGCGATCAGCACCAGCCGTCCTTCCGGGGCCAGACAGGACAGGTTTTTGTTGACATAATCGCCAGCCACCATGTCAAGAATAACATCCACCCCGCGCCCCTTGGTAAAATTCTTGACGGCTTCTACAAAATCCTCAGTTTTGTAATTGACGGCCAGATCGGCCCCCAGGTCGCGGCAGAAGGCGCATTTTTCCTCTGTGCCAGCGGTGGTGAGGACTGTGGCGCCAAAGGCTTTGGCCAGTTGGATGGCGGTGGTGCCAATGCCTGAGCTGCCGCCATGGACCAGAAAAACCTCTCCCCGTTTCAGCGCGCCCCGGTCGAATACATTGGACCAGACAGTGAAAAAGGTTTCCGGAAGACCTGCGGCCTGGACGGGAGAAAGGCCCTGAGGGAGGGGAAGGCAGTGCCCGGCATGGGCCACACAATATTCTGCATATCCGCCCCCGGAAACCAGCGCACACACCTGATCGCCAATGGTCCAGTTTTCCACCCTTTCACCCAAGGCGACAATCTCTCCGGCAACTTCCAGACCAGGAATGTCGGAGGCCCCGGGGGGTGGCGGATACATTCCTTTGCGCTGCATGATATCCGGACGGTTAACGCCCGCGGCTAGAACCCGGATCAATACCTCGTCCGCACCGGGCGTGGGACAGTTGCGTTGGGCGGGGCGGAGTTTTTCCGCTTCTCCGGGTTCGGAAATTTCAATAACACGTATTTTTTCAGGCAGGGAGGCGGGCATGTATTTTTCCTTCGGTGGCCAAAAAACAGACGACATAAAAATCGGGTGATATAAGATGATATGATATGTAAGATGCCCCTAACCCTCAAAAATTTCAAGGGAGGCCCGTATGGAAGAAGAAGATTTGCCGCGCCCGAAATCCTTGTTGGCCGAACTTTGCCAGGAGGATCTCACGCCTTATTCGGTGGCGGCGCTTGAGAACCGCGTTCGGCTGTTGCAGGCAGAGCTCGACAGGACCCGTGCGGCAATAGGCGATAAAAAGGGGGCGCGTTCCGCTGCCGAAAATATTTTCAAGAAAACATGAACGGATTAACGCGTCAGGAGAAACGCGCCCGCGATGACACAATTCACTCTAAACAACATGCCCCCTGTTTTGGTGGGCAGGGGGCATATAACCTATGAAACAGTTTCGGAAGGATTGCCAAAGGGCAATGCCTTTGACCTTAGGCGGCCTTATCTGAAATCGTTTTGACTTTTTTTCCGGTTTTGTTGATTTCAATCTTGCGCGGTTTCAGATGTTCGGGCACCTCGCGCTCCAGGTCAATTACCAGAAGCCCGTTTTCAAAGGTGGCGCCAAGCACGCGAATGGTGTCAGCCAGTTTGAAACGGCGCTCAAAGGCCCGTTTGGCAATGCCGCGGTAAAGATAACGCTCGGCAGCCTCTTCATCCTCTTCGCCGCTCTTGCCGGAAATGACAAGCACACCTTCCTGAATGGAGACATCCAGCTCATCTTCCGTAAAACCGGCCAGCGCCATAGTGATGCGATAGGCATCCTCGCTGACTTTTTCAATGTCATACGGAGGATAGGTGACTTCCTTGTTGAGGTTGTTGAGGTTTTCAAACATGCGGTTAATGTGATCAAAACCGATTGTTGACCGCATTAAAGGGGTAAGATCTGGTGTACGCATTTTCATATCCTTTCATATCCTTGTCTAAGCGATATTTTCGATATCCCGCCAACAGGCCGGGAAAATTGCCTCAGGCCCGATATCGGCGCCTGATACTTCATAGATAAGTTGTGTTTTCGCCTAATCAAGCCCCCTCTTATTTCTTTCTAGAGTGAATTGTGATGAGAGAGCCTCGTCATGGCGAGGCGCGCAATAACGCGGTCATCCATTCGCAAAACATTCTGTTTTTTTCACGGCGTTTTTTTTCGGTAAGACCCCATTAAGAAACGTCTTCTATGATAGAATAAGAAAGGGTAGACAGGAGAATATCATGACCAGCCGTCTGATGACCGGCGACGGTCGTCTGGAACCGAAATTTGTTGAAAAGTCTTACCGGGAAGCCTTGAATTTGACCATCTCTGTGGCCGGTTATCTGGCGCAGTCTTACTCGGCCGCTGCTGAACGGCCGTTTACCGCTGAACAGCAGATTGTCTATGCCCGGGAAAGCACGCGTATGACCTGTTGTCTGATGCAAGTGGTTTCGTGGCTGATGATTCAAAAAGGCGTGATTGCCGGGGAAATCACCCCCGAAGAAGCGTCAACCCCCAAATACCGCCTGGGGAATAGGGACGTTTGCCTGCTTCAGGCGGGGCGGGATCTGCGTCTTATGCCGGATGAATTTTGCGACTATCTGAAAAAGGCCCAGCGCCTCTATCGTCAGGTAGAGCGTTTGGAGCATATGCTGTATGAGCAGCAGAATGAGGGGCAAAATCCGGTTCACGAAATGTTTGACAGACTACACCGGCCGGATTGAGAAGAATATTACATAAAAGCAAGGGCGCCCGGTGGAGCGCCCTGCATCATCAATCCATCTTGGGGGAGGAGGGATTGACGTAAATTTATTTTTTGAGCTTGAAGCTGCCGAAACGTTTGTTAAAGGCGGCGACCCGTCCTTTTTCTGCAACTTTCTGGCTACCGCCAACCCATGCCGGATGAGACTTGGGATCGACTTCCAGAGTCAGGGTGTCGCCTTCGTTGCCCCATGTGGAGCGTGTCTGATAGCTTGTGCCGTCCGTCATAACCACATTGATCATGTGATAATCTGGGTGAATATCTTTTTTCATCGCTACTCATCTCCGCGAAAATAATTTGCGCCTGTATACCCAAGTCATCCCGCCAAGGCAACCCCGAATAAGGCAAGTTTTTCGAAAATTTGTGAATATTGCATATATTCTGGGCGCCAGACATTGCTGTCCTGCATGAGGGCTGCTATATGCATGTCAGTTTTACAACTGACAAGGTAATACAGGCATTATGGCAAGAGGGCAGGAAAAACATACGCCGTCGGCTGACGCGTTTGAGCCGGAAAAGAAGAACGTAAAGGAAATCAGACTATTATGGATTTTCTTGTCCAAATACCGGCTCACTATTTTTTTGGCTTTTGTGGCGCTGGTGGTGGCCGCTGGTGCGACACTGGCGATTCCACAGGCGGTGCGGCGGATCATTGATCTGGGATTTTCCAGCGATAATCTTGCCTTGATTGATGTTTATTTTCTGGCTCTGCTTGGAGTCGCCTTTGTGCTCGCCTTTGCGACTTTCTCCCGCTATTATCTGGTGACCTGGCTGGGCGAACGAGTCGTGGCGGATATCCGCAAGGCGGTTTTCAACCGGGTGATTTCCCTGGGGCCCACTTTTTTTGAACAAAACCGTTCGGGGGACATTGTGTCCCGGCTGACCACGGATACGACGGTGATTCAATCGGTGGTCGGTTCATCGGCGTCCGTGGCCTTGCGGAACATCCTCACCCTGCTGGGCGGTTTGGGGTTTATGCTTTATACCAGTCTCAAGCTGATGAGTGTTGTGCTCATTGCCGTTCCGCTTGTTGTTGTGCCGATCATTTTTCTGGGCCGTAAAGTCAAGCGGCTTTCCAAACAGTCCCAGGACCGTATCGCCGAGGCCAGCGCCATCGCCAATGAGACGGTGGGCGCGGTGCAGACGGTGCAGTCTTATACGCGTGAGGCTTATGAACGACGCCGTTTTGCCGACTATGTGGAGAACGCCTTTTCTACGGCGGTCAGACGGATCAATGTACGGGCCTGGATGACGGCGGTGGTGATTCTGCTGGTTTTCGGGGCGGTGGACCTGATTCTCTGGGTCGGGGCCTCGGATGTGGCCACCGGAAAAATGACCGGCGGGGAATTGACGGCCTTTCTGATTTATGCCGTGCTTGTGGCCGGGGCCGTAGGATCACTGTCTGAAGTTTATGGGGAATTACAACGAGCGGCGGGAGCAGCAAGCCGTTGTTTGGAACTGATCGCCATGGAACCCGAGGTCAAGGTTCCGGAAAACCCCATTCCCTTGCCCCGACCTGTAAAAGGTTTGATCGAGTTCCGCGAGGTGAGTTTTGCCTACCCTTCCCGTCCCGGGGAAAAAATTCTTGATGGATTTTCGCTCACGGTCCGGGAAGGGGAGACCGTCGCTATTGTGGGGCCATCAGGTGCCGGAAAATCAACAGTTTTCCAGCTTTTACAGCGCTTTTACGATCCCACCAGCGGTCAGGTGCTGATTGACGGGGTGCCTCTTGAGCAAGCGGACCCGTCCGACATCAGGGCACAGATGTCTGTTGTGCATCAGGAAAGTGTGATTTTTGCCGCCACGGTGGAGGAAAATATCCGCTATGGCAATACGGAAGCGACGGATGAGATGCTGCAAAATGCCGCGGAAGCCGCCCAGGCCAATGAATTTATCACCCGGCTGCCGGAGGGGATGAAGACCTGGCTTGGGGAGCGGGGAACCCGTTTGTCCGGGGGGCAGAAACAACGTATTGCCATTGCCCGGGCCATTTTGCGGGATGCGCCGATACTTCTTTTGGATGAGGCGACATCGGCGCTGGATGCGGAAAGTGAAAAACTGGTTCAGGCCGCACTTGACAAACTCATGCAGGGCCGCACCACGCTGGTGATTGCCCATCGGTTAGCGACGGTATTGCAGGCCGACCGGATTGTCGTGATGGATCGCGGGAAAATTGTTGATATCGGCAGCCACCAGGAATTGCTGCAAAAAGGCGGTCTTTATGCCCGGCTGGCCGAATTACAGTTCACGGATGGCAATAACGGAACATAACCTTCAAAGGATCTCTGGAACTCCCGTTATGAGCTATGCCCGGATATTCCTTAAGGGGTATATCCTGCCATACTCTTTTAAGGATTTCGGGCTATTCACTTGCATATCAATGTAAATCCCCTTATTCTTTTCCGTAGCCTTTTGAATCAATAACTTAACGCTATGGGCTTGGGGAGGAAGTATGAGTACCAGAATGTTGGGGGGAACTGATTTGCGGTTTGCTCAGGTTGAGTTCCAGCAATTCTGGGAATTTTGGAAAAGCATGCGCCATAAAAAGGTCGTCCCGTCGAAAAAAGACTTCCGACCTGAAAAAATTCCTCATCTCATTAAATACATGACGCTTTGTAGTTGGGATGAGGGGGGGCGTCTGCGGCTCAGGGTCATGGCCCGGAATATGGCGGAGAAAACCGGCATATGGGATCCGGGTGAAGACTTGCTGAAAAAAATGCATCCTGATGTGCGCAACGGGTTCGGAAAACATTTAAAGTCGATTTTTAATCATCCCGCCGGCTTAATTCATATCAGCCAGATCAGGGCTTTATGCGGGCAGATTTTCCAGTTTCAGCATTTGATTTTGCCGCTGAGCTGTGAGCCACAAGAGGATAATTTCATGCTGGTGTGCAGCTTGGCGCATGAAGGTGCTCAGGCGGAATATGATGGGGATCACCCGGATCATATCATGCTGGGGGTTAAAGACATTCGGCTTTTGGATATTGGCGCAGGACTGCCCCATATCACCTTCCCAAAGAACTTATCCTGCAAAAACACTTCCCTCTAGAGTGAAGTGTGAATAGGTTGACCCATTCTGCCGTCCTGCGTTTGGGTCGCCATGCTCCTTTGGGGGAGGCGTCATTTCTGGGTCAGGCGCATTTCGATCCGTCGGTTCTGTTCATAGGCCTCGGGGGTATCAGCCGGATTAATCGGGTGATATTGGCCAAATCCTGTCGCCGCCAGCCTTTCCGGCGGAATGCCCTGATTGATCAGAAATTTCACCACCGACAAGGCCCGGGCCGTAGACAAATCCCAGTTGGAGGGGAAGCGTTCCGTGCGGATGGGCAGCTTATCGGTGTGGCCATCAACCCGAAGCACCCAGTTGATTTCAGGGGGGATGGTGGCGGCAATTTCTTTCAGGGTTTGGGCCAGTTTGGCCATTTCCTGCCGTCCTTCGGGGCCGAGTGTAGCAGAGCCGGATGCAAACAACACGGAAGAGGGAAAAATAAATCGGTCCCCCTCAATGCGAATATCGGAGCGTTGGGCCAGGACCTGTTTGAGGCGGCCGAAAAATTCCGAACGGTACTGGCTGAGTTCCTGGACCTTGGAGGCCAGGGCCGCATTCAGCCGTGCACTCAGATTTTTGATCGTGGCGCGTTGTTCACGATCCCGGGCTTCGGAAGCGTCGAGCGCGTCCTGCAACGCCGCAAGCTGTTGTCTCAGGGCCGCAAGCTGGCGGTTGAGAAGGTCCACCTGTCGCCGGGCTTCCTGGCTGAGTTCCTTTTCCTTGGCGAGGGCTGCCGTGCTTTCCCGATAACGGTTCTGGATGTCTTCTAGCATACGGAGTTGTTCGTCATTGGATTTACGGGCCTGCTGGGCCTGTTCCAGGTCTGCTTCCAGCTCACTGATGCGCGCTTGCAGCTCCTCGCGGGACTGATTGGCCGATTGCAAGGTGGCGGATATTTCATAGAATTCCGCTTTCAGGTCATCATGTTGCTGGCGTTCCAGAGCCAGGCTGCTTTCCAGGTCTGCAATTTGCTGACGCAGCTTTTCCAGGGCCTGGTCACGTCCGGACAGGGCCTGGCCCAGGAAAAACTGGGCAAGCATAAACACCGATAATAGAAAGATGATGACCAGAAGTAGGGTGCTTAGCGCATCCACAAAACCCGGCCAGGTGTTTTCGCTGCTGCCGCCAGGACGTCTGCGAGACCGGAGAAGCGCCATCAGTCGTCATCCCTTTTCGCGCGCAGAGGGCGGGGCGTGATGATGGGTTTCTTGTCCGCTTTGGGCTTGGGCTCGGGCATCTCATAGTCCATCTCGGCAGGCTTCTTGGCCGGACGGGGGGCCGGTTCGGAAGGTTCCGGCGTTGCGGGATGAGGCCGGCCGTCCAGTATGGCGCCGAGGGTGCGGGCGAGGAGTTTGAATTCGGCGCGAAGATCATCTGTTAATTGAGTGTTGCCCCGCACGGTTTCTTCCAGAAGATGTTTCATCTGAACGTCGATATTGCGCAGATGGGTGGCCGTGGTTTTGTCTTTGTCCTCGTCTTTTTGGGGCGTGAGAACATCGACCAGCCGGTGCAGGACGGCGGTATTTTCATTCTGGCTGTCCGTCATGGCGGAAATTTGTCCGGACAGGTTGATCAGCGCCGTGTTGACTTCCGCGCGTTTTTCCTCACTGCGGCTGATGACTTTATGCAGATTGTCCAAACTGTCAGCGGTTTGTTCCAGCAGCGCGCTGACATAGGCCGGAACGGCTGCTGCGTCCGCTTCACCTTCCAGGGTGATGCCGCCTCCACGGGACAGTTTGGTAATGCCGGACAGCCAGTCTTCCAGGTCGTTAAAGAAACGGCTTTGGGCTTGCCCTGTCTGCAAATCCACGAAACCCAGAATCACGGATCCCGCCAGACCAAACAGGGAGGAGCTGAAGGCCGTGCCCATACCGCCAAGGGGGGCGGACAACCCCTGTTTCAGGTCTTCAAACAAATGGGTAATGTCGCCGCTGCCGACGGTCAGGCTGTCGATGGTTTCGCGAATGGAACTGATAGTGCCCAGAAGTCCCCAGAATGTTCCCAGAAGCCCCAGAAAGATCAACAGACCGATCAGATACCGGGTTATTTCGCGGCTTTCATCCATGCGGGCGGCAATGCCGTCAAGAATGGTGCGCATGGAAACAGCGGAAAGGGACTTGCGCCGGTTATCTTCGCCCATCATGGCCGCCATGGGCGAGAGAAGCGATGGCGGAGTACCCAGCGGTTCCATCTGGTCTTCCTTTTGGAATTCCCTGATCCATTTTACTGCCGGGGAGAGCATCATGACCTGGCGAATGGAAAAGACAATGCCGATCAGCAAAACCGTCGCGATCACCCCGTTTAAGGCGATATTGGTCACGAACGCCTGCTGCATACCGGGAAACAGGAGAACCAGTACGATAATTACGGCGGTAAGAAATAAAATAATCCGGTTCAAATATTTTGTCGGGCGGGTCATGTCCGGCCTAGTCCTTTTCGTTTCTTCCCTATACATCTTGTCAATGTCATGCGTTCTCGCATGGGTAACGGGTTTTCCGCTTCGGGCAATGTTATCAGGGCTTTATTCCAGAGTCTAAGGTTTAGTTGGGCAAGAATATGACCACGTAAACGGGGTCATTTCCTACGGATTGTGATTTCCAGTTTGTCCTGGGTAGCATAATCGGCGGCGCCGATGGCGTGCAGGATGATACGCTTTTCGCTGACCCCCGCCGTTTCCAGCAGCGCCTTGACATGCCGGGCGCGCTTGAAGGCCACTCTTACGGCGTCATGACGAGCGGCCGGCTCCGTAAGATTGCGCCGCATGCGCGGCAGGCCGGCGTAGCTGTAGACATGGACCGGCAGGGAATATTCTGCAATCTTGTGGGCCCAGGCTTGTATGATGGCACGGGTATTGTCGCCAATTCTGATTTCGCCTTTGTGAAAGGGGATTTCAAGGGGCGTATGTCCGGTAAGGGTAGGGGCGTTGAGGAACAGTCGTTCCGGGCTGTCTTGGGCAGGCTCTGCCCGCCCCCCGGCTGACGCCAGGAGAGACAGAAAAACAACGGTGGAAAGCAGCAGGTTCACCATTTTCTGTCTCTCCTATTTTGTCAGGCCATCAGATCGGGTGCCTCTTGTTGCAAGACGCGTTCAGGCATTTTCTGCACGAGTTTTCTTGAGGGCAGTTGCCAGAAGACGGGTGAGCGGGCCGTGCAGTTTCCCGTTTGTCGCCATGATCTGGCCGGTGTCAAGAACATCTGCCTTGCCGTCAAAGGTGGTGACCTGTCCGCCGGCCTCACGGACCAGCAAGATCCCTGCGGCAATATCCCAGGGTTTCAGATCGGTTTCCCAGAACCCGTCAAAGCGTCCTGCGGCAACATAGGCCAGGTCGAGAGCAGCCGATCCGAACCGCCGAATGCCGGATACTTCCGGCATGATGGTTTCGAGGCTGTTGAGAAAAAAGGCATGGTTGGGCCGGCCCAGAAACGGAATACCGGTCGCCAGAAGACTTTCCGGTAATTTGCGCCGGGCCGAGACCCGCAGCCGCCGGTTATTCAGATAAGCGCCATGCCCCTTTTCCGCCCAGAAAAGATTGTCGCTCAGGGGTTCATAAATTAGTGCGGCCGTTATTTCCCCGTTTTGTTCAAGAGCGATGGAAATGCAGAAGTGGGGAATGCCATGCAGGAAATTGGTGGTCCCGTCCAGCGGGTCCACAATCCAGCGACAGTGTTTGTTTCGACCTTCAATTTCTCCGTTCTCTTCCAGGAGAAAACCGAATTCCGGGCGGGCTTTGCTCAGTTCCTCGCGAATGACCTGCTCGGCACGGGTATCGGCGGCCGAAACAAAATCGGCAGGGCCTTTTTTGGAAACCTGAAGATGCTCCACTTCCCCGAAATCGCGGGCCAGCTTACGCCCGGCCTTTTCGGCGGCCCGTTGCATGACGGTAATGGTGGCTGACTTAAGCGCCATGGAAATGTCCTTTTTCTTTGTCTTGCTTCATGCAGGGCGGTTGGAAGCCTTATTTGGCGCGTTCCACATATGTGCTGTCTTCGGTATTTACAATGATGCGATCGCCGGTATTGATAAAGGGCGGCACCATGACGCGCACCCCGTTCTCCAGAATGGCCGGTTTGTTGGAGGAGGCGGCCGTCTGGCCTTTGACCACCGGTTCTGTTTCGGTCACTTCCAGTTCCACGGTCTGTGGCAGTTGTACGCTGAGGGGGCTGTCTTCGTAACTTTCTACAATGACTTCCATTCCATCCTGAAGATAGACCGCCTTTTCGCCGACCAGGTCGCCGTCGATTTCCACCTGATCATAGGTTTCCGCATCCATGAAAGTATATTTGCCGTCGCTTTCAAACAGATAGGTATATTCCTTCTGTTCAAGGCGTACCCGTTCCACTTTTTCCGAGGAACGGAAGCGTTCATTGAGCTTGCGACCGTCCTTCAGGTTTTTCAGTTCCACCTGCAGGTAGGCTCCGCCTTTGCCCGGCTGGGTATGCTGGATCTTTACGGCGACCCACAGTCCCCCCTGATGTTCAATAACGTTCCCCGGACGAATTGCATTTCCGTCAATCTTCATGACTTTAGACCTTTTAAAGAACAGTGGTTGCAGTTGGCGCGCAAATTAACAGGTTGCGCCGTGGCATGCAAGCCAATCAAAGGCTCCGGAAAAGAAAACCCCCATCTAGAGTGAATTGTGAAGAGGTTGCCCCATTCTGCCGGTCAGGTCTGGCCCTGTTCCTGCGGGGGGGGCTGGGCCGTACCGCATGGCGGAACGTTTCAGTATTGAACCTGCCGGTCCACGAGATGTTTTAGGGAAGAGCCCTGTTTCAGGGCGTTAAAACTTTGCACAACATAATCCGCCAGATTCTCAGGGTCGGTGACGCTGGCGATATGGGGGGTAATCAGGATACGGGGATGACGCCAGAGCGGGCTTACAGAGGGCAGCGGTTCTTCGCTGAACACATCCAGACAGGCACCGCCGAGATGGCCCTGATACAGGGCGTCCAGCAGGTCGTTTTCGTTCAGGTGGTCGCCCCGACCCACATTGATCAGATAAGCGCCTTTTTTCATGGCTGAAAACAGGGTGCCGTTAAGGATACCCCGGGTCTCCTCCGTTAGCGGCAACAGGCAGACCACGTAATCCGCTTCGCAGACAGCTTCCGTTAACATATCCTGGCCGTGACAGGTATGGCAATAGTCCAGTGTTTTTGCGGTCCGGCTCCAGCCGGTTACATCAAATCTCAGGGTGTTCAGTTGCCGGGCCGTGGCCTGCCCTAATTGCCCCAGCCCCAAAATGGTCACCTTGTTACCCCGACGCGGCATCCAGGGATGCCAGTTGCCAGCGGCCTGGTGCTCCCGATAATCAATCAGGCGCAGCCGATGATTCAGGATAACCCCGCTCACATAATCAGCCATTTGCCGGGACAGACTATCAGCGACAAAACGACAAATAGGCACATCCACAGGCAGGTCGGGATCGTTAAAGATATGATCGACCCCAGCGCCATAGGAAAGGATCAGTTTGAGATTGGGCAGATTTTTCAGGGCGCCGTGGGGGTGTGCCCACACAACAGCCACATCAATCTCTTCCGGACGGCCGGTTTCCGGCCAGATGCGAATATCTTCGCCCGCCAGCTTTTTGTTTAATAGACCGGCGAGCTGTTCGGCTTTGGTGTCCGGCAGAAGCAGCAGAATGGCCATGTTCAGTCCTTGTAGTCTTTGTCAAAAATAAATTCCGGGGCGGCAAAGGCCTTGAATTCCAGATAATTTCCGCTGGGGTCCTGAAGAAACATGGTGGCCTGTTCGCCGATTTCCCCTTCGTAACGGATATAGGGTGGAATGATGAAGTCCACATTATGCCGGCGCAGCCGGTCGGCTAACTGATCCCATTCCTTGCGTGCCAGAATGACACCAAAATGCCGGGCCGGCACCTGTCGGCCGTCCACCGGATTCAGCGGAACCTCATCCATCTCTGAGACCAGATGCGCCGTGACCTGATGACCATACAGATTAAAATCAATCCAGCGCGGGGCTTCGCGCCCGGTGGTGCATCCCAGCAGACCGACATAAAATTCTCTGGCCTGTTCCAGATCCGTGACCGGAAAGGCCAGATGGAAAGGGTAAGAAGACATTTTATCCCGTTTATTCCGCGTTTTGTGTTGTTTTCATTTTCAAATAATCCAGCGCCAGTGTGGACAGCGCCTGGACACCGGTTTTAAGGGCTGCCTCATCGACGTAAAAATACGGGGAATGGTTCGGGGCTGCGTCCTCTGGTGCTATGCCGGGTTTGCGCACGCCAAGAGAGAAATAAAATCCCGGGATTTCCCGTTGATAGTAGGCAAAGTCTTCGGCGCCCATGACCCGGTCGCTGACGCTGACTTTATCTTCTCCGACCACCTTTTTCAGAGATGGAACCATCATTTCCGTCAGGGCCGGATCGTTATAGGTGACCGGGGCGTAAGGTTTGATCCGGACGTCTGCCTTGGCACCGGCGCTCTGGGCGATATGGGTAACGGTTCTTTCCAGGTGATCAAGAAGCTGTTGGCGGATGCCGGTATCAAAGGTCCGGATCGTGCCCTGCATTTCGACGACTTCCGGAATAATATTGCCGCGGACACCGCCGTTGACGCTGCCGATGGTGATGACAGACGGTGCTTTGGTGATGTCGAGCTGGCGGCTGGGAATGGTTTGAAGTGCGGTCATGATTTGGGCTGAAATGATGATCGGATCAATTCCCCGCCAGGGCATGGAGCCGTGTGTCTGGGCTCCTTTGACGGTGATATACAGTTCATCGGAAGCCGCCAGGAACCCTTCAGGGCGGTATTTGATGCTGTTCAGCTCTTCGGGAAAAACATGTAAACCGAAAATGGCTTCCGGTTTGTATTTACCCCCAAGCACGCCTTCCTTGATCATCAGTTTAGCGCCGCCTTCTTCTCCCGCAGGGGCGCCTTCCTCGGCCGGCTGGAAAATAAATTTAATTGTACCTGGAATATCCTCACGAATCTCCGAAAGGAGCTTGGCAACCCCCATCAGAATGGCCGTATGGGCATCATGTCCACAGGCATGCATGACACCGACTTCCTTGTTCTGATAGGTGGTGGTGACTTTGGAGGCAAAGGGCAGGTCCACCTTTTCCGTCACCGGCAGCGCATCCATATCCGCTCGCAATGCGACCACGGGGCCCGGTTTGCCGCCTTTGAGAATCCCCACCACACCTGTATGGGCAATCCCTGTCTGCACCTCCAGGCCAAGGCTTTCAAGGTGTTGGGCAACGAGTTTGGCGGTGCGGAATTCCCGGTTGGACAATTCCGGGTGCTGATGAATATCGCGCCGCCAGGCAATCACCTGCGGTTCCAGCTCAAGGCTTTTCTGGTGGATCAGAGCGTCGATGGAGCCGTCCGCAAAAACGGGCCCCCCAAGCAGGAAAGCACTTATCACTGCGGGCAAGGCACAGAAAACCGGTTTGTTTTTGATCATGTAATTATATCCCCTTTTGTCATGTCAAAGGAGATATTAATCGCCCCCCAAGAAATATAAAGCTTAAAAGTTATAAAGTTTTTTGGCGTAGTGGTTGGGCAACTTTATCCCGGATAATGCAGGACCTCGGCAGTTTGATGGTGACGCTTGTACCTTCATGAAGCTGGCTTTCCAGCTCCAGGGTGCCATCATGGGCTTCTGTAAGTTTTTTGGATAGAACCAGTCCCAGCCCGGCTCCGTGATGTTTGCGGTGGTAGGAGCTTTCTTCCTGAGTGAACGGTTCGAAAATCTTTTCCATGGCTTCGGGCGCAATGCCAATACCTTCATCCCGAATGCGAATACAAAGCTCCTGATCGGTTTCAAATGTGGTCAGCCTGACCGTATCGTCTGCGAGGGAAAATTTGTAGGCATTGCTCAACAGGTTGTAAATCACCTGTTTCAGGCGCGGCACGTCCACGTGGATCGACAGATCCGGGTCATGGATTTGTGTTTCCAGTATAATATTATGATCTTGATAATTTTCCTTAACCAGGTTGATGGAACTGTGGATCAGCTCCTCCAGCCGGACGTTGTCTTTGACCAAAGGAAAGTTTCCGGCTTCCAGTTGGGAAATATCCAGGATTTCGGCGATCATGCTCATCAGGTTCTGGCCGCTGTGGTGAATGTCTTTCAGATAAGCTTTATACTGGTCATTGCCTATGGGGCCCAGAAGTTCCTGCTGCATGATTTCCGTGAAGCCCAGAATGGCATTCAACGGCGTGCGCAGCTCATGGCTCATATTGGCCAGGAATTCTGTTTTGGCTTTGTTGGCACTGATGGCTTCTTCCGTGAGATCACGCAGTTGCTGTTCTTCTTTTTTCTGCTGTGTTACATCCGACAGGCCGACCAGAATAAAACGCATATTATTGATGTGGACGGAGATCATGCAGGTTTCAGCGATCCTGATATTATTTTCCGAGGCGGCAATCCGGAGCGTATCCCTGACATATCCTTCTTCTCGGTTGGTTTTTAGCAAACAGTCGAGAAATCTGTCGGCTTCTTTGATCCGGCTGAGAAAATCAGGGTTCTGCTGATTGTTTTCCGGAATATTGAATAGTTCGTAAAATGCCTTGTTTGCGGTAATAAGGTCGGTTGTTCCCGCCTTGATCAGGCCCAAGGGATACATGGAAGCCCGGAACAGCGACCGGAACAATTCTTCATTCTGACGGCTGATTTCTTCGGCTTTTTTGCGCTGGCTCAACTCTTCGGCCAGTTTTTTGTTCAGGGCCTTCTCCCGGTGCAGACTCAAAAAAGACCCCCGGGTCAAGACACTGGTGTTGTGCATTTGCCAGTAGCCAAAAATATTCGCGGAAAACAGCATGGCGCTTTGCAGGAAAAAATGTTCCACGTCAGGCGAAAAACGGGTGAGATTGACAATCTGCAATCCGATGGCCGTGGCGGTGCCAAAAATGATTTTGTGAAGATTGGTCATGGGGTAGACCGTATATCCAATCGTAATCAGCACGAAGGCCGCCGCAAAATTCACCCAGTTGTCGCTGACAAACAGTCCGATGGACAACAGGAAAATTCCCGTTGCGTTGAGTATGCACAGAAACGAAAGCAGAAGGAATCGCTCCGGCTTTCTTCTGTTCATAAACAGGGCCATGACAATGAATAGCGGAATGAAGCTTAAGGTGCGGGCGCCAATGTTGAAATAGGTTTGAAAATTATAGGCGTCTTTTTTCAGCAGGCTGAACAGGATGACCAGCACAAATATGCCTGTCAGGGTATAGGTGAAATATTTAAAATTCTTGACAAGGCGCGGCCACTGGTAATCGAGGAATTCCTTTTCCAAAACGGGTGAGAGGAATTCTCCCAATCGGTTAATATCTTTATCTTTTTCTGGTTCCGCAGCAGTTTTTAACATCAGGGACGTCTTCAAAAACCCAAACTTTTGATCAGGACAGAATACAACTCTACCTATTAAATATATATTAAAGGTGAAACCCCGATATACACGAATTACTTTTCAGAAGATATATATATTTTGAGATGAAAATCTCCCTCGGCGACAGGGCATAAAATGACCCGCCGTCGGGCAGGCGGCGGGCCAGAAAGTTTACCGGAGATTATTGTTATTGTTGTCTCTTGGGTCACGGGGACTTCAGAGGGATTTATTCAATGAAGTTCCTGGCGGACCTGTTGTCGGAGAATGTCAATGGGCACCAGCTTTTCCTTAACCTGCAAATGCCAGAAGGTCCAGCCGTTGCAGGAGGGGGCGCCCTGAACGTGGGCGCCAACCTGATGGATGGAGCCTTTGGTATTTTCGCTGATCAGCGTACCGTCCGCGCGCACTTTTGCCACAGGCTGCTTGCCGCCGGCGCCCTTGGGGCCGTAGAGCAGGGTGCCGGGCTGGATCATGCCGCGTTCCACCAGCGTGCCGAAGGGCACGCGAGGTTGGGCGCGCTTGGCCGGGGTCACTTCCAGAACATCGTCTTCCAGCCGGTCGATGGCGGCCAGGCGATCCTGGGCCAGACGGATATATTTTTCCTCTTTTTCCAGGCCGATAAAGTGGCGGCCCATCTTTTTGGCCACGGCGCCGGTGGTGCCGGATCCGAAAAATGGATCAAGAACCACATCTCCCTTGTTGGTGGAAGACAGCAGAACCCGGTACAGAAGCGCTTCGGGTTTCTGGGTAGAGTGCCCCTTGTGGCCGTTCACTTTCAGGCGTTCCTTGCCGGAACAGATGGGTAGGGTCCAGTCTGAACGCATCTGTATATCGTCATTAAGCGCCTTCATGGCGTCATAATTGAAGGTGTATTTGGTGTATTTTTCGCCCTTATTACACCACAACAGGGTTTCATGGGCGTTGGTGAAACGGGTGCCACGGAAATTGGGCATGGGGTTGGTTTTACGCCAGACAATGTCGTTCAGGATCCAATAGCCCAGATCCTGTAACGTGGCGCCAACACGATAAATGTTATGATAACTGCCGATTACCCAAAGGGTACCGGTATCTTTCAGAACCCGGCGGGCGGCCGTCAGCCAGGCGCGGGAAAACTCGTCATAACTTTTGAAGTTATCGAACTTGTCCCACTCGTCGTGAACGCCGTCCACATGGGAATTGTCCGGACGGTGCAATTCCCCCCTGAGTTGCATATTATAGGGGGGATCGGCGAAAATCATGTCAACGGACTTTTCCGGCAGCCGGTTCATCAGATCAATACAATCTCCCTGAAGGACCTGATCCAGGGCCTGATCCAGGGAAAGGCTCTTAAAGTTATCCTCTTGCGTCCCCGCAGTCGTCGCCAGGGAAGGGGTTGGGGATATTTTTTTCTGTGTTGTTCTCTTGCTCATGAAGCGCAGTTTGAGTCAAACCGCGAATCACGTCAAGAACTTTTTTTTATTTGAATCAGTCAGTTATGTAAGAGTCTTGAGTCATTAGGTTACAAATTGGGGCGAAGCTTTTACGGTGAAAACGACTCGGACCCACAAGCTTTAGTGCCTCCAGATGCTGCCGGGTACCATATCCTGAGTTTCGTTCCCAGCCATATTCGGGGTGTTTTTGGGCCAGATTTTTCATCAAAAAATCTCGTTCGACCTTGGCGATGATGGAGGCGGCGGCGATGGAAAATGACCGACTGTCTCCTTTGACGAGGCACGACGCAGGGCAAATCAGGTCCGGGGCATGGGTGCCGTCTATAAGCGCGTGACCGGGAACGCAGGGCAGATTTTCGACGGCGCGGCGCATGGCCAGAAGAGTGGCGCGCAGGATATTCATCTGGTCAATTTCCTCCACGCTGGCTTGCCCGATCCCCACTTGGGCGGTTTCCTTGATCGCATGGTAAAGTTGTTCGCGCCTTTTGGGGCTGAGCTTTTTGGAGTCATTGAGCCCAGCCGGGATATTGTTTGCATCCAGAACAACCGCCGCCGCAATGACCGGGCCAGCCAAAGGACCACGTCCTGCTTCGTCCACACCACAAACGATACCGCCGATTTTTTGTTCCGGTTCATAACTGGGGCCTGAAGGCGCCAGATCAAACAGGGTTGCCTGCCCGCGCATAGCTTGATCCCTTCCCTTTAATTTCTGGGGTGTGACCGTATTTGATGGTGCCGGGCAGTGTATCGGCTGATGAGGAAAATCAAAAGCCCCTAAAACAGGCTCATTTGTTTTCCGTCATCAAGTGGGACCCTGAACAGGTCAAGCTGTAATCGGTCGTCGCGTTTCTGGAGGTTGAGGCCGAGCCGACGACAGGCTTTTCTGAAGCGTTGAGCAATAAGTTCGGCATAGGGGCCTGCACCCTTCATCCGGTGACCGAATTGGGCCTTATAGTCCTTGCCGCCATGCATGCTCTGCAACAGATGCAGAATACGGTCCGCCCGGTTCGGGGCTTCTTCCTCCAGCCATTCCCGGAACAGCTGTTTGATTTCATGGGGCAGGCGCAGCATCACATAACCGGCGCTTCTCGCGCCGGCTTCCTGTGCGGCGGCCAGGATATTTTCCATTTCGTGATCGGTGAGTGAGGGGATGACGGGCGCTACCATGACGCCGGTGGGAATACCGGCTTCTGTCAGTTTGCGGATCGCCAGAAGCCGACGTTCCGGGGTGCTGGCCCGGGGCTCCATACGCCGGGCCAGGCGGTGATCCAGCGTGGTGATGGAAAGAAACACCCGCACCAGATTCCGGCTGGCCATTTCCCCTAACAGGTCGATGTCACGGGTGACCAGAAAGGATTTGGTTACCACCCCGAACGGATGATTGAATTTTTTCAGAACCTCAATGATCTGGCGGGTAATTTTCAGGTCCCGTTCGATGGGTTGATAAATATCCGTATTGCCGCCAAGCGCAATAACGGCCGGGTGGTACCGGCGGTGACGCAATTCTTCTTCCAATCGTTCTGCTGCGTCATATTTGACCATCAGCCGGGTTTCAAAATCGAGGCCAGCGGAAAACCCCAGATAACAGTGGGTAGGACGGGCATAACAATAGATGCAACCATGTTCGCACCCCCGATATGGGTTGACTGTCTGGTCGAAGGGGATATCCGGCGAGGTGTTATGGGCAATCACCTTTTTGCTTTTATCAGCCATAAGAAAAGTTTTGACCGGTTCCGGGTCCTGATCCAAGCTGTCCCAGCCGTCGTCCAGCGGAATACGCTGTTCCTTTTCGAAACGGCCGGTATCGGCGCTGCGCGCGCCACGGCCGCGTCGGGCTTTTGGGCGCACCCAGTTGTTTTCCGTATGGGGGGCGAGTGTCTCTTTCTCCATAAGGAGTTTATAATGTAAAAAGAACAAAAAGTGAACAGATAAATTTTTTTTGATCTCGGATCAGTCATTTTTGTCTTGGCATGACGGCCTGTGCCGGGGCATGATCGCCGCTATGATCACGGTGGTTATTCCAACTTTGAATGCGGCGGGGGATCTGGCGCGGCTGTTGCCGAGGCTCACCGATGCTCTGGTGGAGGAGGTCATTGTTGCCGATGGCGGATCCCTGGATGAGACGGTGGAGATTGCCCGAAAGCATGGCGCACGAGTGGTTGTCACTGCGCCGGGCAGGGGCGGGCAGATGGCTGGCGGGGCGGCGGTCGCACGAGGAGACTGGCTGTTGTTTCTCCATGCGGACAGTCTTCTGGTGCCGGGCTGGCAGGCGGTGGTGCGGGCGCACCAACAGGCGGCTCCCGATCGGGCGCTTGTTTTCAGGCTGGGATTTGATGACCAGAGCTGGAAGGCGCGTTTTCTGGAGCTGGTGGTGCGCTGGCGTTGCCGGTTTCTGGCTTTGCCGTATGGTGATCAGGGCCTGCTGATTCCCCGTCGGCTTTATCAGGCACTAGGGGGATTTAAGGATATGGTGTTGATGGAGGATGTAGACATGGCGCGGCGACTGGGTCGGAAAAGGCTGGTCTTTTCGCCCCACCCGCTCATGACTTCCGCCCGGCGTTATCAGACGGCGGGATACGGGCGGCGCATCCTCAGGAATCTTTTTTGCCTCAGCCTCTATTTTCTGGGTGTCTCCCCGCAGCGCATCAGGAAGATTTATTCATGAGGCGACAGAATCATCTGGTGATTTTCCTCAAGGCCCCGCGCGTGGGGCAGGTGAAAACCCGGCTGGCCCGTGACCTGGGGCCGGTACGGGCCTGGATGATGTATCGCCGCCTGTGCGGGACCTTGATCCGGCGGCTGGGCTGTAGCGCGGTCTGGCGGACCTGGCTGTATGTCAGCCCGGACATTTATGCGAAAAAGGGCGGTTTCTGGCCTCTCAACCTGCCGCGCCATCCCCAGGGGCGGGGGGATCTGGGGGGCAGGATGCAACGGGCTTTCGATGGTTTGCCGCCCGGTCCCGTGGTAATTGTGGGCGGTGATATTCCCGACATTTGCCGGGCTGATATTCGGGCGGCTTTTGACAGGCTTTGCACTCACGATATGGTATTTGGCCCGGCCGAGGATGGCGGATATTGGCTGGTGGGCATGCGCCGTGCGCCCCGGATCTTGCGCCCGTTCACGGGCGTGCGCTGGTCAACGGCCCAGGCGCTGCGTGATACGCTGGTCAACCTGCCGGCGGAGCGACAAATTGCTTTCCTGCGGACCTTGAACGATATTGACGAGAGCCGCGATCTGCGCCGCCGGGAATGGCCGCTGACCTGGTAAGGGGGTGTTCCCCGATTATCTTTCCTTGAGCCGGGGCAGAATTCCGACAAAATTGCAGGGGCCGTGACGGCTGTCGAGCTGTTCTTTCAGAATATTGTCCCAGCCGTCCTTGCAGGCACCGGTGGAGCCGGGCAGGGCAAACATATAGGTGCCATTGGCAATGCCACCCGTTGCTCGGGATTGCAGCGTCGAGGTGCCGATGAATTTATAGCTGATCATGCGGAACAGTTCTCCGAAACCGGGAATGGGTTTGTCATACAGGGATTCGAAGACCTCGGGTGTGTTGTCGCGGCCGGTCAGTCCGGTCCCGCCGGTGGAGATGATGACCTGAATTTCGTCATTGTCTATCCAAGATTTGAGCCGGGTGGTCAACGCGTCCTTGTCGTCTGAAACCAAATCTCGTGCGACCAGATTGTGGCCGGCTTCCTGAATCCGATCGGCCAGAAGCTGTCCGGATGTGTCGGTTTCCGGGGTCCGGCTGTCGGAAATGGTGAGGATAGCGATATTCAGGGGAATAAACTCGTCAACGTTGGGCATGTCTCTGTCTCTTGGTTTTGTGATTTTCCTGGGCATGGTACAGGGGCCAGTCGCCGGACGCAACCTGATCCAGAGACGGCACGGCCTGTCCCAGCCGCAAGCGGTAAATCCAGTAATTGCTGATCACCTTTTCAATATAGTTGCGGGTTTCGCGTACGGGAATGCTTTCAATAAACAGCAAGGGGTCATCCTGAAATTCGGCCCTGCGCAGCCATTTCTTCAGATTCCCCGGACCCGCATTATAGGCGGTGAGCAGTTTAAAAAGGTTCCGGTCCGCATAGTCCGGGCTCATCATGGCTTCCAGATATTTCTGGCCCAATGCCATGTTATAACGCGGATTGTCCAGCTTGATGCGGCTGCCATAGCGTAAGGAGCGGTCGCGAGCAATATAACTTGCAGTGCGCGGCATCACCTGCATCAGGCCGCGTGCGCCAACGGTACTGCGGGCCCAACTGTTGAATTCGGATTCCTGGCGCATGATAGCGAAGAGCAGCGCCCGGTCCAGGGTGAAACCGCCTTCGGGTTCCGCGTCCGGCAAGGGATAAAGGGTGCTGTCAAGGGCCGTGAGCTGTTTTTGTTCTTCGATCTTGCCAATTTTGAGCTGGGTGCCGGGCAATCCCAGTTTTGCAGCAAGCCCCAGAAGGGCGGCATGTTTATCGCCTCCGGTCCGGCGCCAGGCATCGGACAACTCCATATCCGCCGTCATGGTCCGGCCAATTTGCGCCAGGGCAATGGCCCGCTTGACGCTGCCGATGTTTTTGATGCTTTCATAATGATGGGGGGTGAACTCCGGCTGCTGCCAGTTGAGCAGCGGGGCCTGTGCCAGTTGCCGTGCGGCAATCAGGCCATAGAAGGTGCGATGGAAACTGGCGGCATGGCTAAGAAGCGTGCGCACCTTTTCCGGTTGGCGGCAGACCAGGTTGGCGCGGGCGGCCCAATAGGCTCCGGCCGAAGCCGTCCAGTCCCCGGCCACCTGTGAATAAGCGACTTTTTCAAAATGTTCCGCGGCACGCAGGCAGTCCCCCAAACGCCAGGCGGCCAAGCCCGCGATCCAGTCAGCCTGGGAGGCTTTTTCCCGCAGATTTTGAGAGGCGATACGTGCCAGGGCATAGGCTTTTTCATCCTGATTGCTGAAATAATAGCCGCTGGCAACATCGGTCATCAGGTCGTGAAATTCTTCGGATGTCAGCAGATTCATCCTCTCGAACGCCCAGAGCCGTTTTTCCGCGTGTCCCGGTTTGTGGCTACGCAGATAACGCCGGAGGCGTTTTTTCAGATTGCTGATTTCAACCCGTTCCGCCCGGGTTCTGAAAGATGAGGGCTGGTCAGCCACAGGATCAAGGTAAGTTTTCGCCGTGGCCGTAGCTGTGATCGTAGCTTTGTCCAGGGAAGGCTTATCCGCCGGGAAGCTTTTTGCCAGCAGGGGGACAGGTTTATGCAGACGACTTTTATTGCCCCCGTTCTTTCGGGTTGCCAGCGCATAAATCCGCTGGGCCCCGGGCAAGTCGGGATATTTCAGCATCCAGTCCGCCAGTTCCCGATAGGTGGAGCGATAGGCCGTCGGATGCATGTAACGCTGATACAGGACATGCCCCATTAGGATCCGATTTTCGAGTTTTTTAATCAGCCGGTCTGCCCGGGACCAGTGCCCGTCTTCCTGCAAGGCAAAAATCTTCTGATACAGCTCCACATCGTTGTCAGATAAAGGGGACAAGTTGATGGGGGGCTCTTGTGCGGGAGCCGTCTCAAGCGATGAGACGGGGGAAGTATCATGGTGGACGCTCCAGTCCCGTTCTGTCTGGGGCTCGCCTGTGAGGACTTGGTGTTTATCGTCCTGGACAAGGGGGATTGTGGCCTGTTGATCGTCTGCGGCAAAACCAAACGATGAAAAAAGGCCCGGCAGCACCAGAAGCGAGCATAAGGCCAGAAGCGGGCATAAGGAATGGATCAGGATACGGTACTTTCTGATCATTCATGTCCTCCTTGCATGGTCGTGTGGTTCAGGCTTCCCAGTTTATCGCGAATTTCCAGAAGATCAGCCCAGGCATCTCCCTTGATTTGGGGCTGACGCAACAGGTATGCCGGGTGATAAGTGGGCAAAACCGGAATATTCCGCCCGGCAATTTCCAGATTCTGCCAGCGGCCCCTGAGTTTCGTGATCCCGGCACTGACATTCAGCAAAGTTGAGGCTGCGGTTCCGCCCAGAAGGACGATCACCTTTGGGGCAGCCAGTTCGATATGGCGTCGGATGAAGGGCAGGCAGATCATGGTTTCCGCATCGCTGGGTTTGCGATTGCCCGGGGGGCGCCAGGGTAGAATATTGGAAATGTAAAGATTTTCCTGGCGACTCATATCGATGGCGGCAAACATCTTGTCCAGAAGCTGGCCGCTGGCCCCGACGAAAGGTTTCCCCTGACGGTCTTCCTCCACGCCCGGCGCCTCGCCAATCAGCATCAGGTCACTGCCAGGAACGCCATCAGCAAAAACCGTATGGGTAGCGGTTTTTTTCAGTCCGCATCCCTCAAAGCCTTCGATGGCCAGGCGCAATTCCTCCAAAGTGGTGCAGGCTGCGGCGAGATCCTGTGCGGCGCTGTGATGTTGTTGCACGGCGGCCAGCGGAGAGATCTGGGGTGTTGCCTGCGCCCGGGTTATAGGGGGCCGGGGAGTGGGGGAACGCGATACCTGGTATGTCGCGCCTGCCATGCCGGAAGGAGCAGTCCCGGCGTTGTTTGCCAGGGGAGCTTTGCCCATTGCTTTTTGAGCGGTTTCAGCAGACACGGCAAACCAGTCCGTGGTGGTCTCAAGGATACATTCATCCACGCCGTTTTCCAGATACCACTGTAAAAGCGCCAAAGGGGTCTGGTTATGGGATGATTCGCTCTTAATATTCATATGGGAAGTGTGGCTCAAACCCGTTAATATTGCCTTATCCGATCAGTGGTGCAGATCTTAACTTTATTTAAGACTTTATCTAACCACGGCCGGACCGAAAACTCAATATGACTTATGTTCAGGGGAAAGATAAGGGTGCTCCAGAATCAGATTAAAACGTTTGTTTGAAAAAATCTGTAAGATAGATTATGCATATTACATTGACCCGCCGGTAACATAGAGGCATAAAAATGGCAGTTTCTGGATGGGTAATCGTCAAAATTACCAATAACGCGATGAAAAAGCGGGAGAATGGATGTCATGGAACGCGAATTTATGGAATATGACGTCGTCATTATCGGCGGCGGTCCTGCCGGCCTGAGTGCCGCCATACGTTTGAAACAGCTCGGCGCAGAAAAGGGGCAGGATCTGTCCGTTTGTGTCCTGGAAAAGGGGTCCGAAATCGGCGCGCATATTCTGTCCGGGGCAGTGATTGATCCTATTGCCTTGAATGAACTTATCCCTGACTGGAAGGATAAAGGCGCCCCGCTTTTAACGCCGGTGACTGATAATCAGCATTGGATTTTGAAGGAAAACAGCAAAATTTCCATGCCGCATTCCCTTTTGCCGCCGCTGATGAGCAACAAGGGCAATTATATTGTCAGCCTTGGCAATGTCTGCCGCTGGCTGGCGCAACAGGCCGAAGAACTCGGCGTGGAAATTTTCCCTGGCTTTGCAGGGGCCGAAGTGCTCTATCATGAAGATGGTTCTGTCAAAGGGGTGGCTACCGGCGATATGGGGGTGGCCAAAGACGGCAGCCACAAAGACAGCTATATGCCCGGTATGGAACTGCATGCCAAATATACCCTGATCGCGGAAGGCGTCAGAGGGTCTCTGGCAAAGGGGCTGATTGAGAAATTCAATCTTCGTGAGGGGGTCGAGCCGCAGACTTACGGCATCGGCATCAAGGAATTGTGGGAAATCAAGCCGGAAAACCATAAACTCGGCCTGGTTATTCACACCCAGGGCTGGCCGCTGGACTCCAAAACGGTGGGGGGCGGTTTTATCTATCATCTCGAAGACAATCAGGTGGCTATCGGGTTTGTGGTGGGCCTGGATTACGAAAACCCCTATTTGTCTCCGTTTGATGAAATGCAGCGTTATAAGACCCATCCGGCCATCGCCCCCATGTTTGAGGGGGGACGGCGCATTTCCTATGGCGCGCGCGCAATTAATGAAGGTGGGTTTCAGTCGATACCCAAGCTGACGTTCCGGGGTGGCGCGCTGATCGGGTGTTCTGCTGGGTTTGTGAATGTGCCCCGCATCAAAGGCAGCCATAACGCCATGAAAACCGGTATGCTGGCGGCAGAGGCGGCGTTTGAGGCGCTGGCCGAAGGCCGCGAGGGGCGGGACGAGCTTGTGACCTATACGGAAAAATTCAAATCCAGCTGGGTGTACAAGGATCTTTACCGGGTGCGCAATGCCAAGCCAGCCATCCACAAATTCGGCGCGTTCTGGGGCACGTTGTATGGCGGGCTGGATATGTGGTTGCATAATCTGGGGCTGGGTTTTCTTATTCCCTGGACTTTCGGGCATGACGAAGATCACAAATGCCTCAAACCGGCCAGCGAATGCCCCCCGATTAACTATCCGAAACCGGATGGGGTTTTGACCTTTGACAAACTCTCTTCGGTGTTTCTGTCGAATACAAACCATGAAGAGGATCAGCCCTGTCATTTGACGTTGAAAGATCCGGAAGTGCCGGTCAAAATCAATTATGAAATCTATGCCGGCCCGGAACAGCGTTTCTGTCCTGCCGGTGTTTATGAATTCATTACCGAAGATGATGGATCAAATCCCAGATTGCAGATCAATGCCCAGAATTGTGTTCACTGCAAGACCTGTGATATCAAAGACCCGACACAGAATATCAACTGGGTTGTGCCCGAAGGCGGGGGAGGCCCGAATTACCCCAATATGTAGGAGACGAACTTGTTTATCGGTAACGACGTTGTCTGTCAGAACAAATCTAAGTCACGCGTCTTCCTGTTACAGACTGTCGTACTGATCACGTTTCTTGCAGGCTGCGCCACATCGCAAAAGCTGGTCAATGAACCTGCAACACCCCCGGAGCAACCCTTCGGGGAGTATCTTGCAGGTCAGCATGCCCAGGCTAATATGGATATCGGGGCAGCAGCGGAATATCATCAAAAAGCGCTCGAGCTGGACCCGGATAATCTGTCTTTGCTTGGGCGGACTTTTTCCCTGTGTATTGCTGATGGCCGGTACGACTGCGCGGCGCGTGCCGCCAATCGTCTGCGGCAAAACGGGCGGGCAGACAGTCTGGTGCATCTTTTCCTGTTTCTGGAACAGGTGGAAGCCGGTGCCAATGAAAAGGCTTTGGGGCTGCTGGAACAGGTTGGCGATGCTGGGGTTTACGGGCTGTTCAAACCTTTGTTGAGAGCCTGGATTGCGGCGGAACAGGGGCGCAGGGAAGACGTTGAATTGTATCTCAATCAGCTGTTCGACAATGATTCCTTTGAAAATTTCAAAAAATATCATGCGGGCTTGATCTATGAATATATTGGGGAATATGAAACGGCTGAGCGGCTTTATGCCGAAGCATTGGTCAATGTGGGGGGCATTACCCTCAGGAATATCGAAGCCTATGGCCGGCTTTTGCAGAAGCTGGGTCGTGGGGCGGATGCCCGACAGCTCTATGTGAATTATCTTGAAAAGGCCCCGGATAATGAAACTCTTGAAGCGGGTTTGAAACGGCTGAAGCAGGGGCTGGCGCCCGGACGTGAGATAAGGAATTACCGGGACGGCCTGGCCGAGATCTTTTATACCTCAGCCAGCTTTTTAATGCAGGACAATATTCGCACACCGGCAACCCTGTATCTGCGTCTGGCGAAATATCTCAAGCCGGACTTTTATCATGCGGACTTTTTGTTGGGGCAAATTTTTGAAATTGACGACTATTATGAGGGTGCTCTGAACTGTCTTGCCAATATTCCCCCGGAAAGCCCGTTTCATTACCGGGCCCGGTTGCAGCAGGCATGGATTTTGGAAAAAACGGGGCGAATCGAAGAGGCTGTGGCGGCAATGAAGGCTTTGATTGCGGAATATCCGGAAAAAATCGAGACCTATGGGGCGCTGGGTGATTTGTATCGCATTCACAGTCGTTTTGCCGAAGCGGGGGAGGCCTATACAAAACTGATTGAGAGGCTGGACAAGCCAGAGCAGAAGCACTGGACCATCTTCTATACCCGGGGTATTGTTCTGGAGCGGCAACAAAGATGGCATGAGGCCGAGAAAGACTTTTTCCGGGCGCTTGAATTACAGCCGGATCAGCCGCAAGTACTCAACTATCTCGCCTATAGCTGGGTCGAGCGCGGAGAAAATCTGGAACAAGCCAGGCGCATGCTGGAAAAAGCGGCTGAACTGCGCCCTCATGACGGATATATTATAGACAGTCTTGGGTGGGCGTTGTTTAAAATGGGGTATAAGGAAAAAGCCCTGGAAATTCTGGAAAAAGCGGTTCTGTTGCAATCTGATGACTGGGCGATCAACGACCATCTCGGGGATGTATATTGGGCCGTAGGCAGAAAAAATGAAGCCCGGTTTCAATGGCGACATGCCTTGTCTCTTAATCCCGATGCAGACAAGATACCTGTGATCAGGCGGAAACTGAAGCATGGATACACGCCCGAATAAACCGCCGTTTTTGTCAAAAGGCACCTCTTTTTCGGAACACGCGCCGGCCAAAATCAATCTGGATCTGCATGTGGTCGGACGCCGTGCCGATGGTTATCATTTGCTGGACAGCCTGGTGGTTTTTGCCGACTATGGCGACCGGCTTGATTTTGTTCCTGGGGATGAGTTGTCTCTCATAATCCACGGCCCTTATGGGCAGGATCTGACGGTTGAAGAAGACAATCTTGTACTCAGGGCGGCGCGGGCGTTTATGGACCGAAGCGGCAGGAAGCTTACGGGGTGCTTTAGGCTGATTAAAAACCTTCCGGTTGCTTCCGGCATTGGCGGGGGGGCAGCGGATGCCGCCGCCGTGCTCAGAATCGCAGAAAAATGTTATCCCGGGGCCCTGTCCCTGGAGGCCATGCGGGAACTTGCTTTGAAGTTGGGGGCGGATGTGCCGGCCTGTCTGATGGGGCGGTGCCTGCGTATGGAAGGAATCGGTGAAAGGATCACGCCGCTTCCCCTGTCCTTTCCCCTGTATCTGGTGTTAGTCAATCCGGGCCGCGCCGTCTCCACCGCGGAAATTTTTCAAGAACGCGCCCGCAAACGGTTGGCCTTTTCTGCGGCGCGTGACGTGCCGCTGGGTTTTTCCGATTTTGAACAGTTATGGAAAGTGGTGCAAAACAGCCATAATGATCTACAGCCGGGGGCCTCGGAACTGGAGCCGGCCATTCCGGCATTGCTGGACGCATTGCAGGCTGTGCAAGGCTGCCTACTGGCGCGTATGTCAGGAAGCGGGGCAACCTGTTTTGGTCTGTTCGAAACGCTGGAGCATGCCGATGCTGCGGCACGAAAAATCCGTGACCTGTATCCTGCTTATTGGATAAAAACCATCACGGCCCGGTAACAGGGTACAGTTAAGGTTGCGCCTGTTTTTTTCTGTGTTAGAGTGCGCGGCTATATAAAGAGGATTCAGAACAAAATTCAGAATAAAATTCCGAATAAAATTCCGGGGCATATTGAAGTGGGATTGAGTCACGTGGAATTGGGGTCGAAGAAAATATGACTATGCGTTTTAAACTGCTCACGAACCGCCTGATTGGCACTCTGGTCAAAACTGTGGCTGGATATGTGTCTAAACCTCAGAGGAACCGCCTCAGCATAACAGGCGCGTTGGGCCTGCTGCTGTTGATGGTTGCGGGAGTTCAGAACGCCGCGGCACAGACTTTTGATCCCTCTTTGTTGGAAGACCTGCGTCGTAAATCCATGAGCGGCACGCCCCGTACAATTACGTCGCCTGTAGACCGGGGCCGTGAAATGACCCTGTCGGAACAGGCCCGGCAGGAGTTGATCCTACGGCAAAAGAAACGGTATCAGAAACCGTCCCGTCTTGAGGAAGATTATCGGAACAGGGTTGACCAGGAAGAGTTGTCCCAGTTCGGGTATAGTTTGTTTGAAAATCTTCCTTACGAGCGGGAAGTGATTACCGGAACGGTTTCCGATAACTATATCCTGGGGGTGGGGGATGAGCTGGTCATTACCTTCCAGGGGTCGAAGACCGAGACCCTGGTGATCAAGGTGGATCGGGAAGGCCGGGTGACATTACCGGAAATCCGGCCGATCACGGTTGTCGGAAGAACGCTGGGGGATTTTAAAAAGACCTTGTCCGAACAGGTGGCCGAAACCCTGATCGGGACGGAAGCCTATGTGTCGTTATCATCTTTTCGTATGATTTCCGTTATCGTTGCCGGAGAAGTCTTTGATCCCGGCATTGTGCGCACCACGAGTTTGTCTTCGGCGCTGGAGGTGCTGATGATGGCGGGCGGGGTGAAGAAATCCGGCAGTCTGAGGAATATTAAAATCCTCAGGGGAAATGATTTTTTTGAGGTGGATCTTTATGATCTGCTTCTGGGACATGGCGCGGGACGCGTGCCGCTTCTGGATGGTGACAGAATCGTGGTGCCGGTGATTGGCCCAACGGTTGCGGTAACGGGGGATGTGGTCCGGCCGGGAATTTATGAATTAAAGAATCCGGCCGGCATTTCCGTTGACAATGCCCTGAAATTGGCCGGGGGAACAATTCGGCCGACAGGCTATAGCTTTAGCCATGTCCGGCTGGATGCGGAAGGGAAACAGGCCTTTTCCAAAGTTTCCAGCAAGGACCTTCTGAAAGGCTCGGAAGCCCTGATCGCCACCATGCGTGAAAACAGTCAAACCGGTAAGATCGAGCTGATGGGGCATGTCAAGATTCCCGGGGTGCGCTCGCTTGCAACGGCCTCAACAATCCGTGAACTTGTAGGGCGGGTCGAAAATCTTGACGATGACCCCTATATGCTGTTCGGCGTGATCGAGCGGGTTGACGGCAAGACCAGAAACCGCAAGCTGATTGAATTCAGCCCGGAAAAGATCTTTTTTGGCGGACAGGATATTCCCCTTCAGGACCAGGACCGCATCGTCTTTTTCGGCAGGGATGATATCGCCTATCTGACGTCCCAAGAGGTCAGAGAGGTCATTGTGAGTGGCGAATATCTGGTCAAGAAAACGCTTGATAACAGGACGCTGAACAAAAACTATTGTGCACCTTTGGATAATCTGGCGCGGATTATCAAGGACACCCAGTCGGAACGTTTCGCTACGGCGGTGAGGGCCGTGTTTGTGCGAAAGGAAACGGAAGAGGAACGTATCCGCGACCGGGAGGAACTGGCCGGGGAGGATCTGGATAAACTGCGCGAGGACATGGAACGCAGGGCGCTGCTTTCCCGGCAGCAGGAAGAGGCCTCCTTCAGCCCACGACCGGCTAATGTGGAAGTTGACACAGAAGATGAGGAAGCCACCCGGAAAATGCAACTGACTTTCTGCCCGGCGATCTATTCCGAGGTGGAATATCTGCTGCCGTTCACTTTGGAATATGTGGTGTCTGTGGATGGGGCTGTCAGGCAGCCGGGGGTATATCCTATCACCCCAGAGACGTCTGTAGCTTCCCTGCTGAGCGTTAGCGGCGGTACATCCCATGATGCTAATTTGGCGCGCATCGAGGTGGCCAATTTTGAAAATGGTGGCGGGGCTGCTCATCGTATCATGAATTGGGAATATGTGGATGCGACGTCTGCTTCCCTGGAAAACGTGACGCTTAATCCTGGGGGTAGCGTCCGGATCGGTTCCGTCCATACCAATTTTGAGCCCGGCGCGGTGTTGCTGTCAGGTGAATTCAAACAACCCGGCGTTTATACCATTCGCAAAGGCGAAAAACTGTCTGAACTGATCCTTAGAGCCGGCGGATTTACGGAACAGGCGTATCCTTATGGCGCCATCTTTACCCGCAAGAGGGTGAAGGAATTACAGGAAGCGGAATTGCGCCGTACGGCGGAACGCTTGCGTTCAGCAATGGTTTCCGCATCAGTGAAGAAAAGTGTGGAGGCGGATTCCCTCATGGCCGCCCGGCAATTGACAGAACAGGTTGCTTCCACGGAAATGATGGGGCGCGTCGTTATCGAGGCCGATCCGGTGAAGCTGGCGCTTGATCCGGCTAAGGATATTGTCCTGGAAGCGGGAGATGCGCTTTTTGTCCCCAAACGTCCCAATTTTATCGTGGCCATCGGCGATGTGCTGAACCCGGGAGCGCTGCAATTTGTGCCTGGCAAAACGGTGAAGGAATATCTTGAAGAAGTGGGGGGATTTAGCCGTTCTGCGGATGAGGACCGGGTGTTTGTGGTCTACCCCAACGGGGTGGCCCGGCCAGTGCAACTGTCCTCTTGGGGCGGGGACAGGAATTTGTCTCTGCCGCCGGGGTCTGCGGTGGTGGTGCCGACGGACCTCAGTCCTTATGACAGTCTGACTCTGATTAAAGAGATCGGATCAATCGTTCAAAGTCTGGCGGTTTCCGCGGCGTCATTGGCCGTAATCTTCACAAATTGATGTTCCTGATGAACAGGCTGAGGCCGCATAAAAGTCGCAAAGCCTGGGGCATATTGCTGTGTTGTGTTGCGGGCTTTCCGGCCTTGGCGTGGGGGACCGAGCATACACCTTATGATAATTCCCCGGGAAGTTTTGGCGGGGTGGGGCTTCTGGAAATGCCCACGGCGCGTTTTGCCCGCGATGGGGAACTGACGTTCGGTGTCCATTATCAGGATCAGGTCACCCGGCTTTTTAGCGTCTGGCAGGCAACGCCGTGGCTTGAAGCGGGCCTGAGTTATGCCGATGAAGCCAATGGCGTGGTTGACCGGTCTTTGGACATCAAAATCCGTCTGTGGGCGGAAGCCGATTATCGTCCGGCGCTGGCCATCGGGTTGCGTGACTTGTTGGGCAGTGGGCGGTATGGCGGCGAATATATTGTCGCCAGCAAACGCTATTACGATTTCGATTTCACGGCGGGAGTTGGCTGGGGCCTTCTGGCCAGCCGCAATGGCGTGTATAACGTGTTCCGGCTTTTCGGTGATGACTTTGAAAGTCGGGACGCCCCCGGTGCACAAAGCGGTAAAATCCGCCTGGGTAATTATTTCGCCGGTCGTGACATGGCGTTTTTCGGCGGCGTGGAATATCGCACGCCTGTGAAGGGGCTCACGGCCAAATTGGAATACAGCAGCATAGATACGTCCCGGGTTCCGGAATTTTCCCATTTGGAAGACCGCTCGGCATTTAACGTGGGGCTGAATTATAAACCTTTTCCCTGGCTGGATCTGGCTGTGGGATATGAACATGGAGACCGCCTGACTTTTCGTTTTGTTCTGAGCCAGAACCTGCATAAGGTCAGTCCGGCCGGGTGGGCCAAAGGACGGGAGCCTGTCCCGGTGCGTCTGCGCGAACCAGGAGAGGAAGCCCTGGCGGAGCCACGCGTCCCGACGCAGACAGATCAGCCCCCCCAAGACAGTGATCGGCTTTTTGTGCGTCTCAAGGGGCTGGGGTATCACATTGTTGAGGTATCAGGCCGGGGGCGGGGCATCCGGCTGACCCTTCAGAGGGCCGAACAGTCAGGCAGCCATGAAAACTTGTCGGCTCTTGGCGCCGTTCTGGAAGACTATGAACAGGCCGAACTCATCATCAGAAACGCGGGCACAGAAGACGACAGGCTTGCGGCCCGGCGAGAGGATGGACTTGGTCGCATGGCGCAGGAACGATTCCGGCAATCGGCTGTTTACCTGCGTGAACAAGCCTCTGGCAACCTTTATGCCGCCGGACCGCTAAAACGACTGGCGGAAATTTCCGTCAATCGGCTTGAGGAGGAAGGATTAAAACCAAGGGAGTTGTCCCTGAGCGGTGTCGTGGCGGAACTGCATCACGAAAATGGCCCTTATTCGCAAATTCCCAAGAATGTGGGTCGGGCTGCCCGGGTATTGAGTCAGGAAATGCCAAATCATGTGGAAGCATTCAGGATTGTTCCTCAACATCAGGGCGTGGAACTTGCCGACATTACTGTTTTGCGCAAGGAATTTGAAAAAGCCCATGATTATCGGGGCAGCCCCGAAGAAATCCTGAGCACGGCTCTGATTCGGGCGCCGCAGGCCGGGCATCGGGAAATGCATCGGGAGCAGATAGATAAAACCGATGAGGGGAAAGAGGTTAAGATACACAATGCCCCGCCGCGTTATGAATGGGATCTCTATCCGGAACTGCTGACCCATTTTGGGAGCGACAGGACCGGGAAGTTCCGCGCCGATCTGTATGTCACGGCCCGCGGCGAAATGAATGTGACCCGCGGCGTTGAACTGATTGGGGAGCTCAGGCAGCGTCTCGTCGGAGATCTGGATGGTCTGCCGGTTCAGGACACGCCGCCGGTTCCCGCCGTGCGCAGTGACATTGCACGTTATGCCGAAGAGGGAGCAACCGCCCTGAAACGTTTGCAGATGACCCATGTTCACACGCTTTCTTCTGAGCTCTATACCCGCATTTCCGCCGGTTATCTGGAGTCCATGTTTGCTGGTCTGGATGGTGAGGTGCTGTATAAGGCTTACGATAGAAACTGGGCGGTGGGCATGAATGTCAACTGGGTCAAACAGCGGGATTTTGATCAGCTCTTTTCATTCAGGGATTATGACACCATTAGCGGTCATGTGAACTTTTACCACGAAAATACAAAATACAATATTTCCACAGTGGTGCGGGCCGGGCGGTATCTGGCGGGTGACTGGGGGGGGACACTTGACATTTCCCGACGTTTCGACAATGGCATTCGGGTCGGGGTGTGGGCGACTTTTACGGATATGTCGAGCCGCGAGTTCGGAGAAGGGACATTTGACAAGGGAATTTATATGAAAATTCCCTTTGGAATGTTCTGGCACAAGCCAACGCCGCGGGATTTCCGGCTTACCTTCCAGACCCTGGGTAAAAATGGTGGGCAGCGACTGGAGACGGATATGGAATTGTATGACCTTTTGTCGGTGGGCAACAGGGACCGTTTATATCAGGACTGGCGTCACATTCTTGACTAATGAGGAAGAATATAGTCTCGTGTGTTCTGATATCTCAGCCGACTTTCAATCAGGTATCCTTTTTTTAAGGAAATTGGGGTATGGATAAGGAAAATTTGCAAACCTAAAATTTTGATCAACGAAGATAGTCGTTTATGGCATATCACAATAAAAACAGAGAACAGTATGACAAACCTCTCTTTTACTAAAGATTCCCGTATTGTAGTTGTTGGTCTGGGATATGTGGGCCTACCGTTGGCTATTGCACTGGCAAAAAAATTTAATGTCACAGGATTTGATATCAGTCAGGACCGGATCCGGGAGCTACAGGATGGTTTTGACCGCACTGAAGAAGTGACAGAGCAGGATCTTAAGGCCAGCACGATTTCCTATACCCATAAGGCGGATGATATTCGCGGTGCCGCTGTTTATATCGTTACCGTGCCCACGCCGGTGGATGACGACAACAAACCGGACCTGGGGCCAGTGCGTGCCTCCTGTGAAACCTTGGGGCCTGTGATCTCCAAAGGTGCGATTGTGGTGTTTGAAAGCACCGTCTATCCGGGGGTCACCGAAGAATTGTGCGGGCCGGTGCTGGAAGAAACTTCCGGCCTGAAATGCGGGGAGGATTTTTTCCTGGGGTATTCGCCGGAGCGCATCAATCCCGGGGACAAGGAACACACCGTCGATAAAATTACCAAGGTCATCGCCGGACAGACACCGGAAGTGACCGAGGTGCTTGCCAACCTTTATGGCGCGGTCACCAGTGGCGGGGTTTTCCGCGCTGCCAGCATTCGTGTGGCTGAGGCGGCCAAGGTTATTGAAAATGCTCAGCGCGACATCAACATCGCCTTTATAAATGAAATTGCCATGATCTTTCAGAAACTGGGCATTTCTGTTTACGATGTTCTGGACGCGGCGGGCACCAAGTGGAATTTCCTGAAATTCTCTCCCGGTCTTGTGGGGGGGCATTGTATCGGTGTTGACCCCTTTTATCTGGCGGAACGGGCACGCCAGATCAATCACGACCCACGTATTATCCTGTCCGGTCGCGCCATCAATGACAGCATGGCGGATTTTATTGCCGAACGCATTGCGGCCCAGTTGTCCGGACCGGGCAAGATTCTGATGCTGGGGCTGACATTCAAGGAAAATTGCCCGGATCTGCGCAACACAAAAGTCATTGATCTTATTCAGGGACTACGCCGGCGGGGGTTCACGGTGGATGTGCACGATGCGGCGGCTTATCCGGAAGAGGCTGAGAAATACTTCAAGATCAAGTTGTTATCCTCCCTGGACAACATTGCGGACGGTGAATATATGGCGGTCGTGGGCGCTGTACCGCACCGTGAATATACAGAGCTCGGGCCGGACTTCTTCAAACGCGTGCTGGAACCGGGCGGTCTGATTGCCGATATCAAGGCCATCTGGCGCCATATGAAGAAGCCGGAACACATTCGGAAATGGCAGCTTTGATGTGTCTCTGCATCTATGATGTCTTTTCCCAAAGCCCCGAATGCCGGGGCTTTTTTTTATGTTTTTCCTGACATAAAACCGGGAAGTTCTTCGTTTAATTTTTGGGCAAGTTCCGTGAACATCGTCTGGATCCGGATAAAGCCGTCATGGGGCATCAGGGTTTTTTCATCAATATAAAGTTTACGGTTGATTTCGATCTGAATGGCATGTTCTTTGCGATGGGGGTTGCCGTAATGAACCGTATTATACCCCCCCGCATAAGGATTATTGAAGGCGACCGTAAGGCCATGTTCTGAAAAATGTTTCTCGATAAAGGCAGAAATCTTGTGCTGACAGCTTTTGCCGTGATAATTGCCCAGCACCACGTCCGGCTGGGTATGGGCCGGCAATCGTGAGCCGATGAATGGATAGGACGGCATGGAATGGCAATCCACCAGAAGATAATAACCGGCTTGTTGTTTGACCTCCTGCAACAGGTCAGATAAAGCCTGGTGGATGGGGTGATAAATATGGGTCAGTCTGTGTCTGGCACAGTCAAAGGGCAGGGGAGCAGCGTAAATCGGGGTGCCGTCATAGGCCCGCCTGGGGATAACCCCAAAACCGCGCATAACTTTTTCACTTTTGAAAAATTTGGTTTTCGGGGGAATATCCGTGAACATGGCCGGGTCTATTTCATTGGGGGCCCGGTTGGTGTCCACATAGCTGCGGGCATAATGATTGATAAAAATCTGTGAGCCATGCCGGTCAACCTGTCGGATCAACTGGTCCACCAAGGTATCCCCGGAACTTTCCAAAAGTTTTTTTTCGACAATAATATTTTCCAAAAAATGTTCAGGAAAATAGGTGCCGCTGTGAGGGCTGTTATACACAACGCCGTTGGTCGTTCGCAGTGAATGTGTGATGGTATACGGTTTCATGCTGAGGGAAAACCCCCGACCCTGAATATGGTTATATTTTGTTTATGGGAAGATAAACAAAATGGCATTAGAGGTCCAAATATTTATAGAAAAATTTAAATTTGACCGTTAGGTTATGGAAATCTTCATGTTCTGGGGGTATGAAGAGGGTATTTATTAAAGAAAAATCAAAAAAGGTTGTGGGTGTGGCTAAAATATTATTGGCCGAAGACGATGATACCTTGCGTGTTTTCCTGGGGCGTTCGCTGGAAAAAGCCGGCTATAAGGTTATCTCTGTGGCGCAGGGCACGGATGCGTTGCCGCTTCTGGCAGGGGGCGGTTTTGATTTATTGCTGACGGATATTGTCATGCCCGGGATGGACGGTATTGAGCTGGCACGCCGGGCTACAAAAATGCAACCGGATCTTCAGGTTATGTTCATTACGGGGTTTGCGGCAGTGGCGATGGACAAGGCCCGGGACCGTCCCGCCAATTCCAAGGTTCTGCAAAAACCCTTCCATCTGCGTGAACTGGTAAACGAAGTGGATCGCCTTTTTATGGGCTGACACATTCCTGACGAGTTCAACCTATCCAGTCTTGTGCACCAAGGGGTTACGCCTTAATATAACAGGGTATTTTCTTTTGAACCCGGGAAACAAGGCAGGTTGCTGGTGGCCAATCCGACTATATTGCTCGTCGAAGATACCCTACCTCTCGCCTCCATATATATGGAATATCTGAATCAGGAAAATGTGGAGATTGTCCATGTGACACTGGCGACGGAGGCACTGGACTATCTTGCGAAAAACTGCCCGGACGTCATTCTTCTGGACATGCAGCTCCCTGACAGAGACGGCATGGACATATTACGGTATGTGGCTGATCAGGGGCTGGAAACCAGCGTGGTGGTCATTACGGCACACGGGTCCATATCGCAGGCCGTGGATGCCATGCGCCTGGGAGCGTTTGAGTTTTTGCTGAAGCCGTTTGACAGCAGCCGGTTGGTTTACACGGTGCGTAATGCGCTGGAACGGGTTCATCTGAAAAGAACCGTGCATACTTATCAGAACCAGTTCCAGGAGCGCCGGGAGTTTTGCGGTATGCTGGGCAGTTCTCTGCCCATGCAATCCGTATATAAGACCATTGAAAATGTCGCCTCCAGCAAGGCAACAGTGTTGATTACTGGGGAAAGTGGGACGGGCAAAGAACTTTGCGCCCAGGCCATTCACATGTTGAGTGCCCGCAGGGATCGGGAATTTGTTGTGCTGAATTGTGGGGCCATTCCTAAAGATTTGATGGAAAGCGAAATATTTGGTCATGTAAAAGGCGCCTTCACTGGGGCTATTGAAACGCGGGACGGAGCGGCGTTCAAGGCCGATGGGGGGACGCTTTTCCTTGATGAGGTTGGCGAACTGGAACTGGAACTTCAGGCCAAACTGTTGCGCTTTATTCAGTCCGGTACGTTTCAGAGAGTGGGCAGCACCGAAACGGTCAAGGCGGATATCCGTTTTGTATGTGCGACCAACCGGGATCCCCTGAAAATGGTGGAACAGGGGCAATTCCGCGAAGATTTGTATTATCGGTTGAACGTCATTCCCATACATATGCCCCCGCTCAGAGAACGGGGTGGGGACAAGCTGGAAATTGCCTACGCTCTTCTGGAAAAATGTGCGCTCGAAGAAGGCAAAGCGTTTAAAAGATTTTCTTCGGAGGTAGAGAGGATTTTTCTGCGTCATCAATGGCCGGGGAATGTGCGACAGATGCAAAATATCATTCGCAACATTGTGGTTCTGAACAAAGGAAGCGTGGTGACCCGTGATATGTTGCCGCCACCCCTTAACCGTTTCAAGATCGGCGATTCTGCGGCAGAAGAGATGGAACGAGGGGCAAATGCAACGTTTAATGTGGTGGCCATGCCGCGGTCTTCCCCGCGTAGTATTCGGCCGCTGGCGGAGCGGGAACGCGAAATTATCGAAGAAGCCATTCGGTTGTGCGATGGCAATATTGTCAAGGCTGCCGGTTATCTGGAAATCAACCCGTCCACCATATATCGGAAGATGAAGGCCTGGAAAGGCTCCTTGCTGCCCTGAGCAAAATTCTCCTGACTTTGTGATTATGAAATCCATGATCTTGTGATTATGATGGCCGGAAAGATTCTGGAGCATAATTCACTCTGGATAAACCATGAACAGGACCCTTATGAAAAGGCTGATTGAAACATGAGTGACGAAATTTCCAAAACGGTGCGGGACCGTTATGCGAGCGGCGCCCGCCAACGTGAGGCGGAACTGTGTTGCCCGGTGGAGTATGACCGCAAATATCTGGACATCATTCCTGAGGAGGTCATTGAAAGGGATTATGGTTGTGGGGATCCGTCCCGCTATATCCGTAAAGGTGATGTGGTTCTTGACTTGGGCTCCGGCGGCGGCAAGATCTGTTTTATCGCTTCGCAGGTGACGGGCCCCGAAGGCCGGGTTATCGGTGTGGATATGACCGATGAAATGCTTGATCTGGCCCGGCGCAACGCGCCGATCGTGGCCGAACGCCTTGGTTATGCCAATGTGGAGTTTCGCAAGGGCCTGATCCAGGATATGAAAACGGACATGGATAAGCTGCAGACCTATTTGAAAGATCATCCGGTGTCTGATGCGGCGGGATATGTCCATTTGCAGGAGGAAATCGCCCGCTTGCGGCGGGAGGCGCCACTTATTGAGGACAATTCCGTTGACATTATTGTCAGTAATTGTGTGCTCAATCTGGTGTCGGATGATCAGAAACGGCAGTTGTTCAGGGAAATGTACCGGGTGTTGAAAAAAGGCGGACGCATTGCCATTTCAGACATTGTCTCTGATGAGGCTTCTCCCGAGCATCTGAAGAATGATCCGGAACTTTGGAGTGGATGCATTTCCGGGGCGCTTCAGGAACATGAATTTATCCGTCTTTTGGAAGAGACGGGTTTTTACGGGGTCACCATCGACAAGTTGGAAGACCAACCCTGGCAGGTGGTTGAGGGCATTGAATACCGCTCCATGACCGTGCTCGCCTGGAAAGGCAAGGAAGGTCCCTGTTATGACAAAAACCATGCGGTGATTTACAGAGGGCCTTGGAAAGTGGTCCAGGATGATGATGGGCATACCTTCTATCGGGGGCAACGTATGGCGGTGTGCGAAAAAACCTTTAATATCATGACGGGGGAACCGTATAAGGATCATATCATTGCGGTGCCGCCCAGGCAGAATGTGACGGAAGAGGTCCCGTTTTCCTGTGAGGGTGCGCGGGTCCGCTCCCCCCGAGAAACCAAAGCCGGCATTGCCCCGGTGACCACGGATCCCGGTCCGTCGGGATGTTGCTGAATTTGATTGGGCGATCGGGTGAAAATAACTGAGACGTTACAAAAAGGAGTATTGTATGGCTGACGTGGTGCAGGCCTCTAAGGTGCCGCAAACCAAATATCTCAAGGATTATCGCAAGCCGGATTTCACCATCGACACTGTGGATCTGATCTTTGATCTCAGGGACGAGGTAACCCATGTCACGTCCCGTCTTGTGGTCCGACGTCAGGGTAAGGCGATGGCGCCCCTTGTTCTGGACGGCAGTCATTTGACCCTGGTTTCGATCGCTCTGGATGGTGAGAACCTGACCGAGGACCGCTATAGGGTGGATGAGGATCACCTCACCATATCCGATGTGCCCGATGAATTCGAACTGACGATTCAGAATGATATTGACCCGGCGAATAATACGGCGCTTGAAGGGCTTTATATTTCCAAAGGCATGTATTGCACCCAATGTGAAGCCGAAGGGTTCCGCCGGATCACCTATTTTCTGGACCGGCCAGATGTCATGGCGACCTATCGGGTGCGGATCGAGGCGGATCAGAAACGTTACCCTGTTCTGTTGTCCAATGGTAACGAAATTGAGCGTGGCAAGCTGGGCGGGGGGCGGCATTTTGCGGTCTGGGAAGACCCCTTTCCAAAACCCAGCTACCTGTTTGCTCTGGTGGCCGGGGATCTGGTGCATTTGGAAGACCATTATAGAACGGTCTCGGGCAAGGACGTGACCCTGCGCCTGTTTGTGGCACCGCAGGATCTGGACAAATGCCGCCATGCCATGGACAGCCTGAAACGGGCCATGAAATGGGATGAAGAGGTCTATGGGTTGGAATACGACCTGAATGTCTTCAACATCGTCGCCGTCAGCCATTTCAATATGGGGGCGATGGAAAATAAAAGCCTGAATATTTTCAACACCAAATGCGTGCTGGCCAATCCGGAAACGGCAACGGACAGTGATTTTGCGGCAGTGGAATCCGTGGTGGCCCATGAATATTTCCATAATTGGACCGGCAACCGCGTCACCTGTCGCGACTGGTTCCAGCTCAGCCTTAAAGAGGGGCTGACCGTGTTTCGCGATCAGGAGTTTTCCGCCGATATGGGCTCGCGCGCCGTGAAACGGATTGAGGATGTGCGGATGCTGCGCCAGCATCAGTTCGCCGAGGACGCAGGGCCTATGGCGCATCCTGTACGTCCCGACAATTATATGGAAATCAACAATTTCTATACGGTCACGGTCTATGAGAAGGGTGCAGAGGTCATCCGTATGTATCATACACTCTTGGGCCCGGAAAACTACCGCAAGGGTATTGACCTGTATTTTGAACGGCATGATGGGGAAGCGGTCACCTGCGATGATTTTCTGGCCGCCATGCAGGATGCTTCGGGTCGGGATCTCGGCCAGTTCAGCCTGTGGTATTCCCAGGCGGGCACACCGGAAGTCACCGTGACGTCCCGATATGACGCCGAGGCCAAAACCTTTGAACTTACGCTCAGTCAGTTTATCCCCGATACGCCAGGCCAGACCGGCAAGAAGCCCATGCATATTCCGGTGGCGGTCGGGTTGGTGGGGCCGGACGGGACGGATCTGCCCTTGCGGCTGGAAGGAGAAAATGCCCCCGTTGCCGGGACCGGCACCCGTGTTCTGGAACTGAAGGAAGCGTCGCAGACTTTTCGCTTTGTCGATGTCCCGGAACGGCCGGTACCCTCCGTTCTGCGCGGCTTTTCCGCGCCGGTGCGCCTGAAAACCGATCTTTCGGAAGAGGAATATCTGTTTCTTCTGGCCCATGACAACGATCCTTTCAATCGTTGGGAGGCGGCCCAGACTGTGGCCTCCAACCAGATCCTGAAACTGGCGGAGGATTTGCGCGAGAAGCGCCCTCTTACGCTGGAACGTAAAATTGTCAATGCCTTTGGCAAGGTTCTGGACAATGACGCCTTGGACAACAGCTTCAAGGCGGAAATCATGACCTTGCCATCTGAGGGCATGTTGTCGCAGTTACGCACTCCGGTGGATGTGGACGGGCTTCATGTGGCCCGGGAGTTCATGCGTGGGCAGCTGGCCCATGCGCTGGAAGATGAGCTGATGACACTCTATCGGCGGGGTGAGGATCACGGCCCTTATGAATTCAGCCCTGAGGCTGTGGGACGGCGGCGTCTGAAAAATACTGCCTTGGGTTATCTTATGGAACTCGGCGAGGACGAAGTCGCTAAAATGGCGGTTAAGCAGTTTATGAACGCCGATAATATGACCGATGAAATTGCTGCCCTCAGTATGCTGACCAACAGCGACTGCGCTGCGCGCGAAGGCGCGTTGCAACATTTTTATGACAAATGGAAACATGAGCCTCTGGTTCTAGATAAATGGTTTGCGGTACAGGCCGCCTGTCGCCGGCGTGATACATTGGATGTGGTTCGCAAACTGACGAAACACCCGGACTTTGACCTGAAAACGCCCAATCGGGTTCGCGCGCTGGTCAGTGCCTTCTGTGCGCAAAATCCGGTAAATTTTCATGACCGGTCAGGCAGGGGATATGAGTTTTTGGCGGATATCCTGGAACAGTTGGATCCCATCAATCCCCAGATTTCCGCTGGACTGGTGCGGCCACTGACCCGCTGGAAAGTCTATGATGCCGAACGCCAGGACTTGATGCGACAGACCCTTGAACGCATCCTGAGTTTCAAAGATCTTTCCCCCGATGTGTATGAAATCGTGTCCAAAAGTTTGAGATAGACCCTACACTCCGCTCCTTACGGAATGGGGGTTAGAGTGAATTGCGAATAGGTTGGCTCAATTCACTCTAGAAATGCAGCAGCAGTCGCAGTACCGGGCCGGAGCCGCCGAGGCTGGTTCCCGCGAGGCGGAAGCGGTACCCGGCGATGAGTTCCGCATGGCTTCGGAAAGCTTCATACCGGGTGTCGTTGAAATAATATTTCAGGGCAAGACCGGGCCCTGCCTCGATAAGGTCCGCGGTGCGAAAACGATCCCGTTGCCAGGTGGCGTGGACCAGAAGCTGAGGGCGCAGCACAATAGGGGCGGAAAGTTTATAATTATAGCCGCCATATCCCTGGAGGGTCAGGAAAATATCCGGATCTTGCGGGCGGATAAGGGCGGCATCGAGATAAAGACTGCCGGTCCACCAGCCCTTTCCTTCCCGCCAGTCGGTGCCATGATCCAGGCTGTATCCGGCCCGCAGCATCCAGTCGTCGCGGGCGAAATCGCCCACGGCCACGAGCCGCTCCGCGGACAGGACCAGATTATGCTCCCGAAGCGGTTTGAAGCGTAGGCCAATGCCGGCCTGGTAACTGTCTTTGATAATGTCAATCCGCCGATCTTCCAGCGCCCATAACAGCCGACCATAAATATGCAATTTCCGGCCATTCCGAACCCCGATCTGCGGGGGGTGCCAGGCGAGTTCTGCACCGCCTTGTGACTGAACCAGATTGGCACCGGTCAGCGGTCCGAAAGGATCGTTCTGGTCCCGATAAATCAGATAGCCGCTGCCGCTCCAGCGGTTGGACAGCTCTTCTACTTCCCGGCGCAGATAGAACGGCGCTGCGGTGTTATGATCCTCTATGGCGGCTTTGAACCATATCAGCGCATGTTCATTTTGACCAAGATGTTTGTAGCTATAGGCCAGCTGGGTTTTCAGCTCCGTGTGGCGGGGATTGACCCGTAACGCCCGATTGAAGGCCTGGGCTGCGGCGGTGTAATCCCCCCGACGATAAGCTGCATATCCGCGTTCGGCCTCCTTATGGAAGATAGCCTGTGGGGAGAGGTTCGATCTCGAAACTGGTGCTGATGGCGGGACCGTTATTTCGGCTAGGGAAGGAGAAAGGGAGGTGGCGGAGCCATGAGATGAGTTGTCTTGGGAGCGTTGTTGGGTAAGTTCGGGGTCAGCTGTTCCGGTTGTCTTGACCGATGAGGAGGGAGCCGACGAGGAGGGGGGCAACGAGGTGGGGGCGAGCGGGGCAGAAGTGGAAGAAGACGACGGGATGGAGGGAGAAACGGGGAAAGTCGTGAGCGCGGATGTTGAGGGTGAAGGGGACGACTGACGCGAGAGAGCAGGACCAGGCAGGGCATCGGGCGTGGTTTCAGAAGGACGCGGTATATGCTTGGTTGGTTTTTGGTAGGGGTAGACCCGATACCAGGCCAGCTCCCTGCGTCCCCATTCGGACATCCAGATCGTCTGGAGGATGGCGCCCGATCCCCCCGTTACAATGACCAACAGCAGAATATACTTATATCTGGAGCGCATGAGGTAGCTGGTTTTGTTGTTCCTGTAAGGCGGATTCGAGATCTTCTTTGTGAATCAGGTTTTGCCGCAGCAGAATCTGCCCAAGCGGCAAGGGGGAATTGTCCTGTTGGGCAAGGGCATGATGCAGTTGTTTGAGCGTGATCAGTTCCTTTTCGAGAAGGATCAGGCCGAGTCGTTTTCTCAACGGTTTCAATTCATGTTCACTGGGAAAATCGTGATAGGTTTTATCCCAGGTGATGGTCCGGCCGGTCAGCAAATGTCCGCTATAGATCCAAAAGGCGCGCAGCCCGGCAAGAAAATTAAGAATATTGGCCCAGATCTGGCGGGGCAGGGACATCAGGGCCGCGGTGCCGCCATAGATCCGGTAACAGTACCAGCTTCTTTGCAATACTCTGTTCAGCAGCAGGGCCGCTGTGATCCACAGCATATACTCAAGGGGTTCTCCCCGGCGCACCAGAGGGGGGAAAGAAAATTTATCCGGAATGGCGGCCGCGATAATCCAAAAAAGAACCATATTCAGCAGCAGGAAATAGGCCAGCATGGCTAGATGTGCGGTGAAAAAACCCCGCCTGTCACGATACAGGGCATAACATAAAGACAGCGAGGCCGGCCATTTCCGATTGCGCCACCCTTGAAAGACGATCCCCATAATCCAGCGGGATTTCTGTCGGATAACGTCACCGAGCCGATCGGGAAAATATTCCCGGGTGGCGATAATATCATGCACACACCGCCGGCCATTATCGACTCGTCGATAGATGGGGAAACGGACAAAAACTTCACTCATGCCCAGATCTTTCAGGCGCAGGGCCAGGTCATAATCCTCGGTCAGATTATCTGTTGTGAAAACTTCCCCCCGCTGCTGCAAGGCTTCGACGGCCCGGCGGCTGAGGGCGCACCCAACCCCGGCTGAGGGAACCTGACCGCTGAGCGCTTCGCGTACAACAAGTTCCTTGGTGTGGTTCTCGGCAAATTCATCCATATAATGGCCGCCTGTCAGATCATACCAGGGACGTTCCAGGGGAATGACCGGAATCTGGATCATGTCTTTGCGCGGCAACAGGTAATTATACAGGTGCAATTCCAGGGGATGAACAATGTCTTCCGCATCATGCAGGACAAAACCGTCAAAATTCACCCGGTGTTCTTTTTCAAAAAGAAAAATGTCCTTCAGAATGTGGTTCAGGCAGTCCGCCTTGCAGGTCGGCCCAGCATGGGGCAGGATACAAAGATGGATCTGGGGATATTTACGGTTCAGCCGCCTGATTTCTTCGATAGTCTCCGGGTCGTTGGGGTAAGCCCCGACAAAAACATGGAAATTAGTGTAATCATAGGTGAGCACCGTATTTTCCAGCATCCTGCCGATGACCCCGGCTTCCTGCCAGGCCGGAATCATGATCGCCAGAGGGGAGAGGGGATAAGACCTTAAGCGGTCTTCGGTCATGCGGGGATAGCGACGGTAGATAACATAACGGCGCCACAGGCAGCGGCCCATATAATACAGATCAATAAAAAGATCATCCAGTCCGCAAATCAGGATGAGGCCCGCCGTGATATATAACAACACCTTCAGGGCAAAAAGATACGCCGAGAAACTAACCCAAAAATCTTCCATGGCCTTTTCCCAGTTTTTTCCCCCTCACACGCTGCTTGCCCAAAGAAACGTTAAAGAAACGTTGTTGTACGAACTTTAAGAGGCGCAATGATACCTGAGCAGTACGTGTCTTTTTACTTTTTCCGGTTTGTAATCCGGCATGGTTTTTTCACTGGTGTAATAGAGCGTCAGTTTTTGCAACTGTTCCCTGTGCTGGCGATTCCACCTGCTACATAAATACCGGCCGTAATATTTCCGGTAAGAAGCATATTTCTTCAGCCATATTCTGGAGAAATATTTTCTCCAGCGGTAATCCTCATAATCCCACGCGCCATATACGGGTTTGACAAATTCCGGTTCCTGGTGGCGATCATGATAGACATCCACTAGCCGGCCGTTCCTCAACTCTCCCTTTATGGTGACCCAGCCATCGGTCATGAGGGGACGAGGCGCGAACATATCCCATTTTTGATACATATTGGTGGCGGACAGGGACAGTCTGATCCCTTCCGGCATGTGCAACCCCAAACCCTTCAGGTGGAAAAGATTAACATAAAACGTCATCAGAATGAAGATCAGAACGATCCCCTGGTCGAGCGGGGAAAGGAAGAGCCGAATGGGGCGATAGGGCAGCCATATGGTGGTCAGGTCGCCCAGTGTGGTGCGATTTCGGGCAATCAGACCGTAACATCTGTCGCCCAAAAGGCGCAGGGGCTTAAGGCTGAGCAGTCGGCCGAAAACCCCAAAAACCGGTGATTGGCGGAGCACAAAAATGACCGCGTCCCAGCGCAGATGGGGCGTGTCTTTGTGGTCCATCACCACCCAGCTGTTATGTTGCTCCATGAGCGCGTATATTTCCGCCACCGACTGGGCGGGGGTAATGGTGATCTCCCGGGGCAGACAAAATTCCCTGAGAAGCAAGCAGGTTTTTTTGCAGAAACTGCACCCTTCATCGTAATAGATGCGGATTTTCCGTTGCTCAGTCTTGATAAGGGAATTGCTCAGTCGGTCCCAGACCCAACCCGGGGTAAAGGCCAGGAGAGAGGTAATGCTGATAAAGGCAAACAGGCCGATATTTAGAAAAGTAATAAAGCCGATATGCATACAAATCAGCAGAAACAGGGTGACAAGTCGCACCGGCAGATGAAAAATCGGGCAGAACAGCAGCAGTGGTGTCAGCAGTTCAATCCACCAGACAAAATAGGTCAGCCATTTCATGATCAGCGGATAATCCCGCAGCCAGTGGGCCAGAGGGGAAGCCATGCTGTCCAGGTGCAGGGCATAATAGACCGCGTCCCCGTCCGGCATCCAGACTGGTGAGGTCTTGAGTAGGGCGCCGAAAACATAAACATAACTGGCCTGCAACAGAAGCCCCAGCGTGGCAAAAGAAAAATACCGGTTTTCCCGGATTTGGGGGCCTGAGTTGAGGGCGCTGTCTATGGCAAAACGGGCGTTCAGCGGCAGAAACATGGCCCAGAACAGCAAGGCGCCCAGCAATATATCTCCACCCTGAATAATCAGCGTGTTGCGGTTGACCAAGGAAATATAGAACACCCAGGATAATATTGTCACCAATCGGGTTCGATAGCCGATGATCAGGGCGAGAGCCAGTATGGCCTGCCCTGTAAAAAGCAGCGCCTGATAGGTGACGGTGCCATTAAACAGATGAAAACTGAATTTTTGCGGAGGCAGGCGATCCATCGCCGCGTCTCGCGGCAGGATTCCCTGATCCGAATAAAAGGCATCCAGATAAGGGAACAGGTTTAACAGATCACACAGCAGTACAAGACCAAGAGCGATCCTGAACAGAGCCAGGGTTCTGAGGTCTATGCCAAACAGCGTCGTGATCCAACTGCGCAGTCCGGAAGAAATCATCTACCCCTCGTGTTTATGCCGGCCCCGCGCCGAACGCTGGGACGTCAGCCCCGTTCACCCTCTGAGCGAGAGGAGGAATTATGGCGGTTCAGGGATTTACGCCTGGTTCTCAATATCCATAAGCCGCCCAATGCCGCCAATGACAGGGATGCTGGGGCAGAGATGATATAAAGGGTCATGTAATCCGTTGCCACAAGGGTCTGGCCATTGCTGAATATGACACCCTCATGCGTGAAAGGCCCTCCGGAATACTGGATAATCAGATCAATAATATAGGTTCCGGGCCCTGTAAAAAGATCGGGATAGAGCAGAATAAGGTTACTTAGCTGAAGTTCGTCATCTGTGCCGATGAGTTCATCACCGTCTACGAGCCAGGTGATATCAAAAAGGGAATCGAAAACCTCATCGCCTAAGGAATATTCAATTTCACACAGGGAAACGCCTCCTAGATTTGAACCATCCGGGCCACAGCCGTCCAGATTGAAATCCTCTAGGCCCCACTGAATGGTTTGGTCTGGCCCTGCTTCAGCAATCAAGACCAGTGGATCACCGCCCGTGTCTCCGCCGGTATCTCCGCCAGTATCACCGCCCGTATCACCACCCGTGTCTCCGCCGGTGTCACCCCCCGTATCACCACCCGTGTCTCCGCCGGTGTCTCCGCCCGTGTCTCCGCCGGTATCTCCGCCGGTGTCTCCGCCGGTATCTCCGCCGGTGTCACCCCCCGTGTCGCCGCCCGTATCACCGCCGGTATCGCCACCGGTATCTCCGCCGGTATCTCCGCCGGTGTCTCCACCGGTATCACCGCCGGTGTCTCCGCCGGTGTCACCCCCCGTGTCGCCGCCCGTATCACCTCCGGTATCACCGCCGGTATCGCCGCCAGTATCACCGCCGGTGTCTCCACCGGTATCACCGCCAGTATCGCCACCGGTATCACCGCCGGTGTCTCCACCGGTATCACCGCCGGTATCACCACCGGTATCACCGCCAGTATCGCCACCGGTATCTCCGCCGGTGTCTCCACCCGTATCACCACCCGTGTCGCCACCGGTATCTCCGCCGGTATCACCCCCCGTGTCGCCGCCGGTATCGCCGCCGGTATCACCGCCGGTGTCTCCACCGGTGTCACCACCCGTATCGCCACCCGTATCTCCGCCCGTGTCGCCACCGGTATCTCCGCCGGTATCACCGCCGGTGTCACCACCCGTATCTCCGCCCGTGTCGCCACCGGTATTACCGCCGGTATCACCGCCGGTGTCACCCCCCGTATCGCCACCGGTGTCGCCGCCCGTATCACCGCCCGTATCACCACCCGTGTCGCCGCCAGTATCACCGCCGGTGTCACCCCCCGTATCGCCGCCGGTATCACCGCCGGTGTCACCCCCCGTATCGCCACCGGTGTCGCCGCCGGTATCACCGCCGGTGTCTCCACCCGTATCACCGCCAGTATCGCCACCGGTATCACCGCCGGTGTCTCCACCGGTATCACCGCCGGTATCACCGCCGGTGTCACCCCCCGTATCGCCACCGGTATCTCCGCCGGTATCGCCACCCGTATCGCCACCGGTATCACCACCCGTGTCGCCACCCGTGTCTCCGCCGGTGTTGCCCCCGGTATCACCACCCGTATCTCCGCCCGTATCGCCACCCGTGTCTCCACCGGTGTCGCCGCCCGTATCGCCGCCTGTGCCGAGCGAAGCCACATCAAAGGCATCTACAGGGGAGGCATTCGGGCCAAGACCTGATCGGGTATTGGGGTTCGTGAAAAATTCGTTGAAGATGCGCGCCGTAAAGTCATTATTGAAAGGTCCGCTGGCCACTTCGCCGCCTGCAGGGGCAATGTTGTTCAGAAACGCCAGAAGTTTTTCATTCAACTCGTTTTCCAGGCTTTCGATATCAACGGGGCTGAGAATGATGCCGACCACATAGGTTTCTTCATTCCCCAGTTTTTCAAAAGCAAAACGCAACGGGTCACCGGAAGTTTTGATCAGGGTTGTCAGAATCCAGCCTGCTGGTTCTGTCTTGTTGTCGTCGTCGGACCGGATGCGCATAAACGCCGCGGATGCAGCATCGTTGGCCTCACTGCCGGAAAGGGTAATGCCGGAAGAGGTCAACAGGGCATAACGTTGCTGATCGCTTTCGCTGGCTTTAACCATGCGCAGCTCATTGCCGTTAAAACCGAATTTGCGGCCGAATGGATATGCCAGAGCGCTGCCGGAGGGCAAGGGCGCCGTGACGATAAAAACACGGAAGCTGCCTTCCCCCATTTCGGGCACACCGAATCTTTCCACATTGAGGATACCGTCTTTCAGAAAAATATTTTCCTTACCCGCTTCCAGGGCCACAAGACCTTTGCCATCCACCAAGCGGCTTTTGGGGCCTATCCGCATAAATCCGCGATGGGGAATTTTGCCGTCAGGGCCGAAGTCCCAGGCGATATCCTCCCGGTTGAGGGCAAAATCGGACAGAGTCTGATATGGCATGACATAGGCCGAGGAGGCCGCCCGGGCCGCAGCGTCCACAATTCTTTTTGCGGCTTCTTCCAGGGCGCCGCCGCTTCCTTCCAGGGGTAGGGCGCCGAGCGCTTCAAGAAGAGCGGAGACCCGTTTGCTGATCTCTTCCGGGAGTCCTGATGTAGCATCAAAATAGTTCTGAAGCAGGCGCAGTGAGTCTTCCGATCCGTCCAGTGCGGCGGCAAGTGCTTCTTCAAGGGTCACATGGCGAGGGGTAATCTGTTCGGGGATGGCTGGCGCCTGGTTGGGAGCAGGTTTTGCAAAGAGTGGCCCCTGTGGGGTGAGCGAGGATTTCTTGACGGGCCGGGTTTGTCCTTCGGAGACGATGGGAGCCACAGGCTCGGCGTCCTGTCCCGTGACTTCTTTTTCCAAGGTATCGACGGTATTTTCGAATGTCTGGTCTTCAACAATGATAAAGGGGGTCGTCTGCTCCTCAAGAGTTTTACGGATGGGGTCGGTGTCAATAAAATCCGTATAGAGCCAGGTGCCCAGGGCAACTGTACCAACCACAGCCAGTAACTTTAATTTCAACTCCATAATGACCTCAACCCCTATTCATACTTTTTATAATTTTTACAAATTACCTGGGTTTGGTTAAAATCGTGATAAAATCTACGGTAAAAAAAACGTTTAAGACAAACACACCATCATACCTGTTCTTGCCCATAGAATAAAGAGATTGAACGCTTTGCATGACCACCGGGCCCGGGCATGACCGGCTTTGCCTGTTGTCAATTGCGCCCATAATTGTCCTCAAAACGGACAATATCATCTTCACCGAGATAGGATCCTGATTGCACCTCGATAATATGCAGCGGTATTTTGCCCGGATTGGACAGCCTGTGAACGGCGCCAATGGGAATATAGGTGGATTCATTTTCATTCAGCATCTGCACCTTGTCGTCAATGGTGACTTCTGCCCGGCCCTGTACGACAATCCAGTGTTCAGCCCGGTGATGGTGTTTTTGCAGGGACAGGGTCTGTCCCGGTTTGACGACCAGGCGCTTGACTTGAAAGCGATGCCCGTAATCCGATGTTTCATAGGACCCCCAGGGGCGATAGACCACGGTATGGGCAATGTGTTCCTCTCGCCCGTCTTTGGCGAGACGGTTCACGACATTCTTGACATTCTGGCTATGGTCCTTGTGGCTGATCAGCACAGCGTCCTTGGTGGCGACCGCGATAATGTCCTTCAGTCCCAACGCCGCAATGGCCGGTCCTTCGGAGGCAAGGTAACAGTCGTGACTGTCCAGGCTGATCACGTCGCCGCGGATGACATTACCGGCCTCATCCTTGTCCTGCACGTCCCACAGCGCGGACCAGGATCCAATATCATTCCAGCCCATATCCACAGGTACGACGCAGGCCATATCGGTTTTTTCCATGACGGCATAATCTATGGAGTTAGCCGGGCACTTCAGAAAAGCTTCCTTATCGGGTCGCAGAAAACATAAATCCTTCTGAACATTGCTCATGGCTTTCTGGCAGGCCGCAAGGATGTCCGGTTCGAATTTTTCAAGCATGTCAAGATAAGTCTGGGCTGGAAACAGGAAAATGCCGCTGTTCCAGTAATAGTTTCCATCGGCAAGATATTGTTCTGCTGTTTCCCGGTCCGGTTTTTCCACGAAACGCGCCACCTTGAAACATCCGGTACGGCCCGGGAGCTTGGCGCCCTTGTGGATATAGCCATATCCCGTCTCCGGCGCAGTGGGGATAATACCGAATGTCGCAAGGTTTTCCTTACGGCTCACGGCGTCAAGCGCCTGTTGGAGGGCGGTCGTAAAGGCGTCACGGTTTTTGACAATATGATCTGACGGCATGATCAGCATAATGGCATCTGGATCGCGTTTGACCAGATACAGGGCCGCCAGCGCCGCGGCGGGGGCCGTATTGCGGCCTTCCGGTTCCAGGAGAATTTCGGGGTCTTCCTCGCCGATCTGGCGCAACTGTTCCGCCACAATGAAGCGGTGTTCTTCATTGGCAATAATCAGTGGCTGCTGGAATAGGTCGCGATCGGCCACTCGGTCCACGGTTTCCTGAATCATGGTCTTGTCCGTCACCAGCGGCAATAACTGTTTGGGATACAGGGCCCGGGACAGGGGCCACAGCCGGGTTCCTGAACCGCCAGAAAGGATGACCGGGCTGATTTTCAGCGCTGACATGAATGAAATCTCCGGTAGTTTATGTCTGTGTCAGATTATTGTAGGCCAGGTTTATAGCACATCTCGGTATAATGCATAGGGCTGGTATAATGCAAAAGGAGTGAAAAAATCGTGAAAAACCGGTGGTCACGGCTTTTTTATTTTAAATCTGTGGAAATCTCTTTGCAGGAACGACTATATATAGTCCTATGGAACTCACTGCTTACATGAACCGCCTGCCGGTGCTGGACAAAGGCTGGGTGTGGCTGGCCGGCGCGGGTCCCGGAGATCCAGGGCTCATTTCCCTACTGACCCTGAGGGGGCTACAGCAGGCGGACGTGATCGTCTATGATGCGCTGGTGAGCCAGGAAATTCTGGATATGGCGCATGAGGCGGCTGTGTTGGAATATGCCGGGAAACGCGGCGGCAGACCCTCGGCCAAGCAATCTGACATTTCCGAAAGGCTGGTTGAACTGGCCCGTGCGGGGAAAAAGGTGCTGCGGCTGAAAGGCGGGGACCCGCTGGTTTTCGGCCGGGGGGGGGAAGAGGCCCGCTATCTCGTCTCGCATGGCATTCCGTTTCGCATCATTCCCGGTATTACCGCCGGCGTTGGGGGGTTGGCTTATGCTGGGATTCCGCTTACCGACCGCCATACCAATTCAGCGGTAACCTTCCTGACCGGGCATGGCGCCGATGGCGGACTGGCCAAAGATATTGACTGGGATGCCTTGGCCAAGGCATCACCGGTGGTAGTCATCTATATGGCGCTGAGTCGGGTGGGTCTCATCGCGCAGCAGTTTCTGAAATCCGGCCGGCCGGCGGAAGAACCCGTTGCCGTGATCAGCCGGGCAACCACGTCTGATCAGGTGGTTCTGGAGACCACACTGGGGCGTTGCGAGGACGATCTGAAAAAAGCGAAAATTGAAGCCCCGGCCATGATTGTGGTCGGGGAAGTGGTGAAATTGCGGGCGGGGCTGGACTGGCTCGGGGCTTTGGGGGGCAAAAAACTGTCGGCCGATGTCTCGTCGGTACGACCCCAGGGCGAACGCAAGATGGATTTCGACCATGAAGGATGATCCGCGTCAGCTCGGCAATCTGCTTCAGGACATCAGGAATTGTCGGCATTGCGCGCCGATAATGCCCCACGCTCCCAGGCCGGTGTTACAGGTTTCCGAGCGGGCAAAAATCTTTGTCTGCGCCCAGGCGCCGGGTATTAAGGTGCATGAAACGGGACTGCCCTTTAACGATGCCAGCGGCGACCGGCTTCGGGACTGGATGGGAGTCTCCCGTGAGGTTTTTTATGATCCGTTCCGGATCAACATTGTTCCCATGGGGTTCTGTTTCCCAGGATATGGGCCAAAAGGCGGTGACTTGCCGCCGATCCGGGACTGTTCCCGGTTATGGCATGACAAGCTATTCGCCCGTTTGCCGGAACCGGCCCTGAAGCTGGTGATCGGTCAATATGCCCAGGCTTATCATCTTGGCGAAAGGCGCAAGGGGACCCTTACGGAAACAGTTCGGCACTGGCGGGACTATGGACCTGCAATCATTCCCTTGCCGCATCCTTCCCCCCGCAACAATATCTGGCTCAGAAAAAATCCCTGGTTTGAGGCTGAGGTCATTCCTTCACTGCAACGGCGCGTTCAGGAAATATTGACGGCCTGAGCAGGGGGGAAAGGGGGCTCCTGTTTCCCGTTCCGCTTAAATGTATTTGCTAATTACATAGTGGATCAGCAGGTAACAGACCACCACCAGGGACAAGAGCAGGGTGCCAATGGACTTGATATTATCCAGCAATTGCTGAACCAGTGAGCGGGAAGGGATTTTGGCGGAAATGGCCGACCTGCCGGTATCCTCTGGGATAAGCCCGAGACTGTCGGAATTGTCGATATAGGCCAGCGGGTCGAGGGCGGCCGGGTCCTGCTCCATTTCTCCCAGTGCATTGATGATGGTGTGGCGGAAACTGAATTGTAATTGCAGGGAGTTGAAATAAATTGTTCGCAGGGAAGAGGAATCGTTCATGCTGTCAAGAAAGGTGTTAAAATTCTGCTCCAGAAATTCCCCGCTTCTGGCCATATGCGGCAACAGATGGGTTGTCATCATGTTTTGAAATGCTTCTGAAGATGGCTGGGGCGGTGAATCTGACGGCGCTGGTCCGATTGTGGTGCCGCCGAACAGGGGCGAGGCGCTGGGGCCCATGGTGCGGCTCAAGTCAAAAAAACCGCTGTCAATGAGTTCTGCGCTCAATTCGCCAGAGGCCGGAACGGGGCGAGGAGATGTCTGGGTAAAGGACGGCGCATAGTGGGAAATTATGGCTGGCGGATTCTGATGGTCATAGCCGGGCGGTTTTTTCTGGTTTCTGAGTACTACGGCTTCTGCGGAAAGATTTTCCAGCACCAGCATGCAGAATGCCGACAACAACAAGAAGACTATGCGCGCGAGGGAGCTGTCTGCCATAATCCTGTATGCCTGTTATATTTTTATCTTTATCTTGATCATAGCGTTAAAGGCAAGCCATATCCATTTTATTTCCATATCTATTTTATTTAATGTCCAATTTTAGCCCCCAGTGATAATAGTTTCACCATTCAGCTAAAAAATACTTAAAATTGTGACAAAATTTGTCCATTATTGATGCAGTTAATCGCCTATAAACTATTTGACGTCATCATACACTTTATGAAAATCTAATAAAAAAACTCTTCAACAATGCAGGATGGGTAAGGTCATGAAATCCCCCGCCGACGCGGCCCACACAGAAAGCTCTTCGCAAAATCAGGAAAAAAACTCAGATTCACGTCTGGTGGAAGTTTATCGGGAGCTTTTCGATGTGGTTCCGGCGGATACTCCTGAGCTCTTGGAAGAAAGTTACCGTTTGCGCTATCAGGTTTATTGCCTGGAAACCGGTTTTGAAAACAAGGATGATTTTCCGGACGGGCTGGAAATTGATCCTTATGATGGTCAGTCTGTAGCCAGTCTTTTAATTCATAAAAAATCGTCCATCGTGGCGGGAACGGTGCGGCTGGTGCTGCCGAAAAAAGGTGGTGCGGAAATTCCGGCCCTTACCGTTTCCGAAGATTTGCGGGCTTTGGAATCCAAGGCCCTGCCTGTTGAAACGACCGCAGAAATATCCCGATTTACCGTATCGAAAAAATTCCGTCAGCGTCATTATGACACCCATATCGCCGGGCTCGAAGAAAATCTTCCGGATGAAAAAAATCAACGTGTGATCCCCCATATCACGCTGGGCCTGATGACGGCGATTGTCAGGATGAGTGTGGAAAATGGCATCACCCACTGGGCTGTGATTACGGAGCCGGCATTGCAGCGCCTGCTGAGAAAACTGGGGATTAAATTCAAGCCTGTGGGGCCGCTTATTGATTATCACGGCAAACGGCGCGCCCATTACAGTGATATTGAAAGCCTTTTGAACGGCATTTATGAGGAACATCCGGACATCTGGAATGTCATTACAGAGTGCGGCAAACTCTATCCTTATACCGGCCAACATATTGGACAACGTCAAAATTAACGGCTTTGCAATAACTTTCTGCCATATTAGTATGAAAATATATTCATACAAAAACTTCCATCCGCGTCGGGCAAACCGGGGAGGTCCGGGCTGTTCTGTGTGCGCAACTTTGGGACGAGGGGAAATATGTTAGGAACTGTCTCTTATAAAAAGAATACTCATACCGGTCTGATCAAAAAATTTCTCTGTGGTACGGCTCTCTCCCTGACTTTATTGGTTTCCGCCTGTGATAATGCTGCGGACCTGACATTGGATGAGCGGTTACAGCGGGCGGTGGAACAGCAGTCCGAAGGCAACCTGGAAGCGGCAATCATTGAACTGAAAAATGCGGTGAATGATTATCCGGACAGCGTGGATGCCCGTTTTTTGCTGGGGCAGATTTTTCTGGAACTGGAAAATCCGGATGCGGCCGAAATTGAATTTGAAAAAGCCCGCGAAAATGGCAAGGATCCGGAGGCGTTGAGAATCCCCATGGCCAAGGTTTGGGTCCTGCAAGGAAATTATCAGAGAGTTCTGCAAGAGATCCAGGTGGAAGAAACGGATTCCCTACTGACAAAGGTCAATAAATACATTGTCCTGGGGAAGGCGCATTTTGGTCTGCGGCATATGGTCAAGGCCGAAGAATATCTGGAACAGGCGCTGCAACTTGCGCCTAATAATGTAGAAGCGTTGGTCAGCCGGGCGGAATTTCATTACGCCCAGAAAGAAAATGACAAAATTGCAGCCCTTGTGGCCCGGGCTGAGGCTCTGGTGCCTGGTGATCGCAAGTTACGGGAATTAAAAGGGCATTATGTCTGGGCGGAAGGCGACCATGAACAGGCCGAAAAGATTTTCGCCGAACTATCGCGGGATTTTCCCCATTTCGGCATTAATAAACTCTATCTCGCCTGGCTTCAGATTATTAATGGAAAGCTGGAACGGGCCAGCAGCGCCTTGGCGGAACTGAGAGCGGAATATACCAATAATCCACTGGTGAATTATGTCAGCAGCTTGCTGTTCCTGACGGATAAAAAATATAACGAGGCCAAGATATATGCCGGTAAGGCCCTGGAATACAATCCAGAGGATGTAAGAGCGTTATATATCGCCGGTCTTGCCACATTTGCGCTCAAGGAATATGAACAGAGTTATTCTTACATTTCCAAATACAGCACGCGCCTGCCGCAGGATCGCCGGGCCAAGAAAATGTTGGCGCAGATTCTATTCAACCTCAATAGAAGTGAAGAAGCCATAGCCACACTTGAACCTCTTGTTGAGGACAGGGCAGATGACGTTCAATTGCTGAATATGCTGGCGGAACTGGAACTGAGAAAAGGCAAGCTGGATCAGTCACGGATTTATCTGGAACGTTCTCTGGAGGTGGATAAGAATCAGCCGGCGCAGCAACAGCGGCTGGGACAGCTCAGAATTGCCACGGGAGATGTGGACAGGGGGCTTCAGGATCTTGAAGCCGCTGTAGCAAACGCTAGCGAAAGTTATAAGGCCAAGATCAACCTGGTCCGGGGGTATATCGTTTCGGGACGGTATGAGGAGGCCATCGCCGTCTGTCGCGCTTTGCAGCAGGAGGAGCCGGAAAATGTTAACGGCTTTCTGTGTGAGGGAGTGACTTATTTAAAACAGGGAAACCTGGGACAGGCGGAAACCATGTTGAAGAGCGTCCTGGACAAGGATCCGAAGAACCTGACTTCGGCAACCCTGCTGGTGGAGATTTTTTCATCTCAGAGAAAAAATGATGAAGCCGAACGCTATGTGGACCTGATTCTGAAACATTATCCAGACAATACGCTGGCGCTTTTCAGCAAATATATTGCCCTGACGCTAAAGGGACAAAATGATGATGCTTTGTCTTATCTGGAGCAAGCTGCCCGGACAGATCCCACCGCATACCAGGTTAATCTTATTCTGGCGCGAACTTATCTGAAACAGAACCGCCCGCGAGATGCTCAGGTGATCATGAAAAATCTTCTGCCGCTCTATCCGGCCAATACGGGACTGCTGGAGGTGGACGGCATTGCCAGGATGCAGTTGGGCGATTATCTGGGAGCGGCGGCGGCTTTTGAAAAACTGGTGAGCAATGCTCCTGAAAATATCAAGGCCCATCTTTACCTTGCTGGCGCCTATAACCGAAGTGGCAACTGGACAGGGTTGCAGGAGACCGCCCGGAAAATTCTGGCGCTGGCGCCGGACCATGACATCGGCAAGGCTCATTTGGCTAAGGCCTATTTCCAGCAAAACAAATGGGCCGAGGCAGATCAGGTTTTATCCTCGGTTTCTTCCGATGAATTGTATGTGAATGAAGTGCAGGGCCAGTTGAATCTGGCTTTGCGGAATTATGATAAGGCCGTCAAGAATTATCAGGTGATTTTTGAGACCGTCCCAGATAACGCCAGTCTGTTTAATCTGGCCCGGGCTTATAACCTGGCGGGGCAGTCGGACAAAGCCGTCGCGCTTTTGACACGCTGGCAGGAACAACATCCTGATGATCTGCTGGCGTCATCTGTGTTGGGGGACCTGTATCTTTCGAGGGAAAATTACAGTCTGGCGATCGCGCAATATAACCGGGTTTTGAAACACAAACCGGATCAGCCGGCAATTTTGAACAATCTGGCCTGGACTCTCTATAAACAGGGGAATATAGATCGGGCTCTGGAACGAATCCGGCGGGCGCGGGATATTGCACCCGGGGCTGCTTATCTTCTGGATACGGAAGCCATGATCCTTCAGGCCAAGGGATACCATAAGGAAGCGGTGCGTCAGCTTCGAAAAGCTGTGGATCTGGAACCGCGAAATCTGGAATACCGGTTTCATCTGGCCCAGGCCATTTACCGGGACGGAAAGATTGAGGAAGCCTTGCCCATTCTTGAAGAAATTCAGCGGGACGGGCGGGTGTTTCCGGGGCATACGGAAGCGATGCAGCTTCTGGAATCCATTCAGCGAGACAGCTTTCAATAGATACAGAGGGATCTTATGACCCACCGGTTCAATTATGAAGAAGCCTTTTCCCGCACTTTGGGGTGGATTACGGAACGGGAACGGGAGCTGTTGCGCCATAAAAAAGTGGCCGTAGCCGGTATGGGCGGGGTTGGCGGGGCCCATGTCCTGACACTGGCGCGCATGGGGATTACCCGGTTCCATATTTCCGACATGGATGTTTTTGATCTGGTGAATTTCAACCGTCAGGCCGGCGCCTTCATGCACAGTCTGGGCCGGCCCAAGGTGGAGGTGATGGCGGAAATGATCCATGCCATCAACCCGGAATCGGAAGTCATCCAGTTTCCTGAAGGTGTGACAGTGGAAAATGTGGATGATTTCTTGGAAGGGGTGGATCTGTTTGTGGACGGGTTTGACTTTTTTGTCATGGATATCCGATGCGAGGTTTTTCGTCGCTGCCACGAACGGGGCATTCCCGCATTGACGGCCGCGCCGGTGGGGATGGGCACATCTTTATTGGCTTTTCTGCCGGGGAAAATGAGTTTCGAGGACTATTTCCGGCTTGATGAAGAAAAAAAACGGGAAGACAAATATGTCAAATTCCTGATCGGTCTGACGCCACGGGCTTTGCATCCATCCTATCTGGTGGACCCGGGGCAGGCCAATCTGAAGGAACAGCGCGCGCCATCCACGCCGGTGGGCATACAGTTGGCTTCGGGGTATCTGGTGGCCGAAGCGGTCAAGATCCTCCTGGGCCGCGATGGCGTGAGGGCGGCGCCCCATTATCAGCAGTTTGATGCCTATCGCCATAAAATGGTGAAAGGGTATCTGCCATTCGGCAATGCCAATCCGTTGCAGAAGATCAAATTTGCCATTGGAAAGAAGATATTTGCCCGGATCGCCCGGACATCGGTCGAAACCCAGGAGGCGGGCCCCCCGGCCACGGCGATGGAACGTATTCTGGATCTGGCGCGCTGGGCGCCAAGCGGGGACAATTGTCAGCCCTGGCGATTTGAAAGGATCACTGACAGAAAAGTCAGGGTGTATATTCCGCCGATTGAGGCGGACAATCCTTATGAATATCATTTCGGTCAACCCACCTATCTTTCCGTGGGCATGATGCTGGAGACCATGCGCCAGGCTGCGGGACAGGAAAAGTTGTCCATGAGTTGGAAACTGGCGGACGGGACCACATTGGACGGGACGGGAAAAATGATCGACGTCACCTTCCGGGCGCGCAAGACGGCGCCAGAAGGCCTGGTCCCTTTTATCCGCCTGCGTTCGGTGGATCGCCGGATCTATCGCCGCCAGCCCCTGTCGGAAATACAGAAAAAAACACTGGCGGCCGAACTTGGCGACAGTCTGAGGATTATCTGGCTGGAAGGCGACCGGGAAAAGTGGAGGTTCGCAAAGGTCAATGCAATGGCAACCGATATTCGTCTGCGGCTTCAAAAGTGTTTTCGGGTGCATCGGAAAATCATCGACTGGCATGGGAAGGACAGTCCCGAGGGCATTCCCGCGGAAGCCACAGGCATGGATGCCTTGAGCATCAAGATTATGAAATGGGCCATGCGGGACTGGCGGCGCATGGATTTCATGAATAAATATCTTGGTGGGACGCTGTTGGCACAACTACAGATGGACCTGTTGCCGGGATATTTCTGTGGCGCCCATTTTCTGATTTATCCTGAGACGCAGGAAAATTCGGAGTTTTCGACGGAGGCGGCCGTTGCCAGTGTGGAAGACTATCTCAAGATGGGGGAAAAGCTTCAGAAATTTTGGTTGCGGGCGACGGAACTGGGGCTGGTGATGCAGCCGTCATTGGCGCCGTTGTGTTTTTCCTATTATGCGGTGGAAAAGATCCCCTTTGCCGAGGGGGATGAGCGGCTTCAGGATAAGGCGGTGCGACTGCATAACAAACTGATGGAGATTTCCGCCCGATCCGATGGCAGACTGCCGGTTTTTGCCGGGCGGATCGGTTTTCCCGGCAAGGCCCGGAAAATCCCGCGCTCCAGTCGCAAACCACTTTCCGAGCTTTTGTTGCAGGATTCTAGAGTGAATTGAGCCAACCTATTCACAAAACCCTCCGGAAAATTCCCCGAAAATCCAAAATGCGAACCGCACAAAAAAACGGCCCCCTTTCATAAAGGGGGCCGCATGGTTTGAAAATTTTTCCGGTGTTTGGCTTAGCCTTTACGCCGCCGTGCCACTGCAGCCATGCCAATCAGACCCAGTCCCAGAAGACCCAAGGCGGCAGGTTCGGACACAATGGTGCCACGCATATTACCCGTTCCGGAAATCGGGAAACCAGGACCTGCTTCTCCACCGCTCGGGCCGAAGGAGGAGGTGAACAGGAAGTCAGCAAGACCGCCCAGATTATCGGCTACACCATCGGTGTTGAAGTTACCGGCAGCCATACCCCCAGTAACATCAAACAACGCCAGACCGGAGTTGCCTGTGTCTGTACCGGTGCCAAAGTTGGACACGTCGTCAGAGAACAGGGTGCCCAGAACACCATTGTGCAGATCTGTATGCCCTGCCAGGGACAGCCAGAGAGCCCCGTCAGTAGCCTGTGCCAGAGACGGCGCCACCGGATTCCAGTCGGCATTGTAATCAATGTAGAAGTTTACCCAGCCGCCGGTGAAGGCGAGGTCAACACGGCCCACCAAATCGGGGGCGGAAATGTTTGCCAGTGTGAAACCGCCGAATTCAAATGTCAGCTCGCACCCGGCGCAAATACCGGAAATGGCAGAGGTGTTGGTGTTGACAATACCAAAACCGCTCAGCACGTCGCCAAGATTCTGTACGGCTGTTTCATAAAGTGTAGAGGTCACAAGCCTGTTCTGACCAGGATTGATGTCTACCCCCCCGATATTGACGGGAGCTGCACTGGCGGCAGAGGTGCCAAGACCCAGAGCCATCGCTGCGGTAATCAAAAACTTTTTCATTTCTACTGTCCTTCCTTACTGGAAAAATTCTCAAATCAATTACGCTTTACATACGCTTTACAACGTCGCTTATTCGGGAACTCTTATGCTTTTTTATTCCGTCAAAGCTCTTCGCTGAGTATCTATGCATGCTCTGTGCCATTTTCAATAAAAACTAATGGTTTCAATAATATAAGATGATTTCGGGGGCGCAAATCGGGAAAAAATCATAGGAAGAACATGGATGTGTAAAAAAACTCGACACCTGATTTCAGAGGCCGTTTTTTTCTGTTTTTGTCCATAAATAGAGAGTATCAAAGGGGAATGAAAAAGATATTTTAAAGTCAATGTGTTAGAGGCTTTTGGGAGGTAGTCTGCGGAGATTTTTGAGGGTGTAAAAAAAACCGACACATGGCGTCTGGCCCTGATCTGGCGGCTGTGTTAGCTTTGGGATTATAACCTTGGGCAAAGGTGGACGAATGAAGGCAATGAATGAGTGGGGGGCAAAGCGTAAAGAATTGAATAAGAATTTGGCAATCTTTTCTTCATAAATACCTATTATTGTTTAACAATCCTGAGCGTGACAAGAAAAGTTTCAGGGGTTTCAGTATCGGGCGCAGGGCGCAGGGCAGAAATACGGCCGACTGAATCGCGAAATTCTTGCCATATATTCGACCATATATTCGGGTAGAAAACTAAAAAAGAACAGATAATGATCAGAATTTTTAAGCATTATATTCCAAAACCCCTGTTGTATCTGGGCATGATAGAGTGCCTGATTTTATTTGCAGCAATCTGGGCCGGGATGCATATCCGGTTTTCCCAGGTGGGGATGAATTATGCGGGAATTTCCGGCTATGCTGTGGAAATGGGGTCCTTTGTGGTCATCGTCTATGTGGTGATGGTGGCGACGGGACTATATCAGCTGGACACCTGTCGAGATATGAGGCTATCGTTGTTGCGTCTGGTGACCGGACTTTTCCTGGCCCTGGTGGCGATGTCTGTGATCATATATCTGTTTCCGGATATTGACCTCTGGCGGAGTGTGATGTTTTACGCCTTTGTCTTTTCCGGCGGGGCGCTCACCGTCAGCCGTTTTATTTTCCAGCGCGTTGCGGACATGGAGCAGTTTAAGAAAAATGTGCTCGTGCTGGGGGCCGGAGACAGGGCGCTGGAGGTGAAAAAAAGCGGTCAGGGGCGGTCATCCCATGTAAAATTTTCCGGCTTTTTACGGATGGATGACAATGAAAATGCCATCCCCGAAGCCATCCCCTATGAATCCCTTTCCTCCCTTCAGGATTTTGTACATCAGAATCAAGTGCAGGAAATTGTTGTCGCCATTCAGGAACGACGCGGGACCTTGCCGGTGGATGCGCTTCTGGATTGTCGCATGGACGGGTGTGAAGTTACGGATTCCTCGTCCTTTATCGAGCAACAGACCGGCACGCTCAATCTGGATACCATCAGCCCGGGCTGGCTGATCTTTGCCGATGGTTTCGGAGGAGGGAAAAAATTCGATCTGGCTCTCAAACGTCTTTTCGATATTTCTGCCAGTTTACTCGTATTGCTTAGCACCATGCCCATTCTTATTCTTACGGCGATTCTGGTGAAAACCACCAGTCGTGGCCCGATCTTTTACCGTCAGCAGCGGGTGGGGTTGAATGGGAAATGTTTTGACGTGATGAAATTTCGCAGCATGACGGTGGATGCGGAAAAGGATGGCGTACCTCAATGGGCGGGGAAAAAGGACAGCCGGGTTACTGCAGTAGGCCGCGTTATTCGGACCACCCGAATAGATGAGATACCGCAGGTTTTTAATGTTCTGAAAGGCGATATGAGTTTTGTCGGTCCGCGCCCGGAGCGACCTTATTTTGTTGAGAAACTGGGCAAAAAGATCCCCTATTACCATGAACGCCACCGGGTTAAGCCGGGAATTACCGGCTGGGCGCAATTGAATTACCCTTATGGGGCGTCGGAGGAAGATGCGCGCAGAAAACTGGAATATGACCTGTATTATATTAAAAACTATTCAGTTTTTCTGGATTTCCTGATTCTGATTCAGACGGTACGGGTGGTATTGTGGCCTGATGGGGTGAGGTAGGCCCGATGGAAGAGATTTTCAACGCAACAGGCTTTTATACCTATGCGGCTGCAGCGGTGGCCTATTTGGGGTTGGCGATTTTTCTGCTGAGTGTTCATGGAGAAAGCAAAGCCCGCAGGAATCTGGCCTGTGTCCTGCTGGTCAGTGTGATTTGGGCGCTTACCCATTGTTATGCTTATTGGCAGGGCGGGCGAGCATTTGTTTTCCTTTCCCTGGTGGAATATTTAAGAAACAGCGCCTGGATATTCCTGTTTCTATATATGCTGTCCGCCCTGGCCCTGGCGCAACAGGCCGTTAAATTCTCCCGCCTGGCTGCCATTGTCTTCTCCGTCTTTTTTGGTCTTCTGTTGATCGTGGAACTGGTGCATCTGGGATACGCTTTCGGCTATGTGGAGATGACGCTGGGGGTGAGCTTTTTCCAGTATGAGAAGCTGATACAGGCCATTCTTGTGGTGTTGATGGTGGAAAACCTTTATCGCAGCACCCTGCCGGAAAACCGCTGGAGCATCCGGTATTTGTGCCTGGCGGTTGTCGCGCTCTATGTCTATGACTTTCTGCTGTATGCGGATAATATCCTGTTTACCGCCATTGGACCAGTGCTGTATGAGGCCAGAGGGCTGATCAACCTGCTACTGATTCCACTGATCGGCGTGTCCGCTCTCAGAATGACAGACAAGACACCAAAATTTCAAATCTCCCGCAAGCTGGCGTTTCATACCATTACCCTGATCGGCAGCGGCGCCTATCTGATCGGCATGTCGGCTGCCGGATATTTTCTTCGGGAATATGGGGGGCGGTGGGGCAACCTGCTTCAGGCGACGGTTCTGGTGCTGGCCGCCTTGGGGCTTGTGGTGATTCTGGCGTCCGGAAAGTTTCGCGCCTGGCTCAGGGTGGTGATGAGCAAGCACCTGTTTCGCTACAAATATGACTATCGGGAAGAATGGTTGCGGTTTATCCGGACCATTTCGTCTTCCGATCATCATTATGGGTTGCGGGAAAGAACTATTCAGGCGGTGGCGGATATTATGGACAGCCCCGGTGGTGCCCTGTGGCTTAAGGAGCGCCCAGACAGCTTTGTCCTGTCGGCCAAATGGAACATGCACCCCAGACAGGACAATGAGCTTCCGGTGAGCGCCCCTTTTATTGAGTTCATGGAACGGGAAGAGTGGATTGTCGATCTGGAAGAAGTGGACGATGGAAAAATCAGTGGCACCAACTGCCCTATCCCGGACTGTATACTGACTGAACCGGGGGTCTGGTTGGTGTTGCCGTTGATACACCATGACCGTATGGTTGGGTTTATGGTGCTACAGGAACCCCGGGTTGCCCGGGATCTGAACTGGGAAAGCAAGGATTTGCTGAAGATTGTCGGGCGGCAGGTGGCCAGTTATCTGGCGGAACAGATTGCCGAGAAGGCGTTGGCCGAAGCTCGCGAGTTTGAAGGGTTCAACAAAAGATTTGCTTTTGTGATCCATGACATCAAAAATCTGGCTAGTCAGTTGTCCTTGCTGGTCAAGAATGCCGAAAAACATGCCGACAATCCGGAATTTCAGCGGGATATGCTGCTGACCGTTCAGGACAGCGCCCGCAAGATGAATGATCTACTGTCCCGGATCACCGTGGTGCAGGAACCGTCTAAGGAAAAAAGACGGGAAGTGCATGATTTGGTGATAACCCTTGAGGCCCTGTTGCACCGATATCGTCAGAGCGGCACGGAAATTCGTTTTGAGAACGGTTATGACGAGATGAAGGTCCTTGGGGACCCGGAAAGCCTGGAAACCATTTTTATGCATCTGATTCAAAATGGCATCGACGCCTGTGATGAACAGCGCTGCGAAGTTCAGGTCAGTTTGTCAGCGGAAGAGGACTATGCCATTATCAGGGTCAAGGACAATGGTAAAGGCATGGACGAGGCATTCATACGGGACGAGCTGTTTCGGCCCTTCCGTTCTACCAAGGAAAAGGGCTATGGCATCGGCGCCTATGAAAGTCGCGAAATGATCCGGCGGATGGGGGGGCGTCTGGATGTCAAAAGCACCCCTGGCAAGGGGACCGTTATGACGGTTTATCTGAAAAAGGCCGATGAGTTAGAGTTAAATGAAGGAAGGTAAGACAAGAGCATGCCTGAGAATAAAAAAAGAAAACTGCTGGTCGTAGAAGATGACCCAGGACTGCAACGGCAGTATAAGTGGAATTTTGAAAAATATGAGGTGCTCATTGCGTCTGACCGTGAGGAGGCGATGAAAATTGTCACCCGGGATAATCCGGCTGTGGTCACCTTGGACCTGGGGCTGCCGCCGGACCCGGACGGGGTGTCAGAGGGAATGGCCTGTCTTGAAGAAATTCTGGGCCATGCGCCCTATACCAAGGTCATTATCGCTTCCGGGCACGGCGCCCGGGAAAGCGCCTTGAATACCATCTCTCTGGGAGCGTATGATTTTTATCAGAAACCGGTTGATCCCGATGAGCTTGGCCTGATTGTGGACCGGGCGTTCCGATTGTATGACCTGGAAGAAGAAAACAGGAAGCTTGCCGCCTCCCAGCAAACGGCGCGCCTGGGGAAAATCATCACGGGCAGCGAAAGCATGGAAAAGGTCTGCAGTATTATTGAGCGGGTGGCGCCGACCAATGTGACAGTTATGCTGCTGGGGGCGAGCGGCACCGGTAAAGAGCTTCTGGCCCGGGGCCTGCATGATCTGAGCGATCGGAAAGACAAACCCTTTGTGGCGATTAACTGTGCGGCGATCCCTGAAAACCTCCTGGAAAGTGAACTGTTTGGATATGAAAAGGGAGCATTTACCGGCGCGGTGAAACAGACGCCGGGAAAGATTGAAGTGGCCAATGGTGGCACCCTGTTTCTGGATGAAATCGGGGACCTGCCGTTTCAGCTTCAGGTCAAGTTGCTGCGGTTTCTGCAGGAACGGGTCATTGAACGGATTGGCGGGCGCAAGGAAATCCCGGTGGATGTTCGTGTGGTCTGCGCCACGCATCAGGATCTCGAATCGCATATTGCCGAAGGATTGTTCCGGGAGGATTTATTCTATCGCCTTAGCGAAATCGTTGTAAATATCCCACCGCTTGCCGAACGGGACGGGGATGCGGTGCTTTTGGCCCATAACTTTTTGAATAAATTCAACAAAGAGTTGAAAAGAAATATCCGCGGATATACCAAAGAGGCAATTTCTGTAATTTCTTCCTACAATTGGCCAGGAAATGTGCGAGAATTGGAAAATCGCATCAAGCGGGCCGTAATCATGTGTGATGGCAAAAAAATCGACGTTGGTGACCTGGAAATGAAAATAGAGGACAGCGAAGAAGAGATCCTCAACCTGAAGCAGGTGCGTGAGGCCGCTGATATCAAGGCAATCCGCAAGGCGCTGGCCTGTGCCAACGGGAATGTCAGCCATGCCGCGAAACTTCTGGGCGTCAGCCGTCCGACGTTTTATGGTCTGATCAAACAATATAATTTGTCAGTGTAACGGCAGATCGTTTCCAGGCGAGTGGCCGGCACGGACAAACAGAATAGGGGAAAGACAATGAAAAATTTAATGATTGCCACGTCCGTTGCCGCCATACTGGCAACAGCAGTCCCTGTATGTGCCGCGGTGGGGAATGGCCCGGGGGCCGAATATATCGAAGAGGCGCAGGAATATCTTAAGAAAGGGGACCTGGAAGCTGCCATCATCCAGATGAAGAATGCCGTGCGGGCAGACCCCGACAATGCCAGCATCCGACAGGATCTGGGCAATCTCTATATCCGCCGCGGCGATGCCTTGTCTGCTGAAAAAGAATTGAGCCGGGCGCTCAAACTGGGCGGAGCCAATGACGCTCTAGTGCTGGACCTTGCCAAAGCCTATCTGATGCAGCGCAAATATGATGAGGTTCTCTCTCTGGTCAAGCTTGACGAGATCGGCGAGAGGTATCAGGGAGATGCCCATCTGATTATCGGCAATGCCTATCAGGGGCTCAATGATCTGGAGAGCGCGCTGCGTTATTATGAAAAAGGGGAAGAAATCAAAGGACGCAATGACCAAATTGCCGTTGGCATTGCCCAGATTTATAACATCCAGAAGGAATATGAAAAGGCCGAGGCCAAGGTGGACCAGGCGCTGGAGCTGAACCCGAAAAACGTGCAGGCGCTGCTGCTTAAAGGGGAACTGATTCATCGGTTGCAGGGGCCACAACATTCCCTGGAATATTTTGAGACTGCCCTCCAATACGCGCCCAACAATGTTACAGCCCAGATCAAGAAAGCTGGCGTTCTTTTTGATCTGAAACGGGATGAGGAGGCGCTGGGACAGCTGGATGAGACGCTGAAGCTTTCTCCGCGGCATCCGCTGGCGAATTATCTGGCCGCCATTATTTATGCCCGCAGGAACAGCCCCGACAAGGCCACGGAATTTCTGGACAGAGGCGGGAGCACTCTGGACAAATTTCCGCCGGCGCTAATGCTGCGCGGGGTGATTAACTATTCTGGCGGAAATTACGCCCAAGCCATTTATTATCTCAATCGTCTGATTGATATGCGGCCTGGGCATATCATGGGACGGCGCCTTTTGGGCGCGGCCCTGATCCGGCAAAATGATCCGGAACAGGGCATCAAGATTCTTGAACCGCTGGTGGACGCGAACAAGGCGGATTCAGTGGCCTATGCCCTGCTGGGAAGCGCCTATATGAAACTAGGGCAATATGAGGAGGGAACCCGTTATTATGAAAAGGCGGTGGAGGCCAAACCCGGCGAAAGCCGTCTGCAGACCCAGTTGGCGCTCAGCCGCCTGGCGGTAGGAGACACTTCATCGGCGGAAGCACAGCTTAATGAGATTCTGGCCAATGATCCCGAAGCTTCGCAGGCGGCGGTTTTCTTGGTGCTGATCGCGCTGAGGGAAGGGAATTATGCCAAGGCTCTGGAAGATGCAAAACGCCTCTCCCGACAACGACCGGAAAATCCCGTGGGATATAATCTTCAGGGCACGGCGCTTGCCGGTCTGGGAAAAATCGAAGACGCCAAAAAAATGTTCAATAAGGCGTTGGAGATCAAACCGGATTATCATTCGGCCAATCTCAACCTGGCCCAGCTTTATATTAATGAGGGCAAACGGGACCAGGCCCGGGAAATTTATGAAAACGTTCGGGAGATGGACAAGAAAAACCTGGGGGCCATTTTGGGGTTGGTACGCCTGGCGGCCCTGGACGGCAATGTCAAGGGCCAGGAAACCCTGCTTCAGGAAGCTGTGAATGTGGCGCCTGATAATCTTTCTGTCCGGGTTCAGCTCTCCGAACTTTATCTGAAAGAAAAGGAACTGGAAAAAGCGAAGGCCGTGGCGCATGAAATGACCCAGGATTTTCCGGCAAGCGGCGCGGGATATGAGGCATCGGGGAAACTGGATCTTCTGATGGGGGATACCGCTTCCGCTGTCGGCAACTTTCAGAAAATGGTTGGGCTGATTGGCAAGAACCAGGATGCTTATCAACTCCTGGCACGGGCCCAGCGGGCAAATGGAGATTTCAGCAGCGCCCGGCGCACCTATAAGGAAGCTCTTGAATTTGCCGAAAACAAACCGCCTTTGCTGGTGGATCTGATACAGTTGGAAAAATCCCAAAACAACTTTACGGCGGCCCATGCGCATCTGGAAACATTGGAAAAACTGGATGACGGGGCCCTGACCTATATCCTGAAAGGACAGGTTCTTGAGGCAGAAAAACGCATGGAGGAAGCCATACAGGCGTATCAGACGGCCGAAAGCAAGGGGGCGGGAGGCACTAAATTTGTGATCGACTATGCCGACGCCTACCGGGAATATGGCGATACGGGCAAAGCCGAGGAAATTCTTCTCGCGCATCTTCAGAAACATGACACTGATGCCGCGGTGCGGCACGCATTGGCCAGCATGTATTTGACAGATAACCGGCTGGATGAGGCCATCCGGGAATACGAGCTCCTGCTTCAATATAATGACCAGGATGCGCTAACGCTGAATAACCTGGCCTGGCTGTATTCTCGGAAAAACAGTATGGATAAGGCGCTGCAACTGGCGCGGAAGGCCTATGAGGTGATTCCGGACAACCCGTCTGTGACCGATACCTATGCCTGGATTCTGGTCCAGAACGGCGACAATGAAAAAGGGCTCGAACTGTTGCAGAAGGCGGTGGCGAAAATGCCGGAAAACATGGAAATCCGTTATCATCTGGCGGTGGCTCTGAAAAATCTAGGGCGCCATGAATCGGCCCGTCGGGAGCTTGAAAAAGTCGTGACCTCGGGCGTGCGGTTTAACGGTGTGGAAGAGGCCCGGCAAATGCTGATGAATCTGTCCAACTGAGGAAAAAGGCTGGCGTTTCTTATGGTGGTTCGTGGCGCTGCGGGCTGGCGGACCTGTGAAAAAGTTCCATGATAAAGATAGACAAAGGCAGAGTGAGGTCGCGTGAATATTTTATTTGTCAGCCACAGATTTCCTTATCCTCCCACAAGAGGCGACAAGATCCGTTCCTTTAATATGGTCCGCCATCTACATGCACAGGGCCACAAGGTCACGGTGGCGTCTCTGGCGCGTTCGGGGGATGAGGCGCAGGAGGCCAGGGGCATAGAGGCGTATTGTGAAAAATTTATCTGCGTGCGGGTCAGGGAAAGCGTGCAGAAACTGCGCATGGTGGGCTGCCTTGCGGGACGTGTTCCGTCTTCCATGGGGTATTTTTATGCGCCACAGTTGAAGCAGCGGATTGAGCAGGAGCTGGCACAAAAATCCTATGATCTGATTATTGTTTTCAGCTCCTCGGCAGCGCAATATGTGGAAAATGTTCGCCATATCCCCAAAATCCTGGATTTTTGCGATATGGACAGCCAAAAATGGCTGGCTTATGCTAAATTCAAACGGTTTCCGCTTAATTTGGGATATTGGCTGGAAGGCCAGAAACTTCAGGCTGAGGAGAAGAGACTGGCCCGCCGGTTCGATCTGTGTAGCTGTGCAACCGGCTTCGAGGTGGAAACGCTGGAAAATTATGGCACGGGGGTTGCCACAGGTGTTTTCCCCAATGGGGTGGACAGTACGTTTTTCCAGCCTGCCAGTGAAGGCTTCCGCAAGCACCATATCAGTTTTGTCGGCCGCATGGATTATTATCCCAATGAGGCCGCGGTAATCTTTTTTGCCCGTGAGGTCCTGCCGCAATTGCGGGACAGATATCCGGATGTAACTTTTACCATCATTGGCGCAGAACCGCCGCGGGCGGTGCAGGATCTGGCCCAACTGCCCGGCGTGACAGTGACCGGTACGGTGGATGATGTGCGCCGTTATATTCTGGAAAGCGAGGTCATGGTGGCACCGCTGGCTATTGCACGGGGCACACAAAATAAAATTCTTGAGGGCATGGCGTTGGGGGTGCCGGTCATCAGCAGCGCCCTTGCTGCGCGCGGGGTGGATGCCATCCCCGGCGAACACCTTCTGACAGCAACCACTGCGGAAGATTACGTCAAGCAGGTCAGCCGTCTGTTCGACGACCCCGTGGCCCGGGAAAGGATGGCGCTTGCCGGACGCGAGCGGGTGCTCAGCCACCATAACTGGGAACGGGCCATGCGTATGTTCGATGCCCTCATTGATCGTTGCATGACGCAGGGGGTGAAAGCGGCCTGATGAAAGTGAATGCCATAGATGGAAATCGAGCAGAATATAACAACAAGGTTCACGGATAATGCGCATATTGCACGTATTTGATCATTCCATCCCCTTGCATAGCGGCTATACCTTTCGCAGCTACCAGATTTTGAAAGAGCAACGCAGATTGGGATATGAGACATTGCAGGTCACCGGTCTGAAGCAGCATAGTGGGGGCCAGCAGGGGGAGGGCTCCAGAGAGAGGGTCGAAGACCTGGAATTTTTCCGCACCACCCGTTACAACGCCGTCCTCAATGGACTGCCGGTACTGGGGCAGATGGAAGTTGTCCGCAGCCTGAAAAAAAGGCTCCTGGAAATCCTTGATCAGAATCCGGTGGATGTCATTCATGCCCATTCGCCGGCCCTGAATGGTCTTGCGGCGCTTGCGGCGGGGCGGGCCAGGGGCATTCCTGTGGTTTATGAAATCCGGGCCTTCTGGGAAGATGCCGCCGTCAGTCACGGCACCTGCCGAGAGGGAGATTTGCGGTATCGTCTGAGTCGCTGGCTGGAAACCCGCGTGGCGCGCCAGGCTGATGCCGTGACCTGTATTTGTAACGGGTTGAAACAGGATCTTGTGGCGCGCGGCATATCTTCGGATAAGATTACAATTATCCCCAATGCCGTGGATATTGCCAGCTTTTCCGGTCCCCGCGCCCCCGATCCGGATTTGCAGGATCGGCTGGGTCTGCGTGATGCCGTGACCCTGGGGTTTATCGGTTCCTTTTACGACTATGAAGGACTGGATATTCTGTTGGACAGCCTGCCGCTGATCTGTCAGGAAATCCCGCAGGTGCGTCTGCTGCTGGTGGGCGGCGGGGAGAAAGCCGAAAGCCTCAGGCATCAGGCCCGCACACTGGGCCTGGAAGACCGCGTGATTTTCACCGGGCGGGTGCCCTATGACCAGGTGCAGACTTATTATAATCTGGTGGATATATTTGTGTATCCGCGCAAGAAGATGCGTCTGACCGATCTGGTCACCCCGCTAAAGCCATTGGAAGCCATGGCCCAGCATAAACTGGTGGCCGCTTCGGATATTGGCGGGCATCACGAACTGATTACCGATGGCGTAACGGGCACATTGTTTCGCCCTGACGATCCCCGGGATCTGGCACGGTGTCTGGTGGATTTGCTGCATCGTCGGGATGATTGGCCGGCCATGCAGGCGGCCGGGCGGCGATACGTGGAGCAGGAACGGAATTGGGCACGCAGCGTGGCCAATTATCCCGCAATTTACGCACGGCTCGCTCAGCCAGCAGCGACGTCTAGAGTGAATTGTGCATAGGTTGACTCAGTTCACTCTAGGTCCAGGCCCCAGATCTCCGCATAGGCCTTGTACATCACAGACTGGTCATAGGTCTGGCGCACATGGATTTGGTTGGCTGCCCCTACCTTGTGCCTGATTTTCTGGTTCAGCGCCAGAGCCTCCAAGGCATGCGTAAAACTGTCTTCATCATCCCGGGGAGCAATAAATGGTTTATTGGCGTCCGAAACCATCGGAAGCACATCGCCCACGGCGAGACCGGCTACCGGCAAACCCGCGGCCATGGCCTGATTGACCGCATTAGGCATCTGCTCTGTGTCCGAAGAAATGGCGTAAATGTCAAACCAGCCAAGCGCTTGGGCGGGGGTGTCGATATGGCCGGGTAAGAGAACCGCTGTCTTAAGCCCCAGTTGGGCAATCAGCTGTTCGAGTCTGGCGCGTTCGCCACCCTCGCCCAGAATAACTAGCCGTAGTGGAAGCCGGGGATGTTTTTGCCTTAAGGTGTGGAAACAGCGAATCAGGCGGGGCAGATTCTTTTCCGGGCGCAGGGGTGTCATGGTGCCAATGACAATATCCTGCTTCTCTCGGTTCAGGCCGGGAATGATATTGTCCGCCGGCGCTGCACCATATTTGTCGCAATCTACGCCGTTGGGAATGTGATGGATCTTGGCATCGGGGATATGCCATCTCGTGCGGCAGATTTCCACTAGCGTGAAAGACGGCACTACAATGCCCTTGATGCGCCGCAACGCCAGCCGTCGGTACAGGTCCCTTTTGAATAAGGTCTGGCGGGCTTCTTCGGGACCAAAGCCGCTTTCCAGATGATATTGCGGACACAGGTTGAAACAACTGTTGGCCAGGGCCCAGTCCATGGCCCCCCAGTTATAGGTCAGCAGCAAGTCTGGTTGCAGGCGTTTCAACATATCCCGATAGGCCAGGATTTTAAGCGGCAGGCTGCCTTTTGCCCGATGAGGGAGCGACGGCACGTTAAATTCAACGTCCTGACGCAGCCGGGTCCGGCAGTCATATCGGCCGTCCATGGCAATCAGACTGTGACGCGCTCGGTTGCCGAAATGATTGATCAGATAACAGATCCGGATCGGCACACCGCCATGGGCAAAACTGGGGATAATGTGCAGGATGTGTTTTGAACGGGTTTGGTGCATAGGGGAGACTAGCCTGAACGCTTAAAGAAGATTTGGTCTTTGTTAGTGTTTTGTTTCCATAAAAACAGTAATACTACTGACTTGGGAATAAAATAACTATAATATCCGTAAATTAATATTAACATATCCGGGATCCTTATCAGGTTGGAATGATCCCGAAGCTTAGGATCCGGGCCTTGCGCAGAACATGCCGGGATCGGGGGCATTAATTGCGAGGGTGGGTAACGTGCCGAGAAGACTTTATTTCTTAGTGACACTGGTGATTTCCGCAACAGTGACGTATTTTGCTGTGCCGTTCCTCCCGTCATGGCTGGCCGTTTTGTCACCGCAAGCCCTGCCCCGGGAGGTGATCCAGACCCTTCAGAACAGTCAAATCGTTGGCTTCGCCGCCTTTGTGTCGCTTTTTTCTCTTGTGATGTATGTACTGGCGTTCCTGCCGCTGGTTTTTCACGCCTGGCTGAATATGTCACGGGCGCGGGCGCGGCTTGCGCAACTGCCGCTGGCGTGTGACAAAATTCATCAGACCAGTAAAAAGGCCTTTCTTAAATGTCTAGAAGGGCTGGATTTCATTTATGAGCTGGCCATCATTTACAGCACCTATCTGGTGCAGCTCCCGGCCCGGGAGGTGTCGCCTGATATCCTTAAAAAAATCAAAACCAACCGGTTGCTGGCCAAAAAGAAAAATGAGGAAAAGGTTCTTGTGGAACCGGTCAGGGCAAAAGCGTCCGCCGCGGTGGTCTTTTCGCCGGATATCCTTGTGGATCATCGGGTGTTTTTGTGGTTTTTTGGCCCTTTGCCCAAGGCGCTGCTGGGGATTGGCAGTGTTTTGCTGGTGGTCAGTCTGATAAGCGTTTCGGTTCTGTCACCGGTACAGTATACAGAGCTTCTGGAGCGTTCGGGTATGATCGGTCTTGTACAGCCGGGACTGATTGCCTTGGGGTATTGTGTGTTTGCTGCTGTTCTGATGGGGATTGTGACGACAATTTCCATTGCCTTGTTGCAGCAGTACGCCCGGGAATTGTCACAGATGATTGATCATCTTTTCCATCATGAGGGATGGCAGGAAGAAGTGCAAATAATGGCGGCCACTACCTCGTCCTCAACACTGGCAGGGGATCTTGAAAAAGCCCTGAACCGTCCCATGACAGCGCTCAGCAAAGCGGCCAGGGCGCTTGCGGAGGATCAGAAAGGGCGTGTGGACGAGTTGCTGAAGGAAACTCTGGTATCCTTCCGCAAGGAAATGGACAAAAGCAGTGGAAAACAGATTGCGGCCCTGTCGTCCTCTCTGGACAAAGCCCAGAAAACAGCCGATATCATGCAAAAGACATTTGCCGAGTCGTCAGCAGAGTTTTCCCGTCAACTTGCCACGCAGGCCAAGGCCTTGGCCTCTCAGCTCAAGGAGATGAACAAACAGGTTCAGGAAAGCGAGAAAAAAGCTCAGGAAAGCCTGTTGCACAAGGCTGAAACCCTGATTGAACTGCTGAAAGAGGAAATGGGGGAAAATTACCGCAATTATGGCGAATTTATCGGGGGACATATCGGTCGGATCGAAACGGCCCAGGATAACTTGCTCGGCGCCTTAAAGGACAAGGATTCGATCATTCAGGGGTTGCACAAGACCAGCCGGGATCTGAGCATGATTTCCGAAGCTTCGGGCAAATTGGTCGATAAATTCGGAAAATTATCCCGGGAACTGGATCAGCTTCTGAAACAGGCGAAGACTTTACCCGCTGCGGGTCACGCTGGGGTGGGGGATAATACGGAACTTATCAAGGCGCTGGAAAATCTGAAAGCCCAGACGGACCGCAAAATATCGGCGCTTCCCGATCTTTAGAGTGAATTGTGAATAGGTTGCCCCATTCTGCCGGCCCGGCCCTTCGGGTTGGCGGCTTGGGGCCGCTCACTTTGTCAGACGCCTGGCCCGATGCCCCG
>MDSW01003186.1_pt1 | contig 106544 bp, 96 predicted proteins | sample 811171 | NCBI WGS metagenome assembly MDSW01 (sample SAMN05326641, study PRJNA326480) | marine metagenome | isolation source: seawater | place: Atlantic Ocean: North West | collected 2012 | reverse complement strand
GTAAGCGAGAGCGAAGGAGATAAGGCCTATGAAAATGATTAAAGCCGTTGTCCAGCCACACAAGCTGAAGGATGTTAAGGATTCTCTCGCTAAGGCTGGTGTAACTAAAATGACCGTTAGTACGGCCGTGGGATGCGGACAGCAAAAAGGTTTCTCAGAAACCTACCGCGGTGTGATCACAGAAGTTAACCTTCTGAATAAGACAATCATTGAGATTGCAGTGAATGAAGACTACGTGGATGCTACAGTGCAGGCCATCATCGATGGAGCCCGCACAGGAAACATCGGAGACGGAAAGATCTTCATCTCTGAACTCAAGGAAGCGATTCGAATCAGAACTGGAGAAAAAGGAAAGGATGCCATTGGCTAATTTCTAAAACTCAGACTGATGCTCCCGGCTCAATCGAGCCGGGGGTTCGCAAAGCAAAGGGCCTCATCCGGATGGATGGGGCCTTTTCTTTATGGAAAGGCCAGAAGCAGACCGGTAAATGCCAGAAGAAAGTCCGTTGCCCTGCGCTTTCTCTACTCTTGTGGTAATGGCTCCCGGTGTATCTTGGGAGTGGATGAAATCGTCCTGAGTGTTTCGCTACTTCGGTGAAATTAGGCCCCGGGTGCTCCGCTGATCGGGCGGAAATCGGCTTCGTTGTTTTGCCGGTCTGGTGGCACTGGCTCCGTAACCTCTAGTGCAATCTTTTCAAAACCAGAGCTGTAATATCATCTGTAATCTTTTGATTACCTCTAAATGCATGCAGTGTATCCAGGACTTCATTCAATTGCTCCTGGGCCGTCAGCTGAGGATCAATGGAGGCAAAAAGCTCTTGAAGTCTCTTTGATCCGTAGGTATGCCCTGACTCGGATCGTAGATCCTCCAGTCCGTCCGTAAACAATAGCAATGTATCTCCGGGTTGGATGGCCTGCCGTATGGTAGTGTGGTTGCGGGCCACTGCATGGATTCCCAGCAGGGCGCCATAATCTTCGATGCCGCTGGACTTGAATGGCTCCAGGGATTGAGATTGCGATCCAGGGATGCGATGAAGGATTTCTGGATGTCCTGCGTTCGCATATTCGTAATCGTTGGTTCCTGGAAAGAAGCGAAGCATTACTCCCGTGACATGATACTCCAGATCCTTTAACTCATACGTCAAACGAGCGTTGAAACGATCCATGGTATGGGATAGTGGCTCTTCCGGATCTTCAAAGAACATGGATCGTGCCAGGGAACGAGTCATTAGAGTTAGAAGACCGCTGGCTACTCCGTGCCCGGAAACGTCGAAGAGCGAGACACCCAGTAGCTGGCCATCGCGAAAATAAAGGTCATACACATCTCCAGATACCATCTGATAGGGCTGATAGGCGATGGCCACTTCCCAGTTTTCCGGGCTTCGGGCATCCTGTGCAAGGAAGGACTCCTGGGTTCTTGCTGCCAGAGCCAGTTCTTCCTGGGCTGTGGCATACATCTCTTCCAGCTCTCTGGTTCTGTGAGTCACCTTCTCTTCCAGACCGGAGGTTAATTCTTCCAGTTCTTTTTCGCGCATAAACAGCTTTTCCAGAGTCCCAGAAAGGCCCGAAAGCAAGGTCCAGGTCATAGTGGCCCCGCCACCACCTGCCAGAATAAAGAATAGAATGGGGGTAATCCAATTCTGAAATTTCGCAGATACAAGTTGCTGCGGCGATGGTCCGCGAATGGGTATCCAGCCTGTGTCATAGCCGTAGGCAGAAAGAAGGGCGATTGTAACAAATACGGCAAGCGAAATGAGGCCAATGCGCAGTCCATGAAATACGGTGGCCATCAAAGTTGCCAGAGAGAAGAACATAAAACCAAGGCTGGCCAATCCAAACAATACCAGCTCACTGGTACTGACGGCGGTTAAAATTACGATAATGGAGCCGGAGCGAACCGCATAGGGAATACGATCCACAAAGACAATGATGCAATAGGCCAGCATCAAAGGGGTGTAGAGAAACAGCAGCCTGTCCAGATCACCGCCCTGGATATTTTGCCAGCCTGAATGTAAGAAAGCTGGCACGGCCGGAATCAAAAGTATTCGGAGGGTGCGCTTAAGTAGCTCGTTCTGGAGTCTCTTCAGCTCTCCGGGCATTTTTCGATGGAGAAGCAGGACAGCCTGGAGCGCCAGCGTTTTTCTCAAACCAAATAGACATCAACGGCTTTCGGACTGCAGGTAGGAGATTATCCTTGATATAAGGGCGACAGGATGTATTGTATTGTTATGAAGGTGCCTTCCCACAAGAAGTCCATTTCCCTGGGAGCCGTAACGTTGGCCTATCGGCACTATCCATCCCCTCTCAATGAGTCCGTGAAAGAATCAGTGGAATCGGAACCCTTCGGGGAGACTTCCCATACGAGCCCCCTGGTGCTTTTGCATGGATGGCCGGAATCCTCGCATAGCTGGAACGGTGTAGTTCAAGAACTGCAGAAAATGAATTATCCCGGGTCGATTCTGGCTATCGATCTTAAAGGACTGGGACACAGTTCACGATCCTTGGAGTGGAAGAGCTACAAGAAACAGACAATGGCTGCGGAAGTGAAGCAGCTCCTGGAGCAACTGGGGGTGGATCAGTTCGACCTGGTGGGCCATGACTGGGGCGGGGTCGTGGCTCAGGAGCTGGCCATTCAATGGCCTGAAAGTATTCAAAAACTGGTAATCAGCAACATTTCATTGATAACTCATCTGGAAGGGCTCCGTAAAGGAAAAGAGACCAAGCGAGGAATCTTTGACGTAGACTGGTATCAGAGCTTTCAGCAGACAGATCTCCCTTCCGTTCTGGTGCCTGGAAATGAGGAAGCTTTCTTGCGCCATTTCTTGCGCTCTCCGGAGAATGTGCCTTCCATTCCGGAGGACTCCATCCAGGAAAGCATAGAATGCTACAGGATTCAGGGAACCCCTGCAGCGGCCTCTTTCTGGTATCGCACTCTACCTTATGATACCAGGCGCTGGCTGGGTCTGCGAAAGCATCAGTTTCAGATGCCGGTGCTGCTGCTTTATGGAAACAAGGATCCCGTAATCAACCTGGGCTATGTGGAAGGCTTTGAATCCAGCTTTCCTGACGGTCGCCTGGTGGAACTGGATGCCGGTCATTTCTGCCACGAAGAAAGGCCGGAGGAGTTTGCCCGGGAACTATTCAAATTTCTGGCGCCCGGGGCATGAGTTCAGAAGCGCCAGCTTTGAAGCTATCTTAAGTCCCTGCGGAAAATCGCATTCGGGAACCAGGAGCAGGACAGTAGCAGCATAGTAGCAGGATTCGGATTTTTTCCAGCAGGCGTTCGAGAGCCCATTCCGATGCTTCAGGAACGGGCTTCACGTCTAAAAGGGAAGCTGCCCCGAATCTATTTCGCCGCCTGCAATGTTTTCAAAAGGTCCTCGTTTTCCTTTCGCACAAATACGGCAGGAGTGCCGATGGGAGCATCTAAGGTTTTCGTCAGCCCTTCCTTTCCTGCCTGGAAGGATTCTCCGGTGAATGCGTGGATCCACTGTCCTTCCGGGAAGTAGACTTCCTTGGTAGTGGCTCCTTCTTCCAGAACGGGAGCTACAAGAATATCTCGTCCCAGCAGGAATTCCTGATGATGTATGTTGTATGTGTTTCGATCTTCCGGATAGTGGAAGAAAAGAGGCCGGACCACCGGCCATCCAAGAGTCTCTGCTTCTATGAATAGTTGCTTTCTGTAATCGAACAGAGCGGAGTAGATCTTCGCGAAGCGGGCGAAATGCTTCAGGGTTTCTTCGTCAGAATGGAATTGGTGATTCTCTTCCGGCCGATTGCCTTCATGCGTTCTAAAGACAGCATTGAAGGCTGCCAGTTCTGTCCATCGCAGGAAAAGCTCTTTTGAGCGATGATAGTCTTTGATGGGATTGTTAATCGTTGTATAGCCGCCAATGTCCGAGTGATTCAAGCTATACCCGGAAAGACCACTGGAGACAAGTCCAGTTACTGCAGTTTTGATTCCATCGTACTGGTCCCAGCTTACCAGTTGATCGCCCAGCCAGAACAGAGTTGTGAATTCTGGACTGCGAGTGAATCCGCTTCTAGTAAAGAATACAATATCTTCTCTCTCTGCTTCCTGTATCGCCTCCCGATTGATGCGAGCCCAGACTTCGGGATAACGATTATGGTAGGTGGCCGGCGATTCGCCGCTATACAGTACAGCATCAAATGGCAGGGCTTCGCCAAAGTCGGCCATCCATCCGGAGGCTCCGGTAGCGATTAATTCATCCTTGATGACCTGCTTGATCCAGCTTACAGCTTCTGGATTGGTCAGATCCAGCAGGCCTGCATGGAAGTCTGTGTTCAAAATGAGATAGGGTTCGCCCTCTGGATTCTTGATCAGATAACCATTGGATTTTGCTTCCTCGAATAGATTTCTTCGGATGTTTTCTTTTAGCTCACCAATATCTGCTACAAACGGATTGATGTAGGTAAGCACACGAATGTCCTTTTCGTTCAGGTCCGCCAGCAGATCTTCCCAGCCAGGGTATCGATCTTTGTCCAGCTCCCAGTTCCACCAGAGCTGCTTTCCAAAGTTGGTCTTACGTTGACCCACCCAGTCCTGGAGCCAGAAAGCGGCCACAGGTGTTTGCTCCTGTTCCAGTTTGGCCAGTTTATCTCGCACGGATTCTGTTCCGCCCTGCATTCCGATTATAGCCCCTTTATGAAACCAGTCGGGCAGCGCTTTCATTCTACCGGTATACTCCGTTGCGGCCGTTACCAGTTCGCCCGGGGTTTTCCCATAGTAGATCTCGCCCATAAGTCTGGGAGAGGCCACTTCCACGACGGTATAATCATCCTCTCGCATATCGAATACAGAGTACTCGTAGTTAATGAGCATTAGAGATCGCATTTCGCTTGTAATGAAATGCGGAACTCCAGCATAACTTGTATGCCAGTCCCCTCCGGCGCCTGCAGTGATATTGGCTCCGGTGGTTATGGGCTCTGCTCCCCTTCCAATTCCCTGTTCCTGAACCAAAATAGGGAGGCGTTTTCCTTTTAGATTAAAGAATGTGAATTGCTCACCGAATCCAAAGTATCCTTCTTTCTCGTTGGATTTCAGAAAAAGAAAGGAACGGTTGGATCGTTCGAAGGTCTGGACTTCTACGAGCATGCGAGTCTCAGATGCAGGAATGAATCGCATCTGGTATGCGATACGGCTTTCATCCGGACATACGAAACTACCGCGAATTAAAATGCTGTCCGGAGCCTTGCGTTCAGATACGGATTCGATAATTTGATCCGTACATACTTCTTCAAAGTCTTCCTCTACAGTAAAGGAACCTCTGGATTCATGGATGGCCATATTGGCTCGGCCGGTGCCCGCCAGGGATTTTCCTGGAATGGATGCCATTACAATGTGATCCGGATCTGCCAGGTTTCGAACGATGAGTTGAGGGCCTTCTTCGCCGGTGGCGATTTCAAGAGTGAATTCGCCTGCAGTATACAGCGCTTTCTCCTTCAGGGAATCACCACTGATATTGCCTGGTTCTACTTGAATGTAAGGATCCCGGAATAGAAAATAAGCGCCTATCAGAATGAGGATGGCCAACAAGCCCAGGCTCATTTCCTTTTTCTTTTCCAGTAGTTTATTCAAGATTCCCATTTTTCCCCCGGTTGCGTTGAATTCGCCAGATAAGATGCCAGAATGAAAGCCAGCGCAGGCATCCTGTCAAACAGGTTTACATCCATTGCAGTGATCTTTCCCTGGTTCTATGCCCGAAAAGATTCATTTCCAGAGCGGAGGACCAATGCATGCCTTTCAAGGCAGGACGGTGCTTCTGGATCGGGATAAGACCTTGAACGCGGATCCTGGATATCTCAGCGATCCGGGGCTTGTAGAGCTCCTTCCGGGAGTGGTGATTGGGTTGCAGAAACTTCAATCGGCCGGGTTCCAATTCATTGTTCTAACCAATCAATCTGGAGTGGGACGAGGTTTGATTACTCCAGAGCAACTCTATGCTGTAAATCTTCGCATCCTGGAGCTGCTCCAGCGAGACCATATACGAATTGAAAGAATCTATTATTGTCCGCATCTGGACGAGGATGCCTGTAGTTGTCGCAAGCCAGCTCCTGGTCTGGTGGATGCGGCGCTCCTGGATTTCCAGCTGGATCCCGGGCGCACCTGGGTTATGGGAGACCGATTCCGGGATCTGGCCTGCGCCGCTCACAGAAAAATCCCCGGAATTCTCATTGGTGACGAGGAAGGAAAGCCTGAAGACTGGGGCAGCAAGGCCCCCGAGAATCTAATACACCAGGCACCGGATCTGAGTTCGGCGGCAGATCTGATTTTGAAGTCCGGTCTCCGATAGTCAGGCTTTCTGGCCAGATCCTGGAAAATGACTTGCCCTCATAACAGCCCTTTGCTTTCCTATAGGAAAGGTAGGGATTCGTCCCGGAGGCGAATATGGAGCAGAATAGTTTAAAACCTCATTTTCCGGAGCAGCTGGATGAGAATGCTGTTCGAGCCACGGCGGTGTTTGTGTTTATTACGGCCCTGGCCGGGCTGATTATCGGACACTGGCTCATACTGGCCTTTCTGGCCTATGAGTTCCTGGCGCGTCTGGTCTATGGCCCCGGAATTTCCTTGCAAGCCTATCTGGCCAGACAACTGATTATAAAGCCCATGCATCGCCCCTTTCGGGCCACTCCCGGGGCTCCCAAGCGATTTGCCCAATTTGTAGGAACCGTTTTTTCTGTTTCTGCTCTGGCAGCCGCGTTGCTTGGACAAACCTTTCTGGCTCAGATTCTGCTGGGTGTGCTGGTATTCTTTTCCTTTCTGGAGTTCAGCGTGGGTTTCTGTGCGGCCTGCTTTATGTTTGCCCAGGCCATTCGGCTGGGCCTGGTAAGCGAGAAGTACTGTGAGGTATGCGTGGTTAAGTACGACATCCCTCGAGGCTTTGATCCTTCTATTTAGTATTCCCCTTCCGATTTCCACATTGGATTACCTCGCATCGCCCTGTTTCGCATCGCAGGAGCGCTGTATTCCGTGGCTTCCGTTGCAGCCCTGTATCGATTGATACAGGGCGCGGCTTCAGAGCCCGAATAGCAAGCCAGGAGCGGGCCGGAGAGGGACCGCGCCACCGCTGCATGGCTGAAATCTGCTTTACCCATAGTCATCTGGAGATTTCGTTGATTTGCCGCTCAAGCCGGCCTGTCTCTTACTGTTATTAAGAAGAAAAAGATTCTGGTCCTGAATACCGAGCTCGCTTCAAGAAAAGAGAGTACCGGGCAGGGGCCGTCGGAGGATTACTATGGCATTGGTGCCAATGAGGCTATTACTGGATCATGCAGCAGAGAATGGATATGGAATTCCTGCATTCAATGTGAATAACCTGGAACAGGTTCTGGCCATTATGAAAGCTGCCGAAAGCACTGACAGTCCCGTCATACTCCAGGTCAGTCGGGGGGCTCGGACCTATGCTGGCGAAAACTTTGTTCGACATCTAATCCTGGCAGCCGAGGAGACATGGCCCAATATTCCGGTTTCCCTGCATCAGGACCATGGAAATAGCCCGGCCACATGTTATTCTGCCATTCGCATCGGATTCACCAGTGTCATGATGGATGGATCTCTCAAGGAAGATGCAAAGACTCCATCCGATTTCGACTACAATGTGGATGTAACCCGTGAAGTGACTCGGGTGGCCCACAGCCTGGGTGTTAGCGTAGAAGGAGAGCTGGGATGCCTGGGGTCTCTGGAAACCCTTACCGGTGATAAAGAGGACGGTCATGGTTTCGAAGGGACCCTTAGCCGGGAGCAGTTGCTTACCGATCCTTCCGAAGCAGAGCAATTTGTAAAAGCCACCGGAGTGGATGCTCTGGCCGTAGCCATCGGAACCAGTCATGGAGCCTACAAATTCCAGCAGAAGCCCACTGGCGAGGTTCTGGTCATTAAACGCATCCAGGAAATCAATTCCAAACTTCCCAATACGCACCTGGTAATGCATGGAAGCTCTTCTGTGCCCGAGGATCTGCTGAAAAAGATCAATGAATTTGGCGGAAAGATTCCAGAAACCTATGGGGTGCCGGTGGAAGAGATTCAAAAAGGAATTAAATCCGGCGTCCGAAAGATTAACATTGATACGGATCTTCGTCTGGCATGGACTGCAGCCGTGCGCGAAGTGATGGCTGCCGAGCCTGCTGAGTTCGATCCGCGTAAGTTTCTCAAGCCTGCCATGAAGGCCATGGAAGATGTTTGCGCAGCCAGGTTCCAGAGCTTCTGGACTGCAGGCAATGCAAGCAAGATTCGGCCCGTTACGCTTACGGATTTCGCAAAGAAATACGCCGCGTGATTCGTTTGTAACAATTGAGCCCTGTCCAGAGTTTAACTGGCCGAGATTTACTACTTTCCTCGTAAATCTCGGTTTTCCCTTCCTGTACTACTTTTAACCTGGCTGCAACCTCGCTTTCGTTTTCATTGAAAGCAAGGGTTTGGCGCTAATCCGATTAGCGCCCGGTTTCATCTTTTCGAACGGAAAAAGAGGAGCCGGAAAACTTTTTCCGGCCATAGCGGGAACCGAATTGCCTCTGTATCCGTCTACAGGGCACCCGTTCTGTACTCAGACTATGAAACTACGCCTCCATATTCTAAGAAGCATTCTCCTGCTTTTTGCCCTCTTTCCTGTATCCCTTCTGGCTGATCGCATCGTTCTACGAAACGGCGCCATTCTAAATGGACAGATCATTAACCAGAATCAGGGAAGCGTCGTGATTCGCACCAGGCAGGGTGTACAAACCATTTCAAAGGCCACCATTGCACGGATTCAGTACGGAGATTTTCCGGATCCGGAAGAGGAGCGTCAAAAGGAAGAAGAAAGACGCAAAGAAGCTGAGCGGAAAAGGCAGGAAGAGCTTCGGCAGCAGGAGATCCGGCGACAGCAAGAACAGCAGCGCAGAGAAGAGGCAGAACGACAGCGGAATGAGAACCAGGAGGAAGAGCCCCAGGATCAGTCCCGACCGGATGCAGGCTTTTTTAGCTGGTTGCCGGAATTCAGTTTTTCCAGAGTCCTGTGGGATCCAGACCTGGGACTGCATCGAATGCGCGCGGGACTATCCGTCGGTACAGTAAACAATGATTGGCTGGGAGTGTCTCCCATTCGAATGTTTCGTCAGGTCGATAGTCTTTTTGGCAACTCACAGGTTTTCAGCCAGGCTAAACTGGAAACTCGCAATGGATGGCATTCTACCGCCGATCTGGAATACGGAATTAATCGCTACTTTGTTGCACTTCAGTTCTCTGTTAGCCGTCAGAATGGAGAGGCAAATGTATTTCGCGCAGGGGCGCAACGGGATCTTTTTATAGATAGCGTTCTCACTACTTTTGGCAATCTCACCGAGCCAGGAGTGCTGTCCAATGATCGCATGCGATGGGAAGAGGGCCGACTTCTTCTGGGCTATCAAATCCTTTATGGAGATGGTCCCGAACTGGATTTCTTTGCAGGGTTCAATCGCAGCCTTTCACTGGCCGACCTGGATTACGCTGGTCTGACTTCCTTTGATCAGAATCCGGACCAGCAATATCGATTGTATATTGTTCGCTCCTTTGCGAATATGAAGGGCTGGGAAGCAGGTCTTCGGGGAACAATTGAACTGCCATCAAAATGGGTACCGGACAATTACCAGACCTATCTACCTGTAGTGGAATGGGAAGGTGCTTACCTGTCCATGAAGGGAACCCATCATTTCTCCTATATCCCAGTGGGTTTTTCTTTGTTATATGGGGCCCGCGGTCGTACCGGAGCATCCACCATTGACTTTGAAGGCACGGGCGGCCGTGGACAGATTGGCTTTAAGTTTGAATTGCCATCGGACTTTTCGCTTCATGTTGGCGGATATGGTTCTACCGTATTGCTAAAGACCCATAAGCTCTATAACGAAAACGATGATGCAGATATTCAGAGTGCTCTTCGCGCGCAGATCTTTCCTATATTTCTGGGCGGATTGTTTACCACTAAAGAAGTGCATCGCGGAACCTATCTGCGAATCCAATGGGAAAGAAGATTCTGATGGCGAAAGGGAATATGAAAAAAATTCAATGCAGGGTACGGGAATGGAGCGGGTAGGGGGAGTAAATATTCTGTATTTCGGAAAGTGGCTCGTATCTATCCTGGGTCTTTACCTGGCCAGTTGCTCTCCTTTTATGACACCGGCCACGGAAGAAACCGAAACTCTCCTGAATCTCGCTCTTCTGGCTGGAGTGGATGGTGATTGTGCGGTCATAACCCAGCAGGCTGTCGATGACTATAAAGCGGAGATCTATCCTGTGGGTTCCGCTGGCTGCAATCGGACTTTTCTCTTTGGCTCCAGTTATAACAATTACGCGAAAAAGGAACTACGTACCATCTACCAGGTAGAATCCTTTTTGCAAAGTGTTAGTCCCAGCAGCTGTTCGGCTACTCTCACTTCATTGCAAGCTGTGAAAGCAGACCCGATGACGAATCCCCTGCTAGTTGCCCAGGCGACCATAGATAGCTACATTGAATATCGGGTAATTGATGGACCTCAACAGGGGAAGAAAGCAACAGAATCCAACCTCATTACCACCGCGAGTCTCTCCGCTCCTCTGGCGAACTCGGAGAGCAAAGAACTTATACGTATGAGTCTTCCTGATTACGAAAACCTTAGGTACCTTGCTCTCGCGTCGGTCCTGTCTGAATCCGAGCCTGGATGCAATTCCCTGGTGCGCGTGGCGGTTAATAGGCTATTACCTGGATGGATGTACAATGAAAAGGTGGATTTGGAGTATCCGAATACTGATCTAAATCAAATAGCTCCTCGATTCCTGCAATTAACCTGCGTATTTGGATCAGCCAATACTGGTGATTCCGTGGAATGCGACAATCTGCAAATCTAATCAATACAGGGCTTCTCGTAATATAGTTACCGCGTCCTTGACTGAAGCGGATATCTGTACTCATGGTGTTATTTCTCTTAATTGCCATTTCTGACTCGATCGAGCCGCAATATGATCTGTCTTTATATCTATTGTAAAAGTAATTAGTATGATTCAATTGACTTAACGAACCGAGCGGATATCCTGGATGCTATGTTGTCTCGATGCTCGATTCTTGCTTTCCTGGTGGCCTTTCTGTTGCCATTCTTTCTTTCCTATTGTACCGGAAAGCCGGCCAAACCGCTGAGCTGGGCGGCTCTAGGTCTAATTGCCAGCAGCGAGGCCGATGGAGCGGGTTCCGGGAGCTCTGGGCCAGGGGAGACAATAGATCCTGAACCCACCGCCAGCAGTGAAGGTATCGCTTCTTGCGTAGAAGAGGATAACGCCATTTTTGTCTCCTTCGACAATGGTTCTAATGCGAATTCTGGAGTCACTGCCTCAATGCCAGTTAAGACGATTAGCTATGCTTTAACACTTGCTGCCTCAGGCGACACCCTCTGTATTCAAAATCGGGATGGCAATGCGACCTACGATGAGTCGGCTGCCACGTTGGTTATTCCCTCGGGTGTAAGTCTCGTTGGTGGCTTTGATTCTTCCTGGAGTCATACAGATACTCGTACTTTAATCCTTGGAAGTCCCATTGCACTCAGGTATACTAATCTAAATGGAGACGCAGAACTGAACACCATTAGTGTAGAAGCCGTGAATCCCAGTCAGTCATCTCAAGATTCCATGGCCCTGCGAATTGTGTATGGCACGGCGACTCTCAGTATCAAGAATGTATCATTGGTATCGGGTGATATCGTAGCAGGCGCACCAGAAGAAGACCAACCTGGCTCCAGCTACGGAATCTATGTTTTCGAGCTGGCGAAACTGGATATCATTGATTCCCAGATAAACGGCGGTCGAGGAGGAGATGGTGGAGCGGGGGCAGATGGCGATGTTGGAGAAGATGGGGCCCCTGGAGATCCCGGAGCCACCACTCCCGATTGTATTACCGATACATATGGAGCCCCGGGCGGAAGCGGTGGATTGCACCCTTCGTTCGAGTCCCTTAATGGTCACAAGGGGGGAGATGGAGGAGATCTTTTAACAAGTGGAAGTCCCGGTGCAGCTTCCTCCGGTGAAGGACCTTGCGGAGGTTCCCCGTCCACACCAGGGGATACACCACCCGATGGATCTAATGCAACCTGCAGCGGCGATGCCGGAGATGCTGGCGAGGATGCAATGGCTTTCGTTAGCGGGCCCGGAGCAATGAATGATTTCTATGTTCCGGTATCTGGATCGCCCGGCGATAGTGGCGAATCAGGTGTTCCGGGGAGCGGTGGTGGTGGCGGTGCAGCACACACCTGCTTCACCTGTAACGATGCGCCCGGTAATGGTGGTGGTGGCGGAGGGGCTGCCGGATCCGGTGGCCAGGGCGGGAGGCCTGGTAATGGCGGAGGGGGTAGTTTTGCAATCTACGCAACCAATGTAGACCTGACCCTGGAAAGTACAGTTCTCCTTTCAAGCCAGGGAGGCAACGGCGGTCCCAGTGGAAATGGTGGTCCAGGCGGCTCTGGTGGCGATGGCGGTCCGGGAAGCGACAACTGCGGTGGATACGGTGCCGGCGGAGGGGATGGCGGTTCCGGCGGAGACGGAGGTCCAGGCGGTGACGGTAGCGGAGGTTCGGGAGGACCTTCCATCGCGCTAGTTCTTGTGGAATCAACTTTAACCCTGGAGGATCTTACGCTGGAATCCGGAAATGGAGGTAGCGGTGGAGAATCCAGAAATGGTCGTTCGGGAGATGGCGGACATTCCTATGCGATTTATGCATCGAATGTCAGTTTGATTCCGGATCTGTCCGAGGTAACCTTGAGTACCGGTAGTCCTGGCGCTCCCGGTTCCAATACCGGAACGGGTCCGTCAGGTAATACCGGGACCGCCGCAACACAGTATTCGCCCTGAATCTCTGTCGAAGATCTGGAAACGATGAATTCTTCATTTTCACTCATGGGCCTGGTTGCTTCTTCCGTTCAGGGGCCGGCAAGGGCAAACCTGTATTTGCTCCTGCAGGCAAGACCTCTTTTACCATCATTTTCGACTGACAACACGGGTCCTGATTTCAGACTTCATTCATGATCGGTCCTGCTGTAAGCGCCGCCAGTTTCTGCAAAAACGAAAGCCTCATTCAAGAGTTGCTTTCCGATTTTCCTGATGCCAGGCTGAATCAGAGCGGGCGCATTCTGCAGAGTGATGAGTTGATCGATTTTCTTTCTGGCTACAAATCGGCCATCGTTGGCACTGAGCGAATTTCAGATGAAATATTGGAGCGCCTGCCGAATCTGAAGTTCATCGCAAAGTATGGCGTGGGACTGGATAACATCGATGAGTTAGCACTGAAAAAGCGAGGCATTGGCCTGGGCTGGACAGGTGGTGTGAATCGAAGAAGCGTAAGCGAAATGGCTCTGGCCTTCATGATAGGACTGTGTCGAAATCTATTTTTCACGTCCGAAAAGCTTCGTCAAGGTCAATGGTATAAGCAAGGGGGCTTTCAGCTAACCGAAAAGACTGTGGGTATCGTCGGATGCGGCTTTGTTGGAACAGATTTAATTTCTCTTCTGCAGCCATTCGAATGCAATGTGCTTTTATACGATATTCTGGACAAAAGCGATGTCTGTAAGCAAACCGGGGCCAGGCAGGTGGAACTTAAGGAGCTTCTGGCCAAATCCGACCTGGTTTCATTGCATGTTCCTTTAACCGAGACGACCCGCGAGATGGTGGACGAATCCTTTCTTTCGCAGATGAAGGAGCATGCTTTTCTTATTAACACCAGTCGTGGTGCCGTCGTAAAGGAATCAGATCTGGAAATGGCTCTTCAGGAAGGGGTTATTGCAGGCGCGGCCCTGGATGTATTTCAGATAGAGCCACCAACTAAAATGTCGTTGCTTTCGTTGCCCAATCTGGTCTGCACTCCCCATATCGGTGGCAACGCAGTGGAAGCGGTCCTGGCAATGGGGCGAAGCGCAATTTCGCACATCAAGGGCTACCTGAAGAGTTAGGAGTTGATTCGCAGAGCAAATCTCAGGGCAGTCTAGCCGCGAAATTTACTCTTCTTGCTAAAGCCAGCTTCGTCGCGAAAGCTAATCCCACCTGTTTGCACCGGCCAGTTTCGCCGCGAATTCTATTCTCCCTGCTTGCTTAAACCGGTTTCAGTAATCACATAGGATTCCTGATATGTTTCGTAATCTGTATTGATTTCCCACAGATTATGATTCCGGTTTTCCACAATGTTTTCAGCTGCCAGCATACCCATCAGAATGCTGTGATCCTGATTGTTGTATTTAAATGCGCCGTAGCGGCCGATGACGTGCAGATTTTTCACCGAACTCAGATAATTCTCTACCGGCTCCAGATTCTCTTTATATCCGGTATCATAGACAGGATAGCAACGAGGGATGCGATAAACATGACCGCCCAGGATTTCCGACTTCCCGATAAGACCGGTGCTTCGAATTTCTCGGGATGCCTTTTCAATCAGTGAATCGTTCGTCTCTTTCCAGACCGGGTCTTCGTCGTAGCACCACAGTTCCAGAGCCAGAATCGTGGTCTTTTCCTGGCCGTAAACCTCGGGAATCCAGTTGCGAAAGTTTGTGATTCTGCCCGTATCCAGTTCCGGGGAGTGTACATACAGCCATTGGTCCGGAAACAGGTCCAGGGCATTGATGTTTAGAAAAACTATTATAGTATTTCTGAACTTGAGTTTGCGGGTCCTTTCCAGAATATCTTCCGGTACTTCGGGAAGCCTCGTAACCATGAGAGTCAGAGGCATGGTGGAGATTATATGATCATACTCTTTCACAGTCCCATCTTCCAGCTGTAGTCCGGTTGCTTTTCCATCTTTCTGGATTACGTTTTGCACTGGAGAATTAAGATGCACCGAGCCACCGCGCTGTTTTACGGATTCAGCCATCCTCTCGTAAATGGCGCCAGTGCCTCCAACAGGGTATGCAAACTGATCTACCAGGGTCTTGTGCTTATTCTTCTTCGACGGAAGAATGGCATTTTTGATGGCTTCATAGAGCGAAAGCTTTTTGATTCTCTGGGCAGCAAAGTCGGAATCCAGCTTTTCGCAGGGGATTCCCCATAGCTTTTCTGTATAAGTCTTAAAGAAAATGCGAAACAGTCTCTTGCCGAATCTACGAGTTACCCATGCCTCGAAACTACCATCTTCTGGAGTAGGGGCAATCCTCTGCTTTCCGTAGCTCAGTACACAGAGAAGGGCCTGGAAAATGCCCAGATTAAAAAGTGCATTGAATGGCTTGAGGGGATAATAATAGAACTTCTTCTTATAATAGATTCTGGTGAGTCGGTTCACCATTTTGTAGTCTTTTTGCGCAACTTCCAGCCAGAGCTCGTTCACTCTTTTATCGCTGGAAAAAAATCGGTGAGGGCCAATATCTACATCCTGGTTCCATAGCTCGATGGTTCTTGCCAGACCGCCCACAGAATCGCTGGCTTCATATACATCTACATCTTTGAGACCGGCTCTAGCCAGACAATAGGCCGCAGACATCCCTGCAGGTCCAGCTCCGATAACCGCTACTTTTTGATTCGTACTCATTTCTCTTCTCTACTTGATCTGGTCAGGATTCCCTTCAATCTATCACCTATCCCGGTGCTGCGGAAGGAAATCAGCTCGTGGCCAACAAAATTGGCTACAAGACCTGCTGCCATACCCGCAAGATGGGCCAATGCGGCAAGGGTTTCCTCATCGGCCTCCAGGGGTAGATCAGGAGCGACTGAGGGGCCGATCCAAGAAAGAAATCGCAGTGCTCCAGCCGAAATCACAACAGTCACTACCAATCCAACGATGGCCACGGCAAAGAATTTGATGGCCTCGCGCTTAAATCTTCCAGAACTTGCGGCCTGGAAGGTGATCCACTTGCTAAAAGCAAAATTCACCATCATACCCGTGACATAGGCAAGGGCCACAGCGATTTCGAAGTTGACCCCGGGAATGGTTTCGTAAAGGAATCGGGAGGCAAAGTTCACGAGGGCTGCAAAGCCCGAGAAGAAGATGTAAAGAAGAAACTTACGAGTGATCTTCTTCTCAGTCATGACGCTTCCTGTGCCAGTTGTAAGCATGCTCCACTATGGTCTGGATATCTGCGAAGCGCGGGTTCCATCCCAATTCCTGTCTGGCGTGATCAGCCATTGCCACCAGTCGAGGTGGGTCTCCCGGGCGTCTGGGTGCTTCCACTGCCTGGATATCTTTGCCAGTCACTTTCCGGCAGGCATCAATAACTTCTTTCACCGAGTAACCACTGCCGTTTCCCAGATTGGCATTAATACTGACATTATCAGTTAGACTCTTTTGTAGCCCCAGAATATGGGCATCGGCCAGATCGCATACATGGATATAATCCCGGATGCAGGTACCATCCGGGGTATCGTAATCCGTTCCAAATATCTTTATATCCGGTCTTTTTCCCATGGCCGCATACAACACCAGAGGGATGAGATGGGTTTCCGGTTCATGATCCTCGCCGATGTGTCCATCTGGATGGGCCCCGGAGGCGTTGAAGTACCGTAGGATGACATGCTTGAGCCCAAAAGCATGTTCGTAATCCTTTAGCACCTGCTCCACCATCCATTTACTGCGGCCGTATGGATTAATAGGGTTCTGGGGATGGCTTTCGGATATAAACTCTTCTGTGGCTTCGCCGTAGGTGGCGCAGGTGGATGAGAATACAAATGTCTTGATTCCGGAATCGACGCACTGGTCCAGCAGTTCTACGGTAGCCATCAGATTATTGCGATAATATATATCTGGTTTCGTTACCGATTCTCCTACGTAAGCGAAAGCAGAAAAATGCATGACCCCGTCAAAACTGTGCTCGCGAAAGATTCTTCGGAGCAGGGCTGCATCGGCTATATCGCCAATGTAGTAGGGGACGCCGGCTGACTCCAGGAAATCTCTATGGCCGTATACCAGGTTGTCCAGAATTACCGGGGAATGTCCCTGTTCTAAAAGCGATTGGACTGTGTGTCGGCCAATATATCCCGCACCGCCGGTAACAAGAATGTTCATGCTGTAGCATTTGTGACTCTGTGGCAATAAGGTCAATCGCCTTATTCCACGGCTAGCCTACTGTATAGATCTAAAGTTAGCCCGGTTCTGCAGATGAGCACGGTACTGTCCTGGAAATGAATATTCGTGGATTCCCATTGGGACGGACAGCCCGACCTTCGCGAAAGAGCAAGCAGAACGATCTTATATGTGCCGGCATCGGGCTTCATGGCAGGCATGTACTGCATGAGCCTTTTCTGAGTGTAGATTTCTCGCCCTGCCAGTGCCAGACCAATAGGTGGGTCCCATCCTCGAGCCTCCAGGGGAATGAACCCTTCTTCTTGCTTTGATTCCAGGGTTACCGGGATTTCGTTCGGCCCCAGGGCATGTTCTCCGATTTCTTTCATTGCCAGATGATCTTGATTGATCCAGGGGCGACCGGCCGTTCTCAAGTGAAGTTCCTTGCCCCCGGCGGCGAAATAGAAAAGAACGGCGCACGTCAGAAGGACCACAGACAGAGACCAGCGGGGCTTTGAGCCTGGACTGGAATCATCCATCCAGCTTGCCCACTTACCTGCTAGAACTGGCAGCACCATTACAAGCACAGGTCCAAATTTTAGAACTGCGAAATCGTGCTCGGCTGAATGCTGGCTGAGTAGTAATAAATGAATGATTCCACTGTAGAACGGAGCCAGCAATAGCCAGCCCCGCCTGCTTTTCTTTTGTAGAATCAAAAGAAGGCTACTTCCAGCCAGAGCTAGCGAGAAAATCACAACTGGCATTAATCCTCTCCCGATAATAGGGCTCACCGGAAACAGGAATATGGTGTTCTGGATCAGAATCTTTAAGCTGTTGAGGTATTCCATCGGATCAAAGCCAGCTCCGGTGCGATGGCCGGCCGTGGCCAGTATCTGACTTAGCTCCGGATCTAGAATCAAAGCCTGGGCGACAAAATGTAACGCAGCTACGGCGGCTGCCGAAATACTAATTACCAGCAGCGAAATCCTGGTCTGGTCTCGAAACAGGAACGGAATTGAGCATATGACAAATCCAAGCCATACCGCCCCGTACCAATCTGTGGCTGCGGAAAGCCAGAGCAACAGCCAGAGTACTGTGCCGCTAGCCGGGCTAAATTTCCTTTTTTTCCAGGCATTGAAAAGAATGACCGTGGACCCATAGACCGGTGCCAGAACGAACATATCTGTAAACAGGGCGTTCTGTGTGTAATGGAGAAACGATGGAGATGAGAACAGGAAGGTTGCGCTGGCAAAGCCAAGCCAGAATGATGCATCGCTCTTGAGCTCCGGGACAGCCCACCGGTAGAGAGCATTCATCCACCAGAGGATGAGAGCGATGAGTGGTAGTCGTATGAGCAATAACCCCAATCCGCGAACAACCAGGTAATCCGGAACTGATTGCGGGATCATCCAGCGTGCCAGGGAATAGGGAGGATAAAGAGCCAGCAACCAGCCTGTGGGATAGCTCAGATAGATTCTTTTTCCCGGCTTCTCCAGGCGAAAGGGGCTCTTACAATCCAATTCATGGACTGGCAAAAACAGAATGCTGGCCCCCAGGGCCCTGGGGCCGCACTTACGCATGTATTCCAGGTTTATGGCAGTGTGGGCAGTTAGCCAATCATGCCTCAAATCCAGGGGTCTCGACAGTGTGTTCCAGGAGGAGGCAGTGGACCAGGTAAATATAAACACGCATGCCAGAATCCACCGAGCCATGGCCCAGAGGAGAGCAGGCCTGGTTCTTTGCCCACCAAAAGCTGCGAAGAACTCCTGGGGCTTCTTCTCACCTCCTTACATCCGCTTGCCAGAGGAGGGAAGAGGAAAAATATCGACCTTCAAAGTCCAGATTCCGGGCGTCACCGGGAGAAACGGAACCCTGAATGAGCAAGAAAGAAATCAAAGAGATCCTCTGTCTGGGAGCAGGCTATGTGGGTGGGCCTACAATGGCCGTAATCGCCGAAAAATGTCATGATATCAATGTTACCGTAGTGGATTTGAATGAAGAACGGATCAAGGCCTGGAATTCAGATTCGTTACCTGTCTATGAACCGGGACTTCAAGAAATCGTAGACGGCCGCCGAGGCAAAAATCTACACTTCAAGCTGGCTTCTGCGCAGCTTCTTGCCCAGGCCGATATGATTTTCGTAAGTGTGAATACCCCTACGAAGATGTATGGTCAGGGAGCAGGTCGTGCCGCGGATCTTCGCTTCTGGGAACTGGCTGCCAGAGACATTCTGAAGCATGCTCGCACGGGCACGATAATTGTGGAAAAGAGTACTGTGCCGGTAAAAACGGCGGAAGCCATCTCTCGCATCCTCCACAGCGGCACCGAAGGAAAAAAGTTCAGCGTATTATCGAATCCCGAGTTTCTGGCGGAAGGGACCGCGATCAAAGACCTGCTGAACCCGGATCGGGTTCTTATTGGAAATGAGCCGGGCCAGGAAGGCCAGGATGCGGGGGAGGCTCTGGCCAATGTGTATCGAAGATGGGTATCATCAGAGAGAGTTCTGCTCACTAACGTCTGGTCCAGCGAATTGTCCAAGCTGGTAGCCAACGCATTTCTCGCACAGCGGGTGTCGTCTATTAATAGCGTTTCTGCACTGTGCGAAGCTACCGGTGCCGATGTTTCGGAAATAAGCCGAGCCATTGGCATGGATTCTCGCATTGGGCCCAAGTTTTTGCAGGCCGGCGTCGGATTTGGCGGCTCCTGTTTTAAGAAAGATATTTTGAACCTTAGCTACATCTGCGAAACGTTTGGACTTACCGAAGTGGCCTCATACTGGCGAAGTGTCGTGGAAATGAATGACTATCAGATGCAGCGATTTGTTCGCCGCATTGTAGAAGCTCAGTTCAATACGGTGGCTGGAAAGAAACAGACCATACTGGGATTTGCCTTCAAGCCGGATACAAACGATACCAGGGAAACCCCTGCTCTTACCGTTACCCAGAAGCTTCTGGAAGAAAAAGCCAAACTTGTGATTCACGATCCAGAAGCTCTAGAAAATGCAAAATGGGACCTAAAAGACCAGGATGGGGATTTAACCTTCGAAGAGGATGTTTACAAAGCCTGCGAAGGTTCCCACAGCATCATCCTGCTGACTCACTGGAAACAATACCAGGATTTGGATTACGAGCGCATCTTTGCCTCTATGGAAAAGCCGGCTTTTCTGTTTGATGGCCGACTCTGGCTGGACCCAGAGAGGATGCACAGGATTGGTTTCAATGTCCTGGGTATTGGCAGTACCGAGCTAATGCATATCTAATCTACTGCGCGGTATTCTGGTCCATCTGCGATCTTTATGCCGCTTGACATAAACTTCGGGAAGGATTAAACATACCCAACCTTCCCCGAGAACCCCCTTATGATGCGAAAACTTGTTTTTCTGGCAATACTTGTTCCCCACCTTCTACTTGCAGACACGGTCATATTAAAATCCGGCCAGGAGGTGGATGGTCAGATCGTAAATCAGTCTGAGACCACAATAACCATCAGGACCCGACAGGGCGTTCAGACCATTGGGAAGGGCAATGTACGTCGTATCTTCTACGGGGATGCCTACCGCAAGCAGCAGGATGAATTGAAGCGAAAGCGCGAAGAGGAGCAGCGCAGAAAGGAAGAGGAAGAAAAGCGCAAGGCTGAAGAAGAGCAAAAACGCCTGGAAGAAGAGAAGCGTCTGGCAGAGGAAGAGGCTAAGAAACAAGCCGAGCAGGAAAGACTGGAGCAGGAGCGTCGAGAAGCAGAAGAAAAGGCCCGTCTGGAACAGGAACGCCTGGATGCCCGAGATGCTCGAAATCCATTTGCAATCTGGATATTTACCGGACCGGCAGGAGCTCAGCTGATGCCGGGAAACTTCAGGGATAACTTTTCGATGCTAAGTCTCTTTGGGCAGGAGCTTGCGTTTTTTCCGAACAAGACGGAAGGCTCCGGTGGAGTTTTTGGATTCGGATTCGCGATTCCTGTCTGGGATATGATATTCTTTGAGGCGGAAGGTATGGCCACCGCGCAATGGCAGGATTTTCTGGCTATTGAAGGTGGAAAGGATACCGTCGATTCCGTCTCCAATGCTACCCGCGTAGGGTTTGGCCTGGGGGAATATGGACGAATTGTACGTTCCACCGGTGATTTTAAAATGGGATACAAGATCAACGTTAGAGAACTGGCAAATCTAGGCGGATGGTCTCTGGAGTCTCCGGTGTATGAACGGATTGAATTGGAACCGGTGCTGGGTTACAGGTTTCGTCAACACGATTCGGTGTTTTCCTACACCAGCACGGGTTATTCTTCCTTTGGACCATCTTTCTATCTAGCCAATACCGCAGGCTCCATCTTTTCTCGAGCAAAAGGACCGTCCTGGGGATTCCGGCTGCGATATAAGCCTTTGCCCGAATATCCCATCAAGCTGGAGCTGGGACTATATGCGTATTCACTCACCGCAGACATAGAAACCAACGTTGATCGAAATGTTCTGTTTAACATAGGTCTGTATCAGCTCAATGAAACCGACGTTTCTTATAAATCGATCATTGAAGGTAGCGTTGTTACGCTTGGGGCATCCTACGTTGTCACAGAAAACATTGATGTATTTGTAAGGATCCGTGGCGAAACGGCAGAGTTTAAGACCGAAAGAGTGTCGGTGGAAAATCGGAACTCAGCCAATCCGTCCTCGGCGCAGACTTCTCTGGGAGTGTTCTTGCTGAATCCCATAGTTGCTCCGATGCTGGATACCACCGAGGAAGTGGGTAGTTTCGAAATTGGTCTGGTGCGTAGATACTGATGGGAAGGAATACTAAGATGATTAAACGCTCGTTCTTTCGGGTTCTCCTGGTTCTGGCTCTGCCTCTCTTATTGCTAAGTAAATGCGAAGGGAATCTCACCGAAGAGGATCAGGGAACCATTCGTCTGTCGTATCTGCTGACGGGCTTTGTGGCTACGGGCTGTGCTGAAGTTCTTTATAATTCCTCATTAAATTACCAGGCCACCGTCAGAAGGGTACCTGCCAGTCAGTGCAGCCGCTCTGCGCTTCTGGGTAATACCTATACAGAATACGTGCTCACGGCCCCATACGTATTTAAAAAGGCCCGAGAGGCGCTAAACCTTTTGGACTCCAGTGGAACTGCCTGTCCCGCTACGCGGACCACCCTCGATAACCTGATTGCGAATCCATCGCAGGCAGTGTCTCTTAGCCTCTGGGACCCTGAAGCCCAGTACAATAATACTCAGGTCTATACTCTTCCCGCCTCTTTTCTTGACTTTGCCCGGGACAGCTCTCTGGCCGGCATAGACAACGGTGGGGTTACCCGTACCAACTGGAACCTTGCTCGGCTGGGGACTTATGATGAGGACAGAATGGTTCGCGGTCTCGATGCCCTGAACGGAGTACTCACAAATCAAGGGGAAGTGGGTTGTGTGCCTGGAGTTCTTGCCAATCTGGCTACACTTTTTCCAGGCTTTGTCAGCGGAGCGAACCAGGATCCGAATCTGAGCCCTCAGCGGCATATATTGAAATATGTGTGTTCCTACGGAGCCAACTCGGCACAGACCTGTGATAGTGAGCTACCGCGCTTTATCGACTAGCGCTGAATTCTTCCATTGATTTTTGCGGTTCCTGCCACAGAAAGGACAAAGTAATATGAGATTTTTGGCTGATTCTCGATTAGGGACGAAAACCAAGGGAGTCGTCAATTCGCTGCCTTCACAGGCGCGCAAAGTTTCTTGTCATGTAGGGCCCCCCAATTCCTCTATCACTTTGGATCGGGGGACTGATCTGCAGAGGGAATTTGCTCCAGGCGTTCTTCTCACCTGAGGGGTAGTCCGATATCTGGGAATTGCGGAGTTTGTCGCCCGAACGAGTGGCTCATTCAATCTTATGTCAAAAATTGCACTAATAACAGGTATTTCAGGCCAGGACGGTTCGTATCTGGCAGAGCTTCTTCTCGAAAAGGGCTATATGGTTCATGGCATCGTTCGCCGGGCCAGCCTATTCAACCGGGAGCGAATCGAGCATCTTCACGGAAATCCAAAGCTGAAATTGCATTATGGAGATCTCACGGACTCCAGCAACCTCAACCGAATTCTGGAAAAAGTGGCTCCGGATGAGATCTATAATCTGGCGGCGCAATCCCATGTACAGGTAAGCTTCGAAGTGCCCGAGTACACCGCCGAGGCCGATGCGGTGGGAACCCTCCGGCTTCTGGATGCCATCAAAGATACCGGTGTCAAAGCCCGGTTCTATCAAGCTTCTACATCGGAGCTCTACGGAAAAGTTCAGGAAGTACCTCAGACAGAAAAGACCCCTTTCTACCCTAGAAGTCCGTATGCGGTGGCCAAGTTATATGCTTTCTGGATGGTTGTAAACTATCGCGAATCCTATGGGCTCCATGCTTCCAATGGAATCCTGTTCAATCATGAGTCCCCTCGCAGAGGCGAGAATTTCGTTACGCGTAAGATTACCCTGGGTGTTGCCAAGATCCGGGCCGGCCTTCAGGAGCACATCACCATGGGAAACATCGATGCCCGTCGTGACTGGGGTTTTGCCGGGGACTATGTTCGAATGATGTGGATGATGCTTCAGCAGCCACAGCCAGACGATTATGTAGTGGCTACAGGGGAGATGCACAGCGTTCGAGAATTCATCGAGAAGTCCTTTGCCCTTACAGGAGTGGATATTGCCTGGGAAGGCAAGGACGAAAACGAAACGGGCATCGACAAGAGTACGGGCAAAGTCGTGGTGAAAATCGATCCAAAGTTCTATCGCCCGGCCGAAGTGGAACAACTCCTGGGCAACCCTGCCAAAGCGAAAGAGAAGCTGAACTGGGAGCCGGAAGTGAAATTCGAGCAATTGGTAGAAATGATGGTCCGTGCTGATTGTGAGAAGTTCGGGGTTCCGCTGTAAGTAAATGATCCGGTATCGGGAGGCCTTTCACGGCCATCGGCTGGACAATTCATTGAGTCCCGAATGCTTGACATCGCATCGTATAATTCTCCCTGTCTGACGGGATTCCGCTAAACTAAACAGGCTGATCATCGGGATGGGGATTACTTTGACATCGCGTCGAAGCCAGGGATTACCGGTAATCTTGGAGTGAAGGTCCTTTCGGTGGACCGGGGCCCTGGAAAAAAAGCCTGCTTATCCACCAATTAATGATGGCCATCTTCGCCGAATAACTGAATGAAAGCTTCCAACCGAGGCTCTAGTTGATCGGTTCTTCCGGGGTATGGCATCAATCGTCCCTCGCCAGATCGCCGGAGGAGCTCCGGTGAGATTGTCGACGTTACATTTTGGAAGAGTTTTGCATTGACTGAGTAAATTTATCCGGTTGGGTGAGACTATGATTCCTGATGATTTAGATGCTCGGATCCGGCAGATTCTTACCTCCACTGGCATGATTCTTGGTGGCATAATTCTGGTAGGTACCTCTTGCGTTGCGGACGTAGATTGTGCCTACGGAGATCCTTCTTGCGACGACGCAGGAGTTATGGCTGTCATTGCGGGCTTGCGCCCTCCCTTGTTTCTGGTAGGAACCGGTAACGGCACCATCTATGCCAGCACAGACAATGGCTCTGAATGGGAGGCAATGCAGCTCAGTGATAGCGGTTTTCTGGTGCAGGGCTTCGGTGAAGCCAATGGAAACATTTTTGCCTTCGGTAGCGACTCCGGCGGAATGCCTGCGTTCTATGTCATGCAACGGACAGGCCAGTGGTCTGGTCCTTACTCCGTTCCGCTCTCCAGCGAACTAACCTACGGTTCCGGAAATGGAAGCTCTGTATATACGATTGGGGCCGACTTCCAGATTGTATCCTTGCTGCCAGATGGGAACTACCAGTTCATTAATACACCTACGATGGTTGGCCCGACAACCATGCTCCAAAATGCTGGAGCCTATTGGTTTCTGGGCGATAACGCGGGCAGCGCAGACCGGGTCCGATATTCCCTGGATGGCGGCAGCTGGACTCAGGCCACACCAGGAATAACCGATGAACCCATTCGCGATGTAGCCCTCCTGGGTACCACGTACATTGTAGTGGGACAGGGGGCGGCCACTACGTTCTATACGATATCCGGAAGCCTTGCCAACTGGACCAACGGAACCGGTATTCCAGCCTCCAGTAATGTTTGTATTTCCGGTGATGTAGCTGTTGCAGGCACGGATGCCGGGGACGTTCATCGAACAGCCGACGGGATAACCTACAATGCCGCCGTAAATATAGGTCTCAGCGGAAATCTGGAGGGCCTGGCCTGTAACGGTACTACAATAGTAGCTATTCCACAAATCGCCGGAAGCTGGTCGATCTCAAGAGATGCGGGTGCTACCTGGACTTCGCTCACCGATCCAACCGGTGCAGGGCACACTCCTCTGAGTATAGAATACTTCCCCTGATTTCTGGATATCAACCTTCCCTGGATCCGAGGCCGTAAGATCCTGCGTGTCTACATTCTGTACTGCATCAGGCATCGTCGGCCTGTGACCGACACTCGGCCGGCGAGTTCGTCCATTTTCAGCCCCGGGTATCCCTAACCCGTCCCTGCTTCCAGGAATGTCCTAACAATTTCCTGTGTTCAGCGCATGAACACAGGCTTGACCTCAGGGGCCGGTCTGTTCACGTGGTGAACACAGGCACCTGAAGGCCCTGGGACTTACCGGGCGGAGCTGTGTACCGCTGCCTGACCACATTCCGGTCCAGAGTTTTCATTTTTACCGGCCAGCAGAGCCAATTCATCGGGTACTTCGGAATCCACCGATTCAAGCGACCTGATGAAGCCCCCTTCGAACCAAATTGGAATTACCTGAAGAAATCAGTCATCGGATACTGGGCATTCTGGAAGCTGAGCCGGAGATCTCCCAGAGAGAACTGGCCGAGCGTCTGGGCATTAGCCTGGGAAGGACCAATTTTGTACTGAAAGGATTGCTCGAAAAGGGGTGGGTTAAGACTCGGAACTTCAAGAATAGCAGAAAGAAGTGGGCTTACGCTTACTTTCTGACCCCGGAAGGAATTGTAGAGAAGGGCCGCGTGACCGCGCGGTATATTAAGAGAAAAGTCGAAGAATATGAATCTCTTAAGAAAGAAGTGGAGCATTTGAGAAAGGAGTACGGAGAGTATTTTGAGGATGATCAACTCTAGGCTTAGTTCATGGCGGTCGCCTACATATTTTTTGAATGCGTGACATTGTACACGGGTTTCGGAATATGGCGGTTGCCACCTAGCTAAGAGGGATTCTAGAATTCCAAAGCTTAGTCAACTGATCCTACCTCTTCCTGCTCAGCACGTCGTGAGGGAAACATTATGGACAAGAAATCAAAAATCTACGTTGCAGGTCACCGGGGGTTGGTCGGATCAGCGATATGGAGAGTCCTGGAATCAGAGAACTATTCAAATCTCGTTGGTCGAACTCACCAGGAGTTAGACCTTGAAGATCAAAGGGCTGTCGACTCCTTTTTTGTTGAAGAAAAGCCGGACTTTGTATTTCTCGCCGCGGCAAGAGTCGGTGGAATCTATGCGAACAATACCTATCCTGCCGAATTCATCTACAACAATATCCAAATCCAAAATAACGTCATCGATGCGAGTTACAGGAACTCTGTCAGGAAGCTAATGTTCTTAGGAAGCTCATGTATCTATCCTAAGTTCGCCAACCAGCCAATGGATGAAGGGCAGCTTTTGAGTGGGAAGCTTGAGCCCACGAATGAACCATACGGAATCGCAAAGATAGCTGGGATCATTACTTGTCAAAGTTATAATCGGCAATATGGAACGAACTTCGTTTCCGTTATGCCAACCAATCTGTACGGACCTGGGGATAACTACCATCCTGATAATAGTCATGTCATACCTGGGTTGATTCGACGAATTCATGAAGCCAAAGAGAAGAGTCTCCCCGAAGTTACCGTTTGGGGTACCGGTCAGCCACTACGCGAATTTCTCTATAGCGATGATCTGGCTCGGGCTTGCGTATTCTTGATGAACAACTACGATGTGCGCGGACAAGCTGACGGTGGCCAAATGGTAAATATCGGTTCAGGCATTGAGGTTTCCATCAAAAAGCTTGCGGAGACTATCCAGAAAGTAGTGGGTTATAACGGTAAGCTTCGATTCGACGTCACGAAACCCGATGGAACCCCCCGCAAACTCCTCGATGTTTCGAAACTCCATTCAATGGGGTGGCACCATGCGGTGGATCTTGAAGCGGGATTGAAGGTAGCCTATCAAGATTTCTTAAATCAGCTTTAGCCAAATATTGAGTCTCAAGGGATGAGCGAGAATTCGGAGAATTCTTTCTACCTGGTATCGTTTCCGGAGCCCGTTAACTGTCCCGGGGTTGAATGATCTTTAGGCAAAATATTGCTGACCAAAATCTAGACTTAACTTGATTTATAGATGACTCGAAGGACATGTTTGCTATGAAGATTCTTGTTACCGGATCAGCCGGCTTTATTGGTTCCGCTTTGACGCTTCGGTTGCTAAACGAAGGTTATGAAGTCATTGGACTGGACAATCATAATGATTACTACGACCCTGCTATCAAAGAAGCGCGTATTCAGAGATTTTTAGATTCCCCTGGTTACCAGCACATCCGGGCCGACCTGGCCAATACAGCAGCGATGGACGAGATTTTTGCCACTCATCAACCTAAGCGCGTTGTAAATCTTGCTGCTCAGGCCGGAGTTCGTTATTCAATTGAACAACCTCTGGCCTACATTAATTCCAATATACTGGGGTTCGCGAATATCCTCGAGGGGTGTCGTCACAACAAAGTGGAACACCTGGTATATGCATCAAGTTCCAGTGTTTATGGAGCGAATACAGCTATGCCCTTTTCTGTTCACCAGAATGTAGATCATCCATTATCGGTCTATGCGGCCAGCAAGAAATCTAATGAATTGATGGCTCATGCCTACAGCCATTTATATGGGCTGCCTACCACAGGCCTGAGGTTTTTTACCGTGTATGGGCCATGGGGGCGACCCGATATGGCCCTGTTTAAATTTACAAAGGCCATAATTTCTGGAGAAAAGTTCCAGGTTTTCAATTATGGAAAGCACCGAAGGGATTTTACATATATCGATGACATTGTGGATGGCATATATCGAGTTCTTGAGCGGCCTGCTACCCCAAATCCGTCCTGGGATGGTGATCGGCCTGACCCTGGAACCAGTAAGGCTCCCTGGAGAGTTTACAACATCGGTAACAGCAAGCCGGTTGAATTAATGGAATACATTGGTGCGATCGAGCGCTTTCTGAAGAAAAAGGCCCGGATCGATTTGCTACCGATGCAGCCCGGCGATGTACCGGATACTTTTGCGGATGTGCAGGACCTGGTGGACGACATCGGTTACAGGCCTTCGACGCCTGTGGAAGAGGGGGTCGCAAAATTTATTACGTGGTATTGTGATTACTTTGGTATAGTACTATGAAAGTTTCCGACAAGACAATTGTTGCAGTGGTTGGCCTGGGATACGTGGGCCTCCCTCTCGCCGCCGAATTAGGAGTAAAATATGAGACTATCGGATATGACCTATCGTCTGAGAAGATAAATCGGTTAAACAATTTTGATGACCCGACAGGCTCCGTTTCTCCCGAAGGCCTGCGTGCCGCCCGGAAGCTAACCGTAAGCGATGACCCAGGCGGTCTGGCGCGCGCGGATATGATAATTATAGCAGTACCGACCCCCGTGAATGAAGCGCGAGTACCCGATTTTGATCCACTAATTAGTGCATCAAAACTGGTTGGCAGGTACATGAAACGCGGATCGATAGTTGTTTACGAATCCACTGTCTACCCGGGAGCGACTGAAGAAGTCTGCATTCCGCTGCTCGAGAAATCGTCCGGCTGGCATTGGAAAGAGGATTTCTTTGTGGGGTATTCACCTGAAAGGGTAAATCCAGGAGATAGCCACCATACAATCACCAAGATTGTAAAAGTTGTTTCTGGAGATATGGAATCCACTCTGGAAAGGGTCAGTCAGCTATACGAATCAATTATCACTGCTGGTGTACACCGAGCTCCATCTATAAAGGTTGCAGAAGCCGCCAAAGTTATCGAGAACACTCAGCGCGACCTAAACATCGCGCTGATGAATGAACTGGCGATCATCTTTGATAAAGTCGAAATCGACACGAATGAAGTGCTGGAAGCAGCCGGAACCAAATGGAATTTCCTCCCGTTTCGGCCCGGACTTGTTGGGGGACATTGTATTGGCGTAGATCCCTATTATTTGACCTACAAGGCAGAGCGTCTTGGATATCATCCGCAGGTTATCCTTGCAGGCCGCAGAATAAACGATGGGATGCCGCAATTCGTGGCTCAACAGACTATAAAGCAGCTGATTCGGGCAAAGGGAAAGATTAGCGGAGCGAAGGTAGGGGTTCTGGGTCTAACCTTCAAGGAGAATTGTTCCGATTTACGAAACTCTAAAGTCGCTGAGCTAGTCACGGAGCTTGAAGAATATGGTTGCCAGCCATTCGTCCACGATCCGCTGGCTAGCCCGGAGGAGGCGAAGTTGGAGTATGGAATAGATCTGAATGGCTGGGAAGATTTGCCGGAGTGCGATGCTTTGATTGCCGCGGTTCCCCATCGCTACTATCTGGATTTGCCGATCTCAGACATACTGAGCCGAATGAAACCGGGTGGAGTGTTTGTTGATATTAAAGGGGCCTATGACACAGCGGCGATAAAGGCTGGCGGGTTCAGGCTGTGGCGGCTTTAAATCGCCGCTCGGATGTTTTATCCGGATTCCGTCGTTGTGATGCAGCTATGGTTCTCTCTCGACATTTGGTGGGTTCCTGGAATCTCTTCTCAGATATCAGGAGCCAGGGTCAATAGTGGTTTGAATCTCTGCAATGCCTTGTTGAATACATCCCTGAAAAACTGGAATTCTGGGATAGAAATATTTGAGAAAGTAATGGTATATGTTAATTCGCAGGAGGATTAATTGTGAATATTCTACCGGTACATGACCTACCAAACGGTCATCTGAACACCTGTCAAATTTGCGGGTCGGGGGAGCTACTTCCGATCATAAACCTGGGGCATCATGCACCCTGTGATTCTCTTTTGTGGCCTCGTCAGCTGAATGAAGCTGAGAGCCGGTATCCTCTGAATTTGGTTCGTTGTAAGGAATGTGGTCTGGTTCAGATCGATTACGTTGTCCCGGCTGAGGAGCTCTTTTTTCCGGACTACCCCTACAGGAGCGGAATTACATCCACTCTCGTGAGCAACTTGAAGTCTACCGGGCCAACTATCATGAATCGCTTTTCTATCTCGAAAGGGAAACTTGCAGTCGATATTGGATCGAATGATGGTACCCTTCTAAGCGGCTTTCAGGAGGCCGGTATGAAGGTTTTGGGAGTGGAGCCGACCAATATTGCAAAGATAGCAAATGATCACGGTATCGAAACTATGCAGGTGTTTTTCGACGAAGATGTAGCCCGTAAGATAGTGGAATCCCACGGAAAGGCCGCTGTGGTTACGGCCGCCAATATGTTTGCCCACGTATCAAAGCTCGGAAGCTTAATTCGCGGGGTCGAGTCATTATTGGTTGATGACGGTATTTTCGTTTCAGAGTCTCATTATCTGATGGATCTCATAGACACCGTCCAATATGATTCTATCTATCATGAACATCTAAAATACTATTCGGTCAAATCTATCGTAAAGCTTTTTAGCTATTATGATTTTACAGTTGTGGACGTTGATCGAATACCCAATTATGGCGGTTCAATTCGTGTCTACGCCCAAAAGGGCAAGGGGCGTCCCGTTGGAAGCGCAGTGACCGAACTAATCAAAGAAGAAGAAAAGGAAGGCCTCTACAATGATTCAGCATACGCAGAATTCGTCTCCAGCGTAGTAAAATCCAAGCGCCAGTTGCTAAAGCTGATTGTAGACGCCCTTAGTAATGGAGACAGGGTGGTGGGCATCGGAAGCCCCGGTCGCGCAGCAACCCTGCTGGGTTATTGCGGCGTTGATTCGGATATGATGACCTATATAGCAGAGCAGTCCTCTTCACTAAAACTGGGGCTATTCATGCCGGGCTGTCATATCCCAATCATCGACGAAAGTACCATGCTGGACCAGCAGCCTGAGTATGCAGTACTGCTCTCCTGGCATTACTGGAAGCCCATTGTGGAGAAGTTGCGACAGAAAGGATTGAAATCCAAGATCGTCCTTCCCCTGCCAGAAGTGCGTATTCTGGATTGATGCTGAAATGAGGCTTGGTATCATTGGATCTGGGTTCGGGGTTCAGGGCCACCTTGCGGCTGCTCTGAGAATGCCCTCGCTTGACTTTGTTGCGGTTGCAGACTCCGGTTCCGGCCGTGCCCGGAAAAAGCTGCCTGAATTGGTTCAGTATGTTGAATCCTGGGAGCAACTTCCGGGACTCAACTTGGACCTGATTTCGGTAGCAACTCCACCAGTGGAGCAACGATCCATAGTACTGGCCCTGATGCAACGGAGCGTCAACGTTCTTTGTGAAAAACCGTTTGGATCCGGTTTTGATGATGCCAGAAGCATGGAACAGGCGGCGGCCTTTGCAAATAAGTTGGGAGTTGTTGCCTTTCAGTATCGCTACGAGAAGGGACTTCAGGAGTTAAGAGACTCCTACCAGAATGGGAAGATAGGAGGAGTCCGGTCCATTAGCTGTTCATGGCTGACCAATGGCCGGCGCGACCCATCCTCCTTATGGTCCTGGCGCAACGACAAGGATCAGGGAGGTGGGGTTATCGGTGCCTTCCTTTCTCATATTGTTGATTTGCTGCAATGGATTACTGGACAGAACGTCTCTTCTGTGGAGTTCGCCAATACGGAAATACTCTATCCCAACCGTCCTCTTTTTGACGGGACATTGGTGCCAGTAACGGCTGAAGATCGGGTTGAAACCAGGTTAATTCTAGGGGCCGGGATCCCTGCCGACTGTGAGGTCAGTAATTGCCATACTCATTCAATTGGTATGCAATTGATTATTCGGGGAGAGAAAGGTAACCTCGTCTACACACACTCACCACCATTTTGCCCGGAAGACCAGTTTGTGCATTTTCAACCGAAGGACGGTGAGGAGCAGACGCTCTTTGATGGGGCAAACGATGGTAGACCACCAGGTGATACGCGAATCGCGTCTTTACAAGAACTGTATGGCGACATACGAACAAGAACGGTCGGTGGCGAAGCTCCGGATTTGCCCACATTCAAAACCGGCCTTGTAGTGCGCGCGGTTCTGGCCGCGATTGCCGAGGCCGCAGTCCAAGAACGGAATGTATCCGTCTAATGCAAGGGAGCCTTTTCTGGGATTGGGCCATTTGGCCGGCTCATTAGGTAAGAATTGATGACCAGGGTTCTCGTCATAACAATAGGCTATCCGCATCCTGAGCGGGGCGCAAGTTCCGTACTGTTCTACTGGTATCTTCATGCCCTGCGAAATACGGATTTTTACATTGAACATCTAATACTTGTATCGCCGGAAAATGAGAGTCCTGAAGCCGAGCGTCAGTATCGAGAGGCCATCGGGCAATCCAGTCGTTTCAATGTCTCAGTCGAAGTCCTAAACGACTTAGGGTACGTCCGCCGCAAGGGACTCCGGCTCACTTCTTGTCCGTTGACCAAAGAAGTAATAGATCGAGTCTGGTCAATAAACCCTCAAATCACTCTTTCTTTTGACATTCTTGCTGCCGAAATCTCCGAACGTATAGGTATAGGGCAGCCAATAATCTGGCTGGGAGATCTGTCATTTCAGACCGGTCTCTATCATGCTTACTATGATTTCAGGGGTGATATTTTGAAGCTCCCCCAGTTGCTTCGTACCTGGTTCGTGGCGTTCCTGTGGAAGAGGATGTACAAGAAGATATTGCGTGATAAGGAACATGTAATTGTTTCTTCGTATTCCTCGGTAAAACAGCTCTCGCGCATTGGTATTCGGAGTAGGTATTTTGCATATCCATGGCCTGCAGAAAGTGTCCGGGTGAACCTTATTAAAAAACATGACAAACCGACATTCATTATGTTTGGCACACTGCAGGCTCTGGGATCTCGGTCCGCATTCGATTTCTTATTGAATTCCGTTTACAGCAAGCTCATTAAATTGTGGGGCAACAAGGGCTTTGAAGTTCGTATAGCGGGCATGCGAGAATTGCCTGACTGGGTGAACGAACGGATTGCAAGTCTGCCGGAATTCAAGTTCTTGGGGTTTGTGGATGATCTAGGTTCCGAAGTTTCCAAGTGCCACGCGGTGCTTGCTCCAATTTCGGTGCCGGTAGGTAATCGGAGCCGGATCGTGACTGCTATGGCTATGGGGGCTCTCGTCATTGCTCATGAGAACACTACGTTGGGGAATCCCGAGTTGATATCCGGTGAGAATTGCCTCCTAGCAAAAACAGCTAGTGAATTCGCAAGAAATATGCAAGTCGCGTACATGGATCCAGAATACTCTAAAGAAATCGGTTCGGCAGCCAGAATCACTTATCTGGAGTCGTTCGAACCGCAGCCTGCGGCCAAACGATTAATTGATTTGCTGGAATCAATTAAGGTCCAGTAATAATGAGAGGGAATAAACATTGAAAACATTCTTAAAAAAGCACCTGCCCACTCCGGCTTTAAACATAGCGCGCAAGATGCGTGACACTCTACCATTGTGGCGATTCACCAAAAAAGGACGGTGGATACGTCGCCAATATTGGCAGTTTGGACAAGACCAGCGAGATTTTGTTTTTATGAGCATCGCGCGATTCCTTCATATCAACCGACCGATCCCTGGATACTATTTTGAGTTTGGTTGTAATGAAGCAAATACTATGCGAAAAGCATGGAATCACTTCAGGTACCTATTCGATTTTCAATATGTGGGCTTTGACTCATTCCAGGGCTTGCCCGCAATCAGTGAAATCGATGAACAGCCGATATGGGAAGAGGGAAAATTGGCTTTCGCAGAGAAAGAATTTATTAGACGGGTAGTGCGCAACGGTATGCCCGCGGATAAACTGCAGACTGTGAGTGGATTTTATGATCAGTCGCTTACAGAGCCAGCGAAGCAGCGACTTCTGCCGACCAAAGCGGCAGTAATCTATATAGATTGTGACCTTTACGTTTCAACTGTGCCGGTCCTGTCATGGATTGTAGATTTCCTTCAGATTGGTACCGTAATAGTCTTTGACGACTGGTATTGCTTTCACGGGGATCCGGAGAGAGGCGAGCAGCGGGCGTGGAATGAATTCCTGTTGGCGAATCCAGATCTCAGATTTGTAGAATTTGTTAGGACTAATGAGGCGGCCAGTTTCATTTTCGTTGGCCGGAAGGAAGCCGCTTGATCGATTATATTGGCCACTGGAGCGGCCTGGTCTGATTAATGAATTTCTACCTTCTAGGGTCTGTTTCCGTAAATCTGCTTTTCAATGTTGCTCGCGCTCTATTGCTCATAGCGCTGGTTCCATTGGCTACTTATATTCTGGGTCCCGAGGATTATGGAGTTTTTGGCATGGCCGTTGCCCTCCTGGGACTTGTTTCGGCGGCATGCGAGGTTGGTTCTGTTTATGTCCTGTATGGTCATTACCCTGTTATTAGCGAGGTGCGGCGCGGCGGACTGCAATTTACGCTTCTTTTTCTTGCACTAGCTTTGGGTACGATCATTGCGGTGTTTACCTGGCTCGCCTGGCCGCTCTTAGCTCAGTTTACTCCATTACTATCCGAGATCACATTATTGGAGCGCATAATCCTGTGCCTTGGGATACCACTTAGAACTCTCTGGGGAGTCCTGAATCCGATTATGATCATTCGGGAGAAAAGTGAGTGGCTGGCTGCCAGCTTAGTAATCCAGTCACTGGTAAATCTCTTGATTATCGCCACATGTCTCTACTACTTCGAAACTGGTCGAGTAGCCCTATTCTGGGGGCAATTGTTTGGGCTGGCCGCATGCCTGGTGGTTCCTTTTGTGATTTTTGGCAGTTCTATTCTGGGTCCGATTCAATTAGAATGGATTCGCCATGTTCGCGGTGTCGCTCTCGGGGCATGGGTGGCTGGTATGGTTGACAACCTGCGCAATACAGTAGAAAGCGCATTCATTGCCAAATACGGTACCAGCACTACGCTGGGTAATTACAACCATGCCAGGGTCTACCAGGGGTTGCTCACGCAAGGTACGAATGCCTTCGCGAACGTACTGTGGCCTATTGCACTTAAGGAGGCGGAGGAACCGCTCGGAACGTTTCCAAGGATTAGGCCTGTCTGGGACCTTGCATATGCAGGTATTACCTGTCTTGGGATAGGTGCTGTATTCCTTGGGCAGGACCTCGTAGATCTGCTTACACACAATAAGTTCGAACAGGCCGGGATCTGGTTGCCGTGGCTTGTTCTCTACGTGCTACTCCAGAATGCCGGGAAGCCGGCCACGGCTATCTTATACAACCGAAAAAAGGGGAACGAATATTCAAGTATTCGTATCACCTCCCAGCTGCTGATGATCGTTGGGTTGATCATCTGGGTGCCCGAATACGGAGTAACAGCGGTACTTTCAATAATGATTGCCGAAATGATCCTGGTTAGGGTCTTAATCGCTCTGCGGGCCAGGCAAGCAAGGCCGACACCATTTCAGGATCACTGGATAGTTGGTGGGTGCCTGCTAATAGTCGGTGTATGGTGGGCCGACGGGCTCTTAAGTTTCAGGCTGGTAACAGAAATCGGACTGGTCCTAGTGGTCTCAATTTTAATAATGGGGCTGTTAGCATATCAGTACCGAAAAAGCCTAATGGAAATGTGGAAGTCGAGATGAAAAACTTTGAGTGTACTGTCTGTCATAATCGTGAAGGCAAAGAGCTACTATTGATCAATAAGCCGGATCGATTCGAAGTTAGCATTGGGGTCTCTGCCCGGGGCTATGAGCGTAGATGGGTAGAATGTCTGGAATGCGGCACCGTAAACAACGTACTTCCGGATGATTCTCTGAACCGAATTGCTGCCCTTCGAAGTGCTTACTATGAGGTGGATTTCCAGGGCTCGGATGTATCTCAAAAATACGAACTAGTAATGTCCTTGCCTCCGGATCAGTCGGATAATGCAGGCCGTGTAAACCGAGTCATTTCCTTTTGCGAAAGATGGTTCGAGAATAGGTCAAATTTCAAAGTTATGGACATCGGCGCTGGAACCGGAGTTTTCCTGTCGCGTCTTGTGGATCAAACCGACGGCAAGTGGGACTGCCTGGGGGTAGAGCCCGATCCTCGCGCTGCTGAGCATCTGAAGCGAATCGATAAATTTCGGGTTCATGAAGGACTGTATTCCGGGGGGGCAGATTTCGTTGGTTTCAATCTCGTAACTCTCAATAAAGTTTTGGAGCATATTGAGCATCCAGAGCCTTTCCTGCGGGATGTAGTCGAGAGCCTGGATAGTGAGAACGGGATTATTTATATCGAGGTTCCGGATACAATGACTATTGATCTGCGTCCCCCAAACGATAACATCCTTGGCGCCCTTCATTGTCATCTCTATGATCCTCGAAGCCTATCAAACCTCCTGCATATGACGGGCCTATCAATCCTGAGCGTAGCTCGAGTCGCGGACCCAAGTGGAAAGCTTACGGTCTATGCATTTGCTGCTCCGACACAAGCTATCATGCGTAAAGAATTTCCCCATGAATGAATCCCTAAAAATCATCGCAGAGATTGGTTCGGTGCACGATGGCTCCCTCGGTAATGCACTGAAAGCGGTTGAAGCCGTGGCAAATTGCGGCGCAAATGTTGCTAAATTCCAGACGCATATTGCAGAAGCCGAAACGCTACCGGATGCTCCGATGCCTTCCTACTTCCGGGGAGAACCGCGGTTGGAATACTTCAAACGCACTGCGTTTACAGAGATGCAGTGGAAGATCATTTCCGATCATTGTCGTGAGTATGGAGTACAATTCTTATCTTCGCCGTTTTCTCTTGAAGCTGTAGATCTTCTGGAGGAGGTTGGAGTGGAAATATATAAAATTCCTTCCGGGGAGGTTAGTAATGTTCCTTTGCTTGAACATATTGTGCGAACAGGGAAACCGGTGTATTTATCATCAGGCATGAGTAATTGGCAGGAACTGGATCAGGCCGTAAAGGTCCTGAGACCTGGAGGTCCGCTAACAATCATGCAATGCTCATCCATTTATCCCTGTCCCCCGGAAAAAGTCGGTCTTAATGTTATGTTGGAGATGAAGCATCGTTACGGGCTACCCGTCGGATTTTCGGACCATACGCTGGGACAGGCGGCCTGTGTTTCGGCTGTTGCTCTGGGAGCGACGGTTATCGAGAAGCACTTTACTTTCTCCCGAATGATGTATGGCAGTGATGCCCGGCACAGCCTGGAACCGGAAGATTTTCGGGAGCTTTGCAGTAATTTACGAGAAGCAGAAACAATACGAAATAATCCTATCAATAAGGATAGTAATACAGAATATTCAGAAATGAAGCGGATCTTCGAAAAAAGCATTGTGACGAGGCGAGATTTGCCTGCGAATCATATCCTCGAGATTTCAGACCTTGCCTTCAAGAAACCTGGCGATGGTATTCCGGCTGCCAGATATTCGGCAGTGCTAGGGAAATCTATCAAGGCGCCTTTGCCATCCAACCGCAAGATCAGCTGGGAAGATTTAAAGTGAAGAAGATTTGCGTAGTAATTGGTTCCCGAGCGAATTACAGTAGTATCAAATCGGCTATGAAGGCGATTCAAGACCATTCCGAGCTGGAATTACAGCTCATTGTCGGAGCCTCGGCTCTTCTGGATCGCTATGGAGCTGTAATTCGTCTGATTGAACAGGATGGGTTTCCTATCGCTGCCCGGGTACATATGTTAATCGAAGGCGAGACGCCAGCCACAATGGCTAAGTCCACAGGCCTTGGTTTGATGGAGTTGCCGACCTTATTTGAGCAATTGGCACCGGACGTGGTGTTAACCGTAGGCGACCGTTTTGAAACCATGGCAACAACCCTAGCTGCCGCATATATGAACATTCCCGTCGCTCATACCATGGGAGGGGAGGTAAGCGGAACTATCGATGAAAGCATACGACATGCCGTGACCAAATTTGCTCACATTCATTTCCCCGCTTCGCAGGGTGCTCGGGACCGCATTGTTAAGCTAGGTGAGTTGCCGGAGCATGTGCACATGGTAGGGTGTCCGCGAATTGACCTGGTGGCAGACATCTTGAATGCGGACCGAGCCTCACTAGAAAATGAGCTCTTTGAACGTGGAGTTGGAGATCATTTGAATATCGATGAGCCCTTTGCCCTGGTTTCTCAACACCCGGTGACCACGGAGTATGGAGCGGGCGAAGCGCAGATCACAGCTACTCTTCAGTCCATCCGGGAATTGAGTCTGCCAGCCATTGTTTTGTGGCCCAATGCAGATGCGGGATCCGATGACATTGCTCGCGGCATTCGCAAATGGCGTGAGCATGAAGGTGGTGATCGGATGCATTTCTTTAAGAACCTTCCTATCGAAACTTACGTCGGCCTGATGAAGAAGACTGCGTGTCTTGTTGGAAACTCCAGTAGCGGTATTCGTGAAGGAGCATTTATTGGAACACCAGTAGTAAACATCGGATCCCGGCAAAACGCTCGAGATCGGGGTAGCAACGTAATTGACGTTTCGTATGGGAAAGACGAAATCAAAGCTGCCATTGCTCAGCAGTTGGACCATGGTCCTTATTCAATGGAGCCTATTTACGGCGATGGTCAGGCCGGAAAGCGCATAGCGGACATACTTGCGACGGAAGAAGTTTCCGTTCAGAAGTGTATTACCTATTAGAGTCCGAGAAGTATTAATGAAGGTAGTCGCTGTAATTCCTGCTAGAGGAGGCTCCAAAGGGATCCCCCGCAAGAATTTGGCCGAGGTGAACGGGCGACCGCTCATCGCTTACAGTGTAGAAGCAGCCCTGTCAGCTCAGGCCATGGACCATGTGATTGTTTCCACGGACGATGAGGAGATTGCAACCGTATCCCGTTCTCTTGGTGCAGAAGTGCCCTTTCTCCGGCCGGCGTCGCTGTCTGACGATGTCGCACCCATGCTGGCAGTGCTCCGTCATACATTGGAGTGGTGCGAATCGAGGATGGATGTTGAAGCGATTGTTTTACTGCAGCCCACTTCACCGCTCAGGACCTGTCGTCACATTGATGAATCAATGGCTCTGTTTCGTTCTCAATCATTGACCAGCGTTGTGAGTGTCGTCGAAGTGCCGCACAATTTTAACCCTGTGTCTGTAATGAAACTTTCGGATGATGGAATGCTACAATCGTTTCTGGAGAGCTCTCAACAAATCGCGCGACGGCAGGACAAACCTGTAGTCTATGCCCGGAATGGCCCCGCAGTCCTTGTATGTAGTCCTGTAACAATCCATCAAGGAGAATTGTACGGGGCGAGGTGTATGCCTTACATCATGACGGCCCAGGACTCACTGGACATTGATACACTTGAGGATTTAAAGCTGGCTGAGGAAATTCTTTCCGGGCGAAGAGTCTAGGTGTTCTCCTTGGAAAACCAACTGAGGAAAATAGTCAATCTCCTTCCGTGGGTTCGTTCGCCGATCATGCTGATGCGAAAGGTGTGGCGAAATCGAAGTTACCTGGGTCAAATTTGGAGGGATTTGCGGGACACCAGGCAAGCGACAAGATTCCTTCGGGAGGATAGCGCTGCTGAAAAGGGGGCAACGTTTAATCTATATCCCCTCGATGATGAATCAATATATAGTCTAAAGCAAATGGGGTTTGTAGCCCAGGCGCTCAGGCTTCGCGGTTGGAAGGTTCAAGTATTATTTCGCAACCGTTCAATGATTCTGGGCCGCCTCTATTTTAAAGCTTTCGGTATAAAGCGTTTTGTCTACCTCGATGATTATCCGCTGAGCCGGAAAGAAAAAATCTATTGTAGAAAAAAAGTAGAAGAATTCCTGGCGATGCCCCTCAGCCTTCAGAACGTCAAATCCTGGAGCTTTGAGAACTGCTGGATTGGGCCTCAGATCGTAGCCACCCTATCAAGAATCAGGTTTGAAGGTACTATTGATTTTCAGCGTCCTGAAGTCCGGCGCGAGCTATCGCGCATGCTAGGTCCTATCCTGGAGCATGTACTGCAGGCTATTAAGTGCCTGAGTTACAATAGAGCGGATCTGGCTCTTACAATTGAAGCGAACTATGCCCAGTTTGGACCTTTGGTGGACGCGGCTATTGCGCAGGGGATTTCCGTTATTCAAATGATCCAACCCTGGAAAGATGATGCCCTCACCTTTCGCCGCATGACCTCTGCAAGTCGCCGAGAACACCCGTCCTCTGTCTCCCAGGAGACTCTGACCGCATTGATGAAACGTCCTTGGACCGATCGGGAGGAGCAGGCCCTAAATAAGATCTTTCAGGATAGATACAATGGTCGCTGGTTCCTTCAGAATCGTAACCAGAGCAGTACAAGACCCTATTCTCGTGATGAATTGATTCGTCGCTTTACCTTGAATCCTGCTAAGCCCATTGCAGTAGTGTTCTCCCAGGTTTTATGGGATGCAAACCTTTTCTACGGAAAGGATCTTTTTGAAGACGCAGGGGAGTGGTTTCTGGAAACCGTTAAGGCAGCCTGCAGAAATTCTGAATTGAATTGGCTTATTAAGCTACATCCAGCTAACGTTTGGAAGAGAAATTATGAAGATGTTACGAATGATTACGCAGAGCTGGTCATGGTTCGGGAAGAGATCGGTGAGCTACCTTCGCATGTGAAAATTATTCCGGCAGATGATGACATCAGTACTCACTCTCTTTTCGAAACCATTGATTACGGCGTTACGGTACGCGGAACTGCTGGTCTTGAACTGGTTTGCTTTGGCAAAAACTGCGTTACAGCGGGTACCGGGCGCTACTCAAACCTGGGATTTACTCTCGATAGCGAAGATCGGGAAGAATACTTGAGTCGACTTGCGAAGCTGCATAACGAGAGCAAAATGAGTGACGACCAGATACTTCGAGCAAAATGGCATGCGTACGCAGCATTTGTGTTGCGAACATGGCCGATGATAAGCGCGCAAGCCGAATTCCGGTACCTGGAGCGAGGCCGTGCCCCGCTGGATCATAATCTAAAACTGACGGTAACATCCCTTGCAGAAATGGACCAAAATGGAGATCTGCGCGACTGGGGAGATTGGGCAGAAAGCGGTACGGTAGACTACCTGCGCAGGGATCTTGCAGGTCAATACACATGAAAGTAGTCCATCTTAGCCATACAGATGGCGGCTCCGGGGCCGGTCGTGCCGCCTACCGATTGCACCAGACTCTGGGTCGCATGGGGGTGGAATCCTCAATGCTGGTTGGTCAAAAGCGGACGGATGACCAGACGGTACAATCGACCCGCGACTCCACGTTTGGCCGTATTAGCATCAAACTTTTCGAATATCTGGAAGCCCGAGCCGGACGATCCATGCGCAAGGACCCTTCCACTTTCTTTTCCCCGGCACGATATGCGCACTTTAATCCGGCGAAGGAAACTGTTGTGAAACGTGCTGACATCGTTTCCACATATTGGATAAACGGCGCATTTATTTCTCCCGAAGGACTTGGCCGTACCAAGAAGCCTGTTGTCTGGAGACTTTCCGACATCTGGCCCTTTTCTGGAGGCTGTCATTACCCGGGTACGTGTACAGGCTTTCAGGAACATTGCGGAAATTGCCCTCAACTTAAAAATCCCGGCGAAGCGGATGCCTCAAAGAAACTCTGGAAAAGGAAATGGAAAGCGTGGCAATCTCTGAACTTGACTGTTGCCGCGCCTAGCAATTGGATCGCAAATCTGGCGAACCGGAGTAGCCTGTTTGGAAGATTTCCGATTCATGTAATCCCCACAGGAATAGACCTGGAGCAGTTTCGTCCGTCGGACATGGCCGCAGCGCGCAATAGGCTAAGTCTCCCACAGGATCGATTGATCATCCTCTTCGGAGCCATGGATCCAGCGGATGACATGCGCAAAGGATACCATGAGCTTTTTGCCGCCCTTCAATACCTGGCCAAAACTCCACTTAAGGAAAAAGTTCTGGCTGTGTTGTTTGGAGGAAACGATGCTCCGAATCTGCCGGTCCCCTCAGTTTCCCTTGGACGTCTGAATTCCGAATCCGCCCTTTGCATAGCTTACAACTCAGCAGACCTGGTGATTGTTCCCTCCTTGGAGGACAACCTACCCAACGTTGCCCTCGAGGCGATTTCCTGCGGGGCCCCGGTAGCTGGATTCGATGTGTGCGGAATGCCAGACATCATTAAGGACGAGTGGAACGGAAAGCTGGCCAATCACAAGGGGGGGAAGGATTTAGGGATGTGTATTGCTGAAGCCCTGAATGACAGGGAACGACTCAAGGCCATGGGAGGGAATGCTCGCAAACATGCAGAGAGCAATTTTTCCCTGGTCGGTCAGGCTCGGCAGTATATAGATCTATATGAGAAGCTCTTAAATGAACGCACAAACTAATCAAAATATACATGGCAAGTTTGATATTACTGTGGTCACAGTAGTGCGAAACGGCGAAAGGGTGATATCAGAGTGCATCGAGAGCGTTCTGTCTCAAGGAATCGATCGACTGGAATACATAATTGTGGATGGGGCTTCCACGGACAATACCCTGGAAATAATCAGGGGATTTGGGGACGCAGTTACCCAATGCATCAGCGAACCGGATACCGGTCTTTATGACGCAATGAACAAAGGGCTTCGACATGCCCGAGGGTACTATGTACATTTCCTTAATTCTGATGACCGGTATTCTTCGGAAGATACTCTAAAGAGAGTGATGCCTCTTCTTGATTCGCAATCCGTTTGCCATGGTCAGATGTATTACGTTAACTCGTCGGGTGACAGAAAATTGCTCGGCGAACCCTTCTCCCGAAAAAGAGAGCTGAAGGCATCGAGGATGCCGCAGCCAGCAATGATCGTGCCCAGATTCATGTACGAGAAGGTAGGCGAATTTGATACAAACTATAGGATAGCTGCTGACTACGATATGGTACTCCGCTTAACAGAGCATTATCCGGCCCATTTTGTCCCGGTGCCCATTACAGTCATGCACACTGGAGGCATCAGTTTTCAGAGGCCGGATCTTGCTTTCGGGGAATCGTTAAAAGTGGCCCGAAAGCATGGCCGTTCCTGGATCGGTAGTCTTACGGATTTTGCCTTAAAGCATTTCAAATGGATCCTGTATAGATTGCTGAACCAGACAAGACAGTGATCAGGTTTGATTGATGGAGCTCCATTTTTCCTGGATTCTGCCCAGCTTCGCGGCGATGGTGTTTGTCTTCGCCATTTATCGTCCAGATGTAATGGGCGGTACTGTAGTCGGGTTGCATAGTATTATATCCAGTCTTGGTGCTTTGACGGGGCTTCAATGGTCGGCCATCCTAATGACAGCAACGCTCGCTGGTCAGATGACGCATCTATTGTGGCACCGGAAATGTCGATTGAATGCAGAGGCGTTTTGGAGCGTTCGGAATGCAATACCGGCCCTTTTGTTCTTGTTAACATTAATCGCCGGAGTTACTGGCGAGATCCGCAGAAACCTGGCCATTGAAACGGGGATTCCCGGAGGCTTTAATTTGGCTGGTATCACTTCCCGGGAGAACGGTTGGCACTCAGTCATCGTCCTGACTCGCTGGATACCTTACTTCTTTGTTTGCTACCTGGGAATACTGTCCGGAAAAATTGAGAGACTGCTCCTGTTCTTTAGTCTTGGAGTAGTTCTGCAGTTATTTGCGCTTCCTTATCCTTTTATAGAGAGGCTCATCGAGCAGTATCTTGATACAGGAATAGTTCCAGGTTTTGATTGGAAGGGAGTAAATAGAGCTTACATTGGGTATGAAAGCTGCATTGCAGCTTCGTTTTGTGGACTGCAGATGCTTGAAACCCGCTGGCGACGTGAGTCGTTGGGACACCTGGGAATACTAATGGGAGCAACATTGGTGGTGGCAGTATCTGCGTCGAAAGGCCCTCTCTTGGCGATTGGAATGGTATACGTCATCCTGATTGGTGCTTCCTTGGTCAGGAGGTTTGCTACTTTAGCAGGACTGTTTGCTGCATTGCTGCTTCTCTTGGTGATTCTTGTCGGATCTATCCACACTGGGTCCCGGGAAAATCCGCAGCATGATGCGCAAATGGATCGGAGCTCGGAACCCATACTGGGAAAGCTCCGGAGCAATATGCGAGTGGCCGAGAGTGCGCAAATTCGTCTACGACTTATAGAACGAGCTGCGTACCCTGGAGTTTCTACTCCCGCAGGACTCCTTATAGGGAGAGGCTTTGGTTGGTCGCGTTACCAGCGAGCAGCAGACGGATCTGCTGAGTTTGCCGATGTTGGCACTCATGTGTTTTGGATAGACCTTTACCTGGATACCGGGCTGCTTGGTTCTATTGCTTTCTTAATGGCATTGGCAATTTTGATTGGAAACCGAGATGCAAGCTCTCCTTTAAAAGGTTCTTGGCTGATTGGGAGTCTTGGACTGATCTGGCTAATCAAATCGATCCTTGCGAGCGACAGCTATTCGGAGCCGATTCCAGCGCTCTGGATTTCTGTATTGTTTGCGCAAAATGGCCCGAAAGGGAGTCTTGCTTGAAAATACTTCACATAATGCGTACCTATGGCGTCCATGGTGGGGAACAACAGTTGTCTCAGCTTTTTGGCGCCAACAAGAATCCCACTTTCAAGGAATGCTTTTGTTTCGTTTTTAAGGACTCTTCTTGCGAGGGTCTATTCTCGCAGCGCGCCCCGGAGCTCGAAACCAGGGTCTTAACGCAGAGGGAGCAGAAAACCGGCACAGCATGGCCGGAACTGTATCAACTTTTGCCCAGATTGCCAATCCTACAGTTCCGATTATGGCGCCTTTTGAGAGGGAGCAATTTTGATGCATGCATAGTTCATGGGTTTCAGGCGGCGCTGGTTGCCTGGCCTCTGGCATTCTTTATGCGAAATCTACCCTTTGTTTATGTTCACCGTGCCACCAAGGAGTCCACAAGATGGGATTCTGTATTCAGAGTTCTTTACCGACCGTTCAAGTTCGTTGCCGGAAACTCGGACGCAGTCATGCAATCTCTGGCAAAGTATACTCAATCAGAAAAACTGCTAACCCTGAACAATGGAATTGATCTGCATCGATTCGATGAGCGATCGAAACAGCGTACGGAGGGCTTAGAAGCGGAAGTTGGTGGAATGACTCTCATTGCAGTGGGCAGGTTGATACCCCATAAAGGTCAATCCTTGCTGATCCAGAGTATGATCAAACTGGCCGCTGAATATCCCCGATTGTCCTTGTGGATTGTGGGAGATGGAGTGGAGCGTCAGAATCTTTCGCGACTCATCAAAGAAGCTCGGCTCCACTCTCGTGTTATTCTTCTCGGGCAAAGATCGGATGTTCCATCGCTCTTGAATTCTGCGCATATATTTGTAAACGCATCTGATAGGGAAGGAATGAGTAATGCTGTGCTTGAAGGTATGGCGGCTTCCCTACCATCTGTAGTGGCTGATGCCCCGGGCGTATCGGAATGCCACATTTCGGGGGTCACCGGATTGGTTGTAGATAGAACCCCTGATGGACTGGTAAAGGGAATTCGAGCGCTCCTTGAAGATAAAAAAATGGCCCGGGAAATGGGCAGGGCTGCGCGTACACGGGTTGAAGAAATGTATTCAATTGAGGCAAATCGAAATGCATTTTACGAACTGTATAAGCGACTGCAGGAGAACTAGGGCGAGATGTGTGGCATTCTTGGATGGGTGGGTAAAGCCAGCACAGAGCCGGACATTGAACTGTTTGCCGATGCCCTGGATTTGATTCGGCATCGCGGACCCGATGGTGGAATGCTCTGGGCTGACCCTGGTGTTCGACTCGGTCATCGTAGGCTGGCCATTATTGACCTGGACCACCGATCGGATCAACCAATGTTTGGTGAGAATTTAGCCCTAATCTTCAACGGAGAGCTCTACAACTTTCGCGAACTGCGATCGCAATTGCAAGGACTTGGTCATACATTCTCTACGACTTCAGATTCTGAAGTGATGCTTCGTGCATGGATCCAATGGGGCATTGAGTGTTTGTCGAGGCTGGAAGGGATGTTTGCTTTTGGGATCTGGGATAAACAAGAGAAATCCTTGACCCTGGCTCGGGATCGGTTTGGTGAAAAGCCCCTTTTCGTTCACGAGGGAGAAGGTCACCTTGCCTTCTCCTCTGAACTCCCGCCGCTAATCCGTTTGAGTAATGGCTCACTCGAGGAGGACCATCGGTCTACGGGTCTATTCTTTCTGTTCTCTTATATCCCGGCACCAAGGAGCATTTTCAAGAAAGTCCGACAGCTTGAGCCTGGTTGCTGGCTAAGGTGGAGCGAACATAGTGGTATCGCGGAAGGCCGGTTTTATCATGTTTCTTCCGATCTAGCTGAAGCCGGTATCTCATCAGCGTCACCACGGTCGTATTCAGAGGCCCAGAAAGAGCTTCGTAATCGATTAAAGAACTCAGTGAAGCTAAGGGTAGAAAGCGCAGATGTTCCGGTTGCTACTCTAATTAGCGGTGGAATCGATAGCTCCATTATCACTACTCTGGCCGCCCAGGTATCCGAGAAAGAAGTCTCTGCATACTCTCTCGGATTCCCCGAAGACCCTGAATTTGATGAGACAGAATATGCCAGAATCGTAACGGACGGCCTTCCGACAGTGGCACATAAAGTCATTAATGCCACAGAGACCGGCATCCTGGAGTTTGCTGATCAAGTGCTGGATCGCCTGGGAGAACCCTATGCCGATGCATCTATTCTACCGACCTCGCTCCTCTGTAAGAATATTGAGGAGAAAGTGGCCCTGGGTGGAGACGGTGCCGATGAGCTATTTGCTGGGTACGGAGTATATCCTGCCATTCTGCGCGGTGCTTCGCTGCCGGGATGGGCGCGTCGTATGCTTCTTGCCTTGCCGCCCCATTCCAACCCTGTGTCGATTTCCAACCGCACGGTCAGAGCCGCCGCGCTTTTTCATTCAAATCTGCGATACGACCTGGTGGATTCCTATGTTAGTTGGCGAACCTATGCCAGTATCGAACAACTGAAACTCTTTGGTCTGAATCTAACAGCATTATCGGAAGTCAGAAATAACATCAGTCATCAACTTAAGGCAACCCTCCGAAACATTCTTATGTTAGATATCGAGTACAACCTTCCCAACGATATGTTGAAGAAAGTGGACTATGCGGGAATGGCCCACGGACTTGAAGTTCGGCTCCCCTTTCTCGATAGTCAATTGGTACATTGGGCACTTGGCCTTCCAGACCGATTCATGGTGAACCGTGGCACTAGAAAGCGAATACTGAAAGATGCTTTTAGGGGAATGCTGCCGAGGCAAATCATTGACCGGGGTAAGAAAGGGTTTCTGCTTCCGATTCGAAAATGGTTTCGGGGAGGGCGTCTGGGCTCAGAATTGAATGCACTGCTTTCGCGAGATGACTTTTTCGATGTTGATGTATCTGCAAGGGTAATCAGGGAGCATATCGAGGGTGTAGCAGACAACTCCGTCTTCCTGTGGTCTCAGTACGTGTATTTGAGATGGCAAGAGAGGAGAGCAGAATGGGCAAGGCACAGAGTATCCGCGATGGCCACTACCTCCAGACTAAGGGATGGTTCGATATTACAGAGGTTTACCTGATTCATTCCAATGAAGCCCCGGGTATGTCGCCGGGTTGGGTGCGCCCACGATAGCCTTTGGATAATGGAGTCCTGTGGAAGGGTGTTGCTGTCCTCCAAAAGGTCTCCATGATGATCCGGGTAATAGAACGGAAAAAGGCCCTACGAGATCGGGAATCAATACGAAATACAAAGGAAAAATCGATGAATAAGAAGAAAAGTAAATGTAGGCATCCTGGGCTGGGACGCCGGCTCATTGCCAGATTTTCGGTATTGGGGACGGGGTTTGCTAGCCGATTGCATAGTTTCGCTATCTTCCTTGAAAAAGTTGCAAATACCTTAAAATTTGAGCACTTCTGGAAGAGAGAGGTGCAGTCCAATCCAGAGGTTGTTATCGTTGATAGTTTCACCCGGTCCCGATCGAAACATGCGATATGGAATATTGCCATTGAGCATGTCAAAGGGTTGGGGGAATCCGGACAGGTGTATGAGTTCGGTACCAATAATGGTGGTTCGCTTTATTATTTCTGGCAAGGTCTCCCGAGGAATATGCAATTTCATGGGTTCGATACCTTTACAGGTATTCCAGAAAATTGGGATTCTTTGCCCCCTGGGTCTATTCGCGGCTATGGGTATCCATATGAACTCTGGCGGGAGCATCCCGAACAGCGAGCGGCGGTGGAAGAGGAGGTGCAAAGAACGGGACGGATCCCCGCTGTGCCCCAGAAAAACATTCATATTCATAAAGGACTTTTCGCTCATACCTTACCTGAACTACTTGCAAATGGACCTGCCGATGATATTCGTCTGATTCATTTCGATGCTGATATCTATATGGGCACCAGACCGGTTCTGGATTCCCTCTGTGGGCAAATTGATTACCGCTACTATATCCTGTTTGATGAACTCTACTCGGTTAATCATGAATTCAAAGCATGGATTGAATTCGTACGATGGTTCGAAGTCGAGCAATGGAAAGTAGTGGCTATATCTGAGGACGGTGTCCAGGCGCTCATCCAGGTAAATTAATGAAAACCGTTGGTTCAGGACCCCTCCGTGTGCTTGTCTGGCATTGGGGCAGAAAGGGCGGGGGCCCTCGCTATACTCTGGAGCTCGCCCGCGCACTGGTATCAAGAAAGGACATTGAGCTTTTCTCGTCGATCTCCCGCCAATCAGACTTCTATGATGACTTTTTGAGCATACCTTTTGTTGATCGTCTGGACGTTGACACGTACTCCTCTCATCTGGAATTTCTAATTCGTAGCTTTATGCTGCCCATTATCCGCCGTCGGTTGTACCAGTTTATTATTCGGAATGAAATTGACATAGTGTTTTGTACCATGGATCACCTCTGGAACTCTTTAGTTCTTGGCGCGATAAAGAAGGCAGGAGCGAAATATCTGCTAACGGTCCATGATGCAAAGAGACATCCCGGGGAAGATCAGGCCTGGAGACGTCTGTTGCTTGAGTACGACATCAGGGCATCCGACGGGGCTCTGGTCTTAACTGAAGCAGTGGGGAATGCATTGCAGAGATTCCATAAGTATCCCCCAGATCGCATTTTTTACTCCCTTCATGGTCATTTTGGTCGTTCAGTCCGTGAAAGACCGAGAACTTTGCCGAGGGATAGGCCACTGAGGATTCTCTTTTTCGGCAGGATACTTCCCTACAAAGGGCTAGATTTCCTTTTGTCAGCGTTACCTTTAATCCGTGAACACTTTCCGGATCTGGAGCTTGAGATTTGGGGAGCAGGGGATGTCTCGGAATACAGGGAGCTCGAGCATCTGTCCAATTGCAGACTCGAGAATCGCTGGATAGAAGAATCGGAGATTCCGGAAATATTCGAGAGGTCCGATGTACTTGCTTTGCCCTACCGCGAGGCGAGCCAATCCGGTGTTGTAGGTCTTGCTTTTTCTTCAGGGATGCCCTGTGTCGCAATGCCCATTCCAGGATTGTGTGAGCAAGTAAGAAATGACCAGGATGGACTGATTGCTGCCCGGGTTGATTCGGCTGCCTTCGCTGCCTGCATGATTCGTCTGTTCAGTTCGGAAGAGCTCTATAGTAGGTTGTCCCGCGGAGGCATTGAAACGGCCAGGGGGGAGCTCTCATGGGATGCGATTGGGAGTTCGGTAGCAATGGCGCTGCAGAACCTTCAGCGAATCGGTGTGCGTGCCGAGAGGGTTCCATAATGTGTGGCATAGTTGGAGCGATAGCTCGGCCGGGTCACTCCATCGACCCTGAACGCCTGGATCGGATGAATCAGTCCTTGGAGCACCGGGGTCCGGATGGTTATGGAACCTGGATAGCCGAGGATCAGGCGGTGGGCCTGGGCCATCGGAGGTTGTCTATCCTGGACCTGTCTCCGCTTGGGGCGCAGCCAATGCATTCCCGCTCCGGACGGTATGTACTGACCTTTAACGGCGAGATCTATAATTTCGCCGAGCTCAGGGATGAGCTCGAGGGTTCCGGCTATTCATTTAAAGGGCATTCAGATACCGAAGTAATCCTTGGGGCTTTTGATGTGTTTGGTGTCGCAGCCACTTTACCGCGGCTCCAGGGTATGTTTGCGCTGGGTATTTGGGACCGGAAGAAAAATAGCCTGACATTGGTCCGTGATCGAATCGGTATCAAACCGCTCTACTATGGCTCCGGGCCGAGAGGCTTTTGCTTTGGTTCTGAATTAAAGCCGTTGATGGTTTGGCAGGGAGAAGTATTGCCAATTTCCAGCCATGGCCTTACGGAGTTTCTCCGCCTGGGCTATGTCCCGGCTCCCTTGAGCATCTTTGAAGGAATCTATAAGCTTATGCCGGGTCATTCTGTGGTTATACAGAATGGGGTATTAGGTTCACCCACGCCTTTTTGGGAGCTCTCAGAAGTCATTGCTGGCTCCAGGGAGAATCAATTTGAAACGGAGAAGGAAACCCTACAGATTCTAGAATCTGCCCTTACGGAATCTGTCGCCAGCCACATGGTGGCCGATGTTCCCCTGGGGGCATTTTTATCCGGCGGGATTGACTCGAGTACGGTTGTTGCCCTGATGCAACGCCAGAGCACTCAGCCAATTAGAACCTTTTCTATTGGTTTCTACGAGGAAGGATACAACGAAGCGGAGCATGCGGCGGCCATTGCGAAGCACCTGGGGACGGCCCATACGGAGCTATACATAACGGACCGGGAGGCGCGTGATGTGATTCCGGACCTACCGGATATGTATGATGAGCCCTTTGCGGATCAATCACAAATCCCAACGTATCTGGTATCCAAGCTTGCCCGGGAAGATGTCACCGTGGCACTGTCCGGTGATGGAGGGGACGAGCTATTTGGAGGCTATAACAGGTATATCTTTGTAGAACAGTTTTGGCGCCGACTTTCCCGACTTCCAGTTTCGCTCCGAAGGATTATCGCGACAGCATTGGACCTGGCAAGTCCTGGCTCATGGGATCAAGTTTTCCGCGTAATTGGCTTACTCTCTAGAGGTCGTATGGTGCCGGCCCTACCCGGCCAGAAAATCCAAAAAATTGCCTCAGTGCTATCCTGTGATTCATTGCTGAGCTTACACAGCCGACTGGTATCCCAGTGGGCAAATCCTGAATTAGTGCTCCAGACAAAATACCAAACGAAGGATGTCCTGTTACAGAAAAGGCTGCGAACTCTTGGGGATCTGGACTCTGCGGAGCAACAGATGTACTGGGATGCATGTACCTACATGGTGGACGACGTACTTACAAAAGTTGATCGGGCAAGCATGCGAGTTGGTCTGGAAGCCCGGGTCCCTTTGTTGGATCATAAGGTTGTGGAACTGGCATGGCGCATCCCTTTGTCGATGAAATTAAGAAACGGACAATCGAAGTGGATATTAAGGCAAATCCTTTATAAGCATGTGCCTCAGCATTTGATAGATCGTCCGAAAATGGGCTTTAGTGTTCCAGTGGACTCCTGGCTGCGAGGAGGGGTAAAGGATTGGGCGGAGTCCTTGATCGCTATGCAGCGGTTAAGTGGCGATGGTTTCTTTGCCGGACCCGAAATTCATCGTACATGGAAGGCGCATCAATCAGGTGCCATTTCGGCCGGCGGACAGCTCTGGACTCTCCTTATGTTTCAGGCTTGGTACGAGAAAACAAAGAAATGGCTATAAAAAGGATACCGTGGTGGCTGCGAATTGCAGCCAAGATAGTATTGTTCAGGCTGCCGGTTCCCTATTCGGTCTGGCAAAAAATTGGACTGTTCAGGCACGGAGAGACCAACCTACCCCGCAGAGCCATTGATACTTTCGATAAATACTACCAGAAGGCGGTGGAAAGAGGAATGTCCACCAAGGGTTTTACCTCCCTTGAGCTCGGTCCCGGTGACTCGGTTCTGACCGGTTTTGTTGCAAGGGCGTATGGGGCTCAAAGGGTGTATCTCTTGGACGCAGGCCGTTTCGCCGCGGCAGATATGAACGGGTACAAAACACTGTACCGGGAGCTTCAAAAGGCACCGATTGCACTTTCATCTCCGGAAAGTACCGAGTCTCTGGAGGACCTTCTTACAGCTAACTCGGTCACTTACCTGACCAACGGAATCCGATCGCTCTCCGAAATTCCTGCTGGATCGGTGGACTTTTTCTGGTCTCAGGTTGTTCTTGAACACATCCCCGAAGCGGAGTTTTTCGATTTCTTCGTTGGCCTGCGACGAGTTCTGAAGGACGGTGCGATAGGAGTTCATAGCATAGACTTTAGAGATCATTTGGGTGGTGGACTGAATAACTTACGTTTCTCCAAAAAGCTGTGGGAAAAAAATTGGTTCTCTCGCTCTGGATTCTATACTAACAGGCTCCGCCCCAGGCAGATGCTGGAACTGCTAGGCCTGGCCGGTTTCCAGGTGGAAGTCTTGAGCGAATTGAGATGGGACCAAATGCCGATCAGGCGAAGGGACTTGGCTTCCGAATTTCGCTCCCTGGAGGATTCTGATTTCTTGATCGCAGAATTGGACATCCTACTCCGTCCCAAAGGGCCCGAACGAGATGGCTGAGCGCCTATTAATCGTGGTTAATGTCGATTGGTTCTTTATTTCCCATCGTTTGCCAATTGCCCTGGAGGCACAGCGTCAGGGATTTGAAGTCCATGTCGCAATGGGACGTAGCAAGGAAGGATTAGCTATGCATGAATATCCTTTCAAAGTGCATAGCTATGACTGGAAAAGGAGCCGGGCCAGCATCCTCGATGAGATCAGGATGTTTATGGATTTGTATCGATTGATGCGAAGAATCCAGCCCAGTATTCTGCACCTGGTCACAATTCGGCCAGTGTTATTTGGAGGTATTGCGGCTAGAATTGCCCGCTTGCCCTCCGTAGTGGTTGCAATTTCCGGCCTCGGGACAACTTTTGTTGCGAAGGGTGTCAGGGGAACACTGCGCAGGCTCGTTGCAGGTATTTTGTACCGCTTTGCACTCAAACAACGAAGCCTCAAGGTTATTTTCCAGAATACTGAGGATCAGAAAATTCTGTCCGGAATCGCCTCCCTTCGTCCAGATCAGTGTGTATTGATCCGTGGTTCGGGAGTGGATTTATTAGCTTACGGGCCCAGGGTCCGAAAATCCGGGCGCTTTACGGTCCTTATGGCCTCTCGGTTGATTAGAGAAAAAGGCGTTCAGGAATTCCTGGAGGCGGCTACCATCCTGAGTCTCCGAAATGTCGATTGTAGATTTTTGCTGGCTGGTGAAATTGATCCAGGGAATCCCAATAGTCTGACAAAAACGGACTTGGAAAAGATTCGGCGGAGCGTGAATGTAGAATATCTCGGTCAGCTCGACAATATCGCAAATACTATACTGGACTCCGACGTCGTTGTTCTTCCATCCTACTACGGTGAGGGATTGCCGAAGATTCTTATTGAGGCAGCAGCTTCCGGGCGCGCAATCATTACCACAGATATGCCTGGTTGCCGGGATGCAATCATTCCCAATGAATCCGGAATACTGGTGCCACCGAGAAACGCAATTGCTCTGGCTGATAGTATCCAAGCATTAATCCATGACCCTGCGCGCGTAAGGCGCTTTGGAAGGGCCGGGCGGAAACTGGCTGAGCGAGATTTCGATATTCGGCAAGTGGTAGCAAGCCATCTGGAAATATACAGGGAATTGTCCTCGGACAGTGCGATGTCAGGCATGGTAGATCCTTAAATGAATCCTTTAACTATTACAGGAGCTTCCGGTTTCGTAGGAACGCGACTGACCCAGGTCCTGGATGAGCGAAAAAGAACGTATATTACTTTGTCGCACAGATTGGGAGCATCGGTTCGGCCGCCGATCCAGCCCGGATCTGCAGTTATTCATCTTGCTGGGTTGGCTCATCGTATGAACAAGCATTCCGAGGGAGATTTGGAAGCGTACCGAGATGCCAATGTCCGCTGGTCCCTTCAGGTTGCAAAGCTCGCCGTGGAGTGTGGTGCCTCTCGTTTTATTTATGTCAGCACAATAAAGGTCAATGGTGAGCGCACTGACAAGACTCCCTTTACCGCCCAGGACAGTCCGAATCCTCGTGGACCGTATGCCCTGTCCAAGTGGGAGGCGGAACAAGGTCTTTCGGAAATCTGTGCAGCAGCAAATTTGGAGTTTATGGTGGTTCGTCCACCACTGATCTACGGACCTGGTGTCAAAGGGAATCTAAATCGATTAATGAGACTCATCGCTTCCGGCTTGCCACTTCCCTTTGGATCCGCCTTCGGAGTGCGCTCCATGATTTCTGCGACTAACCTTTCGGACTTTCTTTTGTATCTGACAGACCTTGAAGAGGGGGCCGTGGTTCCATCAAAACAAAGTTCTATAAGGGAAAAGCTAGAACCCTGGGGTTATCCGATTTTCCTACCTTCGGATATTCATCTTAGCACTGTGAATCTGATCCGGGCCCTCGCGGAGAAAATGGGAAAGCCAGCCAAGCTTATTCCTATTCCGTCCTTTTTCTTTAGGCCCACTCGCCTTTACAACCGCCTGTTTAGCTCACTATCGGTCGATCCCAGGGAGTGTATGGAAATTGGTTGGAAAAACCGTGTGACTGCCGATGAGGCACTAGGAGAAATGGTCCAGAGTTTCCGATTCTCCCATGCTCATGCCTGATTTGCTGCAGCTCTGTATCATTCCCGTTACAGCATTATCCTTCGGGATTTTCTTTCGCTATTTCAAGGATACGCTTCTGGATCATCCGAATTCACGGTCCAGTCACTCCATTTCTAAATCCCGGGCCGGTGGAATCCTTTTCGGGCTCCCCTGGCTTTTGGTAGCTGGTATGGCTGCTATCCTGGGCTTGCCTCTTTTTCAGAGTTCGGCCGGGTTTGATGACCCCACGGGAAAAAGTCACTTATTGTTGGAATCAGGTCCGAGTTCCTGGTGGTTCTTGCTGGGTGCTTTCCTTATTTGGCTAAACGGTCTGTTGGATGATCTTCATCAGCTTCCGGCCAAATACCGCATTGTAATGCAGGCCCTGGGGGTTGCCGCGGGGATCCTGGGGCCTGAGGAATTCCGGGAATCCCTGCATCCTTTGCTGCTACTCCTGGTTCTGGTCGGTCTCGTTTATTTTGTCAACGTATTCAATTTTATGGACGGAACCGATGGGTTGGCGGCTTCACAAGGAATATTTCTATTGGTCGGCGGTTTCCTGCTGGCGTATTCGGGGTTGGCGTTTCAATTATTGGCTATTTCACTTTCAATTTTTTTGTTCTGGAACCTTCCCCGTTCTCGGTTGTTTATGGGGGACAGTGGTAGCAATCTGGTCGGCTACGTGACCGGTTTCTTGCTCCTGAAGATATTTCTTGAAAACCCCGCTCTCGCATTCTTGTTGCCGGTGCTGTTTACTGCGGACACTACGCTGACTCTCCTATTGAGAATTTTTCGCGGACAGATGTTTTATCAGGCTCACCGGGAGCATGGGTATCAGCATCTGGCGGGGAAATTCGGACATGGGGCAGTCCTATTAATTTTTTCAATCTTAAATGCTCTGGTCTTGGCCGCCGCTTTCTGTTTAGAAAGAATTCCGGGTCTATACCAAGATATACTCCTGGTTTCGGTTGTGCACATTCTGGCAGCGGTGTGGTTCTATTTCTGTGGAGCAGGTAGGCCAAGAACTGACTTCTGATTGCAAAAGCATGAATATTGTGAACCCTCGATTGTTAATAACAAGATGAAGCAGAGACTGAACCAAATATTTCAATTACTCCCTCGTTTTAAGGTGCCGGTCGTCATGGGTGTGGATGCCTCCATCGTCGCAATGGCCATTCTCGCCTCCTTTCTTCTGAGGCTGGAAGCCAGTCTGCCCCAGCTTTTCGCAACCCCTTACATTCTTCCGGCCTTAATCATCGGTCTACCTGTGCAGATGACTGTCTTTTGGTTTGCAGGGCTATATCGGGGAATCTGGAGATTCTCCAGTATTCCAGACCTAACGAGAATTCTGGTGGCTACGTTTCTGGGTGTTAGTGCCAGTGCCCTCGGGCTATTCTTCTTCAATCGCCTGGAAAGCATTCCACGAAGTGTCTATGTGATTGACTGGTTAATTCTCGTAGTGGGCCTGGGTGGAGTCCGCTTCAGCTATCGAATCTTTCGAGATTCAATCAGGCCCGGAACTACAACCAAAGCCATAATCGTTGGGGCAGGCCGGGCCGGAGAGCAGCTATTTCGTGAGTTCAAGAACAATCCGGCTCTGAACATGGGAGTTGTCGGCTTTATTGACGACGAGCCCGCGCTGAAAGGAAAATACTTACACGGGGTTCCTGTATTTGGCGGTATCCCCAGGGTGCCCGAAGTGGCCAAAATGACCGGGGCCACCGAAATTCTGATAGCAATACCCAGTATAGACAACAAAAAGATTCGACAGATTGTAGATCTTTGCGCCGATCTCGGGGTGAGCGTTAAGCGATTGCCGGATCTTAGTAGTTTCGTAACGGGCAAAGTGATCGCCACGCAGTTGAAATCGGTTAGTCCGGAGGATCTCCTGGGGCGACCGCCAGTAGAATTGAATCGCCAGGCCATGGCCGAAATGCTGGCTGGCAAGCGAGTTCTGGTTACGGGTGCGGGAGGCTCGATAGGCGGAGAGCTTTGCCGACAAATCATTGCCTTTCAGCCGGCATCCTTGATTCTAGCAGAAGTTACAGAGCTGTTCCTTTATGAGATTGAACGCGAAATGTCTGAGCTTGCCCCCCGTTTACCTGTGACTTACTTAATACAGGATGTGCGCAATAGGAAGGCCGTGGATAGGATGTTTCGAGATCATCGTCCTGAAGTCGTCTTTCATGCGGCGGCGTACAAGCATGTACCCTTAATGGAAGAAAACCCGTGGCAGGCCATAGAGAATAATGTCGGGGGAACCAGAAATGTGGCCTCTGCGGCAGGCTCCTTCGGAGCGGAGAGGTTTGTACTCGTTTCCACCGACAAAGCTGTGAATCCCACAAATGTAATGGGCGCAACTAAAAGGGTTTGCGAAATGGTTTGCACTGATTTGCAGCAAGACTACCCCGAGACTCGTTACATAGCGGTTCGATTCGGTAATGTGCTGGGCAGCACCGGTAGCGTTATTCCACTTTTCCAGAAGCAGATTGAGGCAGGCGGTCCTGTAACCGTAACCCATCCTGATGTCAGGCGCTACTTTATGTCCATTCCAGAGGCGGTGCAGCTGGTAATGCAGGCTGCTGCCATGGGAGCCGGAGGAGAAGTTTTCGTTCTAGAGATGGGCGACCCGGTGCGTATTGTAGACCTGGCCCGCGAGATGATTGCCTTGTCCGGTTTTATTCCGGAGAAAGAAATAAAGATAGTATTTACCGGTCTTCGTCCGGGCGAAAAGCTCTATGAGGAACTTCTGACTGATGCAGAGTCCACGGTGGCCACGTCTCATCCAGGTGTGAGGATCGCCCGTCTATCCAAGAATAGTGAGGATTTTCGAGATCGCTTGGATTCGCTCTTAAAGACCGGTGCTGTCACATCGAGAACGGACCTTATGGAGCAATTGCGTTCTGTAGTCCCGGAATACGGGCCTGCCATAGAAGCGAACCGTAAGAGGTTACGACTTATTCAGTGATGGGGCTTACTGTGCCGGAGGTAGGCGTTCTAGCAGCTCACTTTTTTCGACATACTTGTAGCCACAGATTTTTCTCGGGTCGGGTGGACCGCTGAGGGACGCATTTGAGGTGCAGTTAAACCGCCATTCAATTATCTTACCGTCTTTCATTTGTGGTAGCCTTCCGTCTCCTTCCAGAAGAGGGTATCGCCATTTCGTGCGATCGTCTTGATCTTTTGCACTGACTGGCTCAAGGTGTCCGACGTTTTCGAAGGCAAGGTGTTGGTCCAATCTTCTTATTCCAAAAAGTAGTGAGAGGATGAAGACTGCAGAAAGCAACAATGCGGGCAAAAGGGCTGATCTTGATCCGGGTTTAGATCTCTTTGCCTCCCTGTCATGGTTGCTCCAGAGTAAGATTGGTACAAGTATCATAATCCACCAATTCAGTTGGACAATCCTGATATACCACCATTCTTGAAAGCATCCGTATACTATTACGGCGATAGTGCCGGAAAATAGAATTCTACCGGGGTGATGAATACCTTCCGTTCGGCAAAACTTGCTAATGGTACAATGCAAAGAATAGACAATTAAGGAAAGTAGAGTAGCCAACCCGAACGCTCCCATTCCTGAAGCCACTTGGAGGTAGAAATTATGAGAGCTAGAGTATTGTCGTTGGTACCCCAGGCCTCTTAGTAGGTAGTCATTCCAGAAACCAAACGATTCGATTCCTCCTCCTGTAAACGGGGATTCCCTCCAGAGTAAGACCGCACCACGGAAGAGTTCCGCTCGTAGGCCAAGTATGGATGAGCCATAGGGACTGAGGGCTATGCCAATGAGCAGGAATATCATGGCAAAGGAAATAATGACGGAGACCCACATGATGATTGGTTTTCGCATTTTCTCTATCCTGAGCGAATATGCTGTCATCAGGAATAACGCTATACTAATCAGCCCGGCCCGTGACCCGACGATCATCCCGATATAAAGGATAACCAAAGCAAATAAGGCGAACGCGACTTCAAATCGAATCCCTGTGTAACGTCGATTGACCGGCAAGGCAATCAATGCTAAACCGAATAAGGGCAGACTTGAAACCGTATAGACGGAAAACCAGCTTCGATTCCAGAAGAGAGAATTAACTGAGTAATCTGAGGCGGGTGCCAATGAATTCAAACTGGCGAAATGATTCAATGATCGATCTACGTGTCCACTAATAGCCCAGTGGAACTTATCTAGTGCTGAAGGTATCCCGGGAATAAGCGCTTCGCAGAGGGCCACCAATAATGGTAGCATGAGGGCAAAGGTCAGGCTATAGGTAGGAATGCCCAATTCCTTAACTGAGTAAAGCCACGAAGTAACAAGGTAGATTATTACGAGGTTAATTACTAGAATCTTGACTGAATAATGTGGAAGCCAATCGTGCGCCGCGAGAAAATGGAACGGGAGCAATTTGTATCCCTCGAAGCTTTCGATTAGACCATAGGCACCCATGAAGGAGAAAAGCATAGCGATGATGAATAGTTTTATAATTGAACCCCCGGCGTTACCGTAACTTCTGAGTAATGGTTCATTAGATCGCCAGCAAGTAGCGTAATAGAGAGCGACGGCAATCAATGCCAGATCGTAAAACTCTACCAGTGGAGCCCCTGGCTTGTTGCCGAACAGCGATCCCAAAGCTATCAATAGCGGTACGGCGTAGAGCCGACCTGCGAAGGGAATCAAGAATGCTATCGCCGCTGCCATAGCAATCGAATACTTCCAGGGGTAAAAACTCGCTGTAGTTCCGAGGCAGACAGTGAATACGGCTACTGATACAATAATTTTGTGAATCGGCCACCGGGGCCCCATGCGTTCAGACATTTTTATTCCCATGATGGCCTCTGGGCTGATTTGAACTCCACTACTGGAACTCGGATAAAGGACTTCCGATCAGAGTCCACAAAAAAAGTCGGTGCATGGGCTTGTCCGGCTTTGATTCTCTATCACTCGCCAACGAGGATAAAGCTCTAATGTCGCAGCATATGAAAAGTGCTTAGCTCTTGCGATTTTTAGTAAGCTCATGCCAAAGAAACGGTGCACTTCTCATGCATTCTTTACTCCATTGTCTTCGTAATCCATTAATCAGAAGGAGGAGAAGCAGGGTCACTCCTAGAAAATGAATGAACGGTAGAACAATGGATAATTGATCCAGGGATAGCCCTCTCAAAATGACGCCATTGATGAGCCACCGCGTTGCTTCCGCGTCAGCCCAGAGAGTTATCAGAATAGTTGCTCCAACAATCCCTCGAAAAATAGGTCTACCCCATACAATTCTAATAGAATCCAGAAAAAATGGGAAATAGAGAAGCAAATAGTGATTCCAGAAAATGTTCATATAGACTGGCGGAATCAATAGAACAGCCAGTCTTCTGTATTTACCGACTCTGCAAAGTAATGCAATTGCACCCAGGCTCAGGGTAACCGCAAACCTCAAGATTCCGGAAAGCATTGCTGGATGATTCGGGGCAGGGTTCCAACCGAAATGCTGCATCCAATCCCGGAAGGAGAGCTTGTGTAAAAATGCATCCAGGCTCAAGTTATTGTATGATAGGATTGAAATTTTATTATGATCCGATACGAGCCGAACAAAGTCGCTCATTGCTTCTGGGAGTAGCAACCATTGAGTCGCGATCAATGCCAGCAGAGCACTCGCCTGGATTGATGCCTGTCGAATACGTAGAGAACTCGCCGGATAGAACAATAATACAGCAGCCCAGGGCTTGACGATTACGGACAGCAAGAGAAACAATGAGGCCGATGAGTTCTTATTGTGAGCTGAAGCGTAGAAGTAAGCAGGCACCAGGACTGCCAGGAACTCTACATTCTGGCCTAATCGGAACCCATCGAACACAGAATCACTTAGGCAAAAAATGCCAACTACAATGGCACCTCCTTTTAACGTGCCAGGCCAGCGACAGGCCATGCTTGCGAGAAACCATGCAAGGAAGGGGATTTTGAGTAATAAGAATATTGTTTTGAATTGTGCGAATGTTGTGAGAAGCGCTATGGGCGATACCAGGATTAGATAGGCAGGAAGATAGATATATGTTGTTTCCGCCGCATGACCCATAAGTTGGTCTCTCTCAAATTCCACCCATTCCGGAGATCTCTTATTTCCATAAGCGGAGTTATCGTAGATGGAATTGCCCTTTCCGGCCCATAGGAGATGTGCAGAAACGTAAGTCGGTGCGAGGTCGATATGCTGCTGCAAGTCTGCACCTTTTCTAAAGTTGGAAGTGAAGAGAAATAGGACCGCAAATGAAAATAGCCACATCTTAAGGTGGTGGTTATGAGCACTTCTCTTGATCATATCTTATCTCGGCCTGTAGCAGCAAGAGGGCATAGCTCTAGCTTCTCTCTTAAGTACTTATGAAATGTTTGGAGTTGCTTTACTTCCTTTCTAGCATTTAGTCGAGTGTTAAATCCTGCTGAGATATCAGAGCTCAGCTTTAATTGGAAATCGGTGTCATTATATACATAAGGAACGATGAGCACAGAGTATGAAGAGGAAAGGTGGGAGTTCCAGAAGCGATACCCATTGAACTTCATTGCCTGGTCTATCGGCCGCGGCTCAGCGGTCCATCTTTGTTCTGAAGCGAGGTACTGTAGTTTTTGTGGGCTTTCCCGAATCAAGAGACCTTCTCCCGTTTCTGTGATTGCCTTCTTGGAAGTTGTCTGACCATCGGCCAGAAGAAAAGAGGTTACAATATCTGATCCAGAAAGACAATATTCGCGCCCGGCCGGCAACTTCTCAAGGTAGGTAGAACTATCGAATTGGATGGCAGGTCGAATCAAGTTCTCAAGACACGTAAGGAGGAGGCCTAGAGTCAGGAGTGATCCAATAGTTCTTAGGAAATTTGCTAGTGATTTCATCATTATTTCACCACAGATGTCGAGATTTTGTAAGGATTCATTTCCTCTAACAACCCTATAGAACAATCCTTTGGAATTTCGATTCCCGTATTCCTACGCAGGCATTCAAAGGTCCGCAGAAAAACGCTCCCCATTGGTTGGAGTCTGTAGGCAGTACAGAGATCAAGGCATTTCTGACCTCCGGTCTCAATGGATGCTCGGGCCTGGTAGAATTGGCTGGACCATTGTAGGATTATCGGGTCTCCATGATCCCCGTTAATGAAATTAGACACCTCCTTATGTTTCCGTTGACTAAGAATTGAAACAATCAATACTAATCCGGTCAAGACCAGGACTGGCCCCAGTCGTTTCATTTTTCGCTCTGGCAGACGACGAATGGTGGAGGCCGCAGGGATACCGAAGAATACGGGAATCCAAAATAAAACTCCAGATACAATGGCAACTGAAGTGGGATCGGTCACTCCGATGATTACTTGTGTAAGGAGTAGGCCGACAACGGGTAGGTTGGTCCGATGCTGGCTAAGCCGAAAGATTGCCTTGATACAAATCAGCAAATAAATAAAGAAGCCTAACAACCCATGGCCGTACAGTCTGGATATTAGATCGCTATGTGGGTGAGTGTCGAGTATCCAGGGGTAGCGCCCCACCAGGGTTACCAGTTCGTCCACTTCAACAAAGGGCGAGTGGTGAGAGGTCAAAAAATAAGGACCGAAATGTCCGGACCCAAACAGGGCACGGCCCGGCGATTCAAAGATTCCGGCAATAGAAAGATTCCAGAGTATTCGGCGGATCGAGTTACTTTCGGATGGGTCAACCAAGACAAAACCCGCAATGGAGAAACATCCCAGGGCAAGCGAAAGGAGGAGAATAGCAGACCGGGTCGTCCGTTTCAAGCCAAACTTATGGCCTCCCAGTTCCAACAACAATAAGAGGCCGGTTCCAACAATAGCTATTGTGGCAGCCCTTGTTCCTGCAGCGAAAGTAAGTACGATAAATATTACAGAGAATACCATAGGAATGTAGCCATAAATCCTTGCAGGAAGGATAAAGCAAATGCAAGCTAGCCAGGCCCAAAGTATCGCAATTGTATTTGCGTTTACTCCGGCAGCAAAGGTAAAGGACATTGATTCCTCATTCTTGAAAGCTGCAAATAGAACAAAAAACGCACATACAACCCCCCAGGATATTGCACCAAGCACGAAACGTCGGCGAAGAAATGGATCAGCACCGAGCAGGACCCCAATGAAAAATGCTCCCGGTATGATCAGTAACTGCTTGGTCATATGACTGATGGAAGTTTCTACTCCCTGGATTCCGTGGACGCAGTGGTAAAACTGAAGCAGAATCAACAGGAAAACAATCAGGAATTCGAATCGGAACCATTTTTCGTAGGATACAATCCTTCTCCAGCATACCTGAGCGATTCCGACCATCGCAATGAGGGAACCAAGCCAGCCGCCGTCTCTGGACAGTAGTCCGCCGACCAGCGTTATACTAAACGGGGGTACCAAATTTAAAAAGAGTGCGAGCGTTAGTGCAATGCTGTCTTTTTTGCCGCTTATCCAGGGGAGAGCGGCCATCAGCACAAGAGTCAGCACACGAAATAATACTGAAAGGAACGGATCGTGCGCCACTAATATCCAGGAGTATTCACTGTAGGCGCAATAAATACTCAGGACGGCCAGCAAGAATGCCGAAAACCGGTGCACCCTGAATCTAGTTCGGGCCAAGTGCAGTTGCAAAGAGTACGATATTACGGAAATCAGGAAGAAGAGCGGTAAATTCACAATCTTCCACGCATGCGCTCCTTGAACAAGCGTGGTAGCGATAAGTGCGATCGATACAGTCAATAGCGATATCGGGGCAGATTTGATTGCTGATCTTGAGGAGCCCTGAACCATTAATCTATCACAGAAATCGTTCGCGCACGGCCCCGTCCAGTCTTTCCTGTAAACCAATGATGCTGTTAATGCGGACTCCTGAGGATGCAGCCTGGACTCGACTCCCGGAACCAATTCCCCGTACTGAAGCCTACCTTTCCTGGATGCATCCTCAATAGCCCGGGCAACAGGCATGCTCCGGTCCGATCTGAAGAGACCGACTCCGAGCAACCTCACTGGCGCCCGTTGCCGCGTTTTCCCGCTTCAGGACTGCTTTGGTCCAACTCAAAATGCCCCGGCCGAGGATTTGTCCGCGGCCAGAGCTGAGTCTGAAATCAATAAAATGTAGAAATATTTACATAAATTTTGTTATCAAGTCATGGACAGCGTCGAGTTTGTCCATTTAGCGGGGAAATCCTTCCGGGATGCAGCAAAAACACAAAACGGGAAGACTACCGAGAATGCACAGAATCCAGACGACTATCGCCCCTCTGCTAATCCTCTTTGGACTTTTCTGCAACTGCCAGTATACATCCGGTGATCCGGACCAGTCGCTGGAAATGCTTTCTTTATTATCTCTTACGAGCCGCTGCTCCGCTCCCACCGGTGCGGTTATTCTGGCCAGCGACGAGATCTACGAACTGAATATGGACTCTGAGAGTTATCAGACCAGTTCATTGACTTTCTATGGCTATTACCCAGGTCCTTACATGATCTCCCTGGCTCCAGATGGTAGTGCTGCTGCACTCTCGTATTCCGATGGTTTTTACTCCGGAAATCCCTCCGTTCATTTTTATTTTGCGGAGGGCAATGACTGGCATTTCGCATCCATGCTGGATTCGCCAGACACGGATTTCGGTGCTTTTCGTTTTCATGATAGTTTGAACGGACTCTTGGCTGCCGGTGATGCTTCCGACTATGATCCGCACTTCTCCTCGCTTCTTGGTGATTACGGGCCTCTTTTCTCTGCTTCAGATCCCATATTCGCACCATTGCAGACCGACGGAAACGGAGTCTTTCTGGAAGCCCAGACCGGCGGCGATATAGGTCTATTCCAATGGAAGGATAACGTCTTAAATCCTGTATTCTCGCAAACCGGGCTGGATGTGCAATGGTTCACTGCATCCCGGGATGGTTCCGTGATTGCATTTCTGGTAACCGGCGGATCGGAACCAGTGCTCAAGATTAAGGGGGGGACCAACCGCTCCTATGTAGCTTCGGACCTGGGATTGAGTTACCTGACCGTGGCATTTGATTTAACGGCGGATGGTCGATATCTGGTGTATCAGGCGTCCGACGATTCAATAGTGGCGCGTAACATTGTCACTGGCGAAGTGAGCCAGGTATCGGGCTCTCTACCGGCCGAGGCCGCTTTCCTTGAGATCCCCTGCTACCTCTAGATCACCGGTAGCAATATTCAGCGTGCGCAATGACCATCTAATCAAGATCAAATTGCCCCTTTCGTTCCCAGCATTATCCCCCCCCCCATGCGCTCGCTGGCACTGCAATGGGAATCTCCTCCCTTACCCTCTCCCGCAAGCCTCCAGAACCAGAAATTTTGCAGCCAAAAATAGCCTTAACTTCTTACAGCTTTGGTCGTCCAATAGAGGACCGTTACAGATAAGCTCGGATCGGCCATCATCCGAGTTAGCAAGATCAAGGAAGACTCTATGAAAAGAAACCGAATATTGTTATTTTCTCTTTCTGCGCTGGCCAGTGTGGCCGTGCTACTTTCCCCCAGGCCTTCTGAAGCCCAGGTTACCTGCGTAGGTTCTGCCTGTAATCTGAGTCCCATACCAGCTTCCAGCTTTGACAGCACACTGGCAGCCTTCAAAATTCAGTTTGCTGATCCCCTGGCCAAAGATATGGCCGATGCAAGTGTTCTGGCCGGAATTGGATCTGTGCCCATGGGCGGCATCAACATGGATGGATGGACTATAGGACTGGGAGCTGTGGCAACCAATGAACCGGAATCCTTTACCAATGTTGTGGTTCCCGACGTCGGGGCGTACTACAATGTAAAGACCGTGGGCGTAGGTCTGAGTCCTCGAATCTACGGCGGCGTTAATCTTGGCCTGTTCTTTGAAAGAACTCCCATGCACAAAGTGGCCAGTAGATTCGAGGTGTATCTAAGTCTTTTCGATGCCCGATACACTTACGGCGGAGATACGAAGCTGGAAACGTTGAGTTCCGGCGTTCGTCCTACGGACCAGACAAAGATCAGTGCGTACTATCGGGGGCTGGACATTCGTTATCAACTGGTGAAGCGAGACAGGAATGCAAGTCCTCTGTTTCGCTGGAACGGTCTGAATCTGGGTCTCGGATTCCATCATACAAGACAATCTATATCCTATTATCAGGTGAACTCATCCATTCAGATCGCTCAGTTCAGCGGTGGCCAGATTGTATGGAACGGAAACAACCAGGCAAATATGAGTACAAATATTACTTCCGTGCCTGTTGAGTTCATGACCGGGATTCAGGTGCTGTACTTCATGAACCTGAACATCGGCGGCGGGGTGTCTTTTAATAAGGGTTCCACTAACTTTACAGTGAACCGATTTGGACCTGTATTCCTTGCATCGGAGCTGGAAAAGGTAGTAGGGGTTCAGGCACCGGAAGCGAATCTATTTATGAACGTTCCAGGGGATGGTCCTGTGGATCGCTACACTGGGTTCGGTCGGGTTGGTCTGACCTTCAACATCTGGGTTGTAAAACTGGATATCGAAGCCATGACCGCTGGAAGCACCAGCGGAGTGCAAATCGGGATTCGCGGAGAATTCTAGAACTCTCATTTCGCTAAGAGTGTTGCAGCTCTCCATTTAGCATCTGCCATAGCCGCCTGGAAAACCTGGTGGCTATGGCTGCAAGTGAGAACGAAGGAAAGCGGCACCCCGGGTCCTGCGACTCCGGTAAGGTTCCTCCATCTGCTAATATTCTCCTTACCATTTCTTTTTGCGGTGCTGTGGTCTCTGCCCAATCTTGATACTCCGGTTCTATCGTAGCTGCTCCATGCTCCCTTCGTGTTCCCTCCATCTTCTCTCGCTTGATAAGCTCAGCTGCTGCCGTTTATCCATGGACTGAATCCGGTTTTACAGCACAGGCCAGCCCCGGAATCTGACCCGACATGGCTCTCATCGTACAGAAATTTGGCGGTACTTCGGTGGGTGACACGGACAGGATTCGCTCTGTTGCAAACCGTATCAAGACTTACTACGAACATGGCCATCAGCTTGCTGTAGTAGTCTCCGCCATGGGGAAGACCACCGACAAACTGGTGGATATGGCCCAGGAACTCAATGAAAGCCCTCGGGCCAGGGAGCTGGATATGCTTCTGGCTACTGGCGAGCAGGTTAGTATCGCACTTCTGGCCATGGCTCTGGACGGTCTGGGGGTTCCCGCCATTAGCTTTACCGGCGGTCAGGTAGGTATCATCACCGATACAAAGCATTCATCGGCCAGGATTCAGGAAATCGATACCACCAGAGTTCGACCCTACCTGGAAGAAAGGCAGGTCTGCATTGTTGCCGGGTTTCAGGGAGTGGACAAGGAAGCAAATATCACTACCCTGGGGCGAGGTGGGTCCGACCTTACAGCGGTTGCTCTGGCAGCAGCACTGCAAGCAGATGAATGCGAAATCTTTACAGATGTAGATGGCGTGTACACCACGGACCCAAACAAAGTGCCCACTGCACGCAAGATGAAGGCTATCGCCTATGAAGAGATGCTGGAGCTGGCACGACTGGGAGCTGGAGTTTTACATTCCCGAAGCGTAGAAGTTGCCTCAAAATATGGAATTGTAATTCATGTTCGGTCCAGTTTTAACAATGCGGAAGGGACGCGAGTAGTGCCCGAGGATCAAGTAATGGAAAAAGTAGTTGTACGCGGCGTAACCCTGAAAACAGACGAGGCTCGCATATCTGTCATCGACATTCCGGATCGACCGGGACTGGCAGCCAGTCTATTCAATCGATTAGCTCGCGCCGATGTTAACGTGGATATGATTGTCCAGAGTTCTGGAAAAGAAAATCAAAACACGATTTCGTTTACAGTGCCTCGAAATACCTTGAAAGTAACCAGAGAAGTTGTGGATGCATTTCTGGCAGAACAGCAGGCAGGTAACGTTGAAGTGGATGAAAAGATAGCAACCATTTCTGCTGTGGGAATTGGGATGAAGTCTCATTCCGGAGTGGCCGCATCCATGTTCGATGCTCTGGCAAAAAATGAAATCAACATTGAAATGATTTCTACATCTGAAATCAAGATCACTGTGGCCGTTAAAGAAGAGCAGGGTAGAAAAGCTCTGGAAGTAGTCCACGACGCCTTTGGCCTTGGCAACGAACCACAGGAAAGTTAAGATGACTGGAACATCATTCTGGCTATCGACTCTTCGCGGCGAAAAAAGTTTTCGTATGGGGCCGACCAGAAAGACGCGTAATGCATCCATCGTAACCCTGCATCTTTTGTAAAATGAGCGAACTCAAGCCATCTTCTCCCATCGGGGTATTTGATTCCGGCATGGGCGGACTTACGGTCCTTTCTGAACTGGTATCTGCGCTTCCTGGAGAGGACTTTGTATATCTGGGAGATACGGCCAGAGTGCCCTATGGTTCTCGCTCTCCGGGCACCATTCTGCGATATAGCAGGGAAGTGAGCGAATATCTATTACGGTTCGACATCAAGCTTCTGGTTATCGCCTGCAATACGGTGAGCGCTCATGCAGAAAGTATTTTGCGCGAAGAACTGCCCTGTCCAGTAATAGGAGTAATCCATCCCGGGGCACGAGCTGTGGTGGCACAGTCCCGAACCGGTCGTGTAGGTGTCATAGGAACAAGGTCTACCATCAAATCTGGAGCCTACGAAAGGGAGATTCGCAGGCTGAACAGCGATTTAAGCATCTTTTCTAAAGCCTGCCCGTTGCTGGTTCCGGTAATAGAAGAAGGCTGGATGGATAAGAAGGTTACAGGCCAGATTCTCCAGGAATATCTAAGCGAAATGGTACGCGAAGATGTGGATTCGCTGGTTCTGGGATGTACCCATTATCCTCTTCTGAAAAAGGCCATTAAAGATCAATATCCAGAACTGAAACTCATCGATTCCTCGGTAGAAACAGCTCGAGCGGTGAAGCAACAACTGGAGGAGCGGGAGCTCTTAAGGGAAGCTTCCGAAAGCGGACCAACCTCTGGCCTGAAGACCGATAATGGAAATCGAGGTTCCGTGCGAATCCTGCTCACTGACATTACAGATCACATAGAAAGCCTGGAGAGACTGTTCTTTCGCCATCCATTTCAATCCCTGGAAGAAATCCAGATAGATGACATGACCAGATAGGTTAAATGCCCGGATAGCTAGAGTGAGCCGATTGCGGGTCCTGTGGCCTCAGAGCTCCCGTTTGTAGCGGAATGGTCTTTAACCCAGAGTGCCACAGAGTCACAATGATTTCCGCAGGGCTTCGCTTCCCGTACTGCGAATGCTAAAAATTCATCCGGGCTCCGCCGGTATTGCTTGCCCTGTTTTTCTCAAATGGTAATAAGTGTAAATGTTTCGCTTCCTGCCATTTTCCGTCTCCTGCCTACTTTTGCTGGGCTGTCAATCTATGCCAGGAAGGGAATCCGCTGCGGCCGAGCGATTTATGCAGAATCTGGCCAACGCAATCCATCAGGCCTGCCGCACGGGTCAGAGCACCTCTGTTTCCATGACTGAAGTAGAATCCTTCTATGTCCTGCAGGGATCGACGGTAAATCAATCTGGTTCCCAGCAATTACATTCCCTTTCCGGCCAGGAGCTGAAGAACCTGGGAAACAACCGAATGGAGCTTCATCCGGGAAAAACGGCTCTGGTCTTTCTTCTGGTGAATGGGCAGGAAATTAACGGATCAATGCAGGGGCCGCCCTGTCCGGTGGCCCTTCCTGCAATTTCCTATGGAGGAACGGACATTCGAATCGAAGTGTTGCCTAGCGTATCTGCCCTGGTAATGGCCGCTTACAATGGGGACCTGGATTCTGTGCGAAAGCTTCTGGATCGGAAAGTGGATATAAATGGCCAGAGCAAGGTCACTCCATTGATTGCAGCCGTGGACGGAGATCGCCTGGAGGTGGTCAGCCTGCTTCTTCAGCGAGGTGCGAATCCCAATGTAAGGGCAGAGTTTAACGGTCAGGTGGCTTTGCACTTTGCTGCGAAGAAGGGAAATCTGGCTGTAGTAAGCCTCTTGCTGGAAAAGGGAGCCGAACCAAATGTCCAGGACCCATCCAGGCAAACTCCTCTGTGGAGCGCATCGTTCTTCAATCATCCGGAGGTTATCCGTATTCTGGTGAAGAAGGGAGCAGATTTATATCATAAGGATCCCGCTGGTAACAGCGCTATGTCCATTGCTGCCGCTGGCGGAGCCCAGGATGCAATTGCCCAGCTTGTGGCCCTGGGATTGAAACCCGATGAGCCAAATCGCTTTGGCCGAACTCCTCTCTTCGATGCCGTGGAGCATGGTCAGCCAGGTGCCGTGCAGCAGCTGCTGAAACTTGGTGCCAACCCGAATCAGAAGGCAGACAGTGGAAAAACGCCCCTGCAGGCTGCTCGAGCCAAGGGCCATCCAGATATAATTCGAATGCTCCAGCAGGCGGGCGCCCGATAGGGCTCGCCCATGGTCTGGACCGCGCCAGTCTCCTGGAAGCCATAGAGCAAAGAAAGGGCTTGCACTGATTTCGGGCCTGGATTATGTCTCATAAAGAGAGGCTGGGCCAGCCGTGAAATGACCTGTCCGATTGCGCCACCGTGCGCCACCGTGCGGCACCATGCGCCGGATAATGTCTCATGCGCTTCTGGCCGTGTAGCCTCCGGGAGACAATCTGCAAGAGTGCCCGGATTATGTCACATTCGCCCTCGGACTCGTCTGTGCCGGCCGCCGAAACTGCCTCCATTCACGGCCGCAACCCATCGTAAATTAAGCAAAAAAGTATTGACGTAACTTTTGTTACCCTATCTTTTGTGTGGTTATGAAGGATCTCACCGAAAAGCAGCAGGCTATCTTGAACTTTATAGAGGAGTCCATTCGCTCCCAGGGGTATCCGCCCACCATTCGGGAGATCGGAGATACGTTCAGTATTACGGCCAAGGGTGCCTACGACCATCTTAAGGCCATTGAAAAGAAAGGCTACATTAAGTGTGTTAAGAACCGAAGTCGTGCTATTGAGCTTTTGCGCACTTCCGCCGGTGGGGAGCCCATGACTCTGGAGCAAACTGTGAGCGTTCCTTTGGTGGGTCGGGTTGCCGCCGGGTTGCCCATTCTCGCTCAGGAAAACATCGAAGAGTATCTTGCATTTCCCAAGAATCTGGTGCCCGATGGAGGAGTATTTGCCCTGCGGGTCACCGGAGATTCCATGATCGAAGCCGGAATCCATAACGGAGATATCGCTGTTATTCAAAAGGCAGATACAGCGGAGAACGGAGAGATTGTCGTAGCGCTCATTGAGGATGAAGCCACTTTGAAATACTTCTACAAAGAGAAGAAGAGGGTGCGTTTGGAGCCTGCAAATCAGGCCTATAAGCCAATCTTTGCCACAGAAGTAATGATCATTGGTAAGTTGGTTGGACTTTACAGACAGTTCTAGAACCCTGGGGCGATGCATCCCGCTTTTTTCTACGGAATACTGAAGCCCATTCTCTTCTCACTGGATCCAGAGAAGGCTCATGAGCTGGTAACCGGTCCAGCTCGGACCATGCTTGCTCTTCCAGGGGGGCGAGCCTATTTAAAGGCCACACTGGCCTTCGAAAGCCCGGAGCTTGAAACGGAATGTGCCGGGATTCGATTTCCCGGTCCCGTGGGGATGGCCGCCGGATTCGACAAAACGGGTGAACTCTATCCATTCCTGGCATCGGCCGGCTTCCATTTCATTGAATCAGGAACGTTCACTCCGTTGCCACAGGAAGGCAATCCCAGACCACGGCTGTTCCGATTCCCGGATCAGGGAGTCCTCATCAATCGAATGGGATTTAACAATCCTGGAATGGATAGAGCAGCCACGGAGTTTCGCAAGCAGGACTCTTCGCTTCTGAAGCGTGCTTCATCTCGTCCAAATCCTCGGGGAGTCAACATCGGAAAAAACAAAGTAACTCCCAACGATGAGGCCATTCAGGACTATCTTAAATGTCTTCGCACACTGCATTCCTTCGCGGACTATATAACCATAAACATTAGCTCTCCCAACACACCTGGATTGCGGGATCTTCAGTCCGCAGGATTTCTCAAGGAGTTGCTTCAGGAAATCAGCCAGGCCAGCAGGGAGCTGGAGTCGAAGCTGCCTGTCTTTGTGAAGCTTGCCCCGGATATCGATGATCGGGATCTTCCAGGATTGATTGAGGCCGCCTCCAACGGTTCGGCCTCTGGCATCATTCTTACAAACACAACCATCAGTCGGGACTTTTCCGGCGCTTCTTCAGAAATGAAAGATACGCAGGGAGGCCTTTCTGGATCCCCTCTCTTCGACAGGAGCACGGAACTGCTACAGAAGGCCAGAGACATTGCAGGTGAGGACATGGCACTTATTGGCGTGGGCGGCATTGATTCGCCGGTCCGGGCCCTGGCAAAGATACTGGCAGGCGCCGATCTAGTTCAAATCTACACTGGATATATCTTTCAGGGACCCATGCTGCCTGCGAAAATCGGGCGTTTTCTCCATCGAGTGTGCAAAACCGAAGGATGCCGGATCCAGGATTTGAAAGGCGCTCAGAAAAGATTTTCGCACTGGCTGAAAGCTTGAGTAATAGGACTGTTGGATCAGAACAGCCTTGACAGGGTCGGCTGTAGAACCATAGAAAGATATGGCTACCGATGACAAGTCCGGCAATGAGCGCTCGGTCCGAGTATGGCAGCAGCTGGATCTGGATACGGTGAAAAAGCACCTGCTTCTGATCGATGATCTTTACGGCACCTGCGCTGCATGCAAGCAGATTGGCCTGAACTATCTGAAGGACTCCAGTTGTAGCGGTTGCGGAACTGAATTCAAATACCTGGCTACCAGACTTAAAGATCCAGCAGAGACGGGAAAGATCCTTAAACGAATTGTAAAGGAGAAGCTGGGCCTTACTCTAATTGATCGAGAAGACTACGAAAAGGCGCTGGCAGAGAAAAACATCGGAAACCTTTTCAAGGATTCTGAGTGAGTTATCAGCCTGGCACTTTCTCCGGCTTCTGGGGGCTGGCAATATTCTGCACGGCCGACAGCAGCGGGGAAAGGTCGTAATAGAAGATCGGATAGCTTCGGTCTCCATAGATCTTTCTTGCTCGATCTACGTACCTTGCCCGGGCCCGTTCCTTTCTCAGATCCTTTTTCTGGCCCTTCAAATAGAGACCCGCCTTTTTGCGAAGCTTCAAGAATTGACCATGCAATTCTGAGCGATCCTGGCCCTTTTTCCTGGCCACCTGCCACTGCTGTATTAGATCATCCCTTTCTTTGCGAAGCTTGCATTCAGTACTCAGAAATTGAGCGGGATCGAATTTAATTTCTCGCATTTCCAGTTCTACTTCCGGAACAGTTCTGGATTCCACCGGCAAATCCGCTCGAGGTTGCATGCTCAAGCTCGCAGTGGCCACCAGGAAGGGCGCCGCATCGCATTGAAAGAATTCAGAAATCAAATTCTCGGTAATTCGATCGTATCTGCCTCCGCCGGTGCCATGAATGAATAGATCGCAGAAGAACAGACGAAAGAAAAGACTGGTGGTTATGGCTCTGGGATAGATCTTACCTTTTCCAGCTCGGGCGGACTCAATCGCTTCCTGAAAGCCTTCATCCTGAAGTGGCTCTCGAATGCCATTTTCGATATACCAGAATGGTAGTTCGCCGCTGGCCTCATCCAGGTCCGGCAATGGCTGTGCTAGATTCTTGATTTTTCGCTCCCGGCGATACCTGGCCAGCTCAAGGTTGTAACGGCTTCTGAAATCATCGGACCTTTCTGCGATGAAGGTTGCGAAATAGAGAAATGCCTCCGAGTCAAAAAGATCTGACGCTCGAACATCCCTTATCTGGATACCTAATTTTTCATGGGCCAATCTGCGTAGCTCTGTGGACGGATCCAGAATAGATTCTGCAGTTTCGATGGAACGTTTAAAATCTTGAATCATCCTTCTGGCACTTTCCCTGGAAGCAGGATTCAATACCAGGTGCAGACCGCGGCAAGCATCATCACAGGCCTGAAGCAACCGCATGCGATCGGTTTGCGTAAACTCTACGGAGCCTACGATTCGTCTGGAATTCCCGTATCTTGCTGTGCGCTTTTGAACGGGCCATGCGGCCGTGCCGGTGACGGTACTGGAGTAATCCAGATCCATTAGTGCTGGATACGAAAATTCCAGGTCCACTTCGTCCGTGTCCAGAACGATATTGTAAGCCACTCCATTGTATCGCTTTGCCAGAGCATGAGCCAGCACATCCTTCATCAAGAGACCGGGATGATACAGCACCGGCTGATGTCCTGCTGCGATAAGCAATCCGCAATCATGAGTCCAGCCCATACTTTCGCGCAGCTTAAGTGCCTGCTCTTTTAGAGTGTCCGGACAGAGAATTCCAGCCCGGCATTTTTCCAGGCGACTCTGAATCTTCTGATCCAGATTATCCAGGTTTTCAGGTATAGTAATGCTCAACGATAACCCTCGGGCCAGTTTTTGAACAGGGTGATTTCTCTCTGGTAGAATGGTTCGGCCGCTTCTACTCCGGCCTGAAAGCCCCAGTATTTATTTTCGTTCAATACGCTTTCTATGATATGCTCTTTCTTGCCAGCTTTGAACTGAGACTCATAGCACTGTATGGCCTCTCTTTTCTTTTCCATCTGCGAAGATACATCAAAGACATAGGAAGGCTCCATCCTCAGGCGGATGTGCACCGGAAAATAATAGATTACTCTTCGAGGGAAAAAAGGCTCACCGGGAATATCGGATTTGGTAAGTTTGGAATAGAATCTACCTGACTCAGCCAGCTGCCCGGCAGCAATATGATCTGGATGCGCATCCACTGGATAGGGTGCAAAAATGTAATCCGGCTTGAAGTCACGAAACTCCGCCGCCAGCTTTTTGCGATTCTCGATGGTTTCTTCCAGATACCGATTGGGCATATCCAGTGTTTTTCTGGGTGCTCCCAGAATAGAGGCGGATTTCTGACTTTCCCGGGCTCGAATCTCCGGGGAACCATGGGGCGTAGGTTCTCCATTGGTTAAATCCAGAATCAGTACTTCATGACTTTCTACCAGGCTGGCCACGGTTCCACCCATGCCCAGCTCCACATCATCAGGATGGGCACCCATACAGAGGATTCGCAGCCGCATTTGTACAGTTTCGCAATTTGTGCTCTGAGAGCAAAGAGAAATGTTGCGAATTATGCTCCGGTTCCGGGTCGTTTATCCCTGGCCTGAATGCATATTGATTGCAGGGAGCAGTTCGGGCAGATTTGGGCAAACCAGGTACCCCGGCATTGTCCAAGGATTCCAGGTCGGGTAAGTGCAAAATCGTATCTGAGCGGATCTTCCGGAGCCACACCGGAAAGCCCCACGGAGATCTGGGAGGCCATTTCCCAGTCCTGGGTCTTGCGCTCCGTGAATTGCAGGTTTCGGCCAATTCGTCCCATGTGAACATCCAGAGGAATGATTAGATCGGCGCTGGAAAATGTTCTGTAGATTCCCAGGTCAGGATATTCATTTCTTACCATCCAGCGCAGAAACATGCATAGCCGCTTTCTGGCTCCTCGTCCTTCGGCCTGGCCAATCCAGTGAAGGATACCGGGACTTCGTCTGGCTTCCGGAATTCCTTTCAAGAAACTGCGTTGAAACCGGGCCAGTCGGTGGATGGTGGGCGCTTTCGGATTGCCAAAGTGATACTCCAGAGGCAGGCATGTGGAATCTTTCGCATGCTGCGACTCCCGGACCATGTCAGAAAGACGCATTAGAATAATGTGTACATCCCTGGAGCTTTGAAATCTGTAGTAGGGCATCTCCTGCTCCTGTAGATACAGGTCTTCGCAGGCAAGGAACTTGTGAGGTTCATTGGTTAGAATCGGAAGCAGCTTTCCCAGAAAAGCCTGAATAGAACTCACCCGGCCATAGGCAAAGAGCGCACATAGAAGAGAAACAATCTCCCGATCCTCCGGCTTTTTGCTTCTATGTTCATGGACCAGAGCCAGAGGATCGGATTCCAGATAGCGTTGGGAATTGTACCTGGAATGCAAATCCTCCAGGATATCTTTCATGCTTCTAGTCTTCATCCAGACCGCCCAGATTATCCCGGGTAATGGTCACTGACTTTCGTTTTGGTGGTCTGCCAGGTTCCGATTCAGTAACCTCTTCAGGAGTATTACCGGGTTTTTCGCGATCCAATTTGAGAAATGATAACAACGTGGTCAGCGGGCCCTGTCTTGGTGCGAACTCAAGGGCCAGAAAAGTGGTATCGTCATCCGGGGACCGAGAGCCTCTGAAATGATTTAGCTCTTCGCGAAGCTTCAGATTGATTTCCTCTAAAGGTTTATCTCCTTCATCCAGAAGAAACCGGGCAAACCTGGATTCTCCAAAGGCTTCTTCATTTTTGGCAAAGGTTTCCAGTACCCCATCCGAGCATAAGAACAGTCTCTGTCCCGGACGCAGATTGTACACACTGGTTCTGTAAGGACTGGGAAGCACTCCCAGTAGCCTCTGGGTGTCTTCCAGCTTTATGATCTGATCTTCCTGGGGGCTGCGAATGAGAGGACCCGGATGGGCCGCATTCAGATACTCCATCTCTCCCTTTTCGCGATCCAGCACCAGAGCGAACAGAGTAAAGAATTCGTTTCCTTCGTATCTATCCAGGAGAAATGAATTCAGAGTATTTACTGTCTGGACCAGATTGGAGCCGGCAGCGAGATGCGAGCGAACAATGCTTCGCATGGCATTCACGAGATAGCCGGTGCCCAGACCGTGTCCGCTGACGTCTCCCAGAAAGATGGCGCTTTTGTTTCCTTCCAGTTCAATATGATCCAGGTAGTCCCCGGTTACGCTGATTACCGGAAGATTGAAATAGGACATGCGAATGCCCTGAGGCAGATTTTCAAAGCTGCTGGATACCTGCCTCTGGAATTGCCCGGCAAGATACACCTCCCGCATTTTCTGTCTCTTCTCTACTTCCTGGAAGAGCAGGGCAAAGTTTTCTACCATCATTCCTGCAAGCCTGGAGGCTTCCTGGAGATAGCGGATTTCGCTGAGTAGCAATCCATCTCTATTTCTTGGCTTTCCAATCAGCAATGCAGCCCTGGTAGGGAGTCTCAGTCGATTGGAAAGGGCTCCTCTGTTTAGCTTGAAGTAGGAATTCTTGCTCTCTCTCTGTGTCTTGATTTCCTTTAGATGCTCCTGGAAGCGAAGCCTCAATGAAGGCATTTCCAGACCTTCAATTCCCACGGCTAGGTGAATGCGATTTCTATACAGGAATTTGTAGAGTTCGCCTCGCACTCCCGTTCCGTAAGTAAGATAGGATGTGACCACGATTCTTTCCGGGGCTACGTGTCTCCAGAGAGGGCTTCCATCTGGCAGTCGAAGGATCCCTTCTGTGCGAATGCGTAAATCCGGGAACGTAGAGGTTGAAAAAAGTAGATAAGCCTTTTCAATGTTCAGAGTTCGCTCAATCTCTCCCAGAAAGGCTGCGGCAGTGGATTGAATCTTTAGCGGATAGCTCATTAAACTGGCCAATCGCTTTAGCGATTCTGCCAGTTCACCGCTGGGACGCAGCAATCTCTTGTCCAGAATCCTGGAAGTGAACCTTCGCGCCGGATCCATAAAAAAGGTAATGGAGAAGATGATAACTATATGTAGAATCCACCGGGCATCTGTTAAACTTTCCGGAAGTATTAGACTGATTGTAAGAAGTGCAAGGCCGTATATTCCTATAAAAACCACAGTCAGAATGCCTGCCAGCAACGACCGGGTGAGGATGAGTTGAAATGGCAACAGATGGATTCTGTAGGTGCCGTAGAGCAAAGTACTTGGAAAGATAAAGAACAGAAGCACCGGCACCAGAAAAGGATCCATTCTCCACAGATGCATGGTAGTCAATACAGAGGGCAGGATCAGTCCAAGCAAAGTGCCCATTGCCAGAATCCATTGCTTGATTCTATCAATGCCTTCCGCATCTGTGCGAAGCGCTGCATCGATCTGAATGGCCAGAACCACCAGGGCCACAGCAATGTATAGATATCCCGCCAGGTAGGTCAGATTGTACACGCTTTCTTCGCGATCGGAGCCGCTGTAGGCAAGCAGGGAAAAGAAAAGTACAAAGAGCAATTCGCCCAGCGCCAGTTGTTGTGGAACTGCCTTGCCGGTGGTGCGAAGTCCCAGGTTTAGCAATGCCGGAATTAGCAAGAAGCCTGCTATCTGCCAGAGTATCATTCCATCCTGATAGGCCAGCAGATACATGCCGGAAATAATATAGAATACCGTTGCAAAGCAAAACCCGGACAGATGAAGATCATTACCGTAGCTCAGAAACCAGATGCCGCATAAGAAGGATACCAGGGCATAGAGAATGAGTAATTTGTATATCTCCAGAAAATCCAGTAGGTCAAACCGAACCGTCTGAAAAATCTCTTCTCCTTCCTGAGAGATCACTCTATGAATCTGTGGAAAGTCCGATGTCGTGGCTGTTTTCAAAGCTGGCTTTCCATCGATTAGCATTATGCGATCCGATGGTACCAGATTGGTTTCGGAGCTGTACACCACAGTTCCATCTGGCAGATAGAGAAAGGGCAGGCGATACACTTCCCTGGAAAACATTAGAAGTACGGCCGCTCCCATGAGCAGCGCAGCAAGAGGATACACCCAGCGATTCATCAAAAGACTCACTGTTCCTCGCCTCCCTGAATTACAGCCTCTCGAACAGACCGAATATCCAATAGCACCTGATTGTTATGTTCTACGCGATATAGAATACCGGGACTCAAATCCACGTAGTTTCGCCAGCCAGGAGAGATTAAAATTCGGTCCGGTTGTGTTGTATCCTGAAAGCGAAACTGCTTGCCCTCAACAAAGACAGTCATGGAGCCTCCGTCATGGAACTGCGCAATAAGCATCTCCACTCCGGGTTCTGTGCGAATGAGGGAATTTTCCTTTCGCATATGGCCCAGGATTCTATGGATGCTCAGGTCCGATTCAAGATGAACCAGAGAATACAGATGGCCCAGGAGCCCGGATAATACAAGGCCCGAAACCCCACCGCCTCGCGATGTGGCGAAGATTACCAGAAAGAGAGAATCGTTGACTATGAAGAATTCCTGCACCGAGCTACCGCTATCATCTTCATGGGGCTGAATCTGAAATCCAGGGAAAGAAGGGACCCTGGAGTTCTTCATGAGGCTGTGGACTTTTTCGGCGCTTTGAAGTTCCTTTTCAAATTCACCGGCATCAATTATCTTGCTGCTCAGGATATGATTTTGAATGCTTACGGCTGCCTTGCCTGCAAATAGCTGAAGGGCCCTATCTGCAAATTTATTTCTGGGAGGTTCCATAAGAAAAAGAAATCCCAGAAGTCGAGTACGAAATATAAAAGGAACGATCCAGGCAACCCGGTTCTGTTGCATGATATCCCGGAGAGACTCGGGAACTTCTTCATCGTCAATGCGTGCAATCTTGCGAAAGGCCTTGAACTCTCTTTTTAAGTCTTCTGTCTTCTGATAGTAGATGGCATTCCCTTTAATTATTTTTCCGTTCTTGTAGATATGGAATCTATAGTTCTTGCGATCTTCAGAAAGCAAAGCTATACGCGCAGATGTTACTCTCAGCCAGAAAAGTAGATCTGGAATGATCTGATGCAAGAGGGAATCTACTGAAAACTGTCGGGCCAGGAAATCCAGATGGTGGATATCCTCGTCCACCAGGGTTTCCCAGTCCTGTCTGCGAAACAGATGTCTTAGCAGTGATTCTCGCGCAGGGAAGAGAATCAAAACCGATAGAATAATAAATAGCAGCGTGACCAGGTTTTCCCGCCTGGATGCGTCTACAGGAGAGGCATCCCCGGAAGGAAAAATGGCATGAAGTAGAAAGAATAGACCTGTGATTACCACGGCGGAAACAGCCGTTACCAGCCAGCTTTGCAGTCTGTATCTGCCAGCGGGTGTATTCCAGATCTTTGACATCTCAGGTCGTATAGTCCGCATTGAGCCGGACGTAGTCTGCAGTCAGGTCACTTGCCCAGAATCGCTCGAATTGAGTGCCCATATCCAGATCCACCTTGATTCGAACCTCGGGCTGCTGAAAATGCTGCTTTAGCTTCTTCAGGTCCGGATTGATTTCCTTTCCGGCACCGGCAAAAAGCAGCTGATCTCCAGCATAGATCTTGATTTGGTCCGGCTTAATGGATTCGTCAAATACCTTTCCAATAGCCATTATAAATCGTCCCCAGTTCGGGTCCGCACCGTGAACGGCTGTTTTGATCAATGGGCTATTAATGAGGGAACGTCCAAACTTATAGGCGGATTCCCGGCTTCGCGCCCCCACTATGAGCACTTCAAAAAACCGACTGGCTCCTTCTCCATCACGAACAATTTCGCGAGAGAGATAAATACAGGTTCTGAGCACTGCCCGGATAAATTCCAGTTCATCCTCGCCGATGTGATCGGGCCATGGATTGGATCTCTCTACCCGGTCCACTCCCTCTCCGGGAGCCGGCAGGGGATCCCCCAGAATGGTCTCCAGGCTCTGCTCGGACCAGAGGCTTTCCAGGCTTGATGGGAAGCGAAACGGTGGACGACCGGCTGCTCCATTGGCCAGAAGCACTACTGTATCGCTGGTGGATGTATCGCTATCTACAGAAATACGATTGAAACTTCGATTCACACAGAACCGAAGCAGTCGGCTCAGGTCCGCCGAATCCATGGTAGCATCGGAAACGATGTAAGAAAGCATGGTGGCCATATTGGGCTCTATCATCCCGGCCCCTTTGGCAATACCCAGAACGGTAATACCGCTTTCCAGTTCGTAACCCCTGGCCTTGGGAAATGCATCGGTGGTCATGATCGCCTGGCTAAAGGATGCAAAGTCGGGTGAGGTCAGTTTCTGAGGTAGTTCCTTGCAGGCTGTTTCCAGCCGATCTGCAGGTGGCATTCGTCCGATTACTCCTGTGCTGGAGGGCAGTACCAGACTTTCGTCGATGTTAAGGGCTCCGGCCGTCCAGCGACACATATTCCGGGCCAGTTCCAGACCTGCGGGGCCTGTGGCTACATTGGAGTTTTTTGAGTTAACTACGATGGTCTGAAGACGGCCACCGGATACATGCTCTCTACCAACGATGACAGGGTTTCCGGGAAACTGGTTTCGCGTGAATACAGCGGCTGCATCCGCCGGTCGGCTGCTGTGTATACAGCCAAAATCCAGAGTACTGTCCTTTATACCCGCATTCCAACCGCAGGCTAGATAACCGGAAGGTATGGGAAGCTGAGACATAAGCCTGCAGTATTCAATGCAGGCCCGGGAATGTCAAGCGCGAGCGCGGCCCAGAAAAATGGACATCATGCTCAGGTCGTCTGTTGCACGAGAGTCCTCCCTGAAGCTTTCCCAGTACTGGAGCATCTCACGGTTAATCCTCTCTGGTTCCGGTCTTGTTCCGGAGAGTATTTCTTCTATACGATGCGAGCCAAACATTTCCCCGGACCCATCTCGTTGTTCCATAATTCCGTCGGAGCAGGAGAAGAGCAAATCCCCGTCCTGAAGTTTGTAGTGTACCGGTTGAATCAAAAGATCCGCATGCATTCCCAGAAAGGGGGCCTGGTCAGAATTCCCGATTCCACTTCTTTCCATACGATGAGTCCGGTGGTTTCGCGTAATCCACAGCATTCCGTGACCAAAATCATAAACAGAAGCAATTCTACTCTTTCGATTGATTAGTAGAGCGATGCCCGTGGCATACATCTCGGCCGGACTCAGTTCAAAGGTTATGGAATTCAATCGTTCCAGGAGCTTTCGCACTCTCGTGTTTTCGCTTTCTCCGGTGATGGTATCGTGGCACAGAGATGAATGAAGTGAGGTTCCGATGATGGAAACCATGCTGGACGCTTTCAGTCCTTTGCCGCAAACATCGAATAGCATGAATAGTGTGCTATGAGTGGATAACTCATAAGACTGAGTAAAATCCCCTCCTGGCCCGGACAGAGGAGATACGTATCGACTAAACTCCAGGGTCGCGATATCCCTGGAGTCAGAAGAGCTGGCATACTTTTGAACAGCAGTGGATGGTAGGCCTCCCTGTTCTGGGCGCTCTTCGGGTTTCCACCGAAGCAAAGCATGCTGTGCCTCCAGACAGGCTTCATTGTCTCGACGAAGAAAGGAATTCATTCCCCGCAGCACAAGGTCCACGGTAGAAATCCCGTAGAATCTATCATCCAGGGTAACTACAAAAGGATCAAACCTGCTTTCTTCCGGACGAGCCATCAATGCACTGGAGGCTTCGCTAAGAGTTGCATGAGCATCCAGGATTACAGGCCCAGTTCGCATCATGGATTTCAATTTTACGTCCGGACGAAGCATCAACTCTCGACTGTAATGATTCTTACTCAGAATGGCCAGAAACTGGTTTCGCAGGGTGTAGCCTGAGATATTTCCCCGGGCATCCATAACAGGCAAATACTGCAAATCAGGAAAGCTCCGATATAGTTCGTACACCTGGACGGCAGGATCATCCTCCAGAGGTAGAGCATAGTCGTATCCGGAGAGCTCTTTAAGTCGCTCTACGGTTAGCACCTTTCGTCCCACTTCAAAGGCGGAAAAAATGGGCAACGCCGGGGCGGGTCTTTCCGTGGCTTCCGCCGATTGTGACCTTTCGGCCATGGCAGTATTCTGCATTCTACCAGTGAAGTTTCGCTGTGTTACATGGTAATGACTGTTTGCTTTTCAATTGCTAACACTTTGCTTACAATTAGCCGCCAGGTTTATGCTGCCCGAGAAGCGCTGGATTGGCTCAAACTCTCTATTCTTCCATGGAGTTTAAGGGAACCCAATGTCCCGCCGCTCAAGAAGAGTGAAAGTAAGGCAAACTGAGTCCTGGTGGCGTCGGGGTTTTTACTTGTAGATACCGGGCCCTGGTCGCTTCTGCAACCATGAGCGAAAAACCATTTAAAGGAAAAGTGGCTCTCGTAACCGGTTCTGCCCGAGGCATTGGACGATCTATTGCCGAGGATCTGGCGGAATGGGGAGCCGATCAGGTAATCCTGGACATGAAGCAGGAGGATTGCGACAAAACAGCGCAGGAAATATCTTCTGAATTTGCTGTTAAGGCTGTGGGCGTGGCCTGCAATGTTACCAACAAAGAGCAGGTAGGCCAGGCAGCAGATAAGATCAAAGCCGAGTTTGGCGGATTGAACTTTCTGGTAAACAATGCAGGTATTCTGAGGGATAACCTTCTAATTCGCATGAAAGAGGAAGATTGGGACATTGTCATGGATGTGAACCTGAAAGGTCCCTTCCTGGTAACCCAGGGAATGCTTCGCATGCTGATGAAGGCAGATGGCGGAGGAAGAATTGTTAATATCAGTTCCGTTTCTGGATTGGTAGGTCAGGCCGGTCAGGCAAACTACTCGTCCAGCAAGAGCGGACTTATCGGGTTTACCAAGGTAGTAGCCCGGGAATACGCCTCCAAAGGTCTGCTGTGTAATGCAATCTGTCCAGGCTATGTTCAAACCGATCTTACCGGCGGATTGACAGAAGAAGTACAGCAAATGCTGAAGGAATCCATTCCTCTGGGACGCGCCGGCAAAGTGGAAGACATCTCGCGTGTAGTTCGCTTCCTCTGCTCCGACGACGCTTCCTTCATTACAGGAAACGTGATCCGAGTGGATGGCGGTACAGCTATCGGTATGTAAGTCTGTAGCAGGGCCGGCTCTCCGGCCCTGTTCTTGCTCTGCGGCCAGGAAATTTCAGAACCAGGAGAGCCTCCAGTGATTCGAATCTGGATCGAGACCTGGTTTTACGATCTAAATGGCCTCTTCTCCTCGTTCCCCGGTGCGAATGCGAATGCACTCCTCCATGGGAATGACAAAGATCTTACCATCACCTATTTTTCCACCGCCGGCTGTTCTCGCAGATTCAATAAGTGCTTCAATGGCATTTTCTGCCAGCTCATCGGGAACTGCGATTTCCAGTCTTAGCTTTTTCACCAGCTGGATGAATACTTCCCGACCGCGAAAGACCTCTCTATAGCCTTTTTGCTGACCATACCCCTGAGCATCCGATACGGTTAATCGATAAACCTCATGCCTGTTTAGCGCATTTCGAACCTCTTCCAGGCGATGCGGCTGGATTACTGCTATGATCAATTTCATAGATACCCTCGCTTTTACTTTGTACCTATCTGCCGCAATTCTGTTCCGCTCCTGTCCGCACACCTGGCGACAGGAGTCAGAACCCTTCTCTTTTTCAATGACAGGAGCAAAACACCATCCGTTTCTCCGGCTTCAAGCGGGTTCCGGGTTCGCCTTCGGCCTTTGCTGTATAAACTCGATGACTAGTTCTGGTCCGAAAGCTGTAGCCCCATAGCACGGAGTTCGCGCTTGATTACAGCCAGTCCAATGGCCGGATCCAGCTTCTTGATCTGCTCCTTCTGTCCCTGCCTTACGTTTTCCTGAATCTCTTCTGATTCAAGTACAAAAGAAAGGGTTTCCGCTATGGCCGGGTAGTCTCTTCCGCTTATCAGTATGCCTCCGGAACCCAGGGTTTCCGGCACCGCGGCTGCCGCTCGAGCTACCACCGGGATTTCCATATGCATACATTCTGCCAGAGGGACGCAGAACCCTTCATGATCACTCATGGAAAAGAACAACTGAGCGGATTCGTAGCAGGCCATTACTTCCTGGTCCGAGACCATGCCTGTAAATACCACATCACGATTAAGATTCAGTTCTGTGATTAGATTTCGAATTTCTGCCGTATAAGCGCGAACACCAGGATGGAAGGAGCCCACGCAAATCAGCTTCGCATCTGGCTGAATCTTCTTAAGAAAATAAAAAGATTTTATCAAATCCTGATGCATCTTGTTGGGAAAGATGCGACCTACAAAGACAATGTTCGTATTGCCTGGCTGAAGATAGGGAAGGGCTGCATGCTCTCTATGTTTTTCCGGCCGAGGAAAGAATACCGGTTTTACGGCAATATTGTCATATCCCAATTTACGTAGTTCGCCGGCATTGTAGTTGGAAACGGTAATTACCCGCGAAAAATGTGGTTTCAGTTCTCTCAGGGTTTCCCTGGCCTGATCCAGAGCATCGGCCAGCCGTCTGTTATAGGGCCGTACGTATTTCCCCGGCGTAATATTGTGAAAAATCATTAACTTCTGCCCGGTAAGCCGGGGAAGCCGGTCCAGCATTCTTGTAAAAAAGGAGTAGTGATAGATTAAAATGGAATCTGCAGCTGGACGGTAATTGCTGTAATGTCGCACACGGGATGCATCTTTCTCTGCGAAGTTTTCGCTGTAGATATCGGATTGATAGCCCTGTTTGCGAAGAAAGTCCTGGATGATCAATGCTTCGTTGGATATCGCATCGCCGGCGGCAAAGCCAGCGCAGAATTGATCAACTGAGAATCTGGGCATAGCGTATCAAGGGAATTCGCTGGCCGAGCGAATACTTTTACAGTCCGGGTTCGACTTCAGCTCCTGGATTCGCTGGCTACAATCTTCCTTCGCTTCCAGAGCTTCGCTGCATCTCTGGTACCGGTCCAGGATGGAGTTTTCCTCCATGTGATTTAGTAGACCAGAAATTTTCTGGTACTGACCTTCCAGGCAAAGATCTCTGTCCATTCGACTCAAGAATAGATCCCTTTTCTGAGGTTCTTTGTCCATACGTTCCGCCAGGTCTTCTTTGAGGCATTCCACCACGGCATTACAGAATCGATCCGCAGTCTCCTGGTAGCGGTCCTTTACCGAAGGGTCTGGTTTTTCTACACAGTAACTCAGGGTTGTCAGCGAAGCCGCCAGAGTTAGTATCAAGGGTCTGAAGCCAGATTGGAGCGCGTTCATATATCCGTTGCAGGTTGTTGGGAGGGGCAGTTCATGCAAGTAGATAATATTCCGGTCTGTCCTTCTATCTGATTGGCGACGTAGCATTGACGGGTTGGGAGCACCTTACAGTTTGTCCCTGTGCAGGATATATTTGTTCCTCCCGGTGGTCCTCCTCAGGGTTCACCTCCTCCGCGAGAAATCTACGGCGTTCTGGGCGAGCAGGGTATTCGAGATCTGCTGTTGGCCCATTATAGAAAGCTGGCCCGGTCAACCATCGCTTTTCTGTTTCCGGACGAGCCGGAGGCCCTGGAGGCCGCGGCCAACAAATCGGCGGATTTCTTTATTCAGCTCATGGGCGGGCCGCCGCTCTTTGTGCAGAAGCATGGTCCGCCGCGGATGCGGGCAAGACATATGCCCTTTGAAGTGACAGAATCCGGCCGAAAGGAGTGGCTTAGATGCTTTCAGGAAGCTCTGGATGAGCAGTCCTTTCCTGCTGAATACAGGGCTGCTTTCGATGAATTCCTGGATTCTTTCTCTGCCTGGATGGTAAATTCCAGTTCATCTGACCTGGGACAGGGGTACAGAAGATAGAGACAGCCCCAGAGAATTCCCGAACAGATGTCATCCGATAAGGATCCGATGGTATACCTGGCCGGAATTGTTCTCATGGAGCAACAGGCTCCACAGAAAGCGCCGTAATTCCTTGACCTGCCATAGCCCTTCGGAAGCATTCCTGCATGGAGAAGGATTCTCTCTACTATCTGGTCCGGGATACCGTGGCCACCTATGCAGAACGACCCTGTTACTGGGTGAAGGCCAATGGCCAGGATTTCTCTGCAGTTACCTATTTTAACTGGCGAGCGGACATGAAACGCTTCCAGGCCTATTTGCTGTATGACCTGGAAGTGGCACACGGCGAAAAGATAGGTCTATTATGCGATAATCGATACGAATGGAACCTGATCAGCCTGGGTGTGGACTCCATTGGAGCCATCGACGTACCAAGGGGCTGTGATGCCACGGACCAGGACATTGAATATATTCTGAATCATACAGAGTGTCCGGTGGTGGTGGTGGAGCATGAGAAAATGCTCAAGACCATCCTTAAGCTTTTACCCAGACTGGGATCTCTTAAACATATCATCTCCATCGATCCTCCAGAGAAGCACAAGAAACTGGAAGATCATCAGGCGGTGCTCAAGAATGCCGGTATCAAGCATCATTTCCTGGTAAATATGCTGGACCGGGGCGAGGAGCTTCTACAGGAACACGGAGAAGGCCTGCTGAAGCGAAGAGGGGAGGCCATTGCCCCTAACGATCTGGCTACAATTATTTATACCAGCGGTACAACAGGTACGCCCAAAGGGGTTATGCTGGAGCATCGCAGTTTTTGCTGGGAAGTATCCCAGATGCAACAGGTGCTGCCCATCAGCGAAGATGATCGAGTAGTAATTTTTCTTCCGCCCTGGCATATCGCGGAGAGACTGCTGGAAGTGACGCTCATTGCCTGCGGTTCCAGTATGGCGAATTCCTCCATCATTCAACTGGCGGGTGACCTTTCGGCCGTAAAGCCTACATGTCTGGTTAGTGTTCCGCGAGTATGGGAGCAGCTTCATAAGCGAGTAATGGACAATGTGCGAAAGCAGCCCGAGAAGAAGCAAAAGCTCTTCCAGTTTGCCACAAATGTTGCGCAGACTCGCATGGACATTGTAGATACGCTTTCGGATCGATTCGCAGAAACGGAAGATATTACCTCCCAGGAACGGCTGATTCGCAAGCTCATCGCTGTGGCGCTTTTGATTCCATTTGGTGCGCTCAATATTGTGGCACAGCTAATTCTCAAGAAGGTTAAGAGCATTTTTGGAGGTCGTCTGAAATTTGCCATCTCCGGAGCCGGGGCCCTTCCCGAACATGTGGCCGTGTTTTTTCGATCCATTGGAATCCCCATTCTGGATGGTTATGGGATGACCGAAACCACCGGTGTAGCAGCTATTGGTCGGCTGCCCTGGCCCAGGCGAAACTGTGTGGGCGAACCGCTTCCTGGAGCCCAGATTCAACTCAGGGATGATCAGGGGCGGCCCATCACCGAGCCAGGCAATAAGGGTGTGGCCTGGCATAAAGGTCCTCATGTCATGAGAGGCTATTATAAGAACAAAGAAAAAACCGATGAAATCCTCAAAGATCGCTGGTTGAACTCCGGGGATATTTTCATGTGGACTACAGCCGGGGAAATCAAATTCGCCGGACGAGCCAAAGATACCATCGTGCTGGCTGGCGGCGAAAATGTGGAGCCAGGGCCTATTGAGATCAAGATTGGTGCCAGCGAATTCGTATCTCAGGTAATGGTAGTAGGTCAGGATAAGAAAACCCTGGGCGCATTAATTGTTCCCAACCGGGATCGTGTGAAAGAAGAGATGGGTGAATCCATGGACGTTCCGGAGGATCTGGCAAAATGGAACGAAAGCAAAGAGCTGCATAAATTCTTTGCAGCCATTGTTAAAGAAGCTGTAAGTACGCAGAATGGATTTAAAGCATTCGAAAAGGTCACTACTTTCGCTTTCCTTCCCAAAGAACTGGAAAAAGGAAAAGAAATGACCGAGACCATGAAGATCAAACGTAACATTGTTCTGGATCAGTACGAAAGCCTGATCGAACATATGTACGATCATCATGGAGTCTAGATCTCGCGGTACGGGCCTCCCACCGGGCCCCGGCGCTGCAATACTGCATACCTGATGCGATATCCAGGAATGCGGTCTTTCGACTGACTGTGTTGAATCCCAACAACCTGAAGGCTCTCTGCATCCTGACATTTGCGAAAACGCCCTTCTCGAGCCCTACGCATATCAGATGGCGCTCTGACGAGTCTCTGGCGAAACGACCAATCTGTAATTTTTCTGAAGCCGATACTTCTTCTGGAAAACTCTGGAAAGCAGAGCCTTCGCTCAAATTCTAGTAGTTGTGAGCATCTTTACCATCATCTCTCCGGCCAAGCGTCTTGGTAAAATATCGCGTACGGATAAAATGCCATCCGAGGCTACCCTTCCAGTATTCGAAGATGAGGCGAGACAACTGGCTTCGCTTCTGTCCAGGAAGTCTGTAACTCAGCTAATGGAATTAATGAGTATTAGTAAAGATCTGGCAGAACTAAATAGAGAGAGATACAATACATTCCCCGGCAGTCTGAAAAAATCCCAGGCAACAGCAGCTATACTTCAATTCCAGGGGGATGTGTATCAGGGACTGGAACTGAATAGCTACGGTGCGCGGGAGAACAAATATTTAAGAGATCATTTGAGTATCCTCTCCGGAATGTATGGATTGCTTCGCCCATTTGACCTGATGCATCCATACCGCCTGGAAATGGGATCCAGGCTCAAGGTTAGCACAAATAGCAATTTGTACAGGTTCTGGGGGAATCGAATCACCGATGCACTCAAGAAAAGAATCCAGGAATCGGGTGCAAAGGTTCTGATGAATCTGGCATCGGACGAATACTTTCGCGCAGTCAATCTGAAGGAAATCGTAGTTCCCGTTGCTACCGCGGATTTTCTTGAGTTGCGCAAGGGAAAATGGAAAGTGATTTCTACCAATGCCAAGCGAGCCAGGGGAACCATGTTGAACTGGATTATTCAGAATAGACCGGGCACCATCTCTGCCCTGAAGAAGTTCGACGTGGGCTATGAATTCGCAGAAGAGGTGGCGGATGCTCATGGCATCCATCGAATGGTTTTTCACAGAAAGGAAACCTGATCACTGGTCTCTCAACTTTCAGCTTTCAGCTTTCAGTTCTATTCCTGTGGTACCCGGTCTACGGGGCCTAAACAGCAGCGCTTCGCCTGGTTTCGGCTCGGGCAATGATCTGCTTCTGGATCTCGGAAGTACCTCCGCCGATTTCGGAAATCTTGATGTCTCTGTAGAGCCTGCTTACCCGATATTCTTCCATGTATCCGGCCCCTCCATGGATTTGAACTGCCAGGTTCGTGCACTCCCGAGCGTATTGAGATGTCATTAGCTTTAGCTCCGATGCCCTGGCCGAAAGCTCCAGGATTTCTCCGTTATGCTCCAATTTGCCTGAGCCACCGGCTCTGTCGAATAGCCATGCAGTTTCAAAAAGCATCAGTCTGGAAGCCTCCAGCCTGGTTTTTATATCTGCGAGCATAAAGGCTACGCTTTGATGCCTGGAAATGGCTCTGCCAAAGGACTTTCGCTTCTTTGCGAAGGAGCGGCTTTCGTCCAGGCAGGCTTCCATTACCCCCAGGCAGTAGGCTCCCATGGAGAGCCTTTCCCAGTCAAAGGCCTTCATGGTCTGGCGAAATCCTGCTCCCGGCCGACCAAGAATATTCGCTTCGGGAATTTCCACATTGTCAAAGAAGAGTTCGCCAGTAGGGGAGCCGCGAAGCCCCATCTTCTTTAGCGGCTGCCCTCGACTCACTCCTGCGGAATGTAGATCTACAATACACAAAGTGAGCCCGGATGCACCGGAAGGGATCTGTCCATCCCTGCAATACCGAGCCAGTACCAGTGCGAAATCTGCATTGGGTGCATTCGTTATGTAAGCTTTGTTTCCATTGAGGAGCAACCCGGCGGGCTGTCGCTTCAATGTAGTGGCGATGCTTGCCACATCGCTTCCTGAGCCAGATTCGGTGACGGCCAGACAGCCAACGGACTGCCCGGATATAAGACCGGGCAAGAACCTGGCCTTTTGTTCTTCAGATCCAAAGTGCGAAATGGGTAAACCGGCCAGTCCGGCGGATGCGCCCGAAGAGAAAAATGTAGAACCGCAATGATAGGCCAGCGCGGATTGTGCCAGCACAGCAGTAAGAAAGCTTGCACCCTGTCCGCCATATTGCTCCGGATGCAGTAATCCCAGGTATCCCGCTGATCCCAGCTTCCTGTATACCTCATTCTGAATTCCTTCAGCTTCAATACAGTCTGCCAATGGTGCGATTTCCTGTTCGCAGAATTTACGAAACGTTTGTTGAAATTCAATTTGCTCTTCGTCAAGAATAAGATCCATATCCATTTCCTTTAGTTCTAAATTCGGGCCATTAAATCCGGCCTCAAATTAGTGCGCCCGGAGCAGGTATTTCAGGGTATGGGGGATTCAATCCAACCATGGTCCATGCAACCGATTCGAACGATGCATTGAATCCGCTGGCAGCCCTTTATACCACTATTGAATCATGATGCCAGGTTCGCCGCGATAATGGAACGCATGATTTCAGATGTTCCGCCGCCCAGAGTTCCCAGTCGGGCATCACGATACGCCCTTTCCACGGGGTATTCATGTATGAAACAGTATCCCCCAAATATCTGGCCCATATCATAACCGAGTTCAATGGCCGCCTCCGTTGCATATAGCTTGGCGATGGAACTTTCGATGGGAGCAGGAATGCCCTGATCTTTTTTGGAAGCGCTGCTATATACCAGCAATCGACTGGCATCAATCTTCATTCTTGCTCGTGCGATCTTATCCTGGATGGCCTGGAAGCGTGCAATGGGCTCTCCGAATTGCTTTCGCGCCTTCGCATAGTTTACAGCCTCGGAAAGCATGTATTGCATGAATCCTACACCGCTGGCCACCAGTACCGTTCGCTCCCATTCCAGGGTAGCTTTACCAACTCTCAGGAATCCGGAGTTCTCTTTTGAGATGAGGTTTTCTTCCGGAACTTCCATGTCCTCGAAGATGAGTTCGCTGGTAGTGCTGGTTCGCATTCCCATCTTGTTCAGCTTTTTGCCTGTGCTGAAACCTTTGAAGTCTTTCTCGACAATAAAGACACTGACACCCATGGGCCCTCTGTTCTTGTCTGTGACGGCCATCACAGTAAAGACATCGCCGATGGGTCCGTTCGTAATAAACATCTTGGAACCATTCAGGATGTAGCGATCTCCTTTCTTGACAGCTCTGGTTTCCATGCTACCGGCTGCATCGCTTCCGGATCCCGGTTCGGTGAGACCCAGTCCTGCGATCTTTTCGCCGGTAGCCAGAGAAGGTAGATAGCGCTTCTTCTGATCTTCGTTTCCACAAAGAACGATGGGCATGCTACCAATAATCGTATGTGCGCCCCAGGCCAGAGTCAATCCGCCGTCAGTGGATCCTCTGGAAAAACCTTCCGTGGCAAGAGTGGTGGCCAGACAACTGGCACCCTGACCGCCGTATTCCTCCGGAAAGGGCAGTCCCAGAAGTCCCATATCGCCCATCTTTTTCCAGATTTCGGTATCCCATCGGCCTTCCAGGTCTCTGGATTCTGCGCTGGGGCGAATTTCCTTTTTTGCGAATTCGTAGACGCTCTGGCGAAACTCCAGTAATTCTTCCGGAATAGAAAAGTTCATGCGAAACCCCCTGCGGCTACCGGCCGAAAGATCCCCCGTGAATAATCTTTCTTAGCTTTTTGCGAATCTCCTTTATGTCTGCTGTACTGGGCTTGCTACTGCGATAAATGCCCTGAACCAGAGATGTCAGGGTAAGTTCCACTGCTCCGAAAAAGGCAATGCTCAGAAGCTCCGTATCCGTATCGGAATCGATGTGACCTGCTTTCTTTCCGGCCTCTACGATCCCCTGGATTTGCTGCAGAATCGCTCGAGCGCTGGCCATTTCACTGTCCGGGTCCACATTGCCGGATCGCACCACTTCCTGCACCAGTAGATGAATCATTTCTGGATTCGCCAGGTAGGTATCCAGCATGTAGTCGCTGATTCTGCTTAACTTCTCTGTAAGTGTGCCCTTCTCCTGTCCGATGCGAGCTATTCGGTCGCTGAATCGCGTAGCCACGCTTTCCAGAATGGTATCCAGCACCTTCTCTTTGGACCCGAAATAATGGTACACCAGCCCGTAGGCCACATCGGCCTCTGCCGCGATGTCTGAAATGCGGGTGCCATGATATCCCTTTCGGGCCATCACTTTTACCGCCGCGCGCAGGATCTTATCCTGACTTCCCCTTGCCTGGGATTCTTTTGCCTGTCCTCTTGCCACTATTCGGGACCCTATGATTGATTGACAAATCAGTCAATCAAAAATCTGTACGGGACAGCAAATCCATTCCCTGGACAAGTAAACTGAAATTCGATTATCCTGATGCTTGAGGTTCCGGGCGAAATGCACTATTATTTACCTGAGTACGTGATCTGAATAAAAGCCAGAAGGCGGACCAGAGTTTAATTGGATTTAGATCAAATCGTTGATAATAAGAAGACCAGAAAAATGATAAAAGGAGAAATCGATGCGAAACAGATTTATTGATATTAGATCGGCTCTGATAGCAGGGCTGATGGGAATGTTGTTTCTCTCGGCTGCCTGCAGCCATGAACCCCGGGTAGTAGGAAAGGACCTGGAATATGAGCAAGATGGACAGCCCTATCTGGGCTATGTGGCGGTGGACGAGAATCTAGAAGGAAAGCGACCGGGAATTCTGCTCATCCATGAATGGACCGGCCTGGGGGATTACGTAAAATCCAGAGCCGATCAACTGGCAGCCATGGGATATACCGTTTTTGCCATGGACATGTACGGAAAAGGAATTCGTGCCTCCAATCATGATGAAGCGGCCAAACTAATGACTCAGTATAATGAGGATCGGCCTACCATGCGTGCCCGAATGGATCGCGCCATGGAAGTGCTGAAAGAGCAGGGAACTGTGGACCCTGAGCGAATTGCAGTAATCGGTTATTGCTTTGGCGGTGGCGCAGCCATCGAGTACGCGCTGAGCGGTGCCGATGTGGATGCCATAGTTAGTTTCCATGGCATGCTTGCTTCTCCGAACCTGGAGCAGGATGCAGACAACATCAAAGCTGCTCTGCAGATTCACCATGGCGGAGATGATGGATTTGTTCCGGCCGAAGTAGTGGAAAAGCTACAGAACGCATTGAAAGAAGCAGGCGTAGACTATAACTTCTATAGCTATCCTGGTGCTGTTCATGGTTTTACCCGACCCAGTGCTGGAAGCGACAAGGAATCCGGTATTGCCTATGACAAGAGTGCCGATGTGAAATCCTGGGATAGAATGAAAGAATTCCTGGATGCAAAACTGAATTAAGTGTCTTGACCACGTTTAAGGGGGCCAGTAATACCTGGCCCCTGTCCTTTTCTCGGGTTTTCCCGTGGATCTTTCGCGGTTTGAGAGAATTAATCGTCGCTGCTAAACAAGCCCAGACGAACCAGAAAATAGAGCAAAGTGGCGATGGATGTAGCCGCTGCCGCAACATATGTCCAGGCAGCAGCGTTGAGAACCTGACTCACTGCCTTTTGTTCCTGAGGCGAGTCCATTCCAATTTCCGGAAGCACCTTCTTCGCACGATTGGAAGCGTCCAGCTCCACCGGCACTGTAACCAGTTGAAACAGGACCACTGCACTAAATAGAATTACGCCGGCCCATGTAACATAGTAACCCAGTCCACCCTGCATAAAAATCATCATTCCGCTACCAATCATGATCAATATCCAGCTCAGGTTGGAGCCAAAGCCGGCCAGAGGAACGATGGCAGAACGAAATCCCAGCAGAGGATATTTTACTTTGTGTTGCACAGCATGACCGGCTTCATGCGCCGCCACGCCGGCCGCAGCTATGCTGTTCGACGCATAGGTATCATCGGACAGACGCAAGGTCTTGCTGGTAGGATCGTAATGGTCTGCCAGAGAGCCTCTGACATGTTCTACCTTTACATTGTGCAATCCTTCTCGATCCAGAAGCATGCGAGCCACCTGGGCTCCTGTAAGACCTCCGCTGTTGCGATAGCCTGCCCATTTCTTGAATGAAGATTTAACTTTGAAGCTGGCCCACATACTCAGTAAGAGGCAGGGCCCGATAAAAATAAAATAAAGAGGATCAAAAAATCCGAATCCCATTGAATTCTCCTGTTTGATTAGAACTATAGTGTGCCAGGCGATGCTCGGCAACCAAATTTGCCAGCTTGATTTTGAGTATCGTTGTAGCGCAAATTTCTTTACCCATTTACGCCGCGTCCACAGGAATCAAGACAGATGAAAAAATATGAGGGCAGAATGTAAGACCGGTTCTGTAACCACTTACTTTCTTCTATACTTAATGCGAAATGCGGATAAAAGCTGGATGCACTTTCAGGCCTGAACAGGTGATCAACGGTTCAAGAGATCAAGAGACCAATGGACCAATGGACCAATGGACCAATGGATTATTGTATCAATGCAGCATTCGCGCTCCGATGCTGCTCCGGTAACAGCTTCCGGGCCTCGGGTGCAATTTTCCATTCTGGTGGCAGGTAGGAATCCGAGTCCAGGGGTAGATCTATTCCCGGGACTCGCTGCGGCCTTGGGGCTCCATCTACAGAATCAATGGAATACTTCTGGGTACTACAGAAAACAAAAGCATCCTTGCGGCGGGGGCACCTTCCACTCCCATCATGGGCAGTATCTCTCCGTCCGTTTCTGAATCCATTGTAATTGTAGGAATCAGAAGAATGCGCTTTGCCTGAAACGATTGCACCCCGGGAATTTCATCCACCAGGCCGTCGTAGAAATGTCGGCTGCCCCAGACCATCTTGTAGGCAGGGGCCGGGGTCATGTGGACTCCATGAAAATAGCCATCATCCAGATATGCAGGCGGGGCCCAGAGCATACCTCCTCCGTTGTACCGGCCATTGCATACGAACAGGTTCAGTAGCGGCCCCGAAAGCTCTTCCCAGGGACTTTTTTCATCCCTGCAATACAGAACTCTGGCCGTAGTGCTCTTATGCGAAAGAAACGCTTTGAGGCTGTGATAGTAGTAGGCGAAAGCTCCGGACTGCAGTCTTGAGCGAAACAGACTACGCACAATGTGGCCGCTCAGTCCGCTGGAGGCAATATTGATGAACAGACGTCTTTGAATCTGCATCTCCTTTTTCAGATTTCTGATGGTACGTTCGAATTCCTTTCGCTGCTTCGAATTTGTGGGTAATGGAAGATCCAGGATAGGCAGCAGTTCTACCTGTCCAATGTCAGCCCATATCCAGCGATTCTGCTGCAATGCTACGTCATAGCCATCTGATAATTCAGAAAGAGTGCGAATAAAGTCTGCTTCTGAATTAAGGTCAATGACTCCCAGAGGAACCTTGCGAGACAGCAGTCGATTGCCGTCAAAGTAGCCGTTCAATACTTCATTGATGGTACCGTCTCCGCCGGCTGCTATGATCTGATCATGAGTTCGGCCCAGCAAAGCTTCCCGGGTTCGATGACTGGCATCCTGGGGCCCCCGGGTGATGTAGAGATCAAAATCGGTGAGTTTTTCTCTAAGGGCGGATTTTACCTTTTCGAATTCAAAGAGCCCATCTCCTCTTCTGGCAGCGGGATTCAAGATAATCAATCTTCGGGGTTGAGATGGTTTCTTACGAAAAAAGAACATTCCTGGAATACTCCGTTTCTCTGACAGGCCCACATGATTCGGAAATCTACAAATCCAGCGCGTTTCCCTTTACCGCACATCGGGCTTGATTTTTATGAAGTCTGATGGGAGCCAACGGAATTTGTGGGGCTCCCCTGGTTCTGTCAAGGATTTAGGCTTTCAGTGCTGGAGTAAGTGTCTGGACCTGAGCTCATCCTGCAGCCACACGGAGATCTATTCTTTATTCAGGAGCAGAGAGGTGCTGGATACAATACCCGATGACATTCAATACAATAACACTTCCCTCACCATCCGCTGGAAGGATGGAAAGGAATGTAGCTACGATCTTTTGCAGCTGAGACGAAAATGCCCCTGTGCTCAGTGTCGTGGCGGTCATGGTCCGGTGGCCAACCGCCAAACGGATTCTATTCAACAAATTCGTCTGGTTTCCTGGAAAAAGGTAGGTCGATACGCACTGCAACTCACCTTTTCCGACAATCATGATCTGGGCATTTATACCTACGACCTCTTGCGGAAAGGATGCGAGGAAGGCACTGGCTATATTCCACCGGATGAGCGAAATTGATCTATCGCCGGGCTTTCTTGAAGGCTTTCAGAATGGGACCTTAATGGAAAGCGAGGGCTGATTCAGGACTTGACAATGCGATTTACGACTGGTTATTCGGAGGTTTCTTCAGTGTCAGAACTGGAAAGCCAGGTTTTCAGATCGTCTCCGGTAATGGGTCTGAATTGTTCCAGATAGCCCCCGTTTCGCCATTCCAGGAATGCCAGCAAATAGTTTTCTGTTTCCTGAATGCGATACAGGATTCCTTCCCATCCACGATGCACAACTTCAGTTATCTGGATTTCAGCGTCGTTCCAACGAATGGTTCGCTGCTCTGGAACTCTTTTGTGCTGTTCTTCCACGATACTTGAGCCATTATATCAATCAGTGAGTTTTCGCCCCAGCCAGTTCAATAATCCCTTTAGATCGTTCCGGCCATAGGATTCTCCCATGGGACGCTTCATAGGAGTGCCTGCAAGAGGAAAGAACGATGCAGTACTGATTGCTATCCATCTGGCTTCTTCATCCGGTTTATCAATTCTGGCTCCATGTTCTTTCGCTTCTGTCAATATGGCCTGCAGAGTGCTGAGAAATTCCTTTTCTGCCATGGCCGGAGTTTCCGGTGCCCAGCGAAATACAGCCTCTGCCAGCTCCATGGGGCCTTTGAGGTTTTCACCAAATGGCTGCCACATATCAAAAAAACCCAGCAAATAGGCGTTCAGTTTGGCCAGAGGCTTCTTCCTGGAAGAGAGGATGTCTCTGGCAAATTCATGATGCCGGTCCGCGAAAGCGAAGGCTACCTTGCGGACTATTTCCTTTTTATCCTTAAAGTAAGTATAAACAGTGCCAACACCTATGCCCGCTTTTCCAGCAATATCCTGAATGGTGGTGCCCTTTACCCCTTTACTCAAGAAGAGCGATATTGCTGCATCCACGAGAGCCTGATCTTTGTCGCCGCTACGAGGTCTTACCATTTTGTCTTCCGTACTGAAACCACGCACTCATTGAGCTGATCTTCTGGAAAAGAGTTTTGAATCTTTTCAGCGTTTTCGGCCTGGCTACTTCGATTCGCTGTTTACAAACATAAACAGGGGAAAGCTAAAAGCAAGACTGCCCAGAAAAGCCAGAAACAGATAAAGGACTACCTGCAAAATAGATGAAGTTCTTCGGTAGACATACCACAAAAAGAGAGCCAGAAGCATCATGGCTTCGATCATAAATGCCTGAGCCACAGGATTGGCCAGTGCCTCATTGTTCAATTCTGGTTGGGTGAATAAGGCATATAGATAGAGCGCGTTGGGTCCCAGAGCAGCCACAATGGCTGTGACAAGAAGCAGGATTCTGATGCTACGGCTCAGGGCAATTTTTCCGGATTCTGTTGTGCTGGAATGAAGATTCATAAGCGAATATTCGGTAATGAATCTTCACTTGGCAATGCTTTTTTCGCAGAAATGAGAGACTCTATCAGGCAAGACATATATTTCTGGCCCCGCCATGCCTGCCGATCAGGTGGCTCATGCAAAGATAGGTCCGGGTCTATGGATTGGCTGGAAAATCAGCGAAAAGGGAAATTCGAGGATTTTTGGAAAATGCTGTGCGCCCAGGAGGATTCGAACCTCCGACCTTTTGATTCGTAGTCAAACACTCTATCCAGCTGAGCTATGGGCGCCGCTGATGAATAAAAAAATCTGGTGGCTATACGGTCAACCGGAATGCAATAGAAAGGGCCTCCGGGATGGAAATAGGATTTGATGATTGCCTCCAGGATTCCGGGATTTCATCCATGGCGGCAGGCTGCATATTGATTCAGCCCGGATCAAGAACGGAAGAATTCGCAGGAGCAGGAAATGAAAGAAGAATCAGCGGAAAAGGACCATCGCGGAAGGAATCGTTTCTGGATTGTATCACTAATGTTGCTCTGCGCAATTTTGCTGGGTTACGCCGGTCTGGCCAGTGTGGCTTACTGGAGGCTGGAAAGGGAGACCGGTGTTCGAATTTCCCATCTTGAAAAAGAGGTAGATTCCCGCCAGAAGCAGATGAACCGAATGCTGAAGGATAAGACAGGGCTGGAGGCAAGCCTGGAGGAAATGGAACAGGCTTTGAGCGAATTGCGGGAGAGGCAAAGGGTGGCCGATAGCCGGATGCAGGAGTTTAGATCCCTGCTTCAATCTTTAAAGTCATTGAGAGAGGCCGGAAACCTTACGGTTCGTGTTGTGGATGGACGGGCGGTGCTCACGCTTCCTTTCGATATTCTTTTTGCTTCTGGATCCAGTAAGCTTTCGGATGGAGGACAGAAGGCAATTCGGCAGCTGGCTTCGGTGCTAAAGGATCTGGAGAATCACCAATTCCAGGTAGAAGGGCATACCGATGCCGATCCCATCGGCCGGCCGGGCTATACGAACTGGGAACTTGCCTCGGACCGGGCCCTGGTAGTGCTTCATACAATGGTAGCGGCCGGCATGTCTTCGAACCGCATCAGTGCTGCCAGCTATGGACCTACCAGGCCTGTGGCTGGAAATCGCACCGCTGCAGAGAAAGCGCGAAACAGACGGATTGAGATTGTCCTGGTGCCGGATTTATCGAATCTTCCCGGAGCTTCGGAGATGGAAGAGGCTCTGCAGTCAATGCCTGAATAGTCGGGCTGGAGCAGCGATTTCGTGCGAAGCAGATCCAGGTCGGACCGCGAAGAAATTAGAAGTCGATGGAAAGGCCTGGAAGTAGTCCAACAACAATGAAGCTGATCGCCAGACTGTAGCCGCTCAGGAATGTAAAGAAGCTCCATTTCAACCAGTAGAATTTTCTGCCCAGAATCATGGTGCTCATTCGGTAGAGATCATGCGCTACGTGCTTTCCAATTTCATTGGTATTGGAAAGAGCTTCGGCCATTTCCCGTACGTAGGTATCTTCGTCGTACTCCTGAATAGAGGAGAAATGCAGCAGATAGTGAAAGCTATCGTCCTTCTTTATGTATTTCTTGGGAAGAAGCGAAATGATTGCGAACAGAATACTGAGTAGCGCCGTAATTACAGCTACCAGAATGCTGGGCAGAAAGTCCTGCCGTCCCACACCGCTCAGAGAAATAGGAATCAAAAAGGAATTGATGGTTAGAATCGCATAAGCCCGTCGATCGGCAAAACCAATGTAGCTTAAGTGCTTTGCAATCAATGCGCTGAGGATGGAACCGCGAAATGCCGCCGGCCATTTCCAGTCGTCCGCGCTTTGCTCTGGATGCTCTGACATATACCTGATACCCAAACTGGGAAGTGTCGCTGGCTGTTCCATCAAAAAACCAGGGCAGAGGATTAATCTCCGGGAAGGCCGGAGAATCAGGTCTCCTTTAGAAAAAGGTCAGTGGATCCCGACCTTGCGCAGTCGGAATCCAATCTGCTGACCCTATTTGGGAACGTGGCGAGCCAGGAACTGATCGTTTGTTTGATTCCATAGATCCACCAGAGCTTTTCGCTTCTGGTTCAGCTCATTGTTTACAGCGTTTGCTCGGTTAACCAAGGAATTGTATTCATTCACCAGGCGATTATAGGAATCTACCTGAGCCTGAGTTCTGCGAGAGGCATCTACAGACTCCAGGGATTGTTTGGCCCGCTCCAGTTGATCCTTCTTCAGAGCCAGGTCAACGAAGACAGAAGTCTTCTTCGCTTCCTCGTCGTAAAACTGCATCACTCGATTGGCTACCTGAAGCAATGAATCATCTCCTTTATGAGGCTGTAGATTCCGTAGTTTTTCCTGTCCTTCCCGGGCATATTCCTGTAATGATTCACGATTCTGTTCGATTCCGCTGATGTCTTCTCGGTCCAGCGCTTGAATAAGATAGACTTCCTGTTTGTATGGTTTGAAATAGATCAGGAAGATATCGCTTTGATATCCCATGGCAGCGCTGGCCAGGCTCAGTTTGCGACCTATTTCATCTGTTCTGGACACCAGGTTAATGTTATAGTCTGCAGCGAATTTCTTTTCCACAGCCGCAGCATCATCCGCTGCTTCATCGAGACGCAGGTTGGCCTGGCGCCGGGCTTCCATGTAAGCTTCCATTGCATCGTAGGATTCTTCGGCGATTTTTTTAAGGTCTACCAGCCGACCATAGTCTTCGCTTAGAACGGCATGCATGGTCTCCAGAAGTTCCAGAGTACTTTCGCGATAGCGGTTATCCCCTTTGTAAGGTTGTACATTGCTAACATTTTGAATGGCCAGGCTGACTGAATCGATGAGGTTCCTTCGCTTCTGTTCCAATTCTGCTGGATTCTTGCTATGGGCCACACTCTGCATATACGAAAGCATGTTATTTCGAATTGGGTCTACCGGATTGCCCACCTGCTTCATATGCGCCAGGGCACCGGCCGGAGTGGCATCCGGTGCGGGTATAGTGGCACACTGGGTGATTAGCAGAAATCCGGCGCACAGCATTAGCGCTTTTTTAATTGTCTTCATTTCTTTTCTCCCTGGTTTTTCATCAGCTCGATGTAATCGTTCAAAATGTAGTATGCCTCTTCCAGGTAGGGATCGCCCTGCAATTGCTCCAATCGTTCCCGGTAGAGTTGTTTCGCATAGGGGTCCACGGACTGAGAGGCAAGATCAAAACTCTGAATGTAGGCTTCATAGGCGGAAACCCTGTAGTCCCCGGCCGAATCGCCGGATTCCAGAGCCCTACGAATGGGAAGCATTTCGTCATAAAATTCGGCCGGGTCCAGACTTACTGACTCTGGCATGCTTGTCAGTGGCTCCAGATTCTCCATGAGCTCCTCTACGATGCGAAATCCCGGGGAATTATCCACTCTGTCTTCGCTTCTGGATTGAAGGCTCTCCAGTGGCAGTGCAGGACCTTTTTCGTAGGGCAATCGTTTATCAATACCCGGAGCTTCGATCACCGCCGGTAAATCTGATTCGCGGTAAGCAAAGGGCGAAAATTCCGGGAGCTCAATGTGTGGCTCAACGCCGGTTCCCTGATGACTCTTTCCATGTAGATTATAGAACAGGGCAGTGGTAACATTCAAATACCCGGGAGAGCGGGCCACCGGATCCCGGTAAGGTAGTACCCTCTGGGCTGTGGCCTTCCCGAAGGTTCGGCGGCCAACGATGATGGCCCGGTTATAATCCTTCATGGTTCCCGCGAAGAATTCCGATGCAGATGCGCTCTGCTCATTGACAAGAACCAGTAATGGATCCCTGTAGACTGCACCCCGGTTGGGATCCTTGAATACTTCGACTTCGTTTCCGTGTACACCAAAGAATAAAGGGCCCGAGTCGATGAATAGTCCGCAAAGATCCGCCGCTTCGCGAAGCGAACCGCCACCGTTGTTGCGAAGATCCAGAATCAAACCATCAATGCCTTCCCTTTTCAGTTTAACAATCTCGGCTGCCACATCGCTTGCGCTGGCGGGCATTTCCTCGGATTCCCAGGACTGGTAGAATGATGGAAGATAGATATATCCCAGCTTTCGTTTCCCTTTGAGTACAAATCCAGAAACTATGTTCTCTTCAAGACGGAGTTGTTCTTTATACAGATTTACCTGGATCATTCGCCCGCCTGGTTTGCGAATCTTAAACACTCCCCTGGTGGCAGAACTGGAGGCCAGAATCTCCTGTAGTTCGGAAGCTCCATGATCGGCACCGTAGATGGTTTCATCTGTTTCCGGAAGATGTATTTCAATGATGACATCTCGAGTGTTGACCCGGCCCGATTTCCAGGCCGATCCTCCCGGAACAACGCGGGCCACTTCGATTTCATTCAGCGGGCTGGAGCGAAATACCAGGCCAAAGGAACGACCGGACGAGGAAAGGGTTCGCTGGAAGCGCTCCATGTCATTCTGGCTCAATACAGCCGAGTGAGGATCAAATCTGGAAAGGAGAGACTGGCAGTGAAGAAAGTAGAGAAAGTTTCTCATTCCTTCCGGAGGATTCAGGCTACGTTTCAAGGATTCCATCTGGGCCCGAACAATCTGGCTTCTCAGGTTTTCGGACTCTTTGCGAACCAGAGCGACGTACTGCTCCGGGGAATCGGGCAGGTGTCGTAGATAGAGTCGTTTCAGGATTTCAAATTGAACAAGAAGTTTCCATCTATGACGTAATTCGTTCTCCGCAACAAAATCGGAATCCGCCAGATTAAAATCTTCTACGCTGGAAAATGGTTCGCTTTCAACGCTTTGAAGGAGGCGCATTGCGTTTCGAATCCTTCCTGTGTAGCTTTCTTCTACGATGCGAAGAAAGCGAATGCTGGCCCTGCCTCTATATTTCTCTTCCGCATCCTGAATGGATTCAATGTCTTTCTCAGTAAAAATGATGCGACGAGGATCCAGCTGGTTGATAAATATATGCAGGGCGGATTCGTAATCATCTTCATCCAGATTCGGAGCTTCCAGATGAGCTCTACTGGCCAATTCCAGGGGAGGCAGGAAAAAGCCCTCCGAATCGGCCAGAAGAATGGTTGGGATGATTAGAAGTAATAAATAGACTCGGCGCATGGAAAGTCACGGTTCTCAGATAACCAGGTAGCCTGTATTACACAGTCTAAATGATCAATGATTTTTCAGAATCCGCGGTATCTTATGATAATGGAGAAGGGAGAAACATCCAAAAACATCCAGAATCAACTGAGAATCCTGGAGAATGAAGCGAGTTACGATGCCACGAAAAGGAATCCAGGATCCCGATGCAGGGTGCTGCCTCCGGATCAGAGGCATCAAGATTCAGAGCTTTTCCAGCAATTTCGCTTTTCTTCCATTCGTCTGTCATTCCACAAGGGGGATCTTGACTGTAGCTCTTCGACCGTAATGTTATATCTTTTCTCCAGCATCTCAATAGCGGGGGATCCTTCTTTCTTATAAGCTGCCAGCTCTTTAAGTCTATTCTCTGCATCCGGCAGTGTGGCCAGAAGATCTGGATCCCAGCGAACCACCGTGCCAAAGTCTGTGGACATGATTTCGTCGTATCGCCGGTCCCCTGTTTCGCAGAAAATGACATTTTTAGCCAGCACTTCCAGAGTTCCAATGGAGTGTTCATGACCTGGACGAAAGCGAAGAAGTATGGGCAACCTGGCGACGTAGGAATCGCTAATTCCCTGTTCATCGATAATTTCCACCTCGGGGCCTGCCGAAAGACCTACGTAACCCAGCCCCATACCTTCCATGCAGGTAGCCTCGGCCTGACTGTTGGCGATGCGAAAGGTGCGATAGTTCAGGCAGGATTGCAATCTGGAAAGCTCCAGTCCGCGCTGTCCCCAGGGATGATTTCTAGCATTAAGGAGGCCAGGTCCCTGAGATTCGAACTTGCGCACAAAGTGGAATCTTTCACTGGCAATGTATCCATACGCGGCCGGAACCGGTAGAAACATTCCGATAACGCAAATGATTACGAAAGCAGCCAGAGTACCTGCCGGTCGCGAATCCCACCTGGAAAGCCATCCGTTCCAGCGAGCGGGCAGTGGGATGGTGAAGATTCGCCTGGCCAGCCAGGCAAGCATGATCAATTCTGGAAGCAAAAATCGAAAGGCCATGAAGTCGCCCCCCAGCCGAATCACGTAGGCTGTCATCAGAATGGGCGCGCCAATATCTCGGAGGAGGCGAAACCAGTCTGTAGATTTCTCTGCCGGGTCCTGAATTGTAGGAGAGTTATAATATGTTAAATAAGAGTAAGCTGCGACCAGCAGGATAATGATCCAGGCCGTCGGGCCAAAGGCCACGGCGTGGAACAGGTACTTTGCTCCCTGAAGCCAGTAGCTATCCAATCCGGCCTTCGCATAGTATGTATTGGGAAATAGCTCTCCGTAGTATAGATAGCGAAACAGATGCCAGGAGCCAGCTACAAGTAGAATACTCATTGCTGCTCGAATCGCTCTGACGATTCGCTGCCGCTTCCCCAGGTGCTTCTGTCTGATGAGCTCCCAGAGAAAGAAGAATCCGTACCAGACCGCAAACAGTCCCAGCTCCGGGCGAATCAGATAGAGAAGGCCAAGGTAAAGGCCCAGCAGGCCCGGTCTTTCTGCGGGACGATTTTGTTCCAACATCAAATAGAATAGTCCCAGAACCAGAGTCAGAAGTCCCAGTTCCATGCCCGAGGCGCCGAACTGACGAAAGCCGGGATGGGCGGCCAGCATGAAGGGGATAATCAGGTGAAGATATTTAAAAGGCGTGGGAGTGCTTTCGGGTCTTGATGGTGATTTTACCAGCAGCATCAGCCCCAGAAGTGCCAGAAATGATCCCAGTACCACTGCAGTGATGGACGAATCCAGGCCCATCCCACGGAAGATCACAAGAATAGAAAACCACAGTGGATGGGTGTAGACTTCCGTTTGTTCCCCGGGATTATACACCGGTCCCCTGGTTTCATAAAGGTTTTCTACAGCCCGAAGAGTAATGGCCGCATCCTCGGCCAGCCAGGCCTGACTGGCCAGACCATACAGACTCAGAACCAGAAGAACGGAAATAATGAGGGAACGCACAATTCCCTATGGTTGGAAGTTCTTGAGCTGAAAACCGATTTTTTGTTCTCGGTCCTGGCCTGCTGGGCCCAAATTTGCGCTGGAAACTTGGAGGAGTCCATGCTACATTGTTTACAGAGATGAGGTCAGTCCAAGTTTGGCCTCTACAGGGGACGAAAAGGTTTCGACTGCTGTGATATCGAGATCCAGGTTGCATGCGGAGTTGAGGAGCTTCTCAAAACCTCACTTTATAAGTGCCAACAACGAATACGCACTGGCTGCATAATTAATGCAGCTACGCTCCCTGTAGCTTCCCTTCCGGGGCTGCAGATGAGTGTCAATTTACGGAAGGTCTGCTAATTCGGTTCGGGTAGCGTTTTAGCAGGAACAAACTATCCGAAACGTCAGACTGTGGTATGTTGCTGCACCGATGTCTGCCGTAACGAGCAGCGACTAAGCATGTAGGGGCCTGTTTTTCGCACCGTAGGACGCGGGTTCGACTCCCGCCGTCTCCAATTCGCTACGCTCATCTGTTGGGCCACCGCCAGGCCGTCGACCGCTCCGCGGGCGACTCCCGCCGTCTCCAAACCGCAAGGGAGGGTGGCCGAGCGTCGAAGGCCGTGCTTCCTTGCACGGACTTCGACGCGTTCGCCCCTCCTGGGCTCACCGATCGACCACCCTCCCTTGCGGGGGCCTCTGGCAAGATTGCCTATTACTTCCATTGGTTTTGAGGCAGCTAAAATTGAATCTTGCATTCGAAAGTCCACTCAGACGTTGAACCTGTATCGAGGGCTCGCGGGGGGACATGCGTGTCTCGGGCTGTCCATCCATGTCCAGGACCCTCGACGCTCGCACCTCCTGTGCTCGCCTTCCGTATATCCCTCCGCTCGCTGTTGATTGGCGGGCCAGGGATTTACTTAAAATCTCACCAGGAGTTCCGGATCCACTCTTCATTTCCAGTTTTGAGAAGTCAGAGCGTCCATCGGCCAGCGTGCCCGGGCCCCTCCCGGTTCAACGTCCCAAACCCCCTGTTCAGGGGGCCCCAGCCGACCGTATGGTGGCGAATACTATTTGCGCGGACCCGAAGGGAAATCCATACTACTTTGGATGCAACGTCCTGACCTGAGTGTTCGTTTCTCCGTCTGGAATGGCCGAGTATTTGGACGCGGCGGGTCGCTCCTGGTTGCCGTGATGTCCCTGCTGGCTGCTTTCTTGATCTCGAGTAGCATCGCATGCCTGCAAATCAAGCCCAGTCCCCTAGATTCATCGGAAAATCCGCTGGTGATTCTCGTCGCTGCGGCGGCCAATAATGCCGGAGGCGAAACCTGGGCAGTCGTAAATAACCCTACCTCCGGAGCCGACGAAATCTACGACATCGCATTGGACGGTGACGACCTTTTCATTGCAGGTAGCGACTCCACACCGGGGAATCAGCAATGGCGTATTGAAAAGCGTAGCGCCATTACTGGCGAACTGGACCCAGCATTTGGAAACAATGGGGTGGTGACTTACAATCCATCTGCAGCGGATGAAGCGGCATCCAGCATCTATCTGTCTTCTTCTCACATCTTTGTGGTCGGCAGCGATGAAAGTCCGGGCGACCCTCAACTCCACATTCAAAAGCGCAGCCGCAGTACCGGTGCACTGGATCCCGGCTTTGGCACTGCTGGCATCATCACCTCGAACGTGGGAGGTATCAATGACACCCTGGTAAAGATTACCGGCGACGGGACTTACATCTATGTCGCAGGTATCGATAACGATGGAGGAGGCATGGGCGCGGGCGGGCGCGTGGAAAAACGCCTGATGAGCGACGGATCCCTGGTGGGCGCATTCGATGGGGACGGGGTGGTGCAATCCGATCCG
>MDSW01155103.1_pt1 | contig 106759 bp, 80 predicted proteins | sample 811171 | NCBI WGS metagenome assembly MDSW01 (sample SAMN05326641, study PRJNA326480) | marine metagenome | isolation source: seawater | place: Atlantic Ocean: North West | collected 2012 | reverse complement strand
TCTATCCAGCTGAGCTACTGGCACATTCGGGATGATTGGATTTGAACCAACGACCCTCTGCTCCCAAAGCAGATGCGCTACCCCTGCGCTACATCCCGTTTCCTGAATCAAATCCCCGGGGCAAGGCGCAGCGTCCACCAAAAAACAAATCCTGGCCTTCTATGATGCCGCTTCCGATGACGATAATTCCACCATGGCATTACCATTCTGGGAAAGTATGAGGCTGGGCAATCGAGATCCGGAGCAACAGGAACTGGAGGTGCTAAAACAGATCCCGGTTTTTGATAAGCTACCGCACCGGGCCCTGAAAATGGTTCGATCCCTGTGCCATGTAAGGCATTTCAAAGAGGGAGAGCATGTATTCAGAACCAATGAGCCCGGCGTTGGGATGTACATCATCATGGAAGGCTCCGTAGAGATCTATCGCCTCAAGGGAGATACCGATCAGGAAGATTCCATGGCCCAGTTCTATGACGGGGATTTCTTTGGAGAACTGGCGCTGCTGGATGATCTTCCTCGAACAGCCAGTGCTAGAGCACAGACTTATTGCAGAATGCTGGGCTTTTTTCGCCCGGATCTTTTGAGCCTCATGAATCGCAATCCTCGAATCGCTTCTATTATCTTGCTCAATATTGCTCGGATTACAGGTAAACGTCTCATACGGACCAACGAACGACTGGAAGAAACCCTTCTGGAAGCAGGTAAGGAACTGGCCTGATGTTTAAAGATACGGACATTTCCACCCATGTAGTAAGGCTGCTTTTTGTCGGTCTGGTGCTGGGCTTTCTGGCCGTAACGTTCTACGGTCTTCAGGCTTTGATTATTCCCATCGGGCTTTCCTTCCTTTTGACTTTCGCCTTGAATCCAGGAGTGGACTTCTTTCAAGGCCTGGGGATTCCTCGCCTGCTTTCTGTGGTTCTGGTTCTGTTTTTATTTATAGGCGCTCTGGTACTGTTGTTCAGTGTTATTATCCCGCCGGCTCGTGATGAAGCGGTAAAGTTAATGTCACAGATGGAAGTACTTGTAGATTCTCTTCCAGCTAAATTGAATTACTATAAGCAGCAGCTGGGAATTATTATACCCGAGCAATATCAGTCCATTTCCATTGATTTCAAGACGCTTTCTTCCATGGTACTCAAACCCATTCAAGAGGCCTCCAAGGGTTTACTGCAATCCATCCCAAATTTCATTACCTATCTTCTTGTAACTCCTATCCTTCTATTTCTGTTCTTGCTACAGGGAGATGAGATTTTTCGAAATGTAATTGGTCTTGTTCCCAATCGATATTTCGAGTTGGCCGTGCTTATTGTTCATCGCACTCGGGGTCAGATCGCTTCCTATCTCAAAGGAATCCTGATTCAAATAAGCATTCTGGGCCTGATCTTAATACCTGGCTTCTCGCTGGCAGGTCTATCCTACGGCGCGATTCTGGGCACAGTAGCTGCTCTGGTAAATATCATCCCCTACCTGGGGCCCATCATCGGACTGACTCCGGCCATTCTGGTTGCTCTGATCATTGATGGCGGAAGCGTCCCTCTATTTGTACTTCTGGCCTTTGGCATTGCTCAGGCAGTGGACAACATGTTCACCCAGCCAGTGGTGCTGGCGCGCAGCGTATCTGTGCATCCGGTAATTGCCATTCTGGCATTGATTACATTCCAGCAATGGCTGGGTGTCATTGGAATGGTAATTGCCATTCCCGCCGCCGGAGTGCTGGTTATGATGATCTCCACTCTGTACAAATCACTGAAGGCCTTTAAAGTAATCTGATGCGCCTGGAAAATATCTCAAAGTTAAGCCCCAGCCCCGGGACAGGATGAGTGAATAAAAAAGGAGAAATTCCGCAGAATCCCTTAAACCGCGGATGCTCCAGCTCCGTCCTATAGGCATGGCATTCCAGCGAGATAGTTTCCATTCCATTCAAGAGCGTCCACCCGCGCAGGTTCCGGTGACTCCCAAAAACAGGGAACCGGCATTAAGCCTAAAAAGAATTCGACCGGCTAACCTTCTGGCTTCGGTGCTGATTCTGATAGCGGCCTTCTGGTCGCCGTCCGCACCGGCCGAAAGCTACCCATTGCCTGTGGCCGTAACCCCGCTACAACTATCAGGATCCCATCTTAACGGCCAGGAGAGAAGCTCGATATACACCTATGCCATGAGCGATGCAGGCCCGGCTCCTGAACTGATTTTCATTAATAATCGGGCCTATCTTATCTGGAATGACTCCGGCAGCAACGGCAGAATCTCTCTATTAAAACCTGATCTATCCGGTGTGGAGAAGGATCTGGTTACCATTAAGGGACGCCAGATTGCAGATGCCACCAGCGACGGCTCTTCCATAACAGTGATTACTCTTGAATGGCAGATCAAGAAAAACAGCCCGGAAGTACATACAGCCCATATTGAATCCTATGGCACCTCCGGCCAGGCACGATTCAGAACTCGCATCGTGGGAACCTTGAGCTACGATAAGGAAGGTGACCAGGGCATCGATTCAGCTTTCTCCACATTCAGCGTGGAATGGTCAGGAAAGGAATATGCAACCTATTTCAATACCTACAGGAAATGGGACGATGGAGTCGTGCATCAGAGCGAATATCTGGCCCTCTTTGATAACAGCGGCAAAAAACTGATGAAGCAAAACAGCCCGGAAGGCTGGACCTGGAATGTAAGTCACAGCTTTCGCCCAAAAATGGCATGGGATGGAATGAGGTTCCTGATGGCCACCGTGGGCGATGCCTATCCTCGTGGGCTGGTGGTTCAGAGCTATGTAAGAAATGATTCATTGGATCGAGAGGTTGTCATCGAAGTTCCCAAAGCGGCCGCCGGCGAAACCTATCAATATGTTGTGATCAGCACCGGCGATGTGTACGGGAAGGATGGAAAAGGATGGATTGTATTCGATAGTAGATTGAATCGCTCCGACTATGACATCGGACTGATTCGCACAGACTCTAACGGGAAGGCCAGCAGTCCTGTTTGGATTACCAGGACGAGCAGTGCAAGAGAGCGCATTCCTCGTATTCATCCGCTGGGAGATAAATTCCTGCTGGTCTGGGCTGTAGATACCAGCGGAAAAACGCCTGACAAAGCCTGGTTTCCTACCACCGCGGAAATGAAAACCCAGATTGCCCTGGTCAATGAAGATGGTTCCATTTCCGTAAACCCATTCGATGTTCCGGCCACTATCCGCGGAGCCAATCGTCTGTTTCGCTTTCCCAACGGAGATGCTGGATGGATCAATGATGTCACCGGCGATGCGAAAAAGATGGAGATTGTAAGGGTTTCAGCTCCTGGATCCGTGGTAACCGACAATACAGATACAGACTCGGAAGATCTCAACGTCGATCCGGACGACTCGAATACTACGGATGTAGTGGATCCAGAATCTATTGAGTATGATCCTTCGCTGGACCTGCCCATTCTACAGAGTGCGATGAGAGGAGATTCAGGCGCTGTGCAGGGATTCCTTTCCCGAGGAGGAAACCCAAACGCAAGCTATCAGGGCTGGCATGCCATACATTATGCGGCCTACTACGGTCATGCGGAGGTTTGCAGGCTGCTTCTGAAGGCAGGAGCGAAACCGGATGTATTGATTGAAGGATGGTCGGCGATGCAACTGGCTGAAAGCAAAGGACATCCAGAGGTAGTAGAAATACTGAAGCCTGTGTCCAGAAGTCGAAATCGTTCATTGAAACCTGCTCCCAGTCCCAATAGCCATCTAAAGCTCAGCAAGCCGCTCCGGGACAGCCGGGAACCGGCGATTCGAAGACGTGACCTGAACGGAGTAGATCAAGCCAGGGAGATTTCTCCTCCGCGAGAGCACTGAGAGCACTGGACGAGAAAATCATACCGCATCGAAGCACTGAAGTTGAAAAACAGGACGGGTTCTCGCATATTCAGGTGTCGGATCTCAGGGCACATAAACATGCGCCTAGAAATAGTATTTCAGCGAGGCACGCGTTTCCATATACCCATTGTCTGGATGCATGCTCAGGCCGAACTCCATTGCAAAGCTTCGCGTAAGGGCAACATTGGAGTTTAGCTCGAATTTATCCCGAGCCAGGGGGGAACCATTCGAATACATGGTTCCGATGTATTCCATGCGAATGCTCCAGACTGAGAAAGGCCTGAGCAGAGCGCCGGCCCGTATGGACGGAACCATTTCAGAGGATAGTCCACTTCCTCCTTCCAGGCTCAACCCGACCAGGGAGTACACCAGGAATGAGCCCTCCTCCAATTGCTCGAAGGGCTCCCAGCTCAAGCCGGCACGCATTATTCCATAGCCCATATGGCGAAAAGGGTCCGAGGGCCCATCCGGAAACAAACCTGAATTCTCCAGGAGATCGGGAGCCGGTCCAGATTCATACAGCGAGGAAGCCATGGAATGCACTCCCAGTTTTACCTCCCAGGTGATAGGCCACAAGCCGGTGACCACCGGATCCATGCTCATCATATTTATTAGAACAAAATCCTCAACTTCTATATTCGCATATTCGCTATATGAGCGCAAACGAAGAGTAAAGAACTCCAACTCACCATAGGGGGAGTATCCTCTGGCCCGATCATGCAAATCGTGCAATGCCGGTCTGAAGCGGATTTCCCCGAATGAACCGATGCTGGAAGTTCCGCCGGTGCCACTGAGAAGAGTACTTTCGTGTCCGATCAGAGGGTTCCGGTTCTGCGGAAGGACCCGGTAACCATCCAGGGAAGTCGGACTACTCATTCGCTTACGGGCTTCAAGTAACGATTCAATCCTTTTCTTCAACTCCGGTTCGAGGCTACCGTCCCCATCCGCTTCCAGTAGTACTCGATCCGTGGCGACTTCATATACCAGGGCCTGCTCTGCCGGGGACAGGCCGGACAGATCTGGAGGGTTCCCTTCACTCAGAGATAGCATAGCTTCCCGTCCCTTCCCACTCAGAAGGCGGAGCCTTTTGCGATACCGGGTTTCCGTGGCGGGGAAGAAGACTACAGAGCTTGCCATCTCATTTTGATCTACAACTTGCTTTGCAGTATCTGCAGGATGCACGGTCCAGAAATAAGAATCAGTCAGGTCCAGTCCTGGTCGCGCCAGCTCCAGCAAATTTAGAAGCCGATAGGAACAGTTTTCGCTTAGAAAATAGTAATGATAGTGGGTGGAGTTCATTTCCCAGGCAGCGCGAATAAGCTGCTGAATTTCCTCTTCGCGAAGATTCAACTTGAATTCCCATAAATCCCTTTGCTCCCCCTCGGTATATACCTGCAGGTGATTCTGGAAAGGCTGAAGCTCAAGAGTACCATTAAAGCCACCAAACATCCCGTCCAGAAAGTAAGTAATCGGATCCGTGCTGGTAACTCTTGCTCCGTAGGAAATGCTGGGATCTTCAGCTACCATCGCAACATCCACTGAGTCCGATCGGTTAAACTTCAGAAAGGTATGTCCAAAAAGGGATGCAGGGTGGCCTGAATAGTAGGACGCAAAAACGTAGGAGAGCGATGAGGTCTCCAGGTGGCTGGCAAACTCCTGAAAATCTGAACAGTCTACCGATGGAAAGCGGTTCCGGTCCAGACTCAGCGTTTTCGTAAGCCAGTGAAATCTGGCTGGAAACCTGCAAATCGGGTGATCGTTAGGATTCCCTTGCACCGGGCGAAGAAACCCATCAATGGTGGCAGCCAACTCTGCCTTCGGATTCCATCTACCCGTTTCTGAGAAGAAAAAGGAGTCTCCATCAGCGGCGGATTCATAAGAAAGAGGCTCCTGTTTGTATCCCAGCAGCTTATGCCAATAGGGCGAACGATGGAGATTGCCGCTTTGTGCCCATTTCTTTAGCTGATCAGAATCGTATCTATTCTCAGCCGCGAGGCCTCCGACAAGGGATGAATAAGAAAATATAACTACAAGAAGAGATTTCCAAAAGGGCATGAAAAGAATGGGCCGGCGCATGGCGCCGGCCACAAAATTGACCTTAGATTACTTGGTTCCAGTAGCCTGGCAGCTTTCAGAGCCAGTAAGACGGCTAATGGAGAAAAGTCCGTTGGTAGGTGCTCCGCTAGCGTTCGCTACAGTTGTAACATTTTCTTCGTTCAGATCATCCAAACACTTGGTTACAGGAGCTCCCAATACGGTAAAAATTACCGGGGCTGCTCTAGTAGCCGTTACAACTTCTTTTCCGTTCACGCTGGTCTTGTCAATGCTGGCGCAGTTGAACAGAGCCAGTCCTGCCAGAAGACTCATAGTAAGTCCGATCTTTTTAATCATAGATCTCTCCTTTCTTCTTTTGCTCCTCGGTTTCTAAAGGTAGATACAGAAAGCGTCAACTACTATTCTGCCCCATTAGTATAATATTTGCGAAAGTTAAGCTACAGTATGTTCCCATTATCAGCTAAGGAGCGACCTGAAAGACCAACGAACGCTGCTGCATAAATCAAAACAACACACTGCAAAATTCTATTTCGCATCGCACAATATTCTTCAACCATCATTCCGCAGCCAGGGCTCGATTTACCAGATCTTCCTGCTCGGACTTGTGAATGCTACTCAGCCCTGCGGCCGGGGACGGCGATTCCGGTCTGGCTACAGGCTGAATTCTTTTTCCCTTTAGCAATGCATTGAATCGATCTTCCAGGAATTGCCAGGCGCCCTGGTTGATAGGCTCTTCCTGAACCCATCGCACTGTAGATGCTTTGCTCTTAGATAGAATGTCTAGAATGTCTTTTTCCGGGAACGGATACATCTGCTCCAGGCGAATGAGGGAAATATCCTGCACTTCTTTTTCGTTGCTTTCTTCTCTCTCCTGCATGGCTTTCATCAGATCGTAGTAGACCTTGCCGGTGCAAAATAGTAGAATTCGGTCCTTTCCCAGTTTCTCATCCGGCAGAGCCTCTTCAAAGATCCCTGTTTTCAGATCTTCCAGAGCCGAGGTGGCCATGGGATGACGCAGCAAGCTCTTGGGAGTCATTATGATCAATGGTCTGCGAACCTTGCTCAGGATCTGTCTTCTCAATACATGAAAGTACTGGGCCGGTGTAGTGCAGTTCACAACATACATGTTATTTTTAGCACAGAGCTGTAAAAAGCGTTCCAGTCTGGCACTGGAATGTTCCGGACCCTGTCCTTCATATCCGTGGGGCAGTAGCATAACCAGGCCGCTCATCCTGTACCATTTCACCTCCGAAGAAGAGATAAACTGATCTATGATAATCTGGGCACCATTTACGAAATCACCAAACTGGGCTTCCCAGACCACCAGCGCATTGGGATTGCTCAAAGAGTAGCCGTATTCAAAACCCACCACCGAGTATTCGCTTAGAGGGGAGTTATGGATATCAAACAGCCCCTGATTCTCAGAAATCCGATTTAGCGGAATCCATAGATCTTCGTTTTCTGTATCTGTAAATACCGCATGCCGGTGGGAAAAAGTACCTCTTCGCACATCCTGTCCGGACATGCGAATGTCATGTCCATTCTCCAGAATAGATCCGAAAGCAAGAGCCTCGGCCATGCCCCAGTCGATGCCCTGCTCACCTGTAAGCATGTTACTTCGCTGCTCTACCAGTTTCTTGAGCTTCTTATGAATGTTAAATCCTTCCGGAATAGTGGTAAGAGCGCTTCCCACTCGTTCGATTTGTTCTGCCAGCAGCCTTGTTTCCGGTTCTGAATCCAGCTCCCCGCGTTTATAGTCGGACCACACTCCTCGCAGGGTATCCACTTCCATTCGCTGGTTGGACTCCCGGGCTTTCTTGAAGGAGTGTTCCAATCCTTCGTTGATTCCATTCTTTATAAAATCCAGCTCATCGCCGGTTACATCTTCGCTTTTCGATAGCTTCTTCTCATACTGAGTGGCAACCGAGGGATGGTTTCGGATTTTTTCATACATCCTGGGTTGTGTAAATGCAGGTTCATCGGTTTCATTATGACCCAACTTGCGATAACAGATCAAATCGATGATGGCATCCTTGCCAAATTTTAAACGATAATCCATACAAAGCCGGGCCACGCGAAATACTGCTTCTGGATCATCGCCATTTACATGGAAGATAGGGATTTGAAATCCTTTGGCCAGGTCAGTAGCAAATGCCGTGGATCTGGATTCCGAGGGAACGGTAGTAAAACCAATCTGGTTGTTTACGATAATATGTAGACAGCCTCCCAGGCGATATCCCTGGAGATTCATGAAGTTCAGGGATTCAGCAACAACGCCCTGCCCTATAAAAGCTGCATCGCCGTGAATTAGAACAGGAAGATACTTCTTTCGATCCGTATCCCGATTTACCTGCTGTCTGGCTCGCACGCTACCCAGCACTACCGGATCCACCGCTTCCAGATGGCTGGGATTGAATAGAAGGGAAAGGGCCACTTCGCGGCCGCTTCTGGTCATTTTTCGATTGGAATGACCCAGGTGATACTTTACGTCTGCATAATCCAGGGTATCGGGATTATAGTTTTCATCGAATTCCGCGAAGATGAGTCCGGCCGGTTTTTCCAGGACATTGACCAGAACATTCAACCTGCCCCGGTGGGCCATGCCGATGACCATTCCCTCCAGGCCGGTTTCGCCTCCATGCTCGATAGCGGTATCCAGGAGAGGAATCAAGGATTCCCCGCCTTCCATGCTGAATCGCTTCTTGCCTACGTATTTGGTGGCCAGGAATCGTTCAAAGTGCTCGGCCTGATAAACCTTTTCGTAGAGTCGCAGTTTGGTATACTTATCCAGAGGTGCGTTAAACTCCGGGGATTCTATCTTTTCCTGTAGCCATGTTCTTTCTGCCCGATTCCGAATGTAGTAATGTTCGCATCCAATGGAGCCGCAATAGATGCTTTCGTATTTCTCGATGATTTCTTTTAGAGGCCTGGCTCCAAGAGAAGGCAGGCCAGATTCGAATTGCTCGTTTAGATCCGCTTCAGATAGTCCATACAGAGATAGGTCCAGTCTGCTATGGTCTGGCTTAACAATGCCCAGAGGATCGAGTTTGGATGCCAGATAGCCCTGTCTTCTATATTCCAGCACCAGTTGCTGCACAGATTGAGCCTTTCTTCTTTCTCCGGCAATGGCCGAGCGTCCCAGAGAAGAAGGAACTGCACCTGAGCCGTTCGAACCTGCTCGGGAGGCACCCAGATCCTCAAAGAAGCGAGCCCAGTCGGATCCCACAGATGCAGGATCGTTTAAATACCGTTCATACAATTCTTCCAGTTGCCTGGCCTGATCGCCGTAGAGAATAGAGCTATTCATACCTTTCAAAGAAAGGCTCCCTGCTCCAAGTAAAGAGGAAATTCATTTTTAACTCGATGGAGGTACAGGCCCCTCCCAGCCAAGTATCCAGACTGTATCCTGCGTTCCATTGTTACGGGCTCCGATGCCTGTGCCCAGGTCCGAATCCGTATTCTGCGAGGGATGATCGGATATAATTAATCGATAGAGCCCGGTATAGGCAGGGCCCATTAAACACTGTCCATGTTCTTCGTCAAAGCGAGCTCCATGCACCCTGCATATGATCATCCCATCCAGGTCGAAGAATTTACCGTCATCCAGATCCATGGGCAAACGAACATGGCCGCATCGATTAAAAAAGCCCGTTAGCTTTCCCTTGATTCGATACAGGAATGCCTGGTCTTCATGATCCCCGTTAGGTGGCTCCGGTAGATTCACTGTCAAGGCCAGGGGATGGTCCGGCACCGGCTCCTGCACCGGCACTGCTTCTTGATATATATGCTTGCGCACTATCGATTTAGATACTGCTTGCAGTCCGTGGAGATGGCGGCCATATCTTCGATCATCGGAACAAAAAGAAAAGGCGATGGAAGCCGCTTACCCTCATCGATGATTGCAAGACCCTCTTCGCTTCTGGCGAAACGAAATCCCTGAGGACTTACAAAGGGAGGCACGCGAACCATGTCAAAGCATGCAGGAAATCTTTGAGCTTCCCTGCTTTCCCCGGTGGAGGCTTCGATTTCCAGCACCACCGCAGGGAGTCTTGCATACACTCGATCCATTCCATTTCCCCAGGTTAGCTCCGGTAGTCCCGGTGCTCCTTCAAACGGAAAGGAACCTTCTGAAAGAAGCACCGGATCCTTGTGCACGGTAGCGCCCGCCAGGGAATAGAAGGCATAGTGAATCTCTCCCCCGGGTTCAGAGGGATCGGCATCGCTTGTAAAAATTGCCAGAGTGCGACCGTCCGGAGTAACAAACAATCCCTGGATCTGTCTTTCCGGTTCAATCAGTGTGCGACCGGTAGCAGATTTGAGGTCCGAAGAAACATTGATTGCATACACTTCCCTGGTTCCGGCACCCAGCTCATCGGAAGTGCCCCGCTGCATTACAAATCCCCGGGAATAAGGATAAAAGGATTCCGCAGGCACCCAGCCCTCGAATGTAATGAGGGACCGAGATTCCTCTACCTGGCCATTGCGAACTGCATGCAGGATGATTTCTGTGCTGTAGTTTCGATTTACCGCCGCCTGACTCCAGGGGTTCCAGGACATCCTGGTTTCGAAGTGCAGCAATACTTCGTAGACACGGTTGGTGTTGGCCCATCGAGCATCTACGCTCTGGGACACAGGCTTCCAGAACAGCACACTGCAGGATGCACTGAATAGTAGAATCTGGGATAGTAAAATTGTAACGAATATTCTATTGATTTTGCCAATCATGAAAGGCCCTGACCTGATATTCCAGGATAGAGGACGGGATATCACAGGGAAGGCAGAAATCAATCAAAACTGAAGTCCGTTTCGGAAGGCCTGGTGGCTGTTTTTCCCCGGGTTCACCGAATTGAAGAAGGATTCCGCGGAATTCAGCTGTCCGGGTTCAGGAAATCCGGAGGCTCGGGTAAAGAAAAAGCCGGACCCGAGGGCCCGGCTATGTGGCTTCCTATTCAAAGTAGAAGCCATCTTGAATTAGCTTTCAGCTTATCGACGGTTGTAGTCGCTATTGGCATCTCTGTGGGAATGTCCACTTCCACCGCGATAAACAGTGTAATAAGGACTCCAGCGATAGCTATAGTCTTTACAGGTCTTGAGCCACAGAAATCCGCAACGATAGGATCTAACAAGTCGGCTATTTCCACGAGTACAGGATACCTTGACACTCTTCACTTTGTTTACGTTACAAAGGCTATGGTTGGCCAGAACACCGTCATCCTTTCCAGGAAGCAGAGGGCTGGTAACTTTCCAGTAATCGCTGCCTTCGCCGGAAGTGGTATAGTAGGTTCTTCCTCTGGACTGATAGTGATTGAATCCGTTTCTTGCGCCTCTGGTGCTTACGGACTGATCCAGTTCGCCACCCAGTGTATCGAATCCCAGCCATCCCAGATATCTTGTGGAAATGTCGGCCAATTCGGATCCTCCGGCTGCACTGGCCATTAACTGAATCCTTCGGATGTTTAATCCGCCCGGGTTATTCAGCCCAAAATAAGCTGCCAGTACCAGTCCACCGGTGGAGTGGGTGTAGATTTCGCAGGAATTGGATCCTGTGCAGAAGGTGCGTATTGCATCGTGAAGCTGCTTTTGAGCGCCGCAGGTTTCCCAGCTATAAGCTCCCCCGTTTTTAGTTCCGTCAAAGCCTACATAGCGAACATTGCTCAGGCCCTTAACAGCGCCGCCCCAATAGTTTCTGTAGTCATAAGTACCGCTGGAAGTACTGGTCAGGGACCGACAATGATTATCACCGGATCGACCATGTACAAACAGCCTGTAGGTAGCTGCTGAAAGGCCCTGTCCTGCTACGAACAGCAGTACGGCCATTAAAGCTAATTTCTTCATTTGAACACTCCTCATTACCCCGAAGGGCTGTTTTGGCCATCATTCAATGTGACACTATGTCAATGTCCATAAAAAAAGTATAAGAAGCGTTACACTCGGCACTTTTTTTACACCTGGAGGAGGATTTAGCGCTGTACCGGCCAGATGAGCCTATGGCCCGGGGAGTATACTATAGAAAATACCGCCTGGATTCCCTATCTGGCAGACAATCCGACAGAGGTCCGGACCCCCTCTCTGGAAGCCAGTGCCTTGATCTTTACACAGCCTGAATGACTCTTTCGACATCCGGATTGATCCAGGATATGCTAATCCATCGTACGGTGGGTCAATGCCCCCCGAATCTGCTGGTAACAAAAAAGGCCGCCTGGGGCGACCTTCTGAATCTCTCGGGAAAGGAAAAAAGCCGGGCCAGAAATCAGCCCGGCTTGAGCTAGAGCTTATCGACGGTTGTAGTCCCGCTTGGCATCGCCATGCGAGTGGCTGCCGCCGCCACGATAAACTGTGTAGTATGGGGACCAGCGATAGCTACGATCGTAGCAGGTGCTGAGCCAGAGAAAACCACAGGAATAGGAACGAGTCATCGTTCCGTTTCCACGGGTACAGGACTGATCCACGCTCTTCACTGTATTTACGTTGCAAAGAGAATGGTTTGCCAGTACGCCATCGTCCTTTCCGGGTAGGAATGGGCTGGTAGCGTACAGATAATCAGTACCTTCACCGGAAGTGGTGTAGTAAGTTCTTCCTCTAGCCTGATAATGGTTGAAGCCATTACGAGCTCCCCGAGTACTTACAGACTCATCCAGTTCGCCGCCCAGGGTATCAAACCCCAGCCAACCTAGATAACTGGTTGAGATATCAGCAAGCTCCGATCCACCGGCCGCGCTGGCCATTAGCTGAATACGACGAATGTTAACACTTGGGTTATTCAATCCGAAGTAAGCTGCTACTACCAGACCACCGGTAGAGTGGGTGTAGATTTCGCAGTCATTGGAACCTGTGCAGAAAGTTCGCAGAGCATCATGCAGTTGCTTTTGAGCTCCGCAGGTTTCCCAGCTGTAGGCACCGCCGTTGCGAGTTCCGTCAAATCCAACGTATCGTACGTTGGAAAGGCCGGATACGGCTCCCCCCCAGTAGTTGTTATGGTCGTAGGTTCCACTTGTTGTGCTCGTTAGAGAACGACAGTGGTTATCTCCTGACCGACCATGAACGAACAACCGGTAAGTTGCCGCTGATAGTCCTTGTCCTGCTACGAATAGCAGAACAGCTATTAACGCGAGTTTGCGCATTCAAACACTCCTCTTCCCTGAGGGATTATTTTCCAAAATTCTCCGAATCCAGAGAATTCGTGTCTATAAAAAAAGCATTATGTGCAATTTTCGCTTACCTTTTTGGGCCTCCTTTCCGCGAATGCCCGGAAAAACCCATTCTGTAGGTCCCCGTACCACCGAACATCCTTCGTTTGCTCGGGCGCGAAAACGCTGACCGGACTACTTCAGGGCCCATATGTATAACGGTCACTACACACAGCAGTGAGCAAAGAAGGGCGAAATGGAATGGAGGTCCGCTGGAATTGGAAAGATGTCAGCTATATTCGGGAAAAGGCAGGTAAGGATGCCCGGGAGCCAGAGCCGGAGATGGCGGCTTTTGTAGGTCACAAAAAAACCGGGCCCTTTCGGACCCGGCTTCCGCCTCATTAACGACGATTATAGTCGGATTTGGCGTCTGAGTGGGAATGTCCCCCGCCACCGGTATAGACGGTGTAATACGGAGACCAGCGATAGCTACGATCGTAGCAGGTGCTTGTCCACAGAAAACCACAGGAATAAGAACGAGTCATCGTTCCGTTTCCGCGAGTACAGGATTGATCCACACTCTTCACAGTGTTTACATTGCAAAGAGAATGGTTGGCCAGTACACCATCATCTTTTCCGGGCAGAAGCGGACTGGTTACATAAGCATAGTCCGTTCCTTCTCCGGAAGTGGTGTAGTAGGTCCTTCCTTGAGATGTGTAATGGTTAAATCCGTTTCGTGCACCACTGGTACTTACTGAATCATCCAGTTCGCCGCCCAGGGTATCAAACCCCAGCCAGGCCAGATAGCTGGTTGAAAAATCAGCAAGCTCCGATCCACCGGCCGCGCTGGCCATTAGCTGAATACGACGGATGTTCAATCCAGAAGGATTGTTCAGTCCAAAGTATGCTGCCAGTACCAGTCCACCAGTAGAGTGGGTATAGATTTCGCAATCATTGGAACCTGTGCAGAAAGTTCGCAGAGCATCATGCAGTTGCTTTTGAGCTCCGCAAGTTTCCCAGCTGTAGGCACCGCCGTTGCGAGTTCCGTCAAATCCAACGTATCGTACGTTGGAAAGGCCGGATACGGCTCCCCCCCAGTAGTTGTTATAGTCGGTGGTTCCACTTGTTGTGCTCGTTAGAGAACGACAGTGGTTATCTCCAGACCGACCATGAACGAACAACCTGTAGGTTGCCGCTGAAAGTCCTTGTCCTGCTACGAATAGCAGAACAGCCATTAACGCGAGTTTGCGCATTCAAACACTCCTCTTCCCTTTTCTTCAGGGAAATCTTTGTTTTTGCCGTTTAGCGGCCCCTTCTCCTGTGGAGAAGGGGGACATCCGTTTGGAAACAAACGTCCAGTAAAAATATGCCGCAAGGATATTGGCCTGTCTATAATAAATTGAGCGCCACCGCTCTCGCATGCGCAAATTTATTAAAGCGTTCCTGGCAAAACGCTAAAGAAGGGATTTTCGCGTATGGCACCTGCGAAAGACTAATCCGTTCGGTGTATGGTACCGGACTATGGAGATAAAAAAAGGCCGCCTTTCCAGGCGGCCCTTTAACTTTCCCGGCAAACAGTTAAGCCAGGAAATAGCAGGATGGCTCCCTCGTATTATTCATTGGCCATCTTTTCCAGAAAGTCAATGCGCTCCTGCTTCTCTTCAGACTGCCATTCGGAGCCAGAGAATTCAGAAGCTCTGTACATTGAGGTTTCATGGCTTTTGGCCGGGTCCACATACTCCCATAGAGGTTCAGTATGGGAACCGGAGATCTCTTCACCGGTTTGCATGGAACGCTCCACCATATCGGGCGTTACAGGAGAATTGTTTCTACGGGCCCGGATATCACGAACGATATAGGGTCCATCAATGCCGCGATCCTTCAGAATCTTGCCAAAGAATTCCAGCTCCAGAGTATGGTTGCCTTTTTCCAGTTGTCCCTGCCAGCTACTGGTAGCCACAAATCGTTGCTTGCCTTCTTTCTCCTGTAGGTTTGCATCGATCTGATAGAAGCCGGATTTATTCACTGTCAGGGGAATTCGCACCGACAGATTGCCATTATCCAGGGAGTCATTGATATTGGTACCGAACTTGGCCACCGTATGCGGAGTGGAAAACCAACCAGCTCGCTGGTTATGTTCATTACCGTTTACGGTCATGTTCGCTTCCAGATACATATCGCCCCAGTCCTGTGCCGTAGGTCGAACCAGGAAGGTGTAGATGCCGTCATTGGCCTTTTCATCTCCATTCTCCCCGTCATCACCAAAGCCTACCGGAGGTAAGGTTCCGTAGGTCTTTCTATGTAGCTTACGATAGACTTTAGGCTCGATATCTTCGATTTTAACTGCCTGACCTTTTTCGTCCTGGCAACGGAGATAAACATGGAAGTCTCCGGTACCCACGGAAATAGATTGCTCCGCCCACATTTCGCATTTCTCGGTTGCGAATTCTGCAGGTTTTTCGCAGTCAGGCATTCCTTCCGGTGTCATCTCACAACCTTCTGCAGGTTTTTTCACAACTCCGGCAGGCGGTAATTTGAAATCGTATGGATTGGTAAGGTCTTCTTGCCAGTCATAAAGCGGACGCGAATAAGGCGGATACTGAGCCCATTTCTTGTATCGCTCCAGCTTCGCAATGGGATCCTCATCCACTGCAACAAATTCTCCATCTTCACCCAGCCGCTCAACGGTTGGATCAAACGGAGCCGAGGTGATTTCCTCATCCCCGGTGGGTCCCTGCGTTGATGTATCTGATGTTAGCAGGTATACGGTGACCAGGACCAGAACCAGAACTACAGCTCCGATCACAATCATCGGCATTTTACTCTTCATTAAATCCCCCTCTATATTATGACCGGAGATTATTCAGATGCCTTTTCTATGTCAGCTTTTTTTCAGGATAGGGACAGGCTTCCACTGGATTCGCAAGTTCCAGAGGCTGCTATGAATCAGCGTCTTTTTTCTTTCTGGATGTATTGCTGGACGCAGTCTTCTTCTTTAATGGTGTTTTCTTGTTTAATACCGCTTTCTTGCTCGAGGCCGTGTTGCTCTTCTTTGACTTTTTTGAACTTTTTTTTGAACTGCGCGCCGTCTTTTTCGGTGCAGGCGAAGCGGTAGTGGCGCGGGATTTCCCGGAACTTTTTTCTCCGGAGCCTTTTTCTTGAGGTACCCTGGTAGATGTTTTCGTCGATTTCTTATCAGTAGAAGAACCAGCTTTCTTTGCCCTGGCAGGTGCAGATTCGGACGGCGGCACGGCGGATTCCTGCTCCGCGGCATCGGACTCGGCTCGAGTCCCTCTTACCCTTCGAACCGGTCCATCTACCTTTCTGGCATACCGTTCATTGACTTTCAGTCTCTTGATCTTGTTCTGTAAGGTAGAGCGATTAATCCTCAAAGCCTGGGCTGCATGCGATACGTTCTGACCGTTACGGCGAAGCATGCTGGCAATTATGCCGGCTTCCAGCTCCTCCATTATTTCATCCAGGCTCATGCCTCTTTCCAGACGGCTCAGCACTTCATGAGGTATGCCGGAAAGCTCTGGATCCTGAAAGATGTAAAGATAGCCAGAGACCTGTTGCTCCCTGTGAATCGTAGTTATCTCAACGCTTATACTCAGTTCCGGGATAGATGCGAATAGTAAATCGGTGGGATGCGGACCTTCGCTGTATACCCGGGCCAGTAGACCGCGCGTCAGCTCCAGGAAATAAGATTCTGCCAGGGCCAGATTCTTATGAAAGAAGTCTCTTTCCAGGACCCTTTGCTGGAATCCTTCATTGTAGAAAAGTGCATGGCCGTTTAGATCCGTGGCCAGGATTGGATGAGGGATGGCCGCCAGCACCAGGCGTGCGAACCACTGATCACTGGTTTCCGGCTCCGGGTTAATTACTTCGGCAGCTTCCGCCTCTTCCCGGGCTTTTCTCTCTTTAAGCTCCGATGCATTCCTCAGAAGTTCTGTATCCTGCCACTCGGTTTTCTTCAGACCGGCCCGATTCACTACAGGAACCGGGCACTGGGACGATAACTTCAGTAGCTCTTCGCGATCGATGTCTGGGCGGACCCAGGCCTCGGGCACAGATTCATACTCCGCCTGAGCTCGCTCCAGATCGGAAAGCTCACGATTTAAAAGGTTACGGGAAAGGTACCCCTCCAGCCGGCCATCCAGGTCCCGTACCAGAGGGATATGATCAAGAGAGGTAGAATAAAAGAAACGAATGATTTCAAGCGGCCTGACTCGGGTCACAATGAGACAGGCCTGCTTTTGCTATTTACTGGCAACAACGAAATTTCGAAGAACCACTGGAAAGGGACTGATCATATCCAGTTTTTCCGTGAGTTCATATTCCAGGATATCCCCGGCAGCAGTAATGTCGTTTTCTTCCAGTGCCGAGGACAGATCCTTGAGTAGCTCCATCAGATCGGCAGCAGCCTGGGAAAAAGGCTTACCTTCTACGTTAGCCTCTTCCATGCCTGCATTCTTGCATCTGGCTTCCAGTGCAAACAGGCAGGACATGAATCCCTGGAGCTTTTCTACCACCGAGTCCAGATTCTCCAGAGCTCTTACTTCCTTTCCGGACTGAAAATCCTCGTTGATGGAAACAATCTCTTCTTTGAATTCCGGTAGCTTGCTTTCAAACTGTTCCAGAGCTTCCGCCAGTTCTTCCATACCGGCGCTCTGAGCTGCCAGTTGCAGAGCAAGGCGCATGGACATGGATTTTATGGGACGCATGTGCAGCAGAACCGTTTCCAGCTCTTCCTTTTGATCTTTGCCCTGCTCTACAGAGTTTGCCAGGTTTTCCAGGCTCACTTTCAGAGCATTCATGGTATGAGCGATGGGCGCTGAGACCTGACCTTCGGGCAGAGGCACTACCAGGTTTTCCAGATCCAGGTTTAGCAATCCGGCCAGACTGTTCACTGCCTGATCGATCCACTGATACCCTTCATGAAGATCCTGCATTTGAGCCGCAGATAGATATTCCTTTTGAAACAGAAAGGAGCCAACCTGATCCAGATACCTGTCCAGCTCATGGGCCGCTTCTACAATGAAATGGTCATGATCGGCTACGGTGAAGTCCATTCGTTGAACCTGCTGTAGATCCATGGAGTCCAGCCTGGAGGGGGCCACTTCCTGATTATCCACCAGGAGATTCATAATGTAGTGATTTTGATTGCGAGTCCACTGATCCACAGCATCGTACACCTCTCGCAGGGTCTTTTCTTCGTTCAATGATGCGTCCAGTTTCTGATCGTTAACATAGATATTCATGGCTTTCCTCCGCTTCAGTCCCATACTCCTGGCTTTTTGCTTTCAGACTTGCCGCTACGTCCACTGACTGATGGCCAGATTGAACACATTGGTGCCCCGGGGCGATTGCCAGGCCGCTGTTATGCGGACCTGCTTATTATGTCGTAATCATTGCAGAAAAACTGCATAAAAAATCAGGGAGTTCCCAGCTTACTTTTCAGATATTCGGACTGGGATCGGGCCTCTCGAATGGAACTTTCCATACGACCGAACTTCTCCCGAAGCTGCTGTTCCTTCTGGGCCAGGCTTCTTTCCTTGCTGGCAATGGCCTCTTTCTTCTGATCAATTCGGCTTTTTATCGTTTCAATGCGAGCCGTGATCAGACCGCCAGAGAACTGAACATAGGGCTTCAGGGTTTCATTCATTTTGAAAGCCACCCCGTTGTCTGTAATGGCATCTTCGTTCAGATCCGAGGCGAACAGATCTTTTACACTTTGAGGAGAATCGCTCAGCGCTTTTGTAAGTTTCCCTTCATCCACTCGAAGATAGCCGTCTTTGATATCGGACCATTTAGCTCCCACATCACCGGTAGTGATTCCGATTTGTGCCAGTACTCGATAATCTGGCTCACTCAATGAAGGATAGGAAGATGCTACCAGAACCTGAAGAGTGCTTATGATCTGTCTGGTGGTAGGGTCTCCGGCAAAAATTCCTGATCGGTCCTTCAGCTGGCGATACCCATCTCGAATATCTCCGTTGGGATCTGAAGAACGATTCATTTCGAATTCATCGCTCTTTACAAATTGATCATTTTCTTTTACAAACTTCAGCAATTCGTTGTAGGCTTCTACCCAGGCGACGATTTTGGTCTTGATCTGCTCTGTGTTTGCCTGCACAGTAACTTCTACCGGACCACTGGTAGTTCGATGCAGAGTCAGACTGGCCCCTTCAATAATATCTGTAATATTGGAATTGCTACTTCTGGTAATCTCTATGCCATTCATCTTGAGTTTGGCATCTTTAGCGGGTTGAGTTTCATTCAGAGGACCGAACGCTGCATCTGTTTTAGTAGTGTCGATGCGAACATCTCTCACAACCATGCTGGACCCTTCATTCGCATCAAAGCCAATGGATGTAATCTTGCTTCCTTCCGGCAGATCCTGTACCGGAATTTGCATGGGACCATTCTCGGTTACCTGGAACTGTCTTTTTTGCGCAGATCCTCCGGATTCGAAAAATACAGTCACAATTCCTGGACTCTGACTGGCCTTTCCTGGTTTATCCTGCGAAGGTTTATCTTCTTTCACAGTTCTGGTTCTTTCAATATCAGCCGCAGGAAACTTGATGTCCCCTGCTTCCACTTCTACGTCAGGTCCCGGACGGGTGCTTTCTGTTCGCACCTTGCGCCGTTCGGTTTCCGAAGCGTTCTCAGATGGATTCGCCTGCGGATCGCTGGCATTTTCACCGGTAACGGAAAGAGAGATTACGCCGGGCTCGAACGAAACACTCAGGCTGGCTTCGCTTCCATTTTCCAGGGTAAGTTCCTTTGCATCCGGGGATACTTTGTATTTGGAATCCGCCGGGGCCTTAATCTTGCTTTGCTCGAAGGCGATGTCTTCCGAGGATTTCTTTTCTACCTTCTTGTCTCCAATGAATCCTGCCTGTTTCAGGATTCCATCCGGATCGGAAAAGCTGAATGCACCGTCGGAACCGCTTACCGAGGATCGAAGAGAGATCAGAGCGTTGTTGGCATCGATATTAATTACACTTACTTCATAATCCTGGCCGGCCTGACCTTTCAGCGCACGTTCCAGATCCACAACGCCGCCCCCTGGAAAATCCACGTTGATTTCTTTGGCCCCTACATTGATGGTAAATTTACCTTTTGGCAGAGTCTCTTTTCGGGAAAGCTGACGGCTGGTGATTTGATGTTTGGTAGCCAGCTCCAGGATTTCCACTTCCTGGGACCCAGGATCCACATCCGGCGCAGCCTCCCCTGTAATGGCTCCTGGATCCGAGGATACCACAGATTTGGTAGCAAAGGGGCCGGCAAAGGAATACAGATCCCGACTGGCATCGGAAAGCTTTCTGGCGCGATTGCGTAGTTCTTCAAAGGCCTTGATCTCAACTTTGCTGCGAGCGATGTCTTCTTCCAGACGAAGCAGAGGCATACGCTCCGCTTTCATAAGTTTCTCGATCATTTCACCGGGATTTACTCCGGCATTGTTCTGGAAAATGGCTGGTGCTGGCATGGTTGCTCCTTCCGGGCCCGGGGCCCCTCAGTAGTGTACATCGGGAAATCAGAAAATTCCATTAGTATATGAGATGGTTCTGGCGGGATAATTCGTGGATAATCCAGGGCCTGCCGTAGACTTCTACCGACCCGGCATTCCCCGGGGCCCCAGAAATCAGGAAAGCACTCAGCAGAAATGGTCAGACTTGACAGGGCCCAACCCGGATAGGCCCTGGACCTATGAGCCAGAACGGATCACGCAGCCTGTTTAGAGTAATCTTTATGAACCAGGGTAAATCCTATGAGATTCTTGCCCGGGAGGTAGAAGCCAGCGATCTGTTTGGCTTTCTGGAAATCCGGGATTTGGTATTTGGCGAGAAATCCCAGGTACTGGTGGATCCTACCGAAGACGGCCTGCGCAAGGAATTTGAAGATACTAAACGAATCATCCTGCCCATGCACAGCATTGTAAGAATCGATGAGCTGGACAGACAGTCCCGGGCTCGAGCCAGAGTCGTTTCCCTTCCAGGAGGAGCAGGAGCCAATCCAGGAACACCGGCTGGCTCCGCAAATCTCTACGGCGTGCCGCCGCAAAAGGACAGCTAAGGATAGCAGGAAAAACAGGCAAAGCAGGAGAAGAAATTGCCTGAACAGTCAAAATTCCCCTCCAGTGGACGCGGAAACCCGAAAGCTCCGTCTGAAGCTGCGGTTTCATTTCTCTGGTTTGTTTAAGGAATTCTTTTTTTGGGAGGAATGCCTTCCTGGCGGGATGCAATTACATACGGAGAGAAATCCGCTTAATGAAGCGGTTAATTCAAAGATGGCATCCTCTCCGCTGAGAGCTTCCAAGAGCTATCCAATTCTCAGTTTCTACGGCGTTCTTTATCGTGGTTTATACGATTCAGAACGTAAAGGAACAGAAAGGATCCGATAAGTGCTGCAATGATGTTTACCCGGGCCAGGGGAATGTTCTCCCATTTGGGAATCATCAGAAAATTCACTACTTGAGGAAACCAGTTCTTGATGTTTGCGATGACCACCACCAGCACAGCGCCAATGGTGCCTATCAGGGTAGCTCCCCAGAAGCCCCCCAGCAAATCTCGATTCAATCTGAAGTAGTAGTAATAGGCGGCGGCCAGACCGCAAAGCCCATAAACAAACAGATCTCGGACAATCAGTAGAAAATCAATAAACCATTCCATGCGAATCCAGTTAACCTTTTTAGGCGGTGCCTTTGAGTAAATAAGAATTTACATGGCAGCAATTTGCAGAGAATTACCGGAGATGGAAATCCGGGGAAACACCAGGGTCTTTGGTATATTGGGGCATCCGGTGCAGCATTCTTTAAGTCCTTTGCTGCATAACATGGCCTTTAAAAGCGTAGATTATCCAGCTGTGTATATTCCTCTGGATGTAAAAGAGACCGGACCTTTCCTGAAGCGGACTCTGCAGAATCTTGATCTGGGAGGACTTTCGGTAACTATCCCTCATAAGATCTGGGCCTATCGAATGGCAGATAGCTCGGATCCACTGAGTCGCATCTGCGGCGCCAGCAATACGTTGCTTTTTAAACGTAGTGGTGACGAAATCCAGATCGAGGCCAGAAACTCCGATGGTCCCGGGGCAATCCAGGCACTCAAGAATATATCCAGAATCCAGGGAAAATCCGTGGTGATCTGTGGCTACGGCGGATCCTCTCGCGCCATTGCGGCGCAGCTTCTGATTTCGGAAAAACCGGCGGAGCTCTGGATCACAGGTCGCAATCCGACCAGGATCAAGAGTTTCATTCGAGATCTAAAGAAACAATTTCCCCGGGCCTCCATTCAAGCTCTGGAAGATGGAGCCGCAGGCCTTCCTTCAACGGAGAAAAAATCCGGAGGTACCGGACAGAACGTTAGTGCCCGCAACCATTCGCTCAAGACCAGAATAGCAAAATCTTCCAGTGCGACCGGAGGGAAGGTGACCGTCAGGGAAAGCCCATTAGAAAACCTGCGTCATCCAGATATACTAATCCAGACCACTCCGCTGGGGATGCAGTCGAAGACGTCCGGCAAAAAGGGAAATACGTCAAAGGCGAAAAATCTGCCAGTGAACCCGGACCTGATCGATATAAACACTACAGTGTTTGATATTGTGTACAGTCCTATGGAGACTCCCCTGCTCTCGCTGGCAAAGAAGAAAGGCTGCAAAGTAGTGTACGGCTACAGCATGCTCTTGTATCAAGCTGTGTTTCAGTTTCGCTGGTTTACAGGAAAGGAGCCTCCGGTAGAACGCTGGGAGAAGCTGCTTCGCAAAGATCTCAAATCAAAGAAATGAGCGGCATGAATCTGGACCAGGACCTTGAGACCAGGATCAATCCGGAAAAGAATCGTCAGTTCGCGCCGGAAGAATTTGGCCGACGACTGATTCAACTCAAGGAATTTGCAATCCATCACTGGCCACGAAAGAATGGACTGCGAATCTCGGTGGTGGGCACCAATGGAAAGGGCTCCGTTAGCCATTATCTCTCATCGCTGCTTCTGTCATCAGGTATCCAGACCGGTGTCTACAGCAGCCCACATCTGGAACATTACAGTGAACGGATACAGATTGAAGGCAAATCCGGCCAGACAGATCTGAACCACGCCTATCTCGCTCTGCGAAGCTCCTTTATGGATTGGGATGCGGACCTGTGGCACAGTCTGAGCTATTTCGAACTACTGACTCTGCTTGCCATAGAACTCTTCCAGGCCAGCAGTATTCCTGTGCAGATCTATGAAGCGGGCCTGGGAGGCAGACTGGATGCATCCGGACTTTGCGATCCAGATATAGTAATAGTCACTCGCATAGCTCTGGATCATACGAAGTTGCTGGGAAATACCAGAGAAGCCATATTCCAGGAGAAGCTGGGTATCGCAGGAAAAAGTGCCAGGTATATCTTTTTAATGGAAGAACGATACGAAAACCTGGCCAGAAATCTGCTGGAGCGGGCCGGCCACGAAGATCCATCCGCAAATTCAAAGGAAAAGGCAGTTCCTGCCCAGGTGCATTGCTTTGAAGCCGGTGGCTCGGCCAGGCAGAACTATCTTCAGGAGAATTTCGCTTTCGCGAAATGGATTCTCACTCAGCTGGCTGACCCATTAATGAGTTCTCAAATCCAGGACGCCGGTAGCAGCCCATCTCTGCGGCTTCTCAAGGAAAAGATTCAGTCATTTCGCTTCTCAGATGTTCCGGCTCCTCCGGGCCGAATGCTGGATTACAGAGGCTATGGAATTCGATGGATGTATGATTCCGGCCATAATCCGGCATCCCTGTTTACTGTACTCAAATCCTTTTCAACGCCTCCTTTGCTGGTTCTGGGTATACTTCCAGATCGCTCCTATGCTCATTTTTTGCGGGTAGCCAGATGGCTGGGCGTTTCGGTGATCTTCTGCATCGAACGGCCGGGTCTGGCAGACATCCCGGAAGAAGTCCGGTATTACTCACTGGAAGATTCCCGGGAAGCTGAAACGTATGGTACTCCCGGTCTGGCGACCGGGGAGCTTTCAGAATCAACTGCATCAAAGAATCCTGTCCCCGGCACCGAAGCCGATGGTCACTTCCCTTCCCGGGTCAAACCATCGGTATACCGGCTTTCCGCCTCTCTTTCTGCATCGCAGCTGCGAAAGACTCTCCTGGATTGCGCGCATTCAAAGCAGTATGGACACTCCAGGAATGCATCTAAAGATAAGAAGCAATCCGTGCAAACAGAAGAAGAAGTAACAATCCTGTTTACTGGCAGCTACAGGATCTATGATTTATTTCTGGAAATTCTCGGCGGTGACATAGTCCATGCCTGATATGGGTCGATTTAGCCCGGAAATTCCACATGAAGAGCTGAAGCAGCGAAGGTCGGCCTGCCAGGATCGGATGGATCCAGGCTCTGTTCTGATGATCTATACTGCGCCTCGCAGAATCATGTCTAACGATGTGCATTATCGCTTTCGTCAGGATTCCGATTTCTACTATTTAACAGGCCTTCCTGTGGAGGAAGGAGTCCTGGTTCTGGGCCCGGAAAAGGCCTGCGTTTACGTTAAGCCTGGCACTCCAGAAAAAGAAACCTGGGAAGGACCACAGCCGAATCTGGATGAAACGGCGGAGATGTCCGGAATTCAGGATGTGCGCGACCTGGAGGGTTTGAACAAAGATCTGGAATCCTGGATCAATGGCATTTCTGCGCTTTATTATGGCTATGGTAGCGATGCCGGCAGGGATGCTGAGATCCTGGGTCTGTCTCAAAAGTTGCTTATCCGCGGTCGGGCCGGCACCTCGGGTCCGGAAAGGGTTGTGCATCCAGCTCGGATCCTGCATGAGCTAAGACTTGTGAAGTCTTCGTGGGAAATTCAGAGAATGCAGGAAACAGCAGAGATTACAGCCAGGGCCCACCGGGAAATCATCGCCGCAGCAAAACCTGGTATGGGTGAATTTGAACTGGAAGCGATTCTACATAATGTATTTCGCAAATCCGATGCCATCGAAGCCTATCCTTCCATCGTGGCCGGTGGAGGAAGGGCGTGTATTCTTCATTATATCAAAAACGATGAAACGCTGCAAAAGGGAGATCTGGTGTTGATGGATGCGGCCGCCGCCAGAGGATATATTCATTCCGATGTAACACGAACGTTTCCTGTGGATGAAAAATTTACCGAACCACAAAAAGAACTCTATTCCATTGTTCTCAGGTCTCAGCAGAAAGCCATAGCAAGTAGCGTAGCCGGCGCCACCATGGATTCTGTACATGATGATGCAGTGTCTGTTCTGGTGGATGGCCTTATCGAGCTTGGACTCATCAAAGAAAGCAAGGATGAATGCCTGGAGAAAAAAAGCTTTCGCCGATTCTATATGCATCGCACCGGTCACTGGATTGGCTACGATGTGCATGATGTGGGTAGTTATTATATTCAGGGCAAGCCCAGACCCTTTGAGCCCGGAATGGTCTGCACCGTAGAGCCAGGACTTTATATTCCCGGGGACGATGATATCCCGGAAGCATACAGAAATACAGGAATTCGCATAGAAGATGACATTGTCATCACCGAAGGAGCGCCACTGAACCTCACTTCAGGGGTGCCCGTAGAGATAGAACAGATCGAGGAGCTTAAATGCTAGAGAAGTTTGTAATTTTTGGACTTCCTATTTCCACATTCAGCCTGCTGCTGATGGCTGCCTTTCTAACGGCCGCCTACCTGGTACCGCGCGAACTTCGTCGTCGTGGACTTACAGAGGAGTACGGGGATCATGCTCTCCTGCTGGCCGTAATAGGAACTATCGTTGGTGCCAAGATTGGCTATGTGCTGGAGGTATGGAGTCGGATCTGGAGAGGTCCGGATGGTTTCTGGACCAAGCTGGAATATGTGCTGTTTCACTGGGAAGGTCTGGGCTCGAAATATGCGAGCAATCCAGAGTACCTGGGGCTGTGGCAGACTCTGTTCAGTCCAGGAGGACTGGTATTCTATGGTGGCTTTGCCATGGGATTTGCACTGCTGTACTTCTATCTGCGCTACAAGAAGCAATCGATCTGGGAATATGGAGATGCCTTCATTCCTTCCATGGCCATTGGCTACGGCATAGGCCGCCTGGGCTGTATTGTAAGCGGCGATGGCTGCTTCGGCTATGGCGCATCCTGGGATATTCCATTTCTAACCATGGAGTTCTATTCGCAACCTTCGGTAGTTCCCATTACCAGCTGGTTCGGTTATAAGCCCGGCGGTGTCATGGGCACCCATGGAGTGAATGTCTGGAATACTCCTATGATAGAAGCCATTCTATCCTGGATTTTATTTGCGTGGATGATGCTAAAGCTAAGGTTTCAGGGATTCAAGCCAGGCTTTATGGTGGCTGTGTTTCTTGTATGGAATGGAATCGCACGCTTCCTGGTGGAGTTTCTCCGAATCAACGATGCTTTGATACCGGTGCTGGATCATCCCACCTATGCGGATGGAAGACTGATTGAACATCATATTCATCATACACAGCAGACCGCAGCGTATTTTCAAAACTGGCACTGGTATGGTTTCACCCAGAGTCAGGTATTTGGACTATTGATCGCTCTGGCAGGTTTAATATGGATCTTTCAAAAGAAGCTCTATGTGCGCGATGATACTCAAAAAAGTTGATCTAAAGCCATTTCTGGAAACAGTGGTAGAGGATGACCGGCTGCATGTTCGCTGGCTGGAAACCCTCTCCCTCCTGGAAAACATGGGTGCCAGAAAGATTCACAAATCCATGTCCAGGTTCCCACTTCATCTGCAGCGTTCCGAAGTTGTATTGCAACATGCTGCAGAAGAAGCCAGACATGCATTCTTCTTCAAGAAGCAAATCCATCGCCTGGCTTCTCAAGAGGCTGGTTCAGTGGAAGACCCTGCTCGGGAGAACCAGAGTCCTCTTTGTCAATGGGAAGGGATTCGATATTTTCAAAGCCTGGATGGACTGTGCAAGCGAAGGTCTCTGGAGCTCCTGCCTGGCAATTCGCAGCTTCAGACCCTGTTTTCCTATCTGGCCGTGACCTATGTCATAGAAGAACGAGCCGTGGACGTATACGGAATCTATGAAGGACTGCTACGGGAAAGGGATCTGCCCATTCATCTTTCGGGGCTTCTGAAAGAGGAAGAAGGCCATATGAAAGAGATATTGAACATGGCCAGCGAACTACCCTTGGATTTTCAGGCGGAACTGGAACGTATCGCTGAAACAGAAGGGCAGTACTTTCAGCGGTTCGCAGAAAAACTGAGTCAAACGGCTTTAACTGTGGCCGTTGCTGGCTGAGTTCTGCGGATTTTCAGGGGCTCGGATAACTTTCGCCTGTTGGAGGCCCGGGATTCATAATCTGGCCGCCCGGGCGGATTCACCGGATGAGTTTTCCGCCTACCCCGGCCGCATTTCCCTTTGCTGAGTAAACATTGCCGGTACTATCCATCAGGGCACCAGAGGTCCTGCCTTTCTCAAAAAGTGCATGGGACCTGCCTCCCTGCGCAGCCGATCAAATGTCTCTTTATACTGGTAGGAGTCTCGGCCGTAACGCAACTCCAGATAGTTCAGTGTGTAGCGGTCTTTAAGGCTTTCCAGTCGATATTGCTTCTGCAAATCCTGACCGGCTCTGGCCCTGCGATATAGATGAGTCAGAGTAGAAGCGACATAGAATTGAAAGGGCCACTGATTGGCAGCTTCCTGCTCCAATTGAAAGTATCTACGGAGCTTCCAGAGTACATCGGAATACATTCTGCCTTTGCTTCCATGGATAATGTTTAATCGCAGTGCTTCCAGATACAGTTCCAGGTTGGCACCTTCCATGGGACCCGCCTTACCTGAATCTAGAAGCTTCAATACCCGATCATAATCTGCCGCCATGGATTCATGATGCCGAATCTTCTTATGTGCAAATTCGTTTCGCAGGGCATCCCTTTTTTCCCGGGCACTCATGGGACGGGGATCGTCATCTTCCTGCAGGGTTCGATAGACCTTCGTCTGATAATCCAGGAATTCCAGGTCTGACCTTCTGGTTTTTTCAAAGATAGAAAGCGCACGACGATAATAGGCGCTGCTGTAATCCCTGCGAAATACCAGCTCATCGAATCGGCCACGAATGTTTTCGGGATAGGCCCACATCTCTTCGATTTCCCTGGACCGCTCAACACTCAGATTCTCATTCGGAATCTGAAACACTCTCTGCAGTTCGTAGAATTCCAATCCGGAGTCAGGCAATTCAGCCTTCGATTCGGATGGAACGAAAATAAGAGCGAAAGCAGAAAGACAAAGAAGGAAAGCTTGAATCAGAGTAGCAGCACCTGGTATGAAAGCCGGATGCAATGCATTTCTGCGCGGCTGATCGTGGGAAAGGGCAGCGCTGGATTCGATATGGGTGCTGGATTTGCGATAATAAAGATAACGGCCAGACATCAGGGAGCGCCTCCCTCCTCCGGTGCAGGCCAATCAGGGAATAGAGGCTTTTCCTTCCATTCTTCGTTCAGTCGCGGCATTTCCAGAGGATCGGAGGTAAAGTCCTCATCGTACATATTCTGAATGTCATTGAGCATTCGAAGCTTAACCGGTCTGGGTCTTCCTTCCTCATCCAGAAAATCGCTAACCACTTCCAGTTTTGCATTCACTCTCAATTTATGCCGGTGAATAATTCTCTGGAAATCCAGCTCTCCGGATACTATCTCAAACCTGGTAGTTTCGATCTGAGGAAGATCAATTTCGAAGCGATGCCGATTGGCCTCCTCTGCATATCTTTTCGCAGAGGCCCAGTATTTTTCCGCCTCATTGTAATAGGTGCGGGCAATCAGAAATGAGATTTCCAGATCATCTGCGAAATCCAGGTCATGAAAGTACAGATGTCTTTTGTCGAATAGAGAGCCAAGGCGTAGATACATTCTCATGATCATGAGATGCGCCTGCATGAACATCAGATTTCTGTATTTATGGTACTGCTCTTCGGTTTCAATCTTGCAAAGTGAATTCCGGGGATGGCGAAATGGGGCGCTCTGGGCCAGATACAGAAAGTATATGTTTTCTTTGAGCTGCGAAACTCGATATCCCTGGCTCAAGCCATAGAGCTCGTAATAGTCCTCGAAGAATCTGGGACTGTACTTCTTCTGTTGAAATGGAATCCAATCAGAAAACTTCACCCATCGACCAGTGCGATCGTAATAATAGTTCAGTCTTAGCTCCCCTTCTGGCTTTTGCGGATAATAAGGATCCGGCAGAGTCCTGGAGACGGGGGCACCTTCCGTGACCGAGAATGAAATAAAAGCCAGAAGTGCCAGAGTCAATGTGCTGAGAACTCTGGACGAAAACAGATTCACACAAAAATAGAGTATCAGTTCAATTCTGGAATACCGGAAGGCCGTTTTCGAATTCACTTCGCCGGTTTGTTCAGGATTCGGGTCCGATGGCGCAGCATTTTGAAAGGCCGTCGTAGGCCTCCGCCGGGAAAGTCTCTTGGACTCATGGAGATCTGGATTCGCACCTTCCATCTACTTTCATAGTTCGGGAGAAAACGATAAAAGCTAAAATTAGAATGCCCGGAGGATTGGGCAGATGGCCCGGAGATCAGGATTCCTGAGATGGAGAAACCGCTTCATCCAGAGTTTCATGCATGGTTACAAAATCATCCAGACCTACAATTTCCATTACCTTCTTGAAATGGGCCGAAAGACCGGCAAACTCCAGACTGGAAGCCTCATCCGTGGCCCGGGTAATCAGAGCTATGAGAATTGCAATTCCAGAAGAGTTAATGTATTGAGTTTCTGAAAAGTCCAGTACCACTTTGCCTCTTTTTCCTGCAGGAATGGCCAGATAGTGCTCCTCCAGGTCCTTTTCCATATCCTGGGTGAACTCTCCCTTGATATGCAGTACAGGACAGGCGTAGTCGTAGGATGGTGTTACTTCGCAACTGGGAGGCATAGTTTCTGTTTGGCCCTGGAGCGGAAAGCTTCGTAGGGCCTGGAGGCAGAAAGACAATTCCAGCGAATTGCGCAACCAATAAATCCACATTGGCCTGACCTTCTTACTTCCTGCCATTCAATTCAGAGCCCGGGGCCGGCGAATTTGTGAATCGTGCAATGGTTGCTCTCAGAAGAGGACCATACAGAATTCCACCATGGCAGGCCCCTTCTCCACGTTTGAAAGCACCTATCGAAAGCTGATGCCGGCAGCACTGCAGCAATTTCTCACTGACGACGATCTAAGCCAATTTCTGCACTCCAGATTCGAATTCCTGGAAAACCGCTCCGGAGAAATCGATATTCGGATTCAGGACTGGGATCAATTCCCCTGGCTCATAAATTCCAGCACCATTGAAGTAGGTATGCCGGATTCTCCCTTTATTACAGATACTATCCTGGATTATCTGAATTCAGAATCCCACCGGATCCATCTGAGTATCCCGGCCCTGCTTACAATCCATCGAGGAAACAGAGGCATCGAATCCATAGAACCCAGAACAGGAGACAACCACACCGAGGCCTTTGTCTATGTGGAGGTGCAGAAACTCTCGGAGCGAGAGAAAAAGACTATAGAAAAGGATCTTCGCAGAAACCTCCAGGAATTGCGACAGGTGGTGCAGGATTTCCCGGTGGCCCTGAAGCAACTTCGGGATCTGGACCTGGCTAACGAAGAGCTGGTCGAAGATCGGGAGTGGATTGCAGATAACTTCGTTACTCTGGGATCCGCCCTGTTCACTTCAGGAAAGCTTAACAAACCCACCGGGCTTCTACGGGAAAGTGGCATTCGCAAACAGGCTCTGTCCGACCTGAAACGATTGTTTGAATCCAGAGGGATTGATCCAGACCATCTGGGCACCTCAGGATCCAATGATCACATGCTATTTCATGAAAGCCAGATCATGAGTCGAGTAAATCGGCACAGGGCATTGCATCTAATCGTTATACCTTCCAATCCGCTTTACATGCTGGCCGGGCATTTTGCAGGCCGAGGAGAACTCACCCCCAGATTCTTGAATCCCCCTGCCAGACGAAAAGTAGAGATTCTGGCAGAGAAGATCTATGCTCCACCCAATTCGCATAGACGTAAGCTGCTTTTCCAGATTTCGCAAATGATTCCTGTGGGTATCTTTCTTAGCCGACCTCAGCGACTGGTAGAAGTCTGGCTTACTCAAATCCTGGACAACCTCTATGTTGATGAACCGGATTTTGTAGTGAATCTGGATTCAGAATATGGAATGGTATGGATCCTGGGAATTGTTTCTGGCAAGGAAGCCAGCGCCTTTTCTCCAGAACACATCGCACGCATTGCGGGCAGGTTTCAATTCAGCCAGGAAATCCTGATTCGTAGAAGGATGAATGAGCATGAAATCATGCTTCTGGCTGTTGCTCCCGGCGACGGAAAAGACCTGGAACGTCTTCAATCGGACCTGGCCTCCTCTGTAAGTCATCTATTTGCCAGCTGGCAGAATCGATTTCGCAAGGCACTTACGAATCATTTTATTGGAGAGAGACTCATAGAGGAGAAACTCTCGGTTTACAGAAATGCTTTGAGCCCCGCCTCCGAGGTGCATCAGGACCCGGAAGAAGCTCTCCAGGATTTGATTCGCCTGGAAGAACTGAGCCCTCAAAGAGAGTTAAAAGCCGGTTTCTTTCGCAAGATGGATGATGTATTTATCAAGTTTTACAGTCTGCATGAAAGGGCCATTGGGGATCTGGTTCCGGTGCTGGCAAACTTTGGATTCCGAGTGACTGACGAATTCACCTTTCCCGGACATTTTCCCGATGGTTCCCGCTACATCTATGCGTATCGTATCCAGGATAGTGATCTGGATAGTCGATACGATACGGCCCTGGCCCGGGTTCTGGAATCGGTAATTCTTAAATCCTCCAGCGATGAGCCCATCAACCGGCTGGCAGTATACGGCCTGGACCGCCATCAGCTGGCACTCATAAAAGCATTGCAGGCCTATCTATTCCAGATCGACCGAAACTTTTCCCGGGCCTTCATTGCACGAGCCAGTCTCATTCAGAAGGAATTCATTCAGACTCTGATTCTATGGCTGGAATACAGATTTGCTCCCGGTCTGAGGGAGCCAGAAAAGGAACAGGCAACCCTTGAGCATCTTCATACAATCCTGGATGGAATTTCTTCGGTGATGGAATCCCTGCTCTGCAAAAGGCTCATGCAGATTGCAGGTGCCATTGTGCGAACCAACTATTTTGAATTCTTGCCAGAAATCAGCTTCAAGATTCGCAGTCAGGAGCTGACAGACCTGGCCTCGCCGGTGCCACTATTTGAAATTTTCGTGTACTGCTCCGACTTTGAAGCTGTGCATCTTCGCGGGGCTGCCATTGCGCGAGGTGGCATTCGCTGGTCCGATCGTCCGGATGACTTTCGCACTGAAATCCATGGCTTGATGAAAGCTCAGATGGTAAAAAATACCATTATCGTTCCCAGTGGGAGCAAAGGTGGTTTCTGTATCAAAGGAGAGCGTTCCACGGATCCAGCGTTTGCCCTGGAATGCTATCAACGATTTATGTCTGCGATGCTCTATCTTACAGATAATCGTAGCGCTACCGGAAAAGTGAAGCGGCCGCCTGTGGTTTGTCTGGATAATGCGGATCCTTACCTGGTAGTGGCCGCAGACAAGGGAACGGCCAGGTTCAGCGATTATGCAAACGAAGTCTCTCTAAAGGCGGGCTTCTGGCTGGGTGATGCATTCGCATCCGGAGGTAAACATGGCTATGATCACAAGAAACAGGGAATTACAGCCCGTGGAGCCTGGCAGTCTGTTAAAAGGCATTTCCATGAAATGGGCCAGGATCCGGAAAGCGATGCTATCAAAGTTGTGGGCATCGGGGACATGGCCGGCGATGTATTTGGAAATGGAATGCTTCTTTCGAAAAGCATGCATCTGGTAGCAGCCTTCAACCATAAACATATCTTTCTGGATCCCAATCCGCCATCGGACTCCTGGAAGGAACGAAAGAGATTGTTCGATAATGTTCTGGGCTGGGACGGCTACAATGAATCCCTGATTTCAAAAGGCGGCGGAGTCTTTGCTCGAAGCAGCGCCCGCATCGCAGTCAGTACAGAAGCCAGGGAAGTTCTGGGAATCTCGGTGGTGGAGCTTTCGGGAGAGGAGTTGATTCGGGCCATATTACGTGCTCCGGTGGACCTGCTCTGGAACGGAGGGATTGGAACCTACGTAAAAGCCTCCACAGAAAGCGATTCCGATGCCATGGACCCGGCCAATGATCGTGTCAGGATTAATGGCAATGAGATTCGATCCCGGGTGGTGGGTGAAGGAGGCAATCTGGGATTCACTCAGAAAGGGAGGATTGAAGCGGCCTCGGGCGGTGCTCGGCTGAACACCGATGCCATCGATAATTCCGGTGGAGTGGACATGTCCGACCATGAGGTAAATCTGAAAATCCTTCTGGAGCGCCTGCTTCGCACCGGACAGATTCCGGACTTCGCCCAGAGGAACCAGTGGATTGAAAAGCTGGAACCTCGAATGGTAGAACTGGTCCTGGACAATAACCGCTCCGGCAATCTATGCCTATCCCTGGATCAAAAGCGGCTGCAGCAAAACGTAGATAGCTTTCTGGCAGCTTTTCGCTGGCTGGAATCCTGCGGCCATAAGCTGGATGGTTTGAGCGCTGATGACCTTCATCTAAGCGATCATCCGGCCCGCTATTTCGTCAGGCCGGTTCTCTGTTCTATGCTGGGACATGCAAGGCTGGAACTGAAGAACGAAATCCTGGATTCTGGAGGATTCAATCAGCCGGAACTGGAGCGATTCCTGCTCGAGTACTTTCCTGCGGATCTGGTAGAAGCGTTTCCTGAAGAAGTGAGAACGCATCCGCTAAGAAAAGAAATCATAGTAACCCAGGTTTTGAACCATTGCGTGAACTTTGGAGGAATCACCTTCTTCTGGAGTACAATGCAAAAAACCGGAGCAACCGCTGCGCAAATCGCTTTGAACCGACTGGCCGTTGAAGCCTTTATTCGTGCCCCGGAACTTAGAGAAGAAAACCACGTCAATGCAGCGGCAGAGATGCAGCATCTGCTTTCTATCGAAGAACAGGTGGAGTCCATGACTGCCATGCTTCTAATGCACAGCCGGGCGGCCCTAGATGTGCTGGGCGCTTCTACTCAGGATCGCCAGAATTTTGCGGCCATTCTTGAGTTTCTGGAAGTGCATTTCACGGAAGGCGGCCAGAAAAGTGGAGCCGAATGTATGGACCGTGCCTTCTGGCTCTTTCTGCAACTGGAACAGCCGGCCGAGCCCACCACCATGCAGAAGTACGTAACCATTATCCAGTCCGATGCGATGCAAACCGTGGATCGATATCTGAAAGCACCGGTCAGTCCCTATAAGGCCGAGATGAGATTCTATAGAAGGATTCGCGAAAAAAGGGATCGAATTGTAAAGGAGATGCTGCTGGATCGATTACCCCTGGAGCGGCTCAGTCGGCTGCGAAACATGACAGATGGCGACGATACTCAGAAAGCCCTGGCTATCTACGAAGGACTGGAAGCTGTGCTTTCCAGAGGGCCGGCATAGCGCAACCAGAAGAAGGTTTCCAGGTTTCCTTTTCGCCCACTCAGCCCGGACGGAATGCGTCCCAGGGTTTCCAGTCCCAGAGATTCCAGAAAGGACTGGAATTCCGACTCAATGGAGGCGCGAATCTCTGAATCTTTGATTACTCCGGATTCCGTTTGATGGGATGCTTCGAATTGGTGTTTTAACAGGAACAATCCCTGGAATTCCCTTTTCAGCTCGGTGCGAAAGAACGCCACCAGGTTTTCCAGAACATTGCGAAGAGAAAGGAAAGACACATCGCAAACAATAAAGATAGAATCGGCGCTTTTCAGAGATGAGCCAAACCAGGAGCTCTGGATATTTCGAATATTGTGCCTTTCCAGTACCGTTACTTCAGGTCGATTCCTCAGTTCAAAATCATAAATCCCATAAGCAACATCTATGGCAAAGATTTGCGCAACACCATGTTCCAGCAGCGCCTGGCTGAATCCTCCGTGGGAAGCTCCTATGTCCAGGCATACCGCTCCTTCCAGGGTTTTTCCCTGCCCGGCCACAGTATCCAGGGCCGGTGCGATCTTGGCAGTTCCACGGTTGCGAAAATCCGGAGGCCTGCGAAATTCAATGGAATCACGATCCGGACGAATGGGAAACCCTGCATGATGAACCTTGTTTCCGTTTACAGATACAAATCCCTGCAGCAGGTAGCTCCGAGCCACGGGCAGTTCCAGATCAAACTGCTGACATAGCCATTCATCCAGGCGAATGGCCAAAGACATCAATTCTTCCTGTCGACCAGATATTCGATAACGGATCGCAGAAGGGGCACAGGATTCTGTCTTACTCCATGGGCCACCGGCAGATGCTCAAGACGCTCTTCCAGTCTTTCGCGCTCCTTAGAAATGCGATTCCTGGCTTCCTCAACTCCCAGAAGGGAAACCAGAGTTAGCTTTCCGCTTTTTCGATCCTTTCCAGCAGTCTTTCCCAGGGTGGTGGAATCCTGGGTTTCATCCAGTATATCGTCCACCATCTGAAACAGAAGTCCCAGATTGCGACCAAACTCAGCATAGCTTCTATGGTTGGGCAGTCCCTGAAGCACCGCTCCCATAGAAACCGCTGCTTCAATCATGGCAGCAGTTTTTTCCAGATGAATAGTTTCCAGAAGCTGCATCTTCTCATCGTCGGTGTGGGGCTCAAAGAAACTTTTTCGTTCTGCCAGAAAGCTTCCCTTCTCAGCGCTTAGATCCAGATACTGGCCGGAAACCATTCGCAGCGCGCATCTGCTGAGGATCTGACTGTTCTGAGTACTGGTGGCATCCCGGTCCTGATTGGTCAGATAGAATGCCAGTGTATTCAGGGCATCTCCCGCCAGGATGGCGGCCCACTCGGTGAACTGTTTGTGATTGGAGGGTCTGCCCCTGCGAAGATCATCATCATCCATACTGGGCAGATCATCATGAATCAAAGAATAGCAATGAATGCATTCCAGAGCAGCCGCATGGGCAAACAGTCGCTTTTCATCTGGATTCAGATGGAAGGGATCAAAGTTTTCGGAAGGACGATAGCCTGCTGAAATCAGGCAGAGTACAGGTCGAATACGTTTGCCCCCTGCAAGGAGGCTGTAAAGTGCAGGTTCGGTTAATTCCGGAGGGCCCAGAGATTGGATCAACCTTCTCAGCGGCCCTTCGAAATAGGCATCTATTGCCTGAATGTATGGTTCCAGGAAAGAACTATCCAATCAACTCCCCGTCCTTAAAGAAGAAGGCCACTTCATTCTGGGCATTTTCCGCAGAATCGGAACCATGCACTGCGTTGGCTTCTTTGCTTTCTGCATACAGAGCACGGATAGTGTTGGCCGCGGCTTCTTTCGGATCCGTGGCACCGATCAGATCACGCCATTTTTGCACAGCCGCAGGCGCTTCCAGCGCTGCAACAACTACAGGGCCGGAAATCATATAATTGCACAGATCATCGTAAAAAGGCCTTTCTTTATGTACCTCATAGAATTTTTGTGCGTCAGATTTAGAGAGCTGAAGTAGCTTCATTCCAAGGATTTTAAATCCTTCTTCCTCGATACGAGTTACAATATGTCCAATATGCTTGTTTTTTACCGCATCTGGCTTGAGAATAATCAGTGTTTTTTCCATCGAGGTCCAAAAGCTACGGCTGCCCTCTCCGTCAACGGAATTCCAGTCGGAGCCCGGGCCCATTGCACTCAGCCCTGGACGAAAACCTGGTGTAGATACAGACAAGGCGGCGCGCTGCTCACAGCATAGGTGAGAATCTTCGGTATTTCCGCGCGGGCCGCAAAATGAGAGGGTGATTGGAGCTACAGATTGTTCGAACGCTTGCCAGAACTCAAAGCATCTGATGAATAGGAAAGAGGGATGAAAGTAACCGATACAGGAATATTATTTGAGGATCTGGGACGCCTGAATGGATTCTACCTGGAACTGAGATTGCAGGGAGTGCTCAAGTTTTCCGAGCCAGTGCTGGACAATACGGGCAATATACTCATCAAGGAAGATGTATTCGTAAAGGAATCCTTTTTTGATAAACTCAAGGAAATGTCTGGCTCCTTCAAGCCTCACTTTCACGTTACTCTTACCGCTGAACTGATTGCAAAGATTTCAGAATTCCTGGTCCGAAAGGTAGGAGATCTGAGCAACGCTGGCCCGGGTCATTTTCTTACGAGACTTCTGGACCTTCCCCATCATCGTCCGGATGCATACATGCGCAGTGCCTTTCGTAATCAGAGTATTGCGCTCTCTGCCTACAGAATTTATAGAGACGATGATGATTTCTTTACTCATCTCTGCGAACTTGGACTTCTAAATATGGCCATCATCATGCAGAAGTACCTGCGAGTGAGAGGAATCCATAAGAATGCCTTTCTTGCTGGATTCCTTTCTGATCTACCCCTGGCCGGACAGAGTACCTGGAAGGAACCTTCGGCAGACATTCAACAGGTAAGATCCAGAGCTGCGAAAGCGGCGGATATGGCAGACCGGTTGAAAGTGGCTCCGGAGGTAAGCGCCTCCATTGCAGAGTTCCCCCAGGGGTTTCCCATTCCGGAATTTCCCAGAAACAGCATTCCCGATGGAGAATCCACAGATTTCTCCGCCGAACATCTGGAGAACCTCACAGCCTCACCAGGCGAAGAGGAAGCGGCGAACAACCAGGTTATGAATGAACAGGCGCGGGAGATTCTGGGCGAAAGCCTGCGCATTGCCCATTTCATTCTGGAGACCAAGAAGCGCATCGAAGATAGCGATTATTTCGCAGAGGAGATGGTTTATCGAATCAGCTACAATGCTGGTAAGGGCGTATTTCATGACGACCTCATTCGTCCAATAGTGCGAAAGTTCCAGGAGTTTGAACTGGAAGCCAGAAAGATGCGACGACTGGCCGAGATAGAAAACAAATGTATTCATCCTTCAAGCGCCTGGGCTTATCCCAAACCCAGGGCCGCGCAAATTCTATGTCAGAACCATGTCCAGAGCTGTCCCAAGATGATTCGCGGCTGGGACATTCATGTTATCTCCCCGCAACAGGCCTTTGGATGGCTGGGAGCTGACCTGGCGGCCGGAGAGTACGCCAAATGCGAACTGGAATTGATGCTTCAGAAGGATCCAATTCTAAACAGCGACGGAGACGGTAAAAAATCGAAAAGACCTGGTTCATCGAATGAGGCAAATAGCCCGGATAATCCGGAGGCCCAGGAATCCACTGCACCGGAAGCGGAATAGAGAACGGCTGCTCGAAACGCGGCAAAGATAAGAACCAAAATCAATGCTGGCGTGGCCAGCTTCAGGGCTCCTGGCTCTAACCTTTCATAGAGCCGGACAAGCTTTCTGGAAAAGAGCGTTCCCGTTACCAGAACACAGACAAGAAGAGTAATCATACCCAGCGGATGATATTGCAATGAATGAATCAAATCCCCGTGCATAAGAAAATGCACCGAACGTGTCATTCCACAGCCTGGACAGGGAAGACCGGTGAGTGAATAGAAAATGCAAAATGAAATTCCTATGTTTTGAGCCCCGTAAGCGAGTAGCAAAAATGCAGGAGCCAGAAAGCGAAGCACTTGAAGTCTGGTGTTTTCCGTAGCCGGCGGCCTGAAGCGTCCAAGCCAGCGCAGAAGGGTGCTGCGTGTTGCGGTTGTAGATGGATTGGACATCTTCTCCGGGTCAGCGAATCCGGCTAACAACCGAGGGATCGCTGTATTCCAGAGATAGCTGATGATACTTTTCGGCGGTTTTCAAGATCATTTCTCTTTCCTGATCTGTTATTTCACGCACCGGTTTGGCCGGAGAGCCCATAAAAAGCATGCCGGACGGAATCTTCTTTCCCGGGGTAAGCATGGAGCCAGCCGCAAGAAATCCAAATGGTTCTATCTCGCAACCATCCATTACTGTGGCTCCAATCCCTACGAATGCATGATCATGCAGGAAAGCTCCATGAATCGTAACATTATGCCCCAGAGTGCAGTGGTTTCCGATTACAGTAGGAAACTTGCCACCTGTGACGTGAATCATGCACATATCCTGGATATTGGTGCGTTCACCGATGCGAATATGATGCACATCTCCTCGAATGGTAGACCCCCACCATACTGAAGAACCGTTTCCGATTCTTACATCTCCGATAACCCGGGCATCTTCTGCAACATAGCATGGATCTCCCAGTTCTGGAGTTTTGTCTTTATACTTATAGATTGCCATAGTCTCTCTCTGCTTTTTTGCGAGAATCAGATGCGCTCATTCTCACTTCCGGCAAAACCAGCCCCGGCGCATTCTCCGATGTAGAAAGCCTTCCTGGATTTTCCCCGACAAAGGGCCGGACTCTAAACATTAAAACGAAAATAGCAGATGTCGCCATCCTGAACTATATATTCTTTTCCTTCCAGTCGCATCTTTCCGGCTTCTTTGGCCGCATTCATGGAGCCGAATTTCTCCAGGTCTTCATAGGAAGTCACCTCTGCGCGAATGAAGCCCTTTTCAATGTCTGAATGAATCTCACCGGCCGCTTCCGGTGCAGTACTTCCGTTACGAGTGGTCCATGCACGCACCTCTTGCTCACCTGCTGTGAAGAAGGTAATCAATCCAAGGAGCGAATAGGAAGCACGAATCATTCGATTCAGCCCTGGTTCTGCCATTCCCAGACTTTCCAGGTATTCCTTCTGTTCCTCGTCGCTCAGTCCGCCCAGTTCCTCTTCAATTTTTCCACATAGACGGACGGTGGCCGCATTTTCACCGGCCGCATACTCCTCTACAGCTTTTGTCCATTCATTGCCTGTGGACAGGGCCTCTTCGTCTGTATTCATTACATAAAGTACCGGACGAATAGTGAGCAAATAGAATTCGGCTGCAATCTTACGCGCATCCGCATCCAGCTCCACGGACCTGGCAGGCTTTTCGGCTTCCAGGGCTGCCATGATCTTTTGGCCCACGTCGGCTCGTTTGGTTGCATCCTTGTCTCCGGATTTGGCCTTCTTTTGAAGCTTATCCAGTTGCTTCTCCAGGGATTCCATATCTGCAAGAATCAATTCCAGATCAATGATCTTGATGTCTTCGATAGGATGCACCCGGCCCCGGACATGCACAATGTCATCATCATCAAAGCAACGTACTACGTGGCAGATTGCATGGGTTTCGCGAATATGGGACAGGAACTTGTTACCCAGGCCCTCCCCTTTATGGGCGCCCTCCACCAGTCCGGCAATGTCTACAAATTCCATGCTGGCAGGCACCTTCTGTTTGGGTTTCACCAGCTCGGTAATCTTTTCCAGCCGCTGATCCGGAACATCCACCCGGCCTACATTTGGCTCGATGGTACAGAAAGGATAATTGGCTGACTGAGCTCCAGCCTTTGTGATAGCATTAAAGATAGTGGACTTCCCCACATTGGGGAGCCCAACGATACCGCAACGAAGGGACATGTTGCCAGTTCCTGTAACCGAATCGCCAGTTCAACTGAATTAAAGATCGATGGAAGGAAAGGGTGTGTGCTCCCTGGCCCGGAGAATGGGCAGGCGAGACCAGGAAAACGGACACACAGAAAGGATTGCCCTATGAAAGAATTGTTTGTTGGTTTAATAGTAGCGGGGTTCAGGCGCGCCGGCAATGGATTGAATTCAGCCGTGCTGGCCATGCTTTGAATTTCATCAGGATTTATGATGGCCTTCTGGTGGACTTGAGCCGGAAGATGAAAAAGCATCAAGGAATATGGGCCGATGTGCAATCATTCCGGGAAAGCTACAAACGGGTGTGGGTCGGCTACATAGAAAGTATTTATGCATATTTAAGTTCGGGCGCTGGCCCGGAATCTAAAACCAAGGAATTGAAATGAAGAAACGAGTACTGGATGTTGGACAATGCAATCCCGATCATATGGCCCTTCGTGGTCTGATTGAATCCTTTGGCGCAGAAATGGATCGAGTAGCCCTTCCCTCCCAGGCCATGGAGCTTCTGGAAAAAGAATCCTATGATCTTGTACTGGTGAATCGTAAAATCGACCAGGACTACAGCGATGGCACCGAGCTCATCCGCATGATGAAAGCCAATGATAAAACCAGCTCCATTCCGGTGATGCTGGTCTCCAATCTTCCGGATGCCCAGAAGGAAGCCGTCTCCCTGGGCGCCGAAAAAGGATTTGGTAAGGACTATCTCCGGGCCCGAAACACCCTGGAATTGCTCCAGCCCTATCTGGGCGAGCCCGTACACAGTTAAGGGCAGCTACTGGTAGCCCCTTCGAATCGGCCCGAAGAGGCTCCGAATAAAAGTGGATTCAGAATCGCGGAAGTCCACTGTCCAACTGCACAGAGCCCGGGTCAAACCGGGATTCCCGGATCATAGAACAATGCCGGGCCCATCTGCAGAAGCGTCTATCCCGGGCATATCTGCGGAGGCCGGTCAGGATGGCGGGCGATTCTTGATGAAATCCATGACCAGATAAGTCAGAAGCAAGGCCAGTCCCACAATATCCGCCACAACGATTTTTCGAATGGGAGCACCAAACGGCGCTTCAAGAAAGGCCAGGACCAGAAAACTGGCCATACTCAGGCCCAGAAGCAACGCGGCAACGGATCTGATTTCGGGCTTGAATGCCGCCAGGACCGAAATCAAACTTAGAAGACCAAATAACACGGCCCGGTGACGCATCAGAATGCTCAGGTCACCCTGGGCCTGGATGCCATATAAATCCCGGAGTCTCTCCCCTCCCAGGACGCCGCTCAACGGTAGAATATGGATCAGGGCCAGCCCTACAAAGATTAGCATTGAAAGTATTTTCATACCGGAAGTATATGCTACCCGGGGGAATCAATCTTGGAAGATGGTGCTGCGGATTTCATTTCCAGAGTATTTATCTGGCAGGGACGAACCCTTTTTCTGGGTCCGCTACCCGATCATCTACTTCACAGACAGATGGCAACATCCCTTTGTATGGGGCTCTCGGGCCCCGTCCGTATTGAAAGGGATCAGGGAATCGAGAGCGGCCTCATTCATCTCATACCTACCGGGCAGAGGCACAGGTTGATCACAGACCAGACCCCGGTGGCCATCCTGTTTTTTGATCCGCATTCATTGATGGCTAAAAGCATTTCGCAAAGAAAGCTGGACAGTACCTACGAAACATTCCGTCGCGGAGTTCAGAAGTTACTACAGGTGCAAGAGGACCAGGTCTTATCAGTGCTTAGCGAAATCCCTGTAAAAGATAGCATTGCTGCGAATCATGCCAAGCATTCTGTCCCGAATGAGCTTTATCGTGATCCCAGAATCGCAACCATCGTCAGAACCGTTGTCACAGAGCCCGGCAGGTATTCCAGAGAAGAACTGGCAAACCTGGTGGGGATTTCAGGTTCCCGTCTGTCCCATATTTTCACGGATCAGGTCGGAGTTTCCCTGCGTTTGCTGAGCAGCTGGTTTCGACTCAAGCTGGCAGCCATTCACCTGAGCAAGGGTGCTTCCATGGTTGAATCAGCCCTGGAAGCAGGCTTCTACGATCAATCCCACTTTTCCAATGAGTTTAAGAAAATGTTTGGATTGTCTCCAGGTAACCTTTTCCGGTCCGCAGCAAGCATTCAATGGTGGATTCAAGATGAGAAATCCACTCAGTCCATTCTAGCGGCGAGATAGATGGAAACTCCCGGGGCCGAGCTTCATATGCGCGCAAGAGAAAGGATTCATATAATTGAAGCCTTGAAGCCATTGGAGCCACTGACAGGTCCGCAGAGCCGGGGAAATCGGTTTACGGACTATGGGGATGGACAATCCTGTGCCCATGAAGGTGAAGTTCTGGGGAGTTCGAGGATCCATTGCCACTCCAGTGAAAGGCCATACCTTTCGAGATAAGCTCAAACGCATCCTTACCTATGCCACCCCTTCCGATGTCATAGATGAACCCTCTGTGGATCGTTTTATCGATTCTCTGCCCTTTTCGCTCAGCCATACCTACGGCGGCAATACAACCTGCCTGGAGATTCGCACGAAGAACAATGACCTGGTTATTGTAGATGCAGGCACAGGACTTCGAGAACTGGGAGTCAAGCTTCTGGACGAAGGCTACCTGGAAGGCCGAGGATCGGCCACCTTTCTGTTCACTCATACGCACTGGGACCATATCCAGGGCCTGCCTTTCTTTATTCCCTTTTTTATTGAAGGAAACGAATTCCACATTCATGCAATCAGCGATGAAATAGAACAGAGGCTACGGTACCAGCACAATGAAAGACACTTTCCAGTGGCTTTCGACGGTATGGATGCCACCAAGAAATTCTATCAGCACAAAGAAGGGGAAACCTGGCCGCTGTATGGCCTGAACATCAGCACCAAGGGAATGAAGCATCCCGGAGGCTCCTATTCCTATCGCCTGGAAGAAGACGGTCGAGTCCTGATATTTGGAAGCGATGCGGAATTTCGGTCCGACGATATGGACGATGTGGAATCCTATATTGAGTATTTCAAAGGGGCAGACGTATTGATTTTTGATACCCAGTATACCTTCGAAGAGCAGCTCCAGAAAATTGACTGGGGACACAGCTCCGCTTCCATTGCCACAGACATCGCCATGCGAGCCGGTGTAAAAAAACTCATTCTGTTCCATCATGATCCTTCCTATTCTGACGAAAAACTGGATGAGGTCTTCCTGCGAGCCCTGAGGTATAGAGAGATGATGGATGTGGATAACACATCCGAGCTGGAAATCAAGATAGCCTATGAGGGGCTGGAGCTAGAAGTCTAGGAGTGCATATGAAAATTAGACATAATGGAATTCCATCCAGAGAACAAAGTGATTCAGGTTCCGGCAGTACCGCTACCGGCCGTGCCATCCGGGGATCAGCTATCCTGGCCTTGACGATTCTACTTATTGCAGCAATTGGCTGCGGTACAAGGAAGGAACAGAGCTCACCGGATTACTGCGCCCGGCTGAAGCAATGCTTTGAGGAGTGCAATCGCAGGTATCCACCTCAGCACGGCAGCAACGAAATTGAGGTTTGTCTCAATAGCTGTATACAGGATCATGGAAACCCAGAAAACTGCTCCGATTTAAACGAGACTCCCTGAAATCTTTAGCCTCCCGCCAGGACGATGTTTCTGAGTTCTTCAGAGCCCTGGGCCGGGCGAAGATTCTTGAAATCCCTGGTACCTGCCTTAGACTGGCCTCAGTGGTGCGGCCGAAACTAAGTTGTCTGAAATATGCATTGCCTTGAGCGATGATCGGCCTTTCGCTTTGTCCTTCGCTTTTCTAGAACAGCAATGCCAGAAGAGCTATACTCAGTCCCACTGAGATGGCCAGAATTCCCACTGCCAGGATGACGTAGATGAGTGTGGCCCTGCCATGCAGCAGTACCAGATCGGAAGGGTTTTCGGGATTCATGCGAGCCGGTACAATCTCTGGAAATCTATCCATCCATCTTTCGATGGTCCGGGCATCCGAGATGGGGGATTCAGGAAAGATGACGGATGAAACAGTTCCACCTTCTATTTGCTCAAATGTCATTTTGGCTTCTTTGCGAAAACCCGGAGGTCCGCCCCCCGGTCGACGGGTCCCTACTACATCCCGGCTGAGAATACGGACCGATACCTCCGGCCACTGTAGTAACTGTTTTCTTCGGCTCAGTTGTTTTCCGGCAGCCAGTAGAGCTCCTATTCCCACAATTAAAAATAATGCCGCTATCGCAAAGATCATGATTCTACTTCATCCTTATTATATGTGAATTCTCGGATAACCTGTCCAGCCACTGCTCCGTCACTTTTTGACAGAAGGACCTCCGGGCCTGTTTCATTGACTTACAGGCCCGATTCTTTTTGGGTATTGGCAGCAATTTTTCTTGCCCGGTCCAGAAAAACCGGGGCTCTTGCAAAGCATGACAGCCATTGGAACTCCACTATCTGCATCGGCCACCAGAGTATTGTTTTGCGGAGCGGGCGAGCTTGCCAAGGAAGTAATCATAGAACTGCAGAGACTTGGAGTGGAGGTAATAGCCGTGGACCGCTATGCCAGCGCACCTGGAATGCAGGTTGCTCATAGAAGCCACGTAATAGACATGCTGGATGGTTTCGCGTTGCGAAATGTCATCGAGAAAGGGAAACCACACTACATAGTTCCTGAAATTGAAGCCATAGCCACCGAAGAGCTACTCAAGCTGGAAAGAGAAGGATTTCCAGTTATTCCCACAGCCAGAGCTGTGCGATTGACCATGGATCGAGAAGGTATTCGCAAACTGGCCGCAGAAGAGCTACAGCTACCTACTTCTAAATACAGATTCGCAGAAACCAGGGATCAATACCGCGCGGCCGTTGAAGAAATAGGTCTGCCCTTTCTGGTTAAGCCAGTAATGAGCAGTTCAGGCAAAGGCCAGAGCCTGGTTCGGCAGTCCGACGGACCGGATGCCATAGACGCTGCTTTCGACTACGCTCAGCAGGGAGGGCGGGCCGGAAAAGGCCGCATTATTATTGAAGGATTCATTGATTTCGACTATGAGATCACTCTGCTTACAGTCCGACACAAATCAGGTACTTCCTTTTGTGCTCCGGTAGGCCACAAACAGGTGGATGGAGATTATCGCGAAAGCTGGCAGCCCCATCCTATGAGCGATACAGCACTGGAGCGATCCATGTCCATAGCCCGGGCCATCACCGATAATCTGGGCGGTCAGGGAATTTTCGGAGTGGAGCTATTTGTAAAGGGAGATGAAGTATGGTTCAGCGAAGTCAGTCCCAGGCCCCACGATACCGGACTGGTAACTCTGCTCAGTCAGGACCTGAGCGAATTCGCACTTCATGCAAGGGCGATTCTGGATCTTCCCATCCCCGGGATTCGACAGCTGGGAGCCTGTGCCAGTAATGCCCTGGTGTTCGCAGGCCAGAGCCAGAAGCCCAGGTTTGCAGGACTGGATAAAGCTCTGGCGGATTCCGACGTTCAACTCAGATTGTTTGGAAAACCTGAGATCCACGGTCACAGGCGAATGGGAGTTGTGCTGGCTCGAGGATCTACAGTGCAGGAAGCCAGAGATCGAGCAGCCCGGGCCGCCAGCCAGATTGAGATGATAGAATAGACGGTCTTTGCGAAAATGCATTGTCAGACAAATAGCGGACGCCTTCAGGCCGTGCATCGCCAGAACCAATACAAACAAAGAACGGAATTTCGAACAGAATGAATAAAAGGCAACCCTGGCAACGGGAAAAACTGGATCAGATATTTCAATCCACAATTCGCAGCAAAAAGATTCAAAGTGCCAGTCTGAGAATAGAATCCGGCGACGGCTCCTTTGTCTGGACAGGGGTTACTCCCGAAGTTGGTGAGCCAGGAATGAAGGCCGATTCGCCCTACTTCACAGCCAGCGCAACCAAGACATTCACAGCAGCTGCCATTTTTATTCTACATGAGCAGGGAAAACTCGGTATTGAAAAGCCCATGGCAGAGTATTTGCCAGAGCTGGATCTAGCTGGCTTGCATACCTTTCGCGGCAGGGATTACACATCAGATATTTGCATCTACCATTTGCTCGGCCATACTTCGGGAATCCCGGATTATTTTGAACAGGGAGGCACAGGTACTGGTTCGCTACTTCGCAGCCTGCTGGAACGAGACCAGGCCTGGGATCTGAACTTTGCACTGGATCGAGCCCGGAAAATGAAACCTCCCTTCCCTCCAGCCGCTGCAGAAGGTAATGATTACAGAGCACATTATTCAGACACAAACTATCAGCTGCTGGGTGCAATTCTGGAATCGGTTACCGGCAAGCCCATGGAGCAGGCATTGAACGAATTGATATTCAAGCCTCTGGACTTGAACCATACATATCTATTTGGCAGAGATCATTCCCAGACTACCAGGAAACCTCCCGCGCCATTCCTGTATAAAGATCGATGGCTGGACATACCTCTTGCAATGAGCTCTTTTCGCACTGACGGATCTCTGGTGTCGAATCCAGAAGAGCAGATTCGCTTTCTGAGATCCCTGATTCAGGAAAGACTCTTGAGCGAACGGACCGTTCAAAGAATGCAGCAATGGAACCCACTATTCTTTCCCTTTCAATACGGTTATGGATTTATGCTCTACAGGCTACCCCGAATCTTTTCCCCGTTTAAGGCGCTTCCGGCATATATTGGGCATTCAGGCGCATCGGGAGCTATTAACTATTACTGTCCTGACCTGGATCTATACGTTGCCGGTACCGTAAATCAGCTGGCTTATAGATCCCTGGCATTTCAATGGATGTCCAGAGTTGCAGCGGCTATGAGCTAAACGCGGAATGCAGGATTCATATAACCTTTCCCGGCCATTTAGGACAAATTAGGATCATTTCCGACCCATTCACAGGGAACCGGATCAGTCCTCGGGCCCCGGGAAAATCTATTCGAATCGTTAAGCCCGACGGATGCGAAGTAGCGGTCATCTACAGGAGAGATTCCCGCGGTCCCTTTATCGGCGACAATACGGGAGCTGTTCTGCAAATAAAAAAGAACTCAGGCAGCCTTTCGCTCTACCACTACAATGGCCACATCATCCTCGAATACAGAACTACGAGCCCACTGAGACATATCGTGCAATAAATAATGACTGCATGCTTCTGCTCCTGCCGGGGCTTCCTTCAATGCCTCCGCCATGCGCCTGGCATTGTAGAATTCGCCTTCTGGATTTCTGCATTCGCTCAATCCATCGGTATAGAGAACAATTCGATCCCCTGGCATAAAGGGCCGTTCCTCCATGCGATACCCTCGAAAGGGAAGCGCAGCCATCAGATGACCGCGAGGACGGATCCACTCCACCTGCTCCCGATTTGCAGAAACGAAAGCCAGAGGCGGATGCCCGGCAGAAGCATATCTAAATATGCCCTGTTCTGTATCTACGTAGAGCGCACCGGCGGTCATGAACTGGCGCTGCAGCTTATCTACGAGAGAAACCCGGGTCAGCTCAAGCAACCGCTCTGGCCTATCTGCCAGGCTGGTATGCTCGGAAAAAGCAATCTTGGCCATGGATACACCCAGTGCAGCGGGTAAGCCATGCCCTGAAACGTCTGCAATCATGATTCCCACCTGGGTGCTATCAATGCGAATAAAGTCATAATAGTCCCCACCCAGGCTTGCCTGAGAGATATAGGCCACGGAAAGATCCAGCCCATCGATTTCTGGAGGGTCCGCAGGCAAAAGGGATTGATGAAGTCTTCGAGCAGTCTCCAGTTCTTCGTTCACCAGGGCGTAGCGAACGTTCTCCTCTCGCATAAGTCCATATCGGCGAATCACCACCAGGCCCAGGGCACATACAAATGCGAAAAGACTGTAATGAGTATTGAGTCTCAGATCCGGCAGCAATCCCATATCCATAAACATAACCAGCGCTGCATTGATGCCATAGATAGAAAATCCGGCCAGAATGATTCTGGCATCAATGTTACCACGAATAGCTCTTCGGACTTCCAGATAGGCGATAACAATTATGAACAACAATGCAAAGAGGCGAAACGGAATCGAAACCATTACACCGATCAAATCAAAGGACATGTAAACCAGATATATTGCAGAAACCAGGATCTGAGTGCGAAAGAGGTAGGTCATGATTAACCGCTCAGAACCGGTATAGATACTTCTAAAGAAAGCCAGAAGGGACGGAATAAAAATGAAGAGTGCCACCCAGCTGGTATAATGCCAGATAAGCATGTTACCGTAGACATACTGAGGATAAAGTGAATCCGCAAGAGCGCGATATCCTTCCGTTAGACATACCAGAGAAAAAGCCAGATGAGTCCAGCTCTCCCGCGTACGCAAAAAATGTAAAAAGGAGAATGCACCGATTACCAGAAGCGCACCGGCAAAGGCCAGAAGCTCTACGTTCGAAAGAAGAAGCCATTCGATGAGGTCTGCCCTATCGTCCAGAACCACACTGTGGTAGATTCCAATATCTGGATAGTCCGAATATACGCGAAGATATAGATACTTCCCCTGCAAATCCTGAGGAAGAGGAATAATATGGAAGGGCCATCCTTCAAATCTGGGACTCTTTACATTCAGGTTGCCAAACTTATAGATCAGTTTCCCATCAATATAAGCTTCAAAAATCAGATCTACACTGTAAATGTACAGCGCCGGATCTCTCCATTGGCCATCCGGCAACGCCACTCTTTGCCATACAATCTTATGATCCGCCCGGCCGGGAGGCTGCTCCGGAAAGGGAAGAGGACTCCAGCCACTGCTACCTTCCTTTCCAGGGTCCAGGGCCTGGCCGGGATGAGCCCCATGGGCGCCGCCCCTGGGATCTGCCGAGATATCCCCGGATTCCGGACTGCTGGTTGCCGTAGATTCAGTGGCTTCGTAAGGTTTTAAATATTGAAACTTTCCATTCTCATCTCTGGGGGACTCTCCCCAGCGATATTCCCAGGTGGTCTCCACGCGAACACCATCTCCAGGCAATAATTGATCCTCTTCCGTGGGCAGATCTCGTCCGCAGGCAACAAAGAAGAGTGCAGGCAGAAGCAGGGGAATATATCGAAAACGTTTCGAAAGCATGCCGGAAACTCGATCAGACTATCCTCCGCCCATAAAGCCGCAATTCCTTTTTTAGACCGAATCTGCTTTACCCTGTAATAATAAAGTATGAGTATTTCCGAAATTGAGGACTTCATACTTTTGACAGCCCAGCCAGATGAACGAGGAAGATATGTATAGTTTTGAAACCCTGGATGTATTTACTACCGTACCATTCGGGGGCAATCCTCTGGCTGTGTTTCCAGAGGCAGAGCGCATCCCGGAAAACCTTTACCAGAGGATAGCCCGGGAAATGAATCTATCCGAAACAGTATTCGTCCTGCCCGGTGACGATGCCAGCCATCAATATCGATTTCGCATATTTACTCCAGCAAGGGAGCTGGACTTTGCCGGTCATCCTGTAGTGGGTACAGCCTGTGCCCTGGCTGCCAGACAGGACGCAAAAGATTTTTCGTTTCAAGCCAGACTAAATGTTGGGATTGCTTCTATAGATGTTCACAAGGAAGGTTCACTTTGGAAGGCTAGCTTTCAGGTGCCCTCCATGCCGCAAGCAGGCCCACCGCCCCCGGAAAAAGAACTGCTGGCACAATGTCTGAGCCTGGAGTTAGCAGATCTAATTTCACAAGACCCGGAAGCCTATAGTTGCGGTGCCCCTTTCCTGTTTGTTGAGCTGGCAAGTAAAGAAGCCCTGAGCCGATGCAGATTGGATCTCCCTTTATGTGAAGAACATCTAATCAATTACTGGGCCCCGGAAATCATGCCTTTCTTTGTTGAGGGTACAAACATTCATTCCAGAATGTTTGCGCCCAGACTGGGTATTTCCGAAGATCCTGCCACCGGAGGTGCTGCAGCGGCCCTGGCGGGCTATCTGTTTCGCAAGTTTAAATCTGAGATAAGCGAATCTAGATGGAACTGGCAGATTCATCAGGGATATGATATGGGAAGACCATCCTTGATTGAGATGCAAATGCAGATCGAAAAGGAAACATTGAAGGGTATTCGCATTACCGGATCCAGCGTACCCATGCTAAGCGGACACCTGAGACCGAACAAGAGATGAGTTTGATCTTTCTTTCGCCCAGGCAATCCTCATCGGCCCGCATGGGCCAGGCAACTTCAGCGATGGGCCTTTTGATGCCCCGCCCCCCATGATGTCTGTGGCCCTGTCCTTTGTCTGCCTGGCCGCACGGCTGAGCCTAAGGCTCAGGGGGCATCGGAATCTACTCGTGCTCTAACTCAGCCTCAAGTCCGCAGGTATTCCTTTCCTTCCGGAAAACTCAAAGGATAGCCATTGCGGCCTTCCCACTCCGTCCAGAAGCGAATCACCTCCTCTGGATTTTCTGGTCTTGAACGCCATCGCTTATGGAGCCAGTAATAATCTCCAGGGTGTTCCATTACTTTCTGTTCCAATCTTTTTACCCATTGATAGGTAAAGTGCCTGTCCCATTCCGCCGGATCCACTGATGGATCCAGATCCGGTCTTTCAAATGGTTCCATTTTGAAATGGAGCCTGCCCTGCTGATCATGGTAGGAATAACAGAATATCACCGGCGCCTCTGTCTTACGTGCAAAAAGGGCCGGGCCCTGAAAGGTAGAAGCCAGTCGTCCCAGGAAAGGAAAAAAGGGCCCTTCTTTGCCGGCATCCTGGTCCGAAATGAATGCAACAATAGCTTTGTTTTTCAACAGGCGAAAGGTAACCCGTGGACTTTCATCCGTATAAACTAGCTTGATGTTCTGGGATCCGCGAATCCTTTCGATCCAGGCATTGGCCCAGGGATTGCTCTGTCGCTTTGCAAATACATACAACTCCTTCTCGGTAACCCTGGTAATGGAAACTCCCTTCCATTCCCAGGAGCCCAGATGTCCCAGCACCAGAATTCCTCCATCCCTGGTCAGAGCACGATGGGTATCTGCATCCGGTTCCTGGACAATCCATTTATCGATGAAGTCCCGTTTCATCCGTGGTTCCTGATAGAACTCGCAGGTCATACGAGCCAGGATCTTCAGATTCTCCTTTACAATGGCTTTCACTTCATGGGGCTTTCGATCCGGAAAACTGGCCGAGATATTGCCGTACACTCGATCTTTGATGTTTCCGGAAATGGCTCCCATTATGAGAGTGAGTCTTTCCATAAACCAGACTCTAAACCGAAAGGGAAGGAGCATCAAAAAGAAGAAAACTGCGCGAACCAGAGCATACTCAAGATACTTCAGAAAACCGCCTTTGACCTTTTTCTTTCGCTGCATGTCTGTCCAGTAGCTGGTTCCGGGACAATGGGTCAACGCTAAATGATATTGAGCATCACCGCTCTACAATTGCTAGACACACGGACACAGGGGAAATAGTTGATAGCATAATGGCACCCGAGGAAGAAGAAATCTCCGGTGAATTCGATAGAAATGAATTTCTCAACTTCAATTTTTATCATTCTCCCCAGCCCACCCTGGTCTGCAATGGGGAACGTCATTTACAGGATCTAAACCATGCCGCCGCCAGCCTGTTTCGCTGCATACGCGAAGATGTGCAGGGCCAAAAACTATCCGCAGTGTTGCCAGAAATCCACGACTCTGTGCGAAAGCTTCAATTGAAATGCCAGGCCGAAGATGGTCCACATCACCTCAAACAAAAGGTTGCACTAAATGATGGCAGTTGCAAGCATCTTCGCCTGACCGCCCTCCGGCTTCCCGTGCCAGATTCCAGATCACCCTGGATTCAGATCTATCTGACGGATGAAACAGATCTGAGGGAAGCCAGGCTTCGCAATGAAGCACTGGAGAAAGCCGCCCAGATGATGGATCAGATTTCTGCAAGCATTCCGGTGGTTTTGTATCTATTCGATTTGCAGCTGGGCGAAAACAGATACCTGAACAATCAATATGAAAAAATCCTTGGATGGAACCACCAGAAGCACGGTCCCATAACCATGGAATACTTCGCAGCGAACATGCATCCAGATGATGCCAGAGATCTTCCCGAACTTGCCGGCCGCTGGGACACGGCCGAAGATAATGAAGTACATGAAACCAGGTTCCGATTGAGAGATACCAGAGGAAATTATCACTGGTTTCAGACGTATGATACAGTTTTCAGTCGCAGTGCAGATGGTAGGGTCAAAGAGATTATTGGATCGGCCATTGACATTACCGAGCTTGCGGAGGCCAGAAGCGAACTTGAGCATGAAAGAAGCCGATTGGAAGCTCTGGCCAGTCAGGCTCCCATTGCAGTAATTGAATGCGACGAAGATGGTATTATTCAGTATTTAAATCGGCCACAGCCTCGGTTTGGACTGGAGGGACGAGAAGTCATCGGCCATTCTATTTTTTCATTTGTGGAGGATTCGCATCATCTGCAGCTCAGGGATAGTCTGGATCGCGCTTTAAAGGGAGAACCGGATGTTCAAATCGAGCTTCCGGCACAGGCAGGAGGCATCTCGCAATGGGTACTTTTAAACGTGGCCCCCATCGTCCATGCAGGAGGGGAGCACACCAGCAGGCATCTGATTATAGTTGGCCAGGAGATATCTGCACGAAAGCAGATGGAGATTAGACTTGAAGAGCTTTCGCTTCGCGCAGAGACGGCCAGTCGGTCCAAAACCGAATTCTTTGTAGGATTGAGCCACGATATTCGCACTCCCATGAACTCTATCATGGGTATTGCAGATCTTTTGCTGGATACCAGCCTGGACACAGAGCAACAGAAAATGGCAGAAATCCTCCGAGATTCTTCAGAGGCCCTGGCAGGATTACTGGAACGAACTTTACAGCTTTCCCGTGTTGAGATGGGGCTCATGGGTCCTCTGGCAAAGAATGACTTTTCGATCAAGGATGCTTTTAGAAAAACGCTTTCGCTTTTTCGCTCGGATGCCAATGCTAGAAACCTGGAATTGATAGAGCATATTGATCCAGAGCTTCCGGAACGCATACATAGCTCAGAATCGGCATTGCTACAGCTACTGGTGAATCTCGTGGGAAATGCGGTTCGCTATACGGAAAAAGGAAGCGTAACGATCCGGGTGCGAGATGGAATGAAAGATTTACCATCCGAGTTACAGGATCATTCCTCCGGGTTCCTGCTCGCAGAAGTTCTTGATACAGGCCCCGGTATTCCCGAGCAGGAGCTTCCGCATGTTTTTGAACTCTTCTTTCAAGGGAAGAAAGCCAGGAGCCACAACAATAGTTCAGGCATAGGGCTGAGCGGATGCAAGAGACTGATTGATGCCGTAGGAGGCAAGATTGAGATCCGCAGTCCCGGTCCAGGTATGGATTCCGGTACCACGGTGCGGTTTTATTTTCCATTCGAAGAAGCCACCGGCGGGGACGTGGCCGATTCAATGCGCGATGAACCCTTTGCGGACGGAAAGGTTCTCCTGGTAGAAGATAATCCTCTGAATCAATTCGTAGCGGCCAGGATGCTGGAGAATGCTGGGCTCCAATTTACGGTAGCCCAAACAATTACTGAATCCATGAAGCTCCTGCAGGAACAGGTCTTCGATCTTGTCCTTATGGATCTGGGACTTCCGGATGGAGATGGACGAACCGTCGCTCGCTGGATGCGAAGCAGAAATATGACTGCTCCCATTGTAGCGCTGACCGCTGCAGCGTTCGAAGAAGAAAAGCAAAGCTCCCTGGAATCGGGCATGAACGATTTTCTAACCAAGCCCATTGATCAGCGCTCTCTGCGTCAGGTACTGGAAAAGCATCTGGGGCATCTGCGCTCTTGATTTCTTCCGGAAATAGAACCAGAAATCCGTGATCTGCTTGACCCGTTTCGAGGAGACATTAGAGTCCGGCCAGAATTTCTCCTGGAGGAAAATGCATGAAGGAAATTGTACAGGATCCTATCAAAGTATTGCTCTTAACATTCGTAACATGTGGAATCTACGGATTGATCTGGATCTATCAGGTATCGGCGGCCCTTTCTCAGGAACTGCCAGAAGAAGGAATCAATCCAGGAATGGTATTGGTACTGTTTTTTGTTACCTGCGGAATCTATCCTTTGATCTGGTATTATAAAATGGGTGAGTGGCTACCCAAAGCAGGCCAGAAGTACGGAAAAACCCTGGAGAATGAAGGAACCCTTCTTCTACTCCTTGGTATTTTCTTTTCGCCAGCTGCACTCTACATTATTCAGGAACGAATCAACCAGATCGCATCCTGATTCCCATCCAAAACCAGCCGCAAGGAAGCTTACGCTTCTTTGCGGTCTTTGTATTCATTCCAACTACCAGACTCTTGGACCGCTGATTATTCATTGACCGGGAATCACCAGGGGGATACTTCTAATCGCCAGCACCCTATCTTTCGGCCAGAATGCGTCGAGGAAGAAGATTCGTGAACCGCTGCTAAATGCCAGCGAAAGAGAGGCAGATCAATGGATAAGAGTATACTTTTTAAAGTCAGACCGGATGGAGAGAAGGCCCGGTGGACCAATGTGGCTCGCCTTGTGGGCTTGCTGGGACTGCTACTGGTTGCCCTTGCCAGGGTTCTTGCGGCTCAGGATCTGGAGGTGGTTTCCATGATACTGAGTTATCCGGGTATGTTGCTTTCTCTGGCCAACCTGGTGTGGATCTATCTCCTGCCCTCTCTGTTCATGCTGGTTCTCTACAGTATGTCCTTTTCCATCCTGGCTGTGGTGAATTTTCTGCACATTCTCATCCTTCAACGCAACAACGATGAACTTGTGTATTTCATGACCAAGTTTCTAAATATGCGAACCCGTGTTGGGCTTTCCATTCTGGGACTCACAAACAGGGTGCCCCACGTTGATGTGTATTCAAGTGATCCGGGTACAGGGTTTGGCCTTCGATTTAAAGTGTCCCGGGAAATGCCTGTGCGCTGGATTCTTCTGAGACTGGCCGTCCTGGTCGCTGCTGGAATTGTTTTCTTTCTTGTGGCCCTGGGAGTGCGCCACATACCCTACTTCGGTATTGTCCTGGGGGCCCTGGCCGGACTGGTAGTAGGGGCTCTGGGCATCATTCTACTGATTATCTGGCTTCACAATGCGATAACCGGTAAGTATCTATTTACCCTGGTAGATCTACATTTGCGGCTTATGCGATTGGATCTTACCATTACTTCTTACTTCTGCTTTGTAACCAATGAGCTTTCGGAGTTCAAACATTGCTTTCGTTCTGTCCTGGAGGAGCGGGTACCCGAGAATGCGGGCGGAACCTGGATGAATGCCAATGATTCCAGAAGACTGGATATAAATCTAATTGCTCTGGTAGTTCTCATTGGCTCTACACAGGGACTTTATCTATTTATCTGGCTGGCAAGAACTGCCAGAGTGATGGGCGATGATCCATTCACAATCATCTCGGTTTCAATTCTGGGAAGCCTGCTTCCACTCTCTGTCATTTTCTCTCGTTATTATCGCAGACTGGAAAAGAAAACCGGTAATGATCCAAGCTGGATATTAGAACTTCTGATGATAATTCCGCTTATCAACCTGGTGGTAGGAACCTTTACCATTCAGTACATCTTGAATCTGGGAAAGAAAACAGCCGGAACATAGACTGTTTCACTGCCTGGCTGTAACGCTTAATCGATTGCACTGCACTACAGCCAGGTGAGATGTACTGTATTTTTCGGACTTTCCCGGTTTTGTACCGGAAGAAAACTAAAAACCATTGACAAGTGGCCCACATTGGCCTGGAATCTGCCTCTGTGCGAAAGCTCAATTCGCTAAATATAGCTGCCCTCTGGCAGCTGGAGGAATAACCCATGAAACTAGATCTAATGGAAACCATCCAGAGCGGTATCCAGCGCGGACTAAAAAACGCTCCGGCCCTAATTGTGAATGGCATCCTCTGGGCTTTAACTGCCTGGATTCCATACCTGAATGCGGGAACTACTATCGGAATGGCTAATTTGCCGGCCAAGATGGCGAGCGATGAAAATCTGTCGATGACTGAAATCTTTAACCCGGACTACAGAAAGCACTTTGGCGAATTCTTTATTACCGTGGGATTGTTCAGCATGGGCGTCATGCCAGCTTTCTTTCTGGTTTTCTTTCCCGGATATGTCCTGTCCATTGCATGGAGTCTTGCGGTTCTCCTAGTGCTGGATCAGAAACTAGAACCACTGGCTGCTCTGAGAAAGAGCAATGAATTAACCTACGGAAACAAGTGGATAATCTACTTTGCAAAGGTTTTGCCCTCCGTTGCAATTTTCCTGGTAGTGGGCATTGGCTTTGCCATAAACGATTTTCTCGGCGGATTCCTTCTCTTGATTGCCGCAATAGCTCTCACGCCAATCAACCTGGGAATCTCCGCAGAGATCTATAAGAAACTGGCCAAGAGCTAAGATAAACATCATCTGAATGGATTGGGAGACTGGATTCCTACTGAATTCAAGGTTCCCTTCCGATCCGCGAAAAGGCGTCCATTCGGGCGCCTTTTGTATTTTAGTTCCTGGTATTCCCTCCTTAAATGAGTTGCAGTAATCCATCCCCGGATCCAGAATCAAACGCTGAATGCGGATTGGCCGCAAAAGCAAGAATTCAAACAGGGAAGGTCATACCATGAAAAGTAAACTATCGATTCCCGGAATCATAGGCAGCCTGCTTGTTGTAGGCGGCGCTTTAATCTACACCCAATTCAAATCGGAGAACTATACCCTCCCCGCGGAGTGGGAACCTGCCTCCAATGAATCCATTCAATACTCCTACGTTTACAAGCTGCCGGACCGAAAAGGTGGCTACAGGGTAGTTGATTGCTATACCGTGGAGCCTTTCAGAAACCAGAGCGGTGAGACCGTAGAAACGGGATGCATTGCCAAATACAAGCTGGAGGCGATCTGCGAAAAATCAAGCTGCACGGAAGTAAACAGATAGTTGCATCCGTACCCCGGATCTGGATACGGTCCGGCTTTCGGGCCTTCCATTTCAGGTCACGTTCAGATCAAGAGGGTGGCCCCAGCAGTGATCCATTACTCGATTCTACTTGCAATTCTGAGGGCCTGGATTGAATCTTTGTGCCCATGAGCAATTTTGTAATGTCCATCGATCAGGGAACCACCGGTTCCCGAGTATTCTGTTTCGATTCATCCGGTAATGTCATTGCCAGTTCCTACCGGGAATTCACGCAGCATTTTCCCAAACCAGGCTGGGTAGAGCACGACGCTGAAGAGATCTGGGCCGGCGTTGAGACTCTCATTGGCGAAACCCTGGAACAGGGAAAACTGAATGCGAACGATTGCCAGGCCATTGGAATTACCAACCAGCGAGAAACCGTTGTAGTCTGGGATCGCTCTACCGGAAAGCCCATACACAATGCCATTGTCTGGCAGTGTCGCAGGACCTCCAGCATATGCCAGGGGCTGAAAGATAAGGGCTACGAAGCCACAATACGAAAGAAAACCGGACTGGTAACCGATGCCTATTTTTCGGGAACCAAAATCGCATGGATTCTGGATAATGTGGAGGGAGCCCGGGCCAGAGCGCAAAAAGGAGAGCTTTGCGCAGGTACCATCGATTGCTGGCTCTTATACAAGCTTACCGGCGAATTCAAAACCGAGTATACAAATGCTTCGCGAACCCTGCTCTACAATATAGAAGAGAAAAAATGGGATGATGACCTCTGTCGCTTGATTGATGTGCCCATGGCTATGCTGCCCGAGGTTCATCCCAGTCGCGCTGACTTTGGAAAAACCACGGGATTGAAGTCCCTGCCGGACGGAGTCCCGGTTTGTGCCATGCTGGGCGATCAGCAGGCTGCCCTGTTTGGCCAGGTTTGTGTAAATCCCGGCGAAGCGAAAAACACCTACGGGACCGGATGCTTTCTACTCTTTAATACCGGCGATCAGTTCCTGATTAGCAAGCAGGGGCTTCTGACAACCCTGGCGGTGGATGGAAAAGGTGGCGTATGTTATGCCCTGGAGGGAGCAGTATTCATTGCAGGTGCTGTAGTTCAGTGGCTCAGGGACTATGCAAGATTCTTTGCCAAAGCTCCCGACACAGAAGGTCTTATTGAAAACATCAAAGATGAAGAGGATGATGTAGTCTTTGTGCCTGCCTTTAGCGGACTGGGAGCGCCTCACTGGGATATGAATGCCAGAGGAGCCATCTTTGGACTGACCCGGGATACAGATCCTGCACGAATTACAAGAGCCGCACTAAAATCCATTGCATTTCAATCTTTTGATCTGGTGCGAGCCATGGAAAAGGATACCGGTCAGGATCTTCCTTTTCTACGAGCCGATGGCGGCGCCACTGCCAACAACTATCTAATGCAATTCCAGGCAGATATCTTGAATAAGCCAGTGGAAAGACCTTCCAATGTAGATACAACAGCCCTGGGTTCTGCCTATCTGGCGGGAATTCATGCAGGGATATGGAACGATGCCAGCGATCTACTAAAGCTAATGGGTGACAAAACTGTGTTCAAACCTTCGATGGACGAAGATCGACGTAAGCGAGAGATTCATTACTGGAACAAAGCCATCGGCCGAGTTAAGGACTGGGCTGAATAATACGATCCCTGCCTACGTTAGATGACGAGCCAATCGCCACTCGCACAAGGGGCTGGTCTTCCCGGGAAGTGGGGCATCTATCGAAATTTAAAGGGCATGGAGCTGGCCCGGCTGTCCTTTTGCATATCCTGAAGCTCTCGATTCCGAGCTTCCTTCTTTCGAACCGTGGCCTCGTCCTGTACCAGGGGTAAAGCCACGGAAAACCGGGTACCATGCGCCTCTCCGGTCTTGCTTCGCACACCTATGGCTCCTCCATGTTCTTCTACAATCCTACGAACTATGCTGAGCCCAAGACCACTACCTTCACCCTGATCTTTGGTAGTAAAGAATGGATCCCAGATCTTTTCTACATGGTCGGCTGGAATACCTGGTCCATTGTCTTCTATAGTAACAATAACGGCAGGGCCGTTTAATTCTCCCACAAGCGCGGCCACCAAACCGGGACCGTTGGAGTGCTCCTTTCGCAGCTCCTCCACCGGTTGCTCCGAAAAATGCGAAGCCACTGTAATTTGTGCTCCCTGCTGACCCTGCAGGGCCTGCCAGGAATTTGTAAGTAGATTGGTCCATACCTGGTTGAGCTCGTCTGCATCACATTGAATCTCCGGGGTCTCGCTCAATTCTCGATGCACGTCCAGTTGGCCCTTCCATACAGAGGAAAGGATAATCAAAGTATTGCTGAGTCCCTCTTCCACACTTGCGGCCCCAAAAGTTTTCTGTCCTGGATGCGAATAACTCTTCAGTGCACGAACAATTCGAACTATGCTTTCAATGGATCCTTGAATATTACTCAAATTCTTTCCGGTAGAAGATACAAGCCTCAGAAACTCGAACAGTATTTCTGAAGTGGTTCTTCCCGGGGCTTCGGAATCTGAACCGGCTATTTCGCGCGAATGCACGGAATCTTCGTCGGATGATTCTCGATTATCGCCCCTTTGAGGTACTTTCGCGTCGACTCTAGCGTCGACCCCGGAATGGGAATGATCCGGGCTCGTGCTGGACAATACAGAATCGTAGGCCTGCAGTATGGTCTGCATTTCCCTGGACTGTAGATCCTCGCTTTCCTGATAGAATCCCATTTCCACCAGATGCCCCACCAGCTTCTGTACATCCGCACCAGGCCAGCGAGATTGCAGGGTTTGCTGCAATTCTCTCTTTTTTTTGAACGCACCAGAGACATGGATTCTTTTTCTGGATTGTTTCAGAGACAGATGCAACAGCTCTCTAAGTCTTTCTTCGCCCAGCTCTCCCAGAAGCGAAGGAATATGATCCAGAACTCCATCCAGATTCTGCTGCAGATTCATGGAACCACCAAAGATGACTCCTGCAGGGGTATTGATTTCATGTGCGATACCGGCAATCATCACACCCAGCATGGCCATCTTTTCGGATTGCACCAGATGGGCCTGGGCTTCCTCCAGCTTTCGCGTACGTTCCTTGACCTTTTCTTCCAGATGCTCCAGGATTCCCTGCAGCCGAGCGTAAAGAATGGAATTGCTCAAAGCCATGGTTACCAGAGATCGCACTTCGCTCAATGCATTGAGACGAGATGCTGTCCAGTGAATGGAACCGGGAGGACCAATAAATAGGATTCCCAGCAAAGATTCATTGAGCACCAGAGGTACGATCAAATCGGAGCCGGTTTCTTTGAAAAAGCTATCCCTTTGAGCGGCCACCTCGGGTAGCAGTCCGGATACGGGTCTTTCTCTGAGAATGATTGCATCATGGTCGGCCATATGCATGAGAAAAGGCTCAAACACTCTCCAGCCATGGCGAACTCCGGGAATGTCTTTCTGCAGAGAAAAGGATCCCTCGGCTTCATCCCATAGATAAATTCCAATGTGCTGGGTGCCCAGATAATCCACCAGGAAATCCACCAGGTCCTCGCACACTTCCTCTGTAGATTTTAGCTGGATGAGTGCGTATTTGAATTGATCCAGCCTTCTTCGACCTACGCTTACGATTCGGTCCGAGCCCCGACGACCGGCTTCGTTTTTCACGGCTTTGATGGCACCGTCCAGAGCGCCTGCTGACGCGGTCAGGATTAATTCCAGGAGATTCAAGATATCAAATTTCGGATGACCGCAGTTGCTATTACAAGAACATTTCCCACTGTATGCCGGACACAGAAAAACAGGATACAAAGCCGCCGGAGCAAAAAGAGGCCATTGTCAGCCGAATCTTCGGCGCCTATTACAGTATACTTCCGGAGCCAGAAAGGAGTCCGGAACTTCGTGCTGTCCTTCGGGGCCGACTGAGGCTGGAAAAACAGGATAATCAGCGCAATCCTCTGGCGGTAGGGGACCGTGTGCTGTTCAGTCAGGAAGAAGGAACCGAAGAAGCTATCATCGAAGAGATTTTGCCCAGACGCAGTTTCCTGGCCAGATCCTCACCCTATGAAACCCATGTGCTGGCAGCCAATGTGGACCGGGCCGTTGCCGTTTGCGCCCTGAAAGATCCATCTCTGAGACCAGGCTTCATTGATCGATTCCTGAGCGCATGCGAAACCGGAAATGTAGAACCCCATCTGGCATTTACCAAGACCGATTTGCTTTCCGAAGAAACCGTGCAATTCGCCTCAAGTATTGAATGTCTGGAACTATTGCGCGATCTGGTGGACCCGGAGAAAGAGCCGGATCCGCCCCTGGAGGAAAGGGAATCCTTCACAGAAGAATCCTACGATTTCTTAACCGCTTTAAATTATCGAAGGCTGGGATATCCCTGCTACTTTCTGGATCTTTTATCCGATGAATCTTCGCCTGAACTGGACAGGCTGTCAGAAGCTGTTACCAGCGGCACTACTCTTCTTACCGGACATTCCGGCACAGGCAAATCCACGCTATTCAATCGACTGTTTGGTAGCGGCGCTCAAAAGACTTCCGATGTGAGCGAAAGCACTCGCAAGGGCCGACATACTACAACCAATCCCATCCTGATGGTTCTGCCGGATGGAGGAATGGTAATCGACACTCCCGGAATCAAGGAATGGGGAGTGGCCCACCTGGATAGAAAGGAACTGCTGGAATCCTTTCGAGAGCTGGAAGAAGCGTCCGAGAATTGCCGGTTCCGTAATTGCGATCATGCAGAAGGATCCACGGATTGCGCGGTGCAGGAGATACTTCAAGGGCATGGTCAGGAAATCCTGTTTCCAGAAAGACAAAAAAGCCTGGATCAAATGCTGGAATCATTGAAGAGTCCGGATCGGGTGAGAAAAGGGGACTATATCAAGCCCACAGGCAGGATGAGAAATAAATGATTGAAGCGGAGCATGTGGGAAGCTTGGAAAACATGGGAAGATTGGAGAACGTAAGAGGAGCGGGAAAACCAGGACATTCCAGGTTGTGGCTGAGCTGGCGAGGGACCGGAGCGTCAGTCATTCGCCGCCGATGCATCGATTGGATGGTCGGCGGCAAAGCTCCGGATTCCAGGCTCCACAAAGCGGTTCCGGCTTTCAATTACCCGGTTCGCCGCTCCGATAATAAGATAGTGGGAAAAGCAGGCCTTCTTGCAATCGTCCTTTTTTTGGCCCCCTTTCTGAGCCTGCAGGCAGACTGCCCGGTGTACTACAATGGGCGCTCTGCTCTGGAGCTCAAAGGAAACTGGAAGCTCTACAAAGGCCCGCTGTCCGGAGGTCAGAACCCCTCCTTAAACGATTCCCACTGGCAATCCGTATCAGTTCCCTTTACATTCGACGGAAGCAATGTAAAAGGATATCGCGGAGAAATCTGGCTTCGCTGCAGAATCGTTCTTACCGGACAGGCCCCGGAACATGCCGCTCTTTATCTGGGCCGGGTTCGCGATGCAGACCAGGTATTTTTCAACGGTGTGCCCATTGGAAGCACCGGCAAGGTTCAGCCGTTCAGTCCTGACGTTGAAAGCGATCGAATCTATTCGGTACCTTTTGGACTCTGGCAGGAAGAGAACATCGTAGCCATTCGACTCTATGGAAGCACTGGCGGAGCCGGTATTCTAAACGACCCCAGGGTTGCCCATCAGGGAGATCTGCTTACGGAGAATATGCTTTCTTCTCGGGTTTCTGCCGGTTTCAGTTTTTTATTTCTATTCATTTCGCTGTATTTCTTCTCTTTTGTAATTTTCACTTCCAGGAAAAAAGAGAATCTATTTCTGGGGCTCTTCACCTTAAGTCTGGGATTCTATCATTTGATTCGGTCAGGCTACAGGTATGTTATTTTCGATGATTTCGTTTTCTCATATCAGGTAGAGCTTCTCTGCCTCTACATGCTCCCTATATTGTTCCTGAACTTCTTCATTTCCTGGATCGAGCACAAAAGACCAATGATACTGAAGTTCCTGGAAATATTCTATGGAGCTCTGGCCCTGATTACAATTTCCATTCCCTTTCTGGGTGAGAATCGCTCGGTGTTCTGGTTCGATGTTACCATCTATTCCAATCTGGCCGGTGTAAGCGTTGTATTGATCTATGGTATCTCAATGTTCAAGAATACCTACAGGCCATACAGAGACAGACTTCGCTTCATTGGAATTGGATTCATGTGTCTGATTCCTCCGGTCCTGAACGATATGCTTTCAACCCTGGGAGTCATAAATACGCCCAGGATCCTGGTCTTTGCATTTCCCATTTTTCTGGGATTTATCGCACTTCAGCTGTCAGATGGAATCATTCAGTTGAACGCAGCTGTAAAGGAGCAGGAAAAGGAACTGCGACAGCTGGAACGAAAGAAAACAGGAACGATCCTGAATATCTCACAGGAGTTTCAGCATCTGTTCGAAGGAATCAAGCACCTCCTGGGGGCGGGCTCCGAGAAAAAGAATGCCAGAACTCAAAACAAAAAGAACCGCGATCTGGAATGCCATCTTACCAACCTGGAGAATTTAATTCTGGACAGCCGATTGTTGAGTCAGCTCGAAAACAACGAATATCCGGACAAGAACGTTCGTTTTAACCTCCTGGATCAAATCAAACTTGTATCGGATCGTGCCATTCGGGCCACTCAGGCGAAGCAATCCAGGCTCATTGTGCATTCCTCTGCGGATGAGATAATCTATAGAGGAGACCCGGAGCTGTTTCATGCAATGGTTTATCATCTGGTAGAGAATGCTCTTCTCTATTCAGAAAGCGATGTCGAAATTCGCCTGGTAAAGGATGAACGGGGCATAACAGTAAACATCCGGGATGAAGGTCCTGGAATACCGGCAGATCAACAGGAACTGATCTTCGAACGATTTGTTCGAGGAGCAGAAGATCATTCAGTGGCTGGTAGCGGCATCGGTCTGACGATTGTTGACGAAATCGCAGCAAGGATGGGAGCAAGTTTGCGACTGGATAGCGGTCCAGGATTCTACACCAGCATGGAAATCTTTATTCCACAGGCGGAGGCAGCGTAATGAAGGCCGGAAGAATCCTTTTTGCCTTCCTGGGCTTCCTGCTTCTATCGAGCGGCCTCCAGGCGCGCACCGTGCTGGATCTTTCCGGTCCCTGGAAGGTCATTCCCTCGGGTCGTATGGAAGACCCCAACGATGATGCATGGCCGGTGGTGCAGTTGCCCGGTAATCTGGCCCCTACCCTCAAGGAAACGGGAAACATCATCTGGCTGCGAAAAGAACTGAATGTTGAGCCTGGACGTTACAATCTGAGTTTTCTTGCCGGTCCCATCTACGACAGGCTGGATGTGTATATAAATGGGATTCGAATTGGCGGAGGACCGGAAAGTCCAGGCCGGCCGCTGGTAGTGACCATACCGGGAAGCATTCTGAAACCGGGATTGAATTTCATTTCTCTGAGACTGGAAAGCTCTCGTAAGATATCTGCTGGAATCCTTCAGGGTCCTATCACAGTACAGAACACCGAAATCGCCCGGGAGCTATTCTGGAAATCCCAGATTACGAACTTTGTATTTTCGCTTCTATTTTTCTCTTCCAGCATATTTTTCATTTTGCTTCACTTTCGCGTAGAAGCAGGCCGAATCTATCTACCGTCCGGTCTTGGTTATGGAGTTCTGGCCCTCCATTTCATGTGCGAGAACGAAATACTGCACTGGGTGCTTCCGTTACATGGAGTTCTGGAGATTACAGGTACAGTTTCTGGCATTTTAATTCCTGCACTCTTCTATCCTTTCGTAATTCGATTCTTTGGAATGGAGACTCCCAGATACTACAGAACTTTCTGGTGGGTAGTAATCGCTGTAGCCTTTATTGCTGCCCTGCTCTATGCGCTGCGATTGCATTTCCTGGTAGAAATAGTAGAGCTGACCTGGAAGCTATTGAACATTCCTATTTTCTTTTATGGAGCCTATCTGACGTTCAAAGAACTTATGCAGAAGCAATCCACCGGAGGATTTATCATTGCCGGCGGCTTTGTATTCTTCCTGGTCCATGGATTGTTTTCTGTAATGGGTCAGCAGTTCTGGCAACCGGGAGCCATCGAACTGGGTTTCTTTTCAGTGGTAGCTTTGCTTCTGCCCGCCGCCATTATTGTCCTCAAGCTTGTGAATCTTCAGAGGGACGTGGATCGGGGTCAGGTGAAAATGGAGTCCGTAAATGAGCTGCGAACTCGAATCTTTCACCATATTCATCTGGCCATATCCCAGCCTGTTCTGGAAATCACTCAGCAGGTACGAAGCAAGATGTCGGATGGCTTCTCCAAAAAGGAAGCGGCAGGAGTTCAGTTCCATCTTACCGAGCTGGAAAAAAGTCTGGATGATGTCCTGGAGCTTAGTCGCCTGGAAGTGATGGAAGAGCCAGAAGCCAGAGTACCGGTAAACGTTGGAGACTTCCTTAGCGCTGTATTGCCTACCAGCGGAGTAACATGCACCGTAAAGGTTCATCCCAGTCTGGAACTGGAAAGCAGTCTGGATCTGGTGCATTCTGCTGTCATTCGCCTGGTGGATTTTCCAGGATTCAAGACATTCCGGCATATAGATCTAATTGTTACATCTGACCTGGATGAGAACCTTCACTTTCGCTTTCTACTGCAGCATGATGACAGAAAGACTATGCGAAGAATGCAGAGGATTCTTACCGGTAAACTGCCCGACCTGGAGGGGCTCTGGATTCAGTGGGGCATTATTCAGGAAATTATTCGAATCCTCGATGGCAGCCTGCATGTGCGAATACTCAATCGAAAGTTTCTATGCATTGATGTGCGGCTGGATGCTCATCTACCACCAGAGGAGCATCTGGAACGGGAAAATGGCGGTCTCAAGGTGGTGAGCCTGGTAGAACAGGATAAAGAAGCGGAAGCTCTGGCCAGGGCAGCAGCAGCCAGCGAAGAGCGTACACCGGAAGTGCAATTTCATGCAAACATGTCTACCACCGAGTTCGTTCTCTGGGTGAAGCAAAAGTTCAAGAAATCCGCCTGATGGCCGAGTAGACTGTCCGTTTATCCCGTCAGCTTTCGGAATCCTCACCCATAAGCGAATAAATCTTGATTAGATAATGCCTGGTTACCGGCGGAACAAAGAATCTGAGTCTATCCCAGCGAAGACATCCGCCACAGAAATACATAGATCTTAGAATCCTGGAACGGCCTGCATTGTAGGAGGCCAGCATAAAAGGAATTCTCTGATCATTCTTCAGGCCCCCTTTCCAGCGATTCCACAGCCATCGGTTGTATTGAATGGCCACCGCAATATGCCATCTTTCCTGGGATGCATCCAGAAGCAGTTCATTGCTGGCCTGTGAAAATGTCTCGGGCATGATTTGCATTAGACCCACGGCACCACGAGGACCTGTAGATGAATGCTTCAATTCCGACTCTGCGATAGCCTGAGCCTTGAACCAGCGCCAGTCCATACCAACCCCAAAGAATCGTTTGGAATACTTTCGAAAGTAGTCGTCGTACTTACTGTCCCATCGATTTAGATCCACAGGCCTCGAAACCAGTGGATGCCTGGCTGCATGAATGACACTGTTTCGAATCTCACGGTTCTTTAATTCGGGTGATATACTGGTTTTCAGTTCCGCTTTCGAAGCAAGGTTGGAAGTTAGAGAACCTGAAGACGGAAAGGAACAGGAAAGCAGGAAAGGCAAAAGAAGAAGAATTCCAGTGCGAAACCTGGTTGGCAAGATTCTATTCTGGAACACCGCCGCTGCGGCTGCCGCGGTCATTGTATTTTGCAAAGGCAATGATTTATTCTTCACCGGAACGGTGCCATCATACAGCGGGAAAATCAATATTTTGTCTCGGGGCAGCATTTTTCATACTTTCATGTTCGCATTATCGCGCCATCGCATCGCTGTATCTACGCCTCTTCGAATCCGCACTCGGCTCTATTCGATACGGGACAGAAACCATCAAAACCAGAGATTCCTGCCTTCCAGAAGAGTCTGGCCTTCGATATATTGTACACTTTAGCGATGAGGGTCAGTTGTGACACTATCATGGCGCTGGTCCCGGACTATCCGCGGCTATGAAAACCGGTTTAACTGGTGACCGAAAGTCCCATGCAAATTCAGTTCAAACTAAGACCAATGATCAGGCCATAGGCCAGGCCCAGACCTACAATGGCTCCGCCGGTAGCCAGCGCCACCGCTTGATTTCCGTTTCGCAACGATCGGCGAATGCGAAACCCGAAGATCCAGTCAATAAGAGCCAGGGTGGTTAGAATGCTCACCAATCCCAGCAGGCAGCCTGCCACTGCGTATATGAAGTTTAATTGAATGATTTCCATAAAGAGAAATGGTCCGCCAAGTGTTTGCGGATGATTGAAAGATAACAGAAAAAACGGGGACTGTCAAGGATCCTCCATTGAGTACCTCGGCGAGTATCTCAGCCCATTCCAATCCACACTTTCCGTTTTTATTCAGACATACAGGCCAATCCTGTGCCGAGAGAATCCAGGCTACCAGCATCCCCGGAAAGCATCCGCTGGCTTCCGAGGCGCCGGAACTTCCCAATTACCAGGCAACGGCACCGGCGCATTTTAGAGAAACACCAAAAAAGATTTGCCTGTGAAGATTCCTGACAGGTTTGATGAATCATGGCCGATCAGGTAGAAATACAATACAATGGCGGAAGCCTATCCTTTCCAGTTATGACAGCTTCAGATGGCAGTCAGTTTTTCGATGTCCGGGAATTGAAGGAAAAGACCGGACTTTCTGCCTATGATCCGGATTTGCACAATACTGCTATAGCGCGTAGTGCCATTACCTGGATCGATTCTAAATCCGGCCGGCTACTGTATCGCGGAATCGACGTAGAGGAACTGGTAAAGCATTCCAGCTTTGTAGAAACATCCTATCTGCTCAGCAAAGGCGAATTGCCCACCCAGTCAGAACTGGAGCAGTACTCCAGGTCCCTTTCCAAGCATTCCATGATCCATGAGTCCATGCGAAACTTCTTTGACTCATTTCCAGGAAATGCGCATCCCCTGGCCATCATGGCCACCATGGTTACCGCACTTTCCAGCTACTATCCACAGAGCTTTGAAGAAAACATTCAAAAAGGCATCGATGTTCGAACCAGGCTCCTGGCCAAAGTGCGCACCCTGGCTGCCTGGGCTTACAAGAAATCCGTGGGACAGCCTACCATTTATCCCAGGGATGAACTGCCCTATTGTAAGAACTTTTTGAATATGATGTTCGCTGTCCCGGCAGAAGCCCATACAGTTACCGAGGCCGATGATCGCATCCTGAACCAGATCCTCATTCTCTATAGCGATCATGAATACAATGTAGCCACCACAACCATGCGCTTTGTAGCTTCCACTCGTGCGAATCTATTTGCCTGCGTCAATGCCGGTATTATGACCCTGTGGGGTGCCCGGGAATCAGATGCGAACCTGCCACCGATCATACTTCTACGTGAGATGATCCAGAATTCAGAAACTCCGGATCAGTACTTTGAGCGATTTATCAAAAAAGGCGAGCCCATCAGCTCCAACGGTCTGGGTCATTCTGCCTATGGACCGGAAGACCCGAGAGCCACCATCAGTCGCAGGATCTTTCATGAATATAGAAAGAATCATCCGGATGCGCTAAAATCTCCTCTGATTCGCAAAGCTCTGGAGGTTGAGGAATACACCATGGGCCATCCTTTTTTCAAAGAAATGAAGCTATATCCCAACCTGGATTTCTATTCTGCCCTGATCTTTCATCTGCTGGGCATACCTTCAGAGATGAACAATGTGATTCGAGTCATCGGAAAGCTTTCCGGATGGCTGTCTCACTGGCTTGAGCAGAGAAATGAAACGGAACGCAGAAGCTTTCGCCCTCGCCAGGTTTACACCGGCAAAATGCATAGAAGCTACGTTCCGCTGGATCAGAGATAATAACCCCTCGTTTCTTGACAGATCGTTCGTGGGCATTCAGCATAGCAAATGCCCCTGTTCACTGTCAGTGAATCCAGGATTCGATATTCCGATTCTCCGGCCGATTCAGCCTCCTATACCCGAGAAATGGACCGGATGTATAACTGGATGTCCAGTTTATACGATGGCTTCATGGTAGTTTTTCCTCTGTGGAAAAAATGGATCTCTTCGGTTCTTCCTGAAATCAAAGGCACTGAAATACTGGAAGTATCATTTGGCCCGGGCTACTTGATGAGCCGGTACGGCACCAATCCAGACCTACAAATCCACGGAATCGATTTCAATAGTCGGATGGTGGATCGAGCTACAAAAAAGATGCAGCGAATAAAACGCCCGGTAGAACTTCGCAAAGGAAATGTAGAATCGCTACCTTACAGGGATGAATCCTTCGACACAGTGATAAATACAATGGCTCTTACAGGGTATCCGGATGCAGAAAAGGCCATGGATGAAATGCTTCGCGTACTCAGACCGGGCGGCAGGCTTTTGATCGTGGACTTTGATTATCCTGCAAATCGAAACAGAGGCGGCTATATACTTGTGCGAATCATGGCTGGTCTGGGAGATATTATTCGGGATCTAAAGAGCCTGCTACACAGAAAAGACCTGCACGTAACATCCAGAAGCGTTGGCGGATTCGGTAGCGTTCAGCTATTCGTATGCGATAAGATCCGATAGTACATACCTCCACGGACTTGGCAACGTTGCGGTTACCGCATATAATAGATGCCGCATTAGAAATTGATTTGAGATCTGCTACAATGAATTAGAGTACTTTTGCAGGGATGGATTTTACATCCGGTAAAATCCGGCGCCGCTACCTGGAGCGTATCACAGGACAATGTATGCTGTCTGATTGGAGAAACTATAGGCCTTGCCCGGCGAAAGGTTCAATCCTCTCTGGTCTTCTTTCCTTTCCTGGACTTTCTACGCATCAGTGCATCCAGAAAAGGAATGCGAATGCCCAGCTTACCCAGAGCAGTGGTTAGAATGACTGCAGCCAGGCCTTCATCCAGCCAGCCCACTACAGGAAAGAAGTCCGTGGCCTCTGGAATAACTATGTAAACTCCGGAAAGTATAGCAACAATGATCCAGACAATCTTTTGCCAGCCTGTGGCTTTTTCTTCTTCGTTGGAATCCCGCGGCTCTTCTTTTCCGGCGGGCACTGCATGATGGATCTTCTCTGGCATAACTGTATTCTAGGTAGTTACCGGGGCCTGGTCAATCCCGATTTTGGCGGATTCCCTGATCATCCCACTGAAACCAGTAGGAGCGCCACTGAATTTAGACGCTGGAGAAACGGCTGGCCCAGTGCGGAAACTTCTCTTTCAGGGCATTCATGGCCCACTCAATATGGACGGATTCGAATCCCCGATAGTTCAGAAATTGCATGAGCTTCCAGTAGCTATCCTCTCGATCCATCCATCCTTCCAGCTTTTTCGAGGCCACCTCAAGACAGATCTCCTCCCATTGATGCCTTTCCACGGTATCCAGACAGTCCCGGGCGATATCTCTTTCAATTCCCAGAGAAGCCAGTTCCTGCTGAATTCTACGAGGCCCCTGCCCTGAACCCAGCCGATGTTCGATGCGATTCATGCAGAACCGCTCTTCGTTCAGTAGATCCATTTCCATGAGGCGCTCGAGGATGGAATCATGCCACGATTTCAAAATGCCCTTTTTACTCAAATACTGCCGCACCTCTACCGGTGCCCTCTCCCGGATGGCCAGATACCTGGCCAGAGCCCTTTCATCGCTCTGGGTGAGAAGATCAGAAAGTCCTTCCTGGTCTGGTTCAGAGTCCTGCTGACCGTCCTCATTTGCTGGTTCCATTCCGGGACCCATCACCGGAACCTGGCTGGCGGATACCCCTGATTCTCCGGCCCTGGCGCTTTCGCTATCCTGCCCGGATGTAGAAACAGGCCCATTTTTCGGATGAAGACCCGGCTCAACCGTCGGGAAAGCCTCTGCTTCCGCCTCGCTATCTCGGGAGGCCAGCTCAGAAATATCTTCAGGTTTGATCAGTCGCAGATGCCTGGACTTTCCGTTTCCGGAGTTATCACTCATATCCAGTTTGGCCTCCCCTTGCCCATGTAGAGAACGGAGCCTCTGTTTCAAACTTTCTTCTATATAGCGACATAAAATTTGCTTTACAGGCCCTGAATCAAAGTCAGTCTAAACCATTCATGCGACATAATCCGGGAGTTGGGACATGACCCTCGCACTAATTGCCATATCTTTTCTGGGCGCCATTGCCTTTTCTCTATTCCTGCGGAAGCTGGACCGACCGGCCCATCAACTAACTCAAATCAAGAGAATCGGAGAACTGCAAATCGAGCAACTGGAAAAATCTGCCCAGGCGCATCTTCAGTCCATGAAGGATGCCAGCCTGGAGTTCGAAATGCTATTCCATCAGTCCCGTCAGACTCTGGATCGACTGAGAGAAGAAGCGGATGGCTTCGAATCCAGACTGCAGAGCCTTCAGGAAGATCGAGAGAGAATCGACAGTCTTTCCGGAAATCTACATGAAATCGCGGGCAATGCCCGGGAAGTTCAGGATCAGATTCATATCCTGGAGGATGGACTGGAACGAATCAACAGCACTCGCAGAGAAATCGAGGATCTGGATCAGAGAGTTCAGGGAGTGCAGGAAGATCTACAGAATAAAACCCGCAGCACCCGCGAAGAACTGGACCAGGCTCTGGGCGAACTCCTGGAAGAAGCCAGAGAGAAGACCCGGGGGTTTGTGGATCAGGAAACCGAATCGCTTCGCATATTACATGATCGCTCGGATAAAATCCACAAGAGACTGGACGATGAGATTTCGCAGATTGAGCGACTCAGCGATCGAGTGGAGTCCACAGATCAGAGAGTGGAAGAGCAATGGGAAATCGAAAAGGCCAGACTGGAAGATCGATTCACTGCTCTGGAAAGATTGTATAACGAACGAATTCATGGAATGGAATCCGGGCTGGCATCCATCCGTCAGGCTTCAGTAGAGTCTATGAAGGATGAGGTAGCGCGAATCCGCAATGAGCTGGATGGATTCAGCCTGGAAACCATGTCTCGCCGCGACGAGATTCTAAACGAAACTCGTCGCATGGCCTCCGGCATAGCCGATCAGATTCAGAACTTCCAGGAGAAGTTTCTGGCTATCGAAAACAGACTGCTCAAGATTGGAGAAACCCAGAAGCAGACCCTGGAAAGTAGAATGCAGGAGCTGGAAGAGCACTGGTCCCAGATCGAAGCAGAAAAGCTGGAAGCTCTTCAGGAAAAACTGGAAGGACTGGACGAAAACATCGAAGGCGTCCGAAAGCAACAGGTTCAGGCCCTGGGCGCAGATGCAGAAAGAATCCGTCAGGAAATGCGTACAGAATCCAGTTCTGTGCAGGAACAGCTTCAGGGGATTCTACAGGACAGTCGCCGACAGTTCCACGAAGCCGCTCGCGAAGAAGAGCAAAAAATCGAAGAAGCCCGGCGCAACTACGAGGAACTATACGAGCAATTCGAAGGTTTGTCCGATCGTTTGAAAGAGGCTCTTGCTCGAAAAACCCAGGAACTGGGCGAAGATCTAAAAGACACTGCCAGAGATCAGCAGCGAGAAATGGATAAATCCAGAGCGGATTTCTACAAGCTTAAAGAAGAGCTGGTGGATGTTCTGGGCGCCGTTGAAGAACATACAAGAGAGCTATCCAGAGCGCGAAACAAACTTCAGGACCAGTCAGACCAGGCAAAATCAGATATTCTGGATGCCCGAGATGAGCTGCTAAAAGAACTGGAAAAGAGAGCATCCAGATTCCTTTCCGAACAGGATGAAAAACTGGGTCGATTGAATGAAACCCTGGATGAGAAAATCGGCTCTCAGATCAGCCATCTCGTAGATAAAGGTCAGCTTCATATTGATGAACTGGAAAAACGTACATCAAAAAACATTCAGCAATCCATGCAACGAATGGAAGAAGAAGTGGGCAAGGCCAGAGATAAATTTGCCCGCATGAAGCAGGAAGTCACCGATGAATCCGATCGAATGACAGAAATCAAGGATGAGATCTTCAAGCAGATGCAAAGGGATCAATCCAGAATCGCTGCCTTCGAAGAGAAACTGTCCATGGTGGAAAAGGCAGATGAGCTGGCCCATTCCCTGGACGAATCCGTTCGCACTCTTTCTCAAAGACTGGATCAGGCCAGGGAAGAGCGAAAGAATCTGTCTGACTTTTTTGAAAAGATTGATACCCTGGCAGAAGGTCGGGAGATCCTGGATCGAGAACTGGAAGAACTGGAAAGCCGCAAAGAGAGAATCGGCAAAGTGGAAAGTAGATTCCAGGATCTGGAATACAGAATGGAAGAAATCATGGCCCGCTTCGTTACAGTGGAAGGGGCCGAGAAAGTTGCCGAGAAAATTGAATCTCGTATGTTAAAATTCGAAGAATACAGACGTGCCTTCGAAGAATTCTTCAAAGATCTCAATGAACGACGCAAGTTCATTGAAGGTGCAATACGACACATTGAGAAGTCTCGCAAAGAAGCAGTGACTGCTGGCGATTTTGCCCGAGAAATGATGGGTCAGATGGAGCGCATGGAAATGCGAACCGAAAACGTAGAGCAGGATCTGGAAAAAATCGAAAGCCAGGCCAATAGCCTGAAGCATCTGGATACTGAGATTCAAAGAGTAGAATCCAGATTCGAACAGATGGAAGGCCTGATGTCGGATCTGGAAGCCAAGCAGAGCCAGATTGGCTCCATGGCTCGCAAAATCGAATCCATCCAGTCCTCTGGAGAGGTGGTTCGCACCGAACTGGAAAGCATCCTGTCCGAAGCGGACGAAAAGATGGATCGACTGGGAGCCTTCTATCAAACCGTGGATCGTATGCTGGAAGAGGCAGAACGAGTCCATCAGATGGAAGAGCAATTCGAGCTTTCCCGAGCGGAGTCTCAGAGAGAACCGGCCACAGCCGGGGCAAGAAAATCCAGGTCCAATAGCTCTCTTTCTGACTGGAAGAAAGAAGGCATTCTGAGTCTGTATTTAAATCACAAGTGGGAGCCGGATCTCATCGCCGAGCGAATGAAACTGGATCCTGCCGTAGTAAAAGCCGTTATCGCATCCAATAGCTAGGCTTCAGATTCAACAGGGCCCTTGCTCCTCAAAGGGCCCGTCATTTTGCGCTGCGTAGCCGGGCTTCGAGACTATTTCACGTCGATTAGAATCATTGTGCGATCATCCTCGATCTGCTCTGCAAGTTCGGATAGTTCCGAAAGACGATCCGTAATTCTTTGAATGGTCTGATCCGGACCTAATTCACGGCACTTCGCAGCCAGTTCTTTGAATTCTTTTTCTCCAAAATGCAGTCCGGATTCGGTTACCGATTCATGGATTCCATCCGTGTAGCAGAATATCCGGTCTCCTGATTGCAGCTGTATTTCCTCTTTTTCCAGGTTCAGCTCATCCACCAGGCCCAGCAACCGACCTCCTGGATTCAGCTCCGTAAAATCGTTGGATGCTCTTCTATGGATGAGTAGTGGCAGATGACCGGCCCGGCTGTACTGCAGGTTCTGGCTTTCTGGATGAATTCGCAAATATCCAGCTGTAACAAAATGCTCCGAAAGCTGATTTCGAATGGTGCCATGTATACTTTCCAGAATCTCCGCGGGGCTGCTCTTTCCTTCGCGGAGCGCCACGGTATGGGCAATCTTTACCATGGAAGCGTACAATGCGGCCGGCACACCATGACCGGTCACATCGGCTATAAGTAAATTAAACCAGTCTCCGTTTTGAAAGTCATAGATATCTCCTCCGATGGTGCCTGCAGGAAGATATAGCACCGACCCATCGAAACCATCCGGCAGAGCCAGTTGCGCAGGAATCAGACGCTGCATAATGGATCGGGCAACATCAAGTTCCTTTTCAAAGCTCAACAATCGCTCTCTTTCCAGTATAGAATCCCTGAGTTCCAGAAGCATCTGAACCCGACTCAATAGCTCTACTCTGTCCACAGGCCTGGAAATATAGTCATTGGCTCCGTTTTCCATGGCTGCTTCCAACTCTGCCTGGCTTCTACCCCGTCCTACAATAATGACTGGCATCTCATGAAGCGAGAAATCCCTGCGAATTTCGCGGCAAAGCTCATATCCATTCTGGCCGTTTAGATACAGATCAATGATCATCAGGTCCACAGGTTCGCGATCCAGGTGCCTTCGCAAAGACTGAAGGTTTCCGGCAGAAAGTACTCTGTAGCCGGCCTGAATCAGTCTTCTTTCCTGGGCGCGCAGATGAATGGTATCGTCGTCTGCGATAAGTATTGTATGGGAACCCTGGTGACCTGGAATATAGTCCGGGATGGGTTCGGACTCCTTGCTTCCAGGAATCATTCCAGGAAGGATGGGATGACTGGCATTGCTTCTGGGAATGGTAAAGATCATCCGGGTTCCCTCCCCTGCGGATTCCGCTCGAATCAATCCTCCATGAAGCTCGATGAGCTTTCGCGTAATGGTTAGCCCCAGCCCTTTGCCTCCCTTTCTTCCAGCGGCCAGTTCCGGTCTTTCGAAGATGAAGAATATATCCTCCAGGGCATCGGACGGAATTCCGGATCCAGTATCTTCTATAGTAAACTCTACGAATTGATCTAAATTCCGCGCTCGGACCGTGACCGATCCTTCCTGAGTAAACTTGATTCCATTGTTAAGCAGATTCAGTAGAATCTGGCGCAATCGTACTTCATCTGCATGTACCAGATTTACGTTTCCTGGAATCTCGATTTTAAGTTCAATACCCCTGGCCACAGCCCAGGGTCGGCATAAATCCATGGCCACGCTGACAACACTGGCAGGAGAAACGGACGTTCGATTAAGATAGATCTCTGAATTCTTGATTCTGTAGAAGTCCAGGATATCATTTACCAGCCCGCTCACGATAGTGCCGGTGGAAGCCACTACACTCAGTCCATCCCGAATTTCATCAATACGGCCCGGCCGATCCTCCGAGCGTTTGCTCAGCTCCAGAAGCCCCTCGGCCATGCCTACAATACCTTCAATGGGTTCTCTGAGCTCCAGGGATGTATTGTACAGGAATTCATCCTTTATATGATGGGCTTTTTTGAGACTCTGATACGCAAAGGCCTGCGCCTCCTTCTTCTCCTTTTCGATGGCCTTGATTCGATCCCCGAGAGCCACCGAGAGTAGAATTACCTCCATCCCGGAACCTATTTGCATCGCATAGTTCGTTAGAAATGTATAGGGAATCCATCCATATTGCTTCAGGGCCAGTACCAGAATGGCCACCAGCAATGTGGACCAGGCCAGAAGAAAGAACCTGGCCGGTCTATACCCGCGATAGAGCCTTCGCAGGGCAGTGGCAAATATTACCAGAACGAAAGTAACTGAAGAAAGCACCGAGAAATTCAGTGCCATTTGATAGGGAATAACGAAGCTACTGATTCCTCCCACAACGGAAAGGGCCTGGAGCACAAGTAGCGGTCGGTCCAGCAGCGGATCATATCTTCGGGTATTTAGAAACGTTCGACTGAACTGAATACCCCAGAAAAGCATAAATGCGATGGAAAATACCAGCGCTTCATTCACCAGCACCGGATAATCCGGCAAAAATATGGCAAAGAAGAATCCATGGTAAAGTAACTGGAAAAGCGTAAGCCCCAGAATATAAAATACATAGTGCAGATACCCGGAATATCGAACCGCGATGAACAGAAATGCATTGTACAGAATCATGGCCAGCATGATGCCAAAATACACACCCTGGGCATATTGTGCGGTTCTGTCCTTCTGAAGTAAGTCCTGAGCAGTTCTCAAGCGCAAAGGTACCTGTAGTGGACCGCTACTGGATACGCGAAGCAAGTAATCCCTGGTCTGGCCCGGAGGGATGCGAAGCACGAAGATGAAATTCCTGTGCTCCATCTCTCGATGCGAAAATGGTAGCATATCGCCGGTTGCACTGGGGCTATAGCCACCCTTCTTATCCGGTCTATACAGAATTACGGAATCCAGCAGCGGATAAAATATCTCCAGAAAAATCGGATCGTTATGTTCTGTGCTGTTTTTCAGCGAAAAGCGAAACCAGTGTGCTGCCGAGCTCAGGCCACGATTCCACACCTCCGCTCCCACGGGGCGAAAACCGGCCCTCTGCACCTCCGAGGGTTCCAGCTCTCCGCTGGTGTCCTCAAAGACTTCCAGCACATCCGACAATGGAGTGCTGCTAAAACCATCCTGAATCTCAAAAGTTCTGGCCTCTAACGAGCTGCCCCCGAGCACCGGCTGCAGCAGAAGAAGCAGAATGCCTGCAAGGCCTGGACAAATGTTACGAAGAAAATTGGCGCGAGGAGCCGCAAAGAAGCTATGTGGCTTCTTCTTTAAAAGGCCTGTACACCGCATAGTTGGACGGGCCTTCGTGAATTCGAATCTCACGGACGCATGCACCCTCTTTTTCCACCACTTCCTTGAGGCCGGCATAAAACCAGCGACCAATGTTTTCTGCCGTGGGATTCACTCCTTTGAATTCAGGCAGATTGTTTATAGTTACATGTTCCATTCGGTCCACAAGTTCATTCAAGCGTAACCGAGCAGAAAGAAAATCGTAGCTAATCCCATCGGCGCCCAGTCCCCCGTCTGCGCGCGCAAGAAAAACCTCTACCAGCCAGGAATGGCCATGCACAGGTTCATCGGATCCGTCCGGAAAATATCTGTATAGATAATGGGAGGACTCGAACCGGCCCTCTATCCGGATCAAAAACTCACCTGGTTTTTCGGAAAACCCCTGTAAATCCTTCAGCAGATGAGGATGGGCGTTCTGGTCCATGTTCATGCTTCCAGACAAAGAGCGGATTGCATGATGACAACCAGTTTCACCCTGTAGTTTTGGACGGATACTTGCCCCTACTGATCGTATTTTTATTGACCAGGCTCCCGTTTTTGCCTTCTTTTGCATGAGTGTACTGTGCGCTCGGTATAGAAGGGCGCTGGAGGCCATTCGGCCTGAAAATCGCCGTATCTGAGGCATCAGATCGGCTACCAAGAGGGATACCATGTCATCGGATGTTCAAGAAAGATCACAATTTACAGCAGACATGACCGTTGGAGAAGCCATGCAGCTTCATCCGGAGGCGGCCATTGTATTTTCCAGCTATCACCTGGGCGGTTGCTCACACTGCTCTATCAATGAGCTGGAAACCATCGAGCAGGTATGCATGGGTTATGGTGTACCGGTGGAGCAGCTACTGGATAGCCTCAACAACCTGCTGGAAGATTGATTCAAACGAATATAACGTCAGTTAATGCAAAAAAGGGGCTTCGAAGCCCCTTTTTTTATTCCTCTGCACGACCCATCTAATCCCTCAAACGAACCGTAAACCTCGAGCCCCTGGCTCAATCCAGGCCCCTGGGCTCAGTGGACATGCCTACGGAAACCCCGTCCATAACCGCCAGTTCTGCCAGTAGATGCTGAATGTTATGGCCATCCAGGACCTGCATGGGACTGGATATCCCTGGCTCCAGCCGGGATGCATCTTTCAAAAGCTCACCGGCCAGATGCACGGGTAAAAAGGCCGTGGCCTCTTCCGTATCCTGAAACCTAAGAATCATTCGATGTTTATGTAATCTATCTTCCAGGATAGCCTCCACGATTCCGCCCGATTCCGGTACATCGCTGTCGAATTCTCCGTTACCAGAGCCAACGTGCCCGGATGCCATCTTTCTGGCCTGCCACTGTAGCAATCTATATCCGAGAGAGCTCTTATGCGGTCGCATCCATCGAACCAGTTTCACCTGACCCTTACCGATCTCTGGATCGTGGCCGGGCCAGATAAAGGTCTGAAACGGTACTTCGTCAGATTCCAGAGCCAGAATTTCCAGTTGAGGCCAGCGAAGCATCCTTCGCCGCCCAAATGGATCCGGCAAATCCCGTATCTCTGTAGTCCCAGGCGAAACGCTGATCTGTCCTGAAGATCCGGAACCGGTCTTTTCCTCCAGAGGAAATACCATTTCCAGGGCCCCGCTCAGAATCTGTGCAATTCCCTGGCCGGAGGGGTTGGGAGCCATGGCCAGGCGAAGCTCAAGGTGTTTCAACTCAGAATATTGCTCCATCATCCGGCGAAGCATGAGCCCGCTAAGCCCTGGATAGGCACCGGCGCCCAGAAAGGCCGTTACTCTGTTCTCTCGGGCTTTCGCATACAGAGACTGTGCATTTCGCCAGTGTTGCTGTTCGGATGCCAGATCAATATAATGCAATCCATGTTCGATGGACGATTCCAGTACATCCATTCCATATTTTATGTAGGGTCCAACGCAGTTTATGACCACCGAACCGGGGGCCAGAGAATTCAGGACTGGCTGAACATTTCCTACGTCGGCCTGTTGTAGTCTCAGGGTTCCCGGATTACCATCGCCGAGACTCCTCTCCAGGCTCTGGAGTTTTTTCAGACTGCGGCCCACGGCCACCACAGAGAACCCGCCTCGTAAAAGGGATGCCACTACTGCCTTTCCGGCCAGTCCATAGCCCCCCAGTACCATCACTTCCCGTGGCATGATTCCTCCTCTGATCTTCTGTGCATCCTTTCCCTCCTTTCCTTCCTTAAATCATCCCGGTGCGATAACAGTATTGGCCCGGATCGTCATCCATCTTCAGGTTCCACGGGCTTGAAGAATCTCTCCAGAATGGTATGCATGATGGGGAAGAAAAACAGAACTACAAAGGATGAAGTTAGCACGCCTCCCACAACCACTGTAGCCAGAGGTCTCTGCACCTCTGCACCCAGCCCTGTGGCCAGCATCATAGGCATGAATCCGAATATATCTGTGAGCGCGGTCATGGCTACGGCGCGAAGACGACTTCTTGCACCGGATATGGCCAGCTCTTCACCATGCATTGTCCCCTGACCCAGCTCTCGATATCGGCTCATGAGCACCACACCGTTCAAAACAGATATTCCAAAAAGTGCGATAAAGCCCACCGAAGCGGATATGCTCAATGATTGACCGGAAAGAAAGAGCGCAAGAACCCCGCCCACCAGTGCGAAGGGTACTCCGGCCAGCACAAGAAGGGTGCGGAGCCAGTCCCGAAAGGCAGAATAGATCATCAAACATACGATAAGAAAGGCCAGAGGAGCAAGCATGGATAATCGCTCCCGGGCTTTCTGAAGATTCTTAAAGCTGCCTCCCCATTCCATGTAATACCCTTCCGGAAGAGCAAGCTTCTCGGTAAGAAAATCATTTGCACGATCCACAAAACCAGAAATGTCATCCGTTTCCGGATTGAGAAGGATGGCTCCTCTTCGCTGCATGGAGTCCCGCTTGATCATTTCAAAGGTTTCTTCCTGGTAAATTCTGGCCAGACTTCCCAGGGGCTCGGTACCGCTTTCTGTGATTCCCACTGGTAGGCTTCGCAAGGATTCCAGACTCCGATCCTCCTCTTTCAAACGAATGCGAATAGGGTATCTACGAACGCCTCTGTAAAGATAGCCTGCATCCAGGCCTCCCATACCCATCTCCATGGTATCCAGCACTTCCTTTCGTGACAGTCCCAGGCTGTTCAACATCTGCATATCGGGACGAACCCGAATCATAGGTACTTTTCCCCGTATCTCCGGTTCTGGATTCCCTGCACCTTCCACCTGAGAAAGTATTTCCGCAGATCTTTCGCTCAATCCCTGCAGGGTTTCCAGATCCTCTCCATAGATTTTGAGCACAAGATCGGATCGGGACCCTTCCAGGAGTTCATTGAACCTTAGCTCAATGGGCTGACTCATAAGAATTCTCTGACCCGGTACTCAGCTCTGGACCGCCTTTTTCAGCGCCATTCGTAGTTCGTCGGGGCTGCGAACTTTGCCATCAACCTTCGGCCATTCGGATCTGGGTTTGAGCATGATGTTACAATCCGCAAGATTCACACCCATGGGATCGGTGGCAATTTCCGGTGCACCCACCCGGGTGTAGACATCCTCCACTTCCGGAAACTCCATAATAACCTTATGCGATAATCGCTCCAGTTTCACCGAAGCATCAAGAGAAATGGATGGAGGACGGACAAACTGCATGGCAATAGCACGTTCATAAAGCTGTGGTATGAATTCTCCTCCCAGTCGACTCAGAACCAGAATACCTATAACAAGTAACCCGGCGGATGCGCTCAGCACAGCTCCCTTCCTGCGAAACGCCTTTTCAAGCACCGAAGAATAGACTCGATCCAGGATGCTGGAGAAAATATCCAGCCTGGAAGATCTGGAGGTTAGAAATGTGCCGGCCAGAGCGGGAACCACTGTAAAGGCCAGAATAAACGCGGACAGAAGCGCAAAGCAGAAGGCGGCGGCCATGGGGCGAAACATCTTACCTTCAATACCAGTAAGTGCAAAGATAGGTAGAAAAACAACCAGGATGATCACCTGACCGAATCCCGCGGCCCGTCGAATCTCCACGGAGGCATCCGCCACCGCTTCGCGGATTTCAAATCGGGAAAGAAGTCGGCCCGAGGCCTCCGCCCTGCTCTTCACTCGATGTACGCACTGGTCGATTACAATTACCGCCCCATCAATAATGATTCCAAAATCCAGAGCACCCAGGCTCATAAGATTGGCCGAAACTCCCGTAAAATACATGGAAATCAAAGTGGCGGCCATGGACAGAGGAATCACCGCAGAGGCGATGATGGCCGCTCGCACATTACCTGTAAGAAAGAGAAGCACAGCTACCACCAGAAGGGCGCCGAAGGTAAGGTTGCTTCGCACTGTTTCGATAGTGCCATCTACCAGATAGGATCGATTATAGACAGTCTTTAGAACCACATCCTCCGGCAGATTCTTTTTGATCTGCTGAATCTTTTCATCCACCCGACTGGCCACAGTTCTACTGTTTTCTCCCAGAAGCATAAATGCTGTTCCCAGCACCGCTTCGCTACCATTCACAACCGCGGCCCCTGTGCGAATTTCCCGATCCAGGCCTACATTGGCCACATCACCTATGCGAAGCGTAGTTAGATCCGGCAGTTGTTTCAGAGTCAGTGAGCGAATCTCCTCTTTCGATTGGATGAGGCCGGAGCCCTGAACTATGAGCTGATTGGCGGATTGCTGAATATAGGCTCCCCCTGCATTTCGATTACTCTCTTCCAGGGCTTGGCGAATATCATCAAAATGGATGCCGTAACGCGCCATCTTTGCGGGGTCCGGCTGAACAAAGTATACTTCTTCGTAGCCACCAATGGTGTTTACCTCTGCAACACCTGGAATGGATAGAAGTCTTCGCTTGATGTCCCACTCCTGAATGGTACGCAATCGGTTGAGCTGCTCCAGTCTCTTTTGCGGATCGCTGGCCGGTTCTCTGTAATCCAGGCTGTAATGATAGATCTCCCCCAGGCCTGTAGCAATGGGTCCCAGCCTGGGCTTGTAGCCCTGCAAATCGAGAGTGGACAGTTGCTCGTTGATGAGCTGCCTGGCCAGATAAATGTCCATACCCTCTTCGAAAATGACCGTTACCACGGATAGTCCGTAGCGAGTAACGGATCGCACTTCATGAACGTCCGGCACGGCACCCATGGCGCTTTCGATAGGATAGGTAATATTGGCCTCGATGGTTTCCCCATCAAGGGACTCCGCCCGGGTTATGATCTGGACCTGAACATTGGTAATATCAGGTACGGCATCCACCGGAAGATACTGGTAACTTACAACGGCCCCGATTAGCAAACTAAATGCAAAGAGTATTGCGAGACCTGGATTAAAAACTGAGTAACGTAATATTCGATCAAACATAAATTCTCCCGGATCAATGTCCGTGCCCGGAGCCGGATGCTCCGAATGCTTCCAGCAAAGCAAGATGCACTATATCTGAGTTCTGGACCACCAGACGAACCCTGGAAAAATCCACTTTGTCTCTGGATCTGATTGCGGAAATTTCCTCTCCTTTGAGAGATCCGGACATAAGCACCGGATAGATGTAGTTATCTTCCATCACATAAACCAGAATCGCCTCGCCAGTGCGAATCCTGGATGATGGAGGTATGTTTTTCGCATCATAGGCACCCACGGCGGAAAACCTTATTTCGCAGGTATCCACGCTGGACCGGGCCAACCGGATTCCCTTCGTTTCATGGGCCTCCAGAACAGCCATTTCCGGACCTGCATTCCTGGAAGATCCATGACCACCATGGACATCATGACCTTCGTGGGATTCATGAGAGTCCTTTCCTCCGTGCCCATCCTCCTGGTGATGTTCGTGCCCCTCTTCAGAGCCGGAAGCCCCGTTGCGTTCCGTAGCGCTTTCTTCTGTTTTCTGGCTTTGTATTTCGGAACTGGATTTCGAAGGATCACCACCGCAGCTCGAAATCAATGCGAAAGAAACTGGAATCCAGGCAAACAGTAGAGCGGACAGAATCCACAGCCTCAGGCTTCGCATAGAAATGGCCAGGCCACCAGACCGACTCAGTTCCATGAATGTACCGTGGTCTGGAGAATCCAAATCGGCCCGTTTATTTACAGAGCAGGAAGCGAAGGTTTTTTTCGCCCTATCCTCTCCTCCAGTCCTTTGCATCTTCCGCCTAGCGAATTGAATCAATGACTTCATCATCCAGAATCCTCCCTGTAAGTGCATAGCTTCTCCATAGCATACCCAGTGCACGAATCTGAGCCGCATGAAACTGATGAATATGCTCACCGTAGCTTCGATGAAACTCCACCAGGAGTGCAGGATTCAATAGTCCTCTTCGCATATAGTTTAGCACTGCATACCTGCGGCCTTCCAGAGTTCGCATGGACGGGTTATTCTTGATGCCCTGCACATGTTCTCTGTAGGATCGGACCATGTATCGGTATTCGCTTTCGATGGATCGTACCGTAGCCTTCTTTTTGATCTGCCTGTGTTTTTCAACAGCCCTGGCTCGATCTTCGGAACCGGAGTACTGATTGTACAGAGGCATGGTTATAGAAAAGCTCAAGCCTACATTCGATTCGGTTTTGCTGCCGGACAGTAGTTCGCTGGAGCGCTCTACGGTAAGCCTGGGGCCAATACTGATATCCGGCCAGACACGGCTGGACTCTATACGGTGCTCATAAGCAGCACGAGCCACTTCCTGGTTTACTCGCGCGATTTCCAGGGATCTTGAGTACTCTCCGGGTAGATCAGGCCAGCTTTCCGGATGGGAAGCGGAAATCCGATCCAGGTCTTTGTCTTCCAGAGGATGCCCCAGGATTACCTCCAGGTCCCTTCGAAGATGGTTTCTACGATCCAGTAGATCCAGCTTCTGTTGCCTCAAAGAATCTCTGGCCATGATATAGGTGTACAGACTGGTGTTTTGATTCGCATCCCTGGAAGGCAGGCGGTAAAGTCTGTAAATGGCGGCATTAAAAGCCTGTATGGTTTCTTCCAGGTAACGCTGCTCCTCGCGCAGATGCTCCAGTTGATACAGAGTCATCACTACAGAAAGCACTGTATTCTGTCGCGCGATCTCCCAGTCCAGGGCCCTGGCTCTGGCCTGGGCTCTGGCAGAATCTGTGCGAAGGTCCCTTCGATCCCCCATCTCGATAATATGGCGGTATTCCAGCTCGGCAGAGTTCTTACCGAACATGTAGTTTCCCTGTAGCCTGGGATTGGGAACGTTATCGGCCACGTCCATGGCAGCACGACTTTCTTGAAATCTGGCCCGAGCTTCCAGAATCCCTGGCGCATTTTTCAATGCGCATCGCACAGCATCAGATGGGTTCTTCAAACTGCAGGGAGAAACTTCATAATTTTCTTCCTGCCTCTGGATCTCTTTATAGCTTGCGGAACCGGGATCTCTATCCGTGTCTGATTCAGTTTCCGCAACTGTGTCCTTATTCTGATTGGGGCTGTTTTCGGCCTGTAACGCAGTGGCGGCACAGAGAAACAGCACAAGGCATTTTGCGCCTGTAATTCTATACATTTAGTCCTCCTTTATTCCCGATAGAATCAGGAAACAGGAGGTGCCTGCGAAAGAGGCAAAGAAAGGTCGATGGAAGTAAGTGTCTGAACTTCAGCGAAGGCCGGTAGCTGTATGCTGAAGGAGCCAGGCTGCGGTCTTAGATAGTAGGAAATAGATTGCTCTACGGCAGGAAGTAGCACTGGATCAGCCACCCAGTAACCATCTTCCAGAAGATGCTGTAGCAAACTTTCCGGGCTACAGGAACGGTTGCAGGGAGCGGTCTCCCGGATTCCGGAAGCGATATTTCTGGATCCTGAGCCCGTTGATTCGTCGGAAACTGCGTTTCCTGAATCGATGAAAACCGAGTCCTTCCATACTTCGGAGGCATTTCGCATCCATAGACCATGACAGATATCATAGCCTCCCAGCGAAAAGCCCAGCACCAGAAGTAAGGATCGGGCTACCTGCTGTACAAGTCCAGCATGCACGAACTCAAGTTGAAGGTCGCTTTATTCAGTGACAAGCAGCTTTTTTGGCAGACCGCCCTTTCCAGTTGAGAATCGTAATTTTGGTATCTGCGAATAATGGCAGCCCTGCTTTCGCCTGGGGACGTTAGCAGGGCCCTATAATAGAGGAAACATGGTGCCTGACTTCTAAGGGCCCAACAGGCGAAGGCTCAGACTCAACCTACTAGATCTTCCATAAACTGATGAATCAGTCTGACGCCCCAACCGGTGGCCCCCTTTGGTTGACCGCCCTTTACATTGGATCTCCAGGCCGTTCCTGCGATATCGAAATGGGCCCAGGGAATGCGAGCATCCACGAATTTCGAAAGAAATCGCATGGCTGTCACCGTACCTGCCGGTCTTCCAGCAATGTTTCGTGTATCTGCAATGTCGGATTTCAGCCCATCGTCATAGATCTGCCAGTGAGGCATTCTCCAGGTGCGATCCAGAGATTTCCTGGAGGCAGTATCAATACGACCTGCCAGGGCATCCGAGCCTGTCAATACAGCGCTGGCATCATGTCCCAGAGCAATTACACAGGCTCCGGTCAGGGTAGCAAAATCCATGAGGATGGTAGGATTGTAGGTTTTACAGGTATAGGCAAGAACATCGCCCAGAACCAGTCTGCCTTCTGCATCAGTATTCTGAATTTCAACAGTGGTTCCGTTGTAGGCGGTATAGACATCCCCTGGCTTGATTGCATTTCCATCCGGCATATTCTCTGCCAGGCCAATCAAAGCTACAACCGAAATAGGTAGCTTTCGCAAAGCAGCGCTGGCGATGGCATGCACAGCCAGAGCAGCACCGCACATATCAAACTTCATTTCATGCATCTCTGCCGGCGGCTTGAGCGAAATACCACCGGTATCGAACGTAATTCCCTTACCTACCAGAGCCAGCTTTCCGGATACCTTTGTGCGAGTGGGTGTGTATTCCAGAGCAATCATTCTGGGAGGAATGGCCGATCCCTTACCTACAGCAATAATTCCACCACAGCCCATCTTTTCCAGCTGTGCTGCTTGAAAGACCTTGATCTTGAGTCCTGTATCTCTGGCCAGACCTCGAACATATTGCTCAAACTGGGCCGGGTCCATATGGTTTCCTGGCATAGCTGCGATTCGCCGGGCTCCATTCACGCATCTTGCAAGTATTTCGCCCTTCTTGATTCCTTCGCGCACAGCCCCGCGGTCCGCTCCATTTACATGGATGGCGATTTCAATGGTTGGGGTGGCGGATTTGCCGGTGGGCCTGGTTGATTTCTGTCGACTTTTTTTGAGTAAGTCCATGGAATCGATGCCGATGCAAAACGCGGCCACGGACTGATTTACAGCTTCGGCCCAATCATAGGGTCCGCGAAAATCCGGATAGCTGGGCTCGGAATCCTCTTCTTTCGTTTCTGCGGATCCACCCCTCGTTGATTTCTTCAGATGCTTCACTTCTTTCATCGCCCTGGGAGCCAGCAAAGGATCCAGCTCAGGATTGCTGTAGAGAGCACCGTAATCATCCATGGCCTGCACCATATCCTGAGAAAAAGCGAGGATCCATTTCTTGTTTTCGCAGTCCTTGAGACTGGATGCAAACTTGAGTAAAGAAGAATGCAGATTGTCTGGATGAAAGCTTTCTGCTTTGCCCACTCCGATCAGAATGAGGCCTTCTCCGCTTATATCCAGAACCGTGCCGGTTTTTCCGGAAAAAGTGCCCTGGGATAGCTGACGCTGCAGACGTTCGCGCATCTCCGGTTTTCGTAAAAATGCAGTTATTGTATCTGCATCGGTTTTTTCCAGCACAGGCAGGATTGTAGTAATTCGATCCATGGCAGCCTGATCGGCTACACTGAATTTTATAGGATTTTCTTCAAAACGTACGGTCATTTTCCGGCTCCCTTGATGGCTTCCATAACTTCCTTCGTATGGTTATCTACTTTGACTTTGGGCCAGGCTTGAATCACTTTTAGATTGCTATCCAGCAGGAAGGTAGATCGCTGAATTCCCATGAATTTCTTTCCATACATGTTCTTTTCAGCCCAGACTCCCATTTGCTGACACAGATCAGCGGACTCGTCCGATATCAGGGGAAAGTTAATGGATTGCTTTGCGATAAACTTCTGATGGGACTCAACGGAATCGGCGCTCACGCCCACAATACTATAACCCAGCTTCTTAATATCTGCATTATGGTCGCGAAAAGAACAGGCTTCCTTTGTACATCCGGGTGTATTGTCTCTGGGATAGAAATACAGCACCATGCCTTTTTTTCCCAGAAGATCTTTAAGCTTCTTTTTGCTTCCATCTTCCAGAACCACAGTTTGATTCTTGAGTTTAAATCCTGCTTCAACGCTCACTTCATCCTCCGAATTAGAGAGTTATTAAGACAATTTTCTAATATTGGATCCGGTCTGCTGCTTTCCCGGAACCACCTCTGACTGCTACGGCCTTATGTAGAAATCCCCAGAAATGTTCTTGCTCACACATCCGCAACAGGGCCGATCCCCCGGATTCACAGATCATTCAAATCCTCGTTAATGGGACGGCGACCGGCAAATCCTTCTTCGTATCCGTGTTCAAAAGATACATCTTCCTCGCCATGATGCCAGCAATAGTAGCCGGCGCCATGATCAAAATCCACCAGCCAGGGGCCCTTCACTTCCACCCCCAGCTCCATTATGCTCATAGCCCAGGCAGCCATGATCTCCTGCAGCCTGGCTTCCTGTTGCTCCTGAACGTTCTCTGGCATAATTTCGGTTCGAATTTTGCTTTCCACTTCTTCGAACTGATTTCTGGCTTCGTCGGTAATGCGTCTTATCTCGGGCAGAGCCTGGCGAGCTTCGGTCAGTGTCCAGATCCTGGGTTTCACAAGGACAATCTTGTAAAGGCCCGGGAAAGAAAAAGGAAAATAAAAAACCGGTGACGACAGAAGCTCGGACGCGCTTTCTATACACATGTCAGAGATACATAATGTAGTCATCATTGGTAGCGGCCCGGCCGCACATACAGCTGCAGTGTATGCAGCAAGAGCCGAACTGAGTCCTGTGCTCTACGAAGGCTTTATGGCCGGAGGAATTGCAGCCGGGGGCCAGCTTACAACAACCACAGAGGTAGAAAACTATCCTGGATTTCCAGAAGGCATCTCCGGACCGGAGCTCATGGACAAAATGAGAGCTCAGTCCACTCGCTTTGGTACGAAGATCATTACAGAAACCATTGCCAAAGTGGACTTTTCCGAAAGGCCTTTCAAGCTCTGGCCAGAGCACAAACTAGATAAGGATCCCATTCTGGCCAAATCAGTCATTATTAGCACCGGAGCCACAGCCAAAACCCTGGATATTCCAGGAAAGGATAACTACTGGCAACGTGGAATATCGGCCTGTGCTGTGTGCGACGGCGCTTTGCCTATTTTCAGGGATGTTCCTCTGGCCGTCATCGGAGGTGGAGATTCGGCCGCCGAAGAAGCTACCTATCTTACCAAGTACGGTTCTACGGTATATGTAGTTCATAGAAGGGATGAGCTCCGAGCTTCCGCCATTATGGCCAAAAGGCTTGTGGAGAACCCCAAAGTAGAGATGGTCTGGAACAGCGTAATTGAATCCGCAGGCGGAGACGATAAGCAGATTCGAAATATTACAGTGAAGAATGTAAATGATGGATCCAGCAAGACCCTGGATGTGGGCGGTTTATTCTTTGCCATCGGCCATAAGCCAAACACCGATCCATTTGTGGGTCAGATCGATCTGGATGAAGAGGGCTACATCAAAACAGTGCCTGGAACTGCCAGGACCAACATCGAAGGGGTCTATGCAGCCGGGGATGTTCAGGACAAGAAATACAGACAGGCTATCACTGCTGCCGGATCCGGATGTATGGCAGCCCTGGAAGCGGAGCGCTGGTTATCGGAGCAGGATTAGTCCTTACTCAGGCAGCCAGGTGATAAAAGGCTCCTGGCGCCTCGGGGATAATTATTTCCTGGGTCCCATGGCCCCGTAACTATTCCGTCAGCAATCCCCGGGTTTCAGACCAGAGGGACGACAGGTAAGGTAAAAGGATGCGGGATTGTCTGGTCCCTATGCTGACATCAAATGACCTCTTTGAGGCTTTCCTGTTTTTCCCGGGCTGAGCCGGGCTGCTTCCAACCTGTCATTGGCGGCATAATGTGGAAAACCGGTTGACGCATGCAAGGGACGTTCCACCCATGGCATAGCCCGTCCTTTCAGGTCCTTCTATGGCAAAAGAACCCCGCGAATTTGAAATCTACAAACTACTGGAAATTACCCGTAACGATAAGTACGCTACAGCTGTAGCTGCCTTCGAGGTAATTGACCAGGCCGAGCGTCTGGAGATTCCACGAAAATGGAAAAACCGCAAACCTGCCGTGCAGGCCATGATGGCTATTTCCGAGGATATGGTTCGCTACGGTTTTATTACCGACGATGCAAGACAGCAGCTCAGGGAAGAACTCCGGGAAGAAGATAGCGATGAGGCAATGGAAATTCTGTCCAGTGCCGCTCCGGTAACGGACGATTCCGAAGAAGATCTGGATGAAATCGGAGAAACCGAACCTGTGGATGTATTGTCTGAAGGTTCCGAGGACTCAGAAGATTCTGACGACTCCGACGATGATGATGATTCGGATGATGACGACGATTCGGATGAATCCGATGATGATGCCGATGAGGAGGAAGAGGACGACTGAGTCTTTCTCTTCCGGAGATTACCGGACCGGTGGAAATCCATGCCGGTCCTGAACCGCAGCTGCGGATTAACGGCCATCCCATCCATTCTACCAGGGCTCCTGCCCGAGAAGCCCTTCGCTTCCTTCAGCGATTAAACCATTTAGCTTCTAATTCCAGCACCTCTGACTCGGCGGAGCAAAGTAGCCGTAAGCCAGATGCTGTGCTGGTGTGCGGACTTGGTCTGGGATTTCTTCTGGATGCACTGGAAAGTGCTGAATTGTCTCCTTTTCTGGAATCTGGAATTGCTCTTTATCTCTTTGAGCCATGCCCGGATTTGAGACAACGATTCCAGGAGCTGAGAATTCAGGAACGTATCGATACTCTGTGCTCTCACCCTTCTATCCACTATCTAAGTGAGGGAAATTGGAACAATCCACCTTCCAGGCTGGAGGTTCGAATCTTTCCCTCCTACCTGCGCTATTTTCCCCACCTGGCAGATGCCTTCCGTCCGGATCGAAATCAAAACACTCTAAACAGGCTGATGCGTACCTGGAAGAGAAACTATACGATTCGGACTGGCTTCCATGCTCAGGATTTTCTTCGAATGCCGTCCAATACCTCTTTTGTTTTTCTGGGCGCTTCCCCTACCCTGGAGCGATTTACTCTGGATGAACTCCGGAATCTACGGTCGCGCTATTTGCTTCTCTGTTCCGATACCTCCCTGGGCTTCTGTTTGAGTCAGGGACTCATGCCAGATCTGATGCTATCGGTGGATCCTTCCCCTGCTACTGGCTATCATCTTGTCCAGGCAATGCAATGCGATAAAGCAGGCGAAGCCCGGGTACTTCCCCATGAGGTTCCCGTCCTTACCTTTTCTGCCGGTCCCAGATATCATCATTGTCTGGGTTTTTCAGAAATTCTGTATGAATCCGATTTTCCGCCCGAAAGTGAGACAGATCCGACCAGCTGGCAGAGTATTTCCAATCCTGTGGGCAACCTGGCCGGTCTTGCCATTGCCCTGGCAGGTTCAGGACAGAACAATGATCTACTGCTTCTGGGCAGCGATGGAAGGAGTAGTGAGCTACAGTCTCATTGCCGTAGTACCGGTTACGAATACTTTGCCAGACGGAATCAGAACCGGCTTTCATCTCTGGATACATATTTCTACCGTCTGGCCAGAGGGAGTTACAACGAAAGAGATCGTCAGGACATGATTCAACGCATGCAAAAGGCAGCTTCCGAGAGAAAGTTAGAACTAAATCTTGAGATGGATGCAGCCTGGCAAAAGCGATTGGCAGAACGAAGCGAGGCTGCACTTCCCATGACACGGAGCCAGTCTCTAAGTCCCATGTCCTGAGCAGGCTCTGCGGCGGATCTTCAAACAAATTCTGGAAACCCAAAAGCACTGCAGTCACAGTGTGGATGCTTCGATAATCCTCATAAGCCACTGTTTTAAAGGAAAAATTGTCGTCGTTGGCGTTCGTCCTGGATTAACCTGAAAACATAGGCCCTGGAGCAATACATGATTATCCCTGTAGACAATGGATTTAACGATCAGCAAATTCAGGAGGTTGAAAGCATACTGAATGAATTTTCCTGTACCCTGAGCCCCATCCCCGGAGCGACACGAACCATCTATGCAATTCATGGGGATGAACGCCATGAATTGATGATCAATCGCCTGGAAGGTTTGTCCTACGTTTCCCGGGTGGATACCATTCAATCTCCTTATAAACTCATGGATGTTAAATCCGAGCTTTACAACCATGAGTTTGGTATTGGAGGAAAGACTTTAACCAGAGATCTTCTGGTAGTGGCCGGTCAGTGCACCATTGATCCCCGCAATCCCAACTTTTTCATCGAAACGGCCCATGCCGTTAAAGAGGCTGGCGCCGATGTTATTCGCGGCGGTATCTGGAAGCCCAGAACCAGCCCGCATACATACCAGGGTTCCGATGAAGCTATGGAAATCTTGCTCAGAGCCGCTGAAGAAACCGGACTTCCCGTAAACACAGAGGTAATGGATGAGGAACAACTAAAAATCGCCGTGGATGCAGGCGTTCCCATGATCCAGGTGGGTGCCAGGAATGCTCTGAATTACTCTCTATTGAAGAAGATTGGCTCTTTGACCAGAGTCAAAGGAACGCTGATTCTCTTGAAGCGCAGTATGCATATGGGTCCCATCAGCGAGTTTATCTGCGCTGCCGAATATATTGTAGCTGCAGGAAATCCAAATGTAATGCTCTGCCCTCGGGGAACTGTTCCCGGGCTGGATGGATACAGAAATCATCCAGATGAAAGTATAACTCCGCTTCTGAAACAAAAAACATGGGCTCCGGTTGTGGTGGATCCATCCCATTCGGTGGGTCGCTCCATCTACGTCCCTCATGCAGCTCTTGCGGCCGTTGCCTACGGAGCAGACGGTCTGTGCATTGAATCCCACGTAGATCCCAAACATGGGATTGGAGACGATCCCAAACAGGCCATTACCCCAGAAACCCTGGGACAGGTCATTCGTGATGCCAGGGAAATCTACCAGAGGGTTCGTAAATACCAGAATGTTTACGCCCACCAGCCTGCCGCCGCTTCCGCCGCTCAATAGATATCAGGCCTCCCGGGTAACACGTCACCGGCTCCCGCCGACTCTCGTTGTCCGGACCTGACCGTAAATCGGAGTGTTGCGCCTTATAAACCTCATTTCTCCCCACTCTACACTCCCGGAGCGATCCAGGGCCCGCATCAGCTTCCGACAATGGCATTTTTCGAAATAGCGAAAGAGTGCCGTCTGTAAGGGCCTATTCAATGCGTTACATTTTGCTTGCTTTTCTTTCATGCCGGTTTTAGATAACGGACCGGAATATGAACAAGATATTCTGTAGAATAAATATAGAAAGAAGGATATAACATGGAAGAGAGTTTCCTTACCTCCGTGGGTCTGCCAGTGGCCCTGGGGATTATCATGCTGGGCATGGGCCTTACTCTGGTAATTGATGATTTTAAGCGAATCGTACTTTATCCCGGCCCTGTTCTTCTGGGTCTTGCAAATCAAATGGTATTTCTACCAATCATTGGTTTTGCAGTAGCCAGTTCCTTTGATCTCGAGCCCGAGCATGCAGTGGGGATCATGATTCTGGCAGCCTGTCCAGGGGGAGTAACATCCAACCTGTTTGCACACCTGGCCCGGGGTAATACGGCACTTTCCATCACACTCACTGCACTTTCCAGCAGCCTGGCGGTGCTAACCATACCACTGATTGTAAACTTTGGAATCGGGGAATTCATGGGAGCAGATGCAAAGCAGATTGATGTTCTGGAAACAGTGCTCAAAGTGATTGGAATAACCATACTGCCCATCTCCATAGGTATGTTGCTCCGACACTACAAGCCTTCCCTTTCGCACAAAGCGGAAAGACCGGTTCGCATCCTTTCCACAATTCTGCTAATAGTGATCGTTGCCGGGGCAATCTTGCAGGAGCGAGACATTATCGTAGATGCTTTCAAGACCCTGGGGCCTGCTACACTTGCTCTGAATGTGGCCACCATGCTTCTGGGATTCCTGTCTGCCAGACTACTTCTGTCCGATATTCGCATGGGAGTTTCCATATCCATGGAATCCGGCCTGCAGAATGGCACGCTGGGCATTGCCATCGCAGCAGAAATAATCAAGAATTCGAAAATGGCCCTGGCTCCTGCCATATACAGTCTTGTAATGTTTGCTACTGGCTTTATTGCCGTCATCGTCTTTGGACGGATGGTAAAAAGGTATCAGCTCAAGCATCCTCCAGGGGCCGCAGAAAGTTGATCCTGCCTTTCTGCTCCTGAGCGTGAGCCTGAGCCTAAATTCGTCCCTTTCCGCAGGAAGCTCTCGGTTTCCCTGAACCGGGAGTTTTCTGAATGGGACGAAATAGCGCAACCCCCCCCGATGAAACATTGTTCCCTGCCTGGCCTTTAATGGGGCCCGGGGCCCTCTCTGGCTGCTGCAGACCAATCCCACTTCCCGTCTCACTACTCCGAATTCGGCCTTCCCTCCATCCCGTTTTCTTCTCTATTCCCTGATTCCTGTTTCTATTTTCCTCTTCCTATCTACGCATTTGAGACTGAGTCTCATTTTTATTGACAGTGATCGCTACCAGGGTATGGTCGGGCCAGGAGGGTCTATGGAAACGGAACACAGGGTTCAGAATCTGCACCGAAACGGCAGCTGTCAGATTGATCGATGCAGCTGTGGTCAGTATCATGTATCTATCGGGAGAATGACCATGCATCTTACTGCGGTACAATTCTTCAGCGTCGCTCATGCGATGCAGTCCATTGACTGGGAGAGTCAATCCATTGGGGAGTTGAATCTATGAAAGCTCTGGCAAAAAGCGAAATCGGAAATCTGTGTCAGGCTGCTTGCGGTCACCTCCGTCTGAATCTGGACAACGTTTCTATCCAGCTAACCAGAGTGGAGCTTCTGGAACTCACAGGAATGCTGCTCCATGGAATGCGCAAACTCAATCGTTCGATGGAAGATACAGAAGCCCCGGACGATTCTCACTCAGCGGACGATTCTCGCTAACCAGGAAAAACAAGAAAGGCGGCCGCAGGGACCGCCTCTAATGATCGCATCCCCTGGCTTAAAACAGGAGATACCGAGCAACAGATTGCCGATGTTACCATCGGCCTGTAAGACTTTCTAGCCTTGAATCTGGCCGATCTATTTGGCTTCTGCCTCTCTTTTCAGGTTCAGCTGAGCCACCGACAGAAGTGCAATTGGCACACTGTAGGAAGAGCAGGAAACATAGTCCAGACCGGAATCCACACAGAATTCAATGTTTTCCGGATCGGCGCCGTGCTCGCCGCACAGACCCAGTTTTAGATCAGGTCGGACAATACGTCCCCTCTCTGCAGAAATACCGATCAATTCCTTCACCGGTTTACCAAGCACCTGGAATGGATTGTTGGCCAGAAGGTCAAATTCGGTATAAGCAGGAAAGAAGGAGTTCGCATCGTCACGGCTCAGTCCAAACGTGGTCTGAGTTAGATCGTTCGTTCCGTAGCTAAAGAACTCCGCATACTGAGCCAGCTCATCGGAAAGCAGACCCGCTGCAGGTAACTCGATCATGGTTCCCACTTTATAGGGCACTTCGATTCCCTGGGCCTGAAATACCTCTTTGGCGATATCTCGAATCCCTTTTATGGACTTCCCTTCAATGACCTTTCCGTTCTTGATGAACTTCAATTCATTCGGGTTCATCACGATAGGTATCATGATTTCGGGAATGATATCCGTTCCCTGCTTCTTGAGTTCGCAGGCGGCTTCGAAGATTGCCTTCACCTGCATATGATAGATTTCAGGATAGGTTACAGCAACGCGGCATCCCCGGTGCCCCAGCATCGGGTTGAACTCATGCAGTCTTTCAATACGATCCTGGATCTCCTGTTTGTCTGCGCTTGCACCTTTGTCCGACAGATACTTTAAGTAATCGTTCAGGGTGTCTTCGCTTCTGGGCAGGAACTCATGCAGAGGTGCATCCAGCAGTCGGATGGTAACATGATGGGGAGCCATGGTGGAGAACAGATCCGTGAAGTCCTGCTTTTGCATGGGCCGCAGATCTTCCAGGGCTTTAAGACGCTCTTCCTCGGTGCGAGATAGAATCATCTCACGGAAGCGCTGGATCCGATCTTCTGCGAAGAACATATGCTCGGTTCGGCAAAGGCCGATGCCATAGGCGCCCATGGTCTTGGCCGTTTTGGCATCTCGACCCAGGTCGGCATTGGCCCGAACCACGAAATGCTCGGTAATATATCTCTTAACGATTTCGATAAACTCTACCAGTCCATTGGTATGAATATCCGGACTGATTAGATCCGCTTTGCCGATCCCCAGAGTAGGAGCCTTATAGACCGGGGCATCCATAGTGATGTATTCGCCTTCATTCACCCGCTGGCCGCCCAGCTCCAGATAATCCGGACCGATCTTCATTTCTGGCTGAACAATACTTACCTTGCCCAGGGAACGGGAAACTACAGGAGCGTGGGACGAATACCCACCTTCGTTGGAGATCACTCCCTGCCCCACTTCAATGGCCTTAACGTCCTCGGCGTACGAGGCAGATACCACAAGAATGAGTCGGGTATCTTCGCCTTTCTGAATAGCTTCTCGGTGCACTTCCATCAGTCGATCAGCAGAGAAATAGATTCTTCCCACCGCAGCACCTGGAGCACCAGTAAGACCACCTGCAATAGTGGGCATCTTTTCCATGGTCTCAGGATCTACCACCGAATGCAGCAGAGTAGCCAGCTGACCCGGGGGAATCTGACCTACTACCCATTTCTCTTCCACGACACCTTCTTTCAATAGATCCAGTAGCGTGCGAAGATGCGCTTGAGTGGACTTTCGGTCCACGGTGGTCTGATTGAGCAACCAGAGCTTTTTCTTCTCGATGATGAATTTGATTTCTCGAATTTCGCGGAATTTTTTCTCCAGAGCAGAACCGATTTTCTTCAATTCGTCCAGATAGGTAGAATCCAGCTGATGGATATCTTCCCCTTTCTTTTCCAGTGTATATACATTCCGAAGGAAACTACCATCCAGCTGATTTTCGCCGGATACGATGTTTCTGGTATTGTACATGCCCACGGCGGAGTCTTCGCCCAGGTTACCAAACACCATTCCCTGAACAATAAGAGCGGCAGGGTCCTCTGAATCCATTTCTGGATCATAGTATCGTTTCGCCAGATTCTTACAGATGACGGCCAGTTGCTCAATTGGGTCATCGGGAATATTGTCTTTTCCCACCAGTCCCAGCATTTCCTGAGCACAGGATTTCAGCCCTTCAACAGTATCAGGATACTTTTTCTGAATCTCATCGAAGCGAGCGGCCTCAATGTCGTAGATCTTGGTTCCGGCAGTTCTAAGTAGATAGCAATACTCGAACCATGCGGACTTCTCGCCAATAAGAGAAGCGAAACCGGCCATAGTCACTGGAGACAGCCCAATGTTAAATACCGTGGGGTAGATGGGCAGACTTAGATTGGAACTTACCACTACCTTTACCAGTAGCGGATTGGATATATCGCCGAATTTTCTCCCAATCTCTTCCTCGATGGCACCCAGTCCTTCTTTTACAATAGGAGCCAGGTTTGCACTGGCCATGTTGGGTGTAAGGCCGGAATCCAGAACGAAACCCGGTACAATGGGCAGTCCCATAGCCGCCAGTTCAAAAGCTCGCTGTCCCCGGCGTCCGGATCGCTCCCAGACCTCTTCATCTGTGGTGCATCCTTTCTGGCTAAATGGATAAAAATCAGGCATGTCTGTCTCCTAGAGAAAAATAGTCTTTAATTCAATTCCGTTGTTCGTACAGGGCAACACAATTTCGCCCGTTGTCTTTGCATATATAAAGTGCTTCGTCCGCAAACTTAACCATGTCCTCTGATTCCTGTAACTGCTCTTGATGATGGGGCAAACAGGAAATTCCGATGGAAATGGTAATGTGCACATCGTGGCCGTCAATCGGTATGGGCCTGGATTCAATGTTTTTGCGAATCTTTTCTGCCACTTCCAGGGCCCGTTCAGGTCCGGTCTCAGGAAGCAATACGCAGAATTCCTCACCGCCGTAGCGGCCGGCCATATCTTCCCCTCCCAGTTCATGGACAGTATCCAGAATGACCTGAGCAAGTTCTACCAGAGCCGCATCCCCTGCCTGGTGACCGTATTCATTGTTCACTTTTCTAAAATGATCGATGTCACTCATCAAAAGCGCCACCGGCACTCCCTGGTTCTTAAAGCGCTTCACCTCATCATCCAGTCGCGCCAGGAAATAGGCCTTCATATATAGACCTGTCATGGCATCCACTGTGGCCATTTCATGAAGACGTGCATTGTCGATGGCCACCGCAGCCTGATCGGCCATCACCTCGAAGATCTTCAGATCCCACTCATCGAACTGGCGCTCCCCGGTTTTATTGAGCACCTGCACCGTGCCAATAATTCGCTTTCTGGCTTTCAGTGGAACGCACATCATACTTCGGGTAACAAATTCAGTTAGCTGATCCGCCCGTTTGTAGAACCTGGGATCCTGGGAACAATCCGGCACCAGCACCGGCTTGCCCTCATGGGCCACCCAGCCTGCAATCCCCTCTCCCATTTTCAGTCGGATCTTTCGAACGGCATCGCTCTTTTCACCGCGCACTGTATGGAAGTAAAGCTCCTGGGATTCATCATCCACCATCATCAGGCTGGAAGCTTCGGCCTCCAGAAGGGTCTTGGCCTTTTCCATCAGAGTACCGAGCACCACTTCCAGATTCAAACTGGCCGAAACCACTCGATTTACTTCAAGGGTCTCCAGGAGTTTCTCATTCTCCTGCTTCAGTCGGTCCAGTTCAGAAACAGTCATGGTAGGCACCTTTCCACTTCTGAATGGATTAGAAAAATACTTTTCAATGCGCGGTTCTGCCGATGATTAGAAGTATGCAACCGGAAAGCCGATCTCAGGACGAAGCCAGCCAGCACGATGGAATTATTCGAAAACATCTGGGCGAACTTGTTACCGGACTTATCAATAGTGGTCAACACCAGAGACTGTACTCCATGCTGGCTGAACACCGCGCCTTTATAGACGACATTCTTCAATTGATTGAAAATAACTCTCAAGGGAATACCTGACTTCGAAAATCAGAGTGACTGAACATACCGGGCGGTAGCACCGCTCAGGTTTCGCATTCGGTCGGTCACTGCCAGCCGATCCATTACCTTTATTAATGCCTTGATCCGGCTCAGGACATCAGGCTCTTTTTTTTTTGATACTCCTGACCGAGAATTCGAACCTGGCGATCCAGAATTTGAAGCCTGGCCATGTCTTTTCTATACTGTTTCCGTGCGATTTCCCAGATGTATTCCCCGGGAGTGATCTGCAAAATCCGTCCATCGGGAAGATTCAATCGATCCCCTGGAAAGACAAGATCGGGATTTCTCAGATCCGGATTCTGCTGTCTTAGAGGTGCAAAGCCATTTCTACGGGCCAGAAGATCCGAGAACTGGAATACCTCTTGATCGTTGACTTCTACATTCTCTTCGCCAGGAACATTTTGATTTTCCTGAATTCCACCGGGAGCTGCTATGCTCAGCGCCGGATCCAGCCCGGACACTTCCGGGCTTCCCGGGCCATCAGATGAGGCATCGGTGAGATAGACGGTACCGTCCGGATTTTCGCCACTGGAATCGCTGGAAAACCAGCCTTTTACCATGGAAACTACAGAGTTTTCGCCGTTTCCATTGCCGCTGGCAGAATATAGCCCCAGACCCAGCAGTCCAATCAACACGGCTGCCATGGGAATCAAAAGCCAGGCAGAGACTCCGGTTGTCAGAGAGCCCTTCTCCCGTCCGCTACCGCCACCAAAAAGACCCTTCACCCACTCTACGAATTCCGGAATTCGTAGAAATTCGAAGGTCCTTCGTAGCCAGTAGGGTAGCTTCATGTGGAAAGGGAGGTCACCTCGGTCTTCTACAGGCCCGGACAAATCCAGGTCAGACAGTAGATCTCCCAGACGCTCCCTTTCCTCTGCCAGATGCAGTCTTTCTTCTAGAAGCTTTTCCAGAAATTCCAGAGTAGCGCGATCTGCAGGAGATTCATCTCCTTTGTCCAGAATACGATTCTGCTCTTTCAGGTACTTTCGGTACTCCTTCTGCTCTGCCTTGATAGTATCGATTTCCGGAGGAAATACAATGGCGATGCGAGGAGGATGCACCGGCCGCGCCTGCAGAATTGTGATTCTGGCCTGGACAGCATAAATGTCAAAGGCCACAGCTCCTTCCAGAGCCTCCAGGTCACGAACCTTCAGTCCTTTCGTATCGTAGCGCTTATAAACCTTCTCGGATAGTTTGGCCACTTTGGGAAATTTGTCTTTCACCATTCCCAGGTAGCTATGCAGTGCTCTGGTAGCTTCCCCCAGATTGATCCGCAGTAGCAGATTGTCCGGAATGGCCTGGGTTCGAATGCGATACAGCAAATCAAGTACCGCTTCTTCGTCCAGGTTTGGCCCTGTCTGACCCATCAGGGAAAATAGTTCGGGCACGGTCTGTTCGAACTCGCTCCCTTTCAGTCCCAGGGAGATTTCATCTGCAAGATTGGATAGATTCACCACCTGTTGCAGTCTGTATTCGCTTTCCGAAAGCAGCGGGAATACTCCATCTTTCAGTTTGGCTTTGCTGAATTTCTTTGCGGCCGCATTTCCGCGACCAATCAGGGTCAGAAATGAGCCTGCGCTTTCGAATTTCTGGCCGTCTTCCAGTCGCATCAATTCCAGATCAAAGGGCCCTTTGGTGAAATCGAATGACCTGGACTGCTTTCCTTTTTGAAGAGGAAATGCAATCTGCATTGGGAATTCTGCATCCGCATTTGCTTTCATCGCAAATACGCCATGGCTCTTGGACCTGGACGCGAAAAATACAGTTTCCTTGGAGAACGGCAGTGTTCGGGAATCGTCGAAGGTCTTTACCTGGGCGCGATTGTACATCCGCTTGAGATGAATCATACGCTCCATTTCCGGGCAGTAAGCTCCGAACTGGCGCTCCAGGGTATTGTTTCGTCTGTATTGCTCTGCAAGGCCGGGAAGCTCCGCGGATTCGGCAATTACCATCTGCAGTCTTTCTGGATCAATGGAATGAGCCAGGCAATGGTAGTGCACATCCACCGGTGGGTTCAGCGCCAGTCCCTTACCCTGCAGACCCCAGTAGATGGAAAGTGAATCCCCTTCCGTCTGAAACGGATAGAAAGACCAGCCATGCTCCATCCTTCGATCCTGCTTGGAGAGAATCTTGCTTACCTGGTCGTATTCTCGATCCAGTCCCATGCGACCACGGCTCAGGGATTGAGAATCCAGAACTCTAGAACCGCCTACAGTGACCTGGTATTCGCCGGTGGCCATGTAAGTAATAGTGCATCGATCCTTTTGAGATACGCCGCGCTCCGGTGCCGAATAGGAAGCGTATTCCACTGGGTCGTTGGCTGCATCCTCCTTGGACCTGGACATTTCATCCTCATTCGGATCCAGATAGCGATGCAGTTGAGTGGTTCTTTCTTTGGAACCTACGTAACGAATGTGTCCCGAGCCTGCAGCCAGGGATTCCTTGAGCCATGCTGCTTCCAGCCCCACATTCCAGAGATTTTCCTCGGGAACCACCACATTCTCTATTTGCGGCAGCAGGCCTGCAGGTACAGAAGTTCCCGCACCGATGCGCGAAAACGGACGCATGTCCGCTTCATGGATTCCCGTGTAGATCAGGATTGTGTCGCGATCAAACTGAAAGGCCCTTTCTGGACCACGATATTCCGAAGGTAGTTTTCTATCCCTTTTCGTTGCCATCTTTATACTCGAATTTATAGTTTCCCAGTGTGAATGAGTCTCCCGGTGAGATCAGTCCTTTGGTTTTTTGTGATGAGAACTCGATGCCTTTGGTTCCGGAAGGCTTGAGTACGGGAATGCCCTTTTTTGTGGTTCCTTTTAAAACCAGGGGCTTCGCATCCAAATCTTTGATACGGATCTTGCTTCCAGGTTTGGAACCCAGGGTTACCTTTTTCCCGGCCAGCTTGTTCAATCGAACGGTTTTCCCCAGATCAGGATGGGTACTGGCTTCCCAGAAATGCAATTGTCCTTTTAACACATGGGCCTTGCGACCGCGAATCCATAGCCAGATAAGCAGCAATAATGCCAGAAGCGCTGCCGCAGCTCCCGCCACCCACTTCCAGTTAGCTTTGATTTTGTTCCAGAGACTTCCCCAGAACGTGCTGGATTTTTCTTCAATGTCTTGAGCCGGACCGGACAGATCAATCTCACCGTCCCGGGTGGTATCCATGGCATTCTGGCCTGAATCGCCCTCCCCGTTGGCAGCCGTTTGACCGTCCGTGCCGGGTTGATTTTGGGCTCTGGTATCTACGGTCTTAACATCCGGACTGATGCCTTTGAGACCTTCTTCCAGCTCAGCACTCTTTTCCGGTCCAAGGCTAATATAATAAACAAAACTTTCTGTGGGCCCAGGAGGCGCATCTTTGGCTCTGAAATCAGCCAAGTTGATGGTCTTCTTTCTGGAATCCGGCGCAGGATCGTCCTTTCCATCGCTGAGCACAATAAAGAATGCCTTTCGACCTTCCGGTGTATTCTCCGCCTGAATCTGCTTCAACGATTGGAGCATGGCTGCGATGTCTGTGTAGCGCCCTTTGGCCTGAAGCTTGTCCACCCAGCTCAAGACCTCTGCACGGTCCAGCTCGCCATCCACTTCCACGGTCTTCTCAAGATAGGCGGTTTCATCGAAACGAATTAGATGTACCCGGTCCCCTTTTTTCAGCAGGTCGGTTATTTGCGGCAATGAATCATGCACCTTGTCCATGGTGCCGGAAGACATGGAACCGGAGGTATCCATAACCATGTAAAAATCACGACCATTGTCACCGCACTGAGTCAGCCCGATCAGAAGTAAAAAAACTGTAAGCCGTGCGGCGGCTTTCCCTATGCCATTCAAATTGGCCCCCATTAGCTATACTCTCTGTACTCTTTATTTTCTCTTATATACTCTCTTGGATCAAAGCCCAGGTTTCCGTCCCTGTCAAGATATTCGAGTAGCAGTATATAAAACCACATCAGGGTGTCCTCACCGGTTTCAATAACTTTGAAGGCCCCCTGGTTTTCCCAATCCTTAATAATAATTCCCTGCCCCAGCACACAGAGTAGATCTGTTTCACGGTTCAGCGCGATGTCCTTCTCCACCGCAATGTCCTCCAGAGCTTTCTTATGGGAAAGCAGAGGGATTGAAGATTTGAAGGATAGCAGGATGGAAAAGCAGGGAACGAGATCGTTCTCATCCAGCTCTGCATCCTGAGCATACAAAGTCTTCACCGCCTCTGTAATGGAGGCATGATTGTAGATATGTCTGGTTTCCAGATCGGTTTCCATGCTACCAAAAGCAAAGATTTGATCTGCCAGAACATATCCGCCGGTCAAATCCAGAAATCGCTTACACCATTTCTGAAAGATGATCAGATCTACAGTACGGTTCAGAACATGCTTCTTATTTCTTACCTTACCCATTCCTACCGAGAACGAAGGAGGAAGAAGATCTCGGACATATTCATAGAACTCTTTATAGATCCTGAGATCCTTCTCCTTGCCGGGTAACGTGGCTGTTCCACGGGCAGCGAGGCGCTTATCCAGGGCTCCTTTGAGCTCATCGGTCTGGCGGGCAAAGTGTTCAGAAAACATACTCTAAACTTCGGCACCTCCTAGAACAGATTCAGCACTTTGTTGATATCATGCTTCATAAAGGCTTCGAACCTGGAAGATGCACCCTCATGCAAATACTTCTGCAATCTACTCACACCTTTAATCTGGGCTCCTGCCACCTGAAACATGATCACACCGCCATGTTTAACCTTTCCCCACTTAAACAGAGAGTTAAGATCCTGAATCAATTCCCCTTCATGGTAAACGATTACCTTGTTTCCAACATGCTTCGCTTCGTAGGATTCGATAATGTTCTTCCAGGCTTCCACGTTTCCGTTATGGAACAATTCGTTGGTCACCTGCACGGAATACTTTGGAGTAATATTTCGCTTTCCCGCCGGAGGTGCAGCGGCCGCTGGAGCTGCTTTCTGAGGCCCGGCCTGGGGCGCAGCCTGTGGTTCGGGCTTAGGCTCCGGTTTGGGTTCCGGTGCCGAAGTATCAATAAAGCCAGGAGCTTCCTCGGGAATCTTGCCGGACAGAAGGGAATAGAATGCATCAATGGCCTTCTCGGCTGTTTCTCTCTTTCCATCTCTGGATCGAGCATAGACCACAATCAGCTCATCTTTCTTGAGCTCCTGAACGGAAGCCCAGTGGTCTTCGCTGGCCGGATTTACCAGCAATTGTCCCAGAGTGGGATGGTAATAAACCAGAGTAAGAGAAACACCGTTCCAGCGAGAGAACGACGTTACAATTGGAAGGAAGCTGGAAACACTTTCCTCCATGTTCTTGCTTTTGTATGGAAGCTGCAAACGGCTATTTAGAATAACATTAACAATGGCTCCAACCTGATTCTTCTGGATCTGTCCAGCTTCCAGCATTCCATTCAGATGATCTGCCAGGTTTTCATTCTTATCAATGGCTTCAATCAGACCTGATACACTAACCAGGTGACGCAAAACTTTGTTAAAACTTGTACGCGTACTTAAAGAGCTAAAGAGTTTGGGATTCATTCGCACATCTCCTTCGAATACGGAGCATGGCCTCCGCAGGCCTTTATTTTCCACAAATCACAGATCCTTCAACCAAAAACGGACCCGTACTGATAGCATGACAAAAAAAAGCCCGCATCACAGGATGCGGGCCTTTTCCCGGAGGTAATGGGGATTAGAGTTCCTTCAGGCCCATGTCCTTGAGTTTATCCTCGTAGGACTTGGGAGTTACATCAGCAGATCCCTTCACTCCACCTGAACCCTCTGAAGGGGAAGAAGATGGGGCCGGAGAACTGGAAGGAGTTGCTCCACCTGCTGAAGGTGCTGCATACTGCGCTCCAGGATTCTCATCATCGCCACCGTGAGAGCCTTCGTCAGCGCCGCTGGGCAGACTGGCAAATGACATCTCTGCATCATCGCGAACAGTAGAACGACGACGCTTGAAGGTAGCAAAGGCGGCATCCGCAAAGCCTCTGGAAATTCCGTGCAGGAATTCGTTGAGAACGTTTGCCATCCCCTTCATCATGTACTGCTTGCGCTTGCTGGTGGCCATATCCACGTCCAGCAGCAGGCCTGGTTGCAGGTGATGCGGGTTAATTTCGTAGGTGAACTTGTGGAACTGGTTTTCCAGGATGTTCAGTCGCTCATCCACAACCACACGCTCTACCGGGTTTTGATAACCGTACATTTCTTGCAGCTTTTCACGCAGATAGCGAATCTTTTGCGCTGTGTTGCGAGTCTCTACAGTGTAGGTTCGGTTATTCTTCTCTACAAATGTATTTGTAGTGTCCCGGAAGTTCAGATGATCCCATTTCAGTTCATCTGGATCGGAGTTGAGCTCTTTACGCTCCTTGTTCCACTTCTTGGGCATTACGCTGTTGGCCAGATCTTCAAAATCCAGCACGGTCTTTTTCAGACCCAGCCACTTGGATTTCTTCTGGTCATAGATCTGATGCACCACTTCCCAGGCTGCATCAACTTCGCGCATGAAAGCGCCCATTCTGGTATCATAGATACGCTTCAGTTCGCGAATCTGGCTTTGATCGAAATACACCAGACGGATAGCGTAACGCTCATCCGGAAGCTGGGTCTCGTCTTCATCCTCGTATTCGCGGATGTAGCAATCACGAGCATTCTTTTTGTTATCACATACCTGATATCCCAGTTTGGACGTATCCAGAATGGAAGTCAGAGTGTTAACAGCCGTGTTAAATCCTCGGTTTCGGATGTTTTCCGAGTCGATGATTTCTTTGATCGCCTCACGCATGTTCAGCGGGTCATAGTCCTCTTGATCGATCTCAGCTCGCAGGCCTTCGATCTTATCGATAAACTTCTTACCCAGCACCGTATAGCGACGGGAATTGGGATCGGAAATGTTATCATCAGTGAACTTATCCACCAGCTTGATACGCTCGAACATCACTTCGTTGTCGGTCAGTTCTGCACGACCGCTATCAACGATCTCTTCTTTCAGAGCTTCAATTTCCCGGTCAATTAGCTCCATGATATGGTTGGCCAGGTTATCTTTCAGCAGATACTCTACAGTAGTCTGATAGTGAAAGATGGGACTGATCAGCTCAGAGTCCAGGATGTTGATGGAGAGTTTGATGTCCGTTACAGTCTTGGGCTTGTAGGCATTGTCTTTGAAAACGCATTTCACAATTGAGTAGGCATTCTCACCTCGAACGAATGCTCCAACGTCGGTCTTCTGACGAAGAATGGAGTTGGTTTCGTTTTCCAGGTCATTAACGCCCCGCTGAATGTGGCCTTGAAGGTGGCCATACATGTTCACGATGGATTTTTCAATCTCACCGGTGTTGAACTTGTCCGGTCCGGCCAGTTTATCCAGCACTTCCACGATCTCACGCGGAGTGTAACGTGCCAGGGATCGTAGCTCCTCTTTGTCGATGAAGTCACGAACCTTCTTAACCATTTCATCTTCAACCGTAACGGTATAGCGGTTGAACATGTTAACATAGGCCTGGTTTACATAGTTGTAAACCTTGTCCTCGATACTCGCCATGATATCCACATCTTTCAGGACTTCAGGCGGAAGTTTAGTCTGTACAAACCCTTTTACTCGATTCGCAGCATCATCGATAATTTTCTTTGATTCTGCGATCTTATTTCGACCCTCCCATACAAGTGAGGTACGCGAAGTCACCGCGCTGGGAACTGTTGGGTCGATTTTATTTGGACTCTTTGGGAACTGCCCCATTGCCATATTTTCCTCCATCAAGGTATAACAGGTGGAAACGGGTTCACCC